>Ga0137403_10005128_pt1 | contig 15234 bp, 7 predicted proteins | sample CZOMad2_1_16fung_FD_122057 | JGI IMG/M metagenome (GOLD analysis project Ga0137403, IMG submission 122057) | Vadose zone soil fungal communities from Angelo Coast Range Reserve, California, USA - CZOMad2_1_16fungal (Hybrid Assembly) | ecosystem: Environmental > Terrestrial > Soil > Vadose zone... | reverse complement strand
CCGGCACTGTCATGGCCGACGGCGATCTCGCGTATCCCGACGGCACCAAAGAGAATTTCGCTTGTTACGACAAGACCTGGGGCCGCGCCAAATCACGCACCAGACCTGCTCCGGGCAATCACGATTTTCATACTTCCGGAGCGACGCCCTATTTTGATTATTTCGGCGCGGCGGCCGGCGACCCAAACACCGGCTACTACAGCTACGAACTTGGAAAGTGGCACATCATCGCGCTGAACAGCGAATGCCAGGCTGTTGGAGGCTGCGAGGCCGGTTCACCTCAGAACAAATGGCTGCGCGCGGATCTTGCAAAGCATCCCGCGGTCTGCACCCTCGCCTATTGGCACAAGCCGCTCTTCAGTTCCGGCGGCGTTCACGGCAATGACCTGACCGTAAAGCCGCTCTTTCAGGCGCTTTATGAAGCCGGCGCGGATGTCGTCGTCGGCGGTCACGACCATGACTATGAACGATTCGCGCCGCAAGATCCGGAAGGCTCACCGGATTCCAAGCGCGGCATTCGCGAATTCGTCGCCGGCACCGGTGGCAAGAGCGTCCGGCCCTTCGGGACGCCGAAGCCCAACAGCGAAGTGCGTGATGCGACGACTTTTGGCGTTCTGAAACTTACGCTCAAGCCGAAAAGTTATGAGTGGCAATTCATCCCACAGGAAGGGAAGACATTCACCGATTCCGGCAGCACTGAATGCCACTGAAGATTGAGGTTTCCTGGAGCAAGTCAGCACCGCATTTTTCGTCCTTCTCCTCGTGCGCGTATTCTTTTTGTGGCAAAGTAATTGGCGATGGCCAGTCCCGAGAGTCCCAAGACTTCCGCGCGAGTTGCGTTCCACTATCCCGGCTTCGTTCGTTTTCAACTGGCTCGCTTCTGCATCGTAACTTCGACCGAGATGCAATCGGTCGCCGTTGGCTGGCAGGTCTACGAAATCACCAGGCGCCCGCTGGACCTTGGTCTCGCCGGGCTCGCGCAATTTTTTCCCGGCATTCTTCTCTTTCTCGTGGCAGGACACGTGGCGGACCGTTTCGAGCGCCGCAAGCTCATCGTCTTGTGTTACTCCGGGTTTGCACTGTGCTCAGCTCTGCTGTTCTTCCTCTCTCTGCGCGGAATCCATACGGTCTATCCGATTTATATCGTACTCGTATTCCTCGGTGTCGTCCGGTCCTTGAACGGCCCTGTGAGCCGCGCTTTGCTCCCGCAATTGGTTCCCGAAGAGTATTTTCCGAGCGCTATTGCCTGGGCCTCCAGCGTTTTTCAATTCGCGACGATTCTAGGTCCATCGCTGGGAGGAGTTGCCTATGCCGCCTTTCGTGGACCGTCGGCCGTCTATGCATTGGGGCTAGTCGCCGCGACGTTTGCTGTTTTCTCCACTCTGCGAATCAAAACACAATCGAGCCAACGCCCGCGCGAGCCGGTCACTCGCGAGACGGTCTTCGCCGGATTACGGTACATCTGGCACGAAAAGGTGATTCTCGGTGCCATCTCGCTGGATCTTTTTGCTGTCTTGCTCGGAGGCTCGGTGGCTCTGCTCCCCGTATATGCCCGCGAAATCCTGCAGACCGGCCCGTGGGGCCTCGGCCTCCTCCGCAGCGCACCCGGAGTCGGTGCGGCCGTCATGGCCATTCTGCTTGCCTATAAACCGTTGAAACGTCGCGCGGGAATCACTATGCTATGGTGTGTCGCCGGATTTGGCGTTGCGACAGTCCTCTTCGCAGTCTCCCGCAGCCTGATCATTTCTCTTGCTGCTCTCTTCCTGGTTGGAGCAACGGACATGGTCAGCGTGATTGTTCGCCAGATGCTCATTCAGCTGGGCACTCCGGATGAAATGCGCGGCCGCGTCAACGCTGTGGACATGGTATTTATCGGCGCTTCCAACGAGTTAGGCCAATTCGAATCGGGTCTCACCGCCCAATGGTTCGGCACGGTGCCCGCCGTCGTGCTGGGAGGAATGGGCACCCTCGCGGTGACCGCACTCTGGGCTTGGCGTTTTCCCGAGTTGCGCAGGGTGGACAATCTCGCGGGTCGTATCAGCTGACCGCTAATGAAGGAACTCGGATCTACGAATGACACTCCCATACAGTCGTAATAACTATGAACGTGTACAATCTTGGAGGCGCCTCGTGGGACCGATCCACGCTTTTCCCGCTGAATTCACTCTATCAATCCGGACCGTAGCGCGGTTCCTGCCTTCTATGAGGTCACTCCGCTTTTTTGCATTCGCGCTTGTGGGCTTTTCCGTCCCGGCATTCGCACAATCTTCCGCTTCCTCTCAAACGCAAAAGATTTCTCTACAGGATGCCTTGGACACCGCAACTCGGCAGAACTTGGATTTGGTTGCCGCCCGCTTGCGACAAGCCGTTAGTGAAGCCGGTGTTCAGATTGCCCGCCAGCGGCCCAATCCCACCGTATCGTTCGCCGCGTTGCGTGACCTACCGCACGAATCTTTGCTCGTTGATCAGCCTCTTGAGCTAGGGGGAGTGCGCGGGCGCCGCATAGAACTGGCCCGGAGCGAAGTCCCACTGGCCGGTATCGAATACGCCGCGCTGGAACGCCTGGTTCGCCGGAAGGTGCGAGAAGCCTACTACGGCGCCGTCCTGGCGCGCGGCATCACTGCCTACCAGATCCGTTTGCTGGAGATCGCGAAGCGCTTGCAGGAAATAGCTCAAGCGCGGTTTGAGGCTGGCGACGTACCTCAACTGGAGACCGTTCAAGCGGATCTCATCGTGGCCCGTGCGGAGACCGACCTCGAAGTTTCCCGCCAGCAAGAAAAGACTGCCTTCAGCCAGTTAAATATTCTTTTGAACGAGCCCGCCGGCATGGATTGGGAATTAGCTACTCCCATGGATGCACCGCTTTCTTCTGCTTCCATGGAAGAGCTCATACTTCGAGCCCAGCAGTCGAATCCCGAATTGCAGCACCTGGCTCAGGAACAACGGATTGAGGAAGCCCACCGGTTTCTGCTTCAGGCTCAGCGCACGCCGCACGTGACCCTTCAGTTCGGCAGCGACTTCAATTCGCCGCCTGATTTTCGCGTCGGCCCTCGCGGTCAGCTCGCCGTGGAATTGCCTCTCTTTTCTCGGAATCAGGGCGAACTTGCTCAATCGCAGGCGACTTCTCGCTTCCTTGAAAGTGCAGTGCAGGCCAACCGGCGCGCCATCGCTGGCCGCTTGCAGGCCGCCTATCTGGAGCTTGCCGCGCGAAGGAAGCAGGTCGAGCTCTATCGCGATAAGCTTTTGCCCGTCGGCCGGAAGCTTGCCGAGTTGGCTGAGGCGAGTTATCGTTCCGGGAAGTCCGGCATTCTTACCGTCCTGGACGCCCAGCGAAGCGCGCAGCAGCTGGAACGAGAATATCTCGACAGCCTTTTCGCTATGCAAGCCCGATTCGCCGAACTGGAAGAAACGATCGGAGCGCCCCTGATCTAATGGCTAATCCCAAAAACAAGCTCTTGACGACGGTTTTCATGCTGCTCCTCCTGCTCACAGGTGGAATCGCGGGGTGTTCCCACCCATCCGCTGAATCTGCGGAGGGAGCGGGAAAATCGGCGGACTCAGCGACTCCAGTGACACTGACGCGCGTCACCCGGGCCGATATTCAACGGACCATCACTGTGACTGGTTCCATCGCTGCGCTACCGAACCAGGACGTCCGCGTCAGCTCCTTCGTCGCGGGTCGCATTGCCGAACTCAGGGTTGCTGAAGGGGATCACGTCCGCTCCGGACAAATCGTTGCGCGGCTAGAGGATCATACGCTCCGCGATCAGCTCAAGCAGGCCGAAGCAGCGGTCGCCCAGGCACGCGCCAACCTGGAAAACGCGAAGCTGTCGCGAACTCGCAATGAAACTCTCTTTCAGCGGGGCATCGCGGCTCGCAAAGATCTGGAAGACGCCCGCACCCAGGAGAGCATTGCTCAGGGAGCGTTGCAGCAAGCTGAAGCCGCGCTGTCCGTGGCGACTTTCCAGGTCAGCCGGGCGGTGATTCCGTCGCCTTTGGATGGCACGGTCGTCAAACGATTCGTAAACGTGGGCGAGCAAGTGGATGGCACCGCCGCGCAACCTATCGTCGAAATCGCCCACCTTGCCGAGGTCGAACTTCAGGCCAACGTGCCGTCGGCTTCTCTTGGATTTCTCAAGGTGGGACAGGAACTTTCTCTTACCACGGAAATCCCGGGAGCCGCCAGCATTCAGGGCCGCGTTGTCGCCATCTCGCAAGCCGTGGACGTTGCCACGAACTCCGGCATGGTCCGCATTCGCACTTTGAATCGGTCCGGCGCCTTGCGCCTCGGCACGTTCCTAAGCGCGCAAATGGCGGTTGAAACGCACCCGGGTGCGACGGTGGTTCCGCCGCAGGCCATCTATCTGGACGAAGCGCGCAACCCACATGTCTACGGCATTGCGGGTGATACCGCCATCGCGATACCGGTAAAAGTCGGCATCGAGACACCTTCCCTTGTGGAATTACTCTTCGGCCCCAAGCCCGGCGATTCGGTGATTCTGACCGGTGGCTACGGCCTTACGGACAAAGCCAAAATCCGCGTTCAGGGTGAACCGAAGTAATGAACCTGGTCCGTTACTGCCGCGAAAATCGCTACGCCGTTTATCTCCTCACGTCATTGCTTGTCGCCGCGGGCCTTTGGGCCATGTTCGTTTTGCCCAGCAACATCTACCCAGAGCTGAATTTTCCCCGCGTACAAATTCTGGTTCACGCCGGCGATCTCGCCCCCGATGCCATGCTCTTGACGGTCACGCGTCCGCTCGAGGAAGCATCCAGCTCAGTACTGGGTGTCCGCCGGGTTCGCTCGCGCACCATTCGAGGTGCTGCTGAGATCTCCATTCTCTTCAAGCCGGACATGGACATGCAGTATGCAGTTCAGTTGGTCCACGCGCGTGTGAGCGAGACTCGCAGTTCATTGCCTCCCGACGCGGATATCCTAGTCTCGCGCGTCACTCCTGCCGTTTTTCCCGTGCTCAGCCTCATTCTGAACGGGGACGTTCCCGGCACGGACTTGCGGGATAAAGCTTTCTATGTTCTCCGGCCTCTCTTCAGCCGCGTGCCCGGGGTCGGCCAGATCGAGGTCCAGTCCAGCGACACGCGCGAGATTTCCGTCATTGTCGACCCCCAGAAGTTGCTGGCGCATCGTCTTTCGCTTGTGGACGTGGCGGACCGCCTGCGTGCTGCAAATCAAATTCAGTCCGTTGGGCGTTTGCAGAAGGACTATCAACAGTATCTTGTGCTGACAACCAGCCAGTTTCAGGATATCGAGCAAGTCCGCAATGCAGTGATCGCAAGTGAGGGCTCCTCGGTTGTCCGTTTGCGTGACATCGCGGAAGTCCGCGACGGCGTCGCTGATCCCACCACGCTCGTTACCGGTAATGGAAAGCCCGCGGCCCTGATCAATATCAGCCGGCAGATCGGCGGCAATATCCTGGAACTCGCGGCTGAGGTCAAAAGGATTGCCGCAAATCTCGGCTCGGCTATCCCGCGGACTCTGCATCTCACCGTGGTTTACGATCTCGCCGAGTTCGTGCAGAGTTCCATGGCCAGCGTGCGCGATGCAATTCTGATCGGCATGTTTCTCGCTGTACTGATCCTGTTCGTCTTCTTGAGAGAAGGCCGGACCACGATGATCGCGGCGACCAGTCTCCCGCTATCGGTCGTCGGCACGTTCCTGTTCCTCTACCTTATCGGCGGCTCCCTGAATCTCATGACCCTCGGCGGACTCGCCATTGCCATCGGCTTGATCATTGACGATGCCGTGGTCGTCGTGGAAAACATCTACCGTCATCTTAGTTTGGGTGAATCGCCGAAGTTGGCTGCAGAGCAAGGCACGCTTGAGCTCCTCGGCCCGGTCATCGGCTCGACCGCCACGACGCTCGTCGTTTTTCTGCCGCTCGGCTTGCTCGCTGGAGTCGTCGGGGAGTTCTTCCGTGCGCTTTGTCTCACGCTGGGCGCTTCGATTTTTCTTTCGTTGGTTTTTGCCGTCACATTGATTCCGCTACTCTCTGAGCGTTTTCTTTCTGGAAGCGCCCACAAACCCTCCGCCGACAGATTCATCGACCCGGTTCTCCGAAGGTATGAACGCGGTGTGCGCTGGTCGTTGGCACATCGCCGGTGGATTGTTGTTGCAGCGGTTACGATGGTCGCGCTTGGTGTTTTGCTATACTCGCGCCTGGAAACCGGATTCCTGCCCGATATGGATGAAGGTGGCTTCGTTGTGGACTATTGGACCCCGCCCGGAACGTCCCTTGCCGAGACCGACAAAATTGTCCGCAGCTTCGAGGAACGCATCAAGAAAATTCCCGAAATCGCATCATTTTCGCGTCGCACCGGAGCCGAGTTGGGCCTTTTTGTCACCGAACAGAACCGCGGCGACATTCTGGTGAAGATGAAGCCTCGCTCCGAGCGGCACCGGGGCACGAGCGAAGTGATCAGCGATCTTCGCTCGCAAATCGAGCAGAGCGCTCCGGGTGTGATTGTCGAGTTCCCCCAGATTCTGCAAGACATGATTGGCGACCTCGAAGGTTCACCTGAGCCCGTGGAAGTCAAACTTTTTGGTGACGATGAGCCCACGATGGAGCGCATTGTGGATCAACTCGGTCCGCGCATGGAAAAAATCCCGGGGCTTGTGGACTACAAGGCCATTCAAAAAGGAAATCCGGAAATTGTGTTTCATGTGGACTCCGCCCGCGCTGGCCGCGTTGGCTTGTCCGTCGAACAAGTTTCGCAGCAGGTGAAGGCCGGCCTTTTGGGTTTGACCGAGACGTCTCTCCGCCAAACGGATCGCGCCATTGATATTCGGGTGCGTTTCCCCGATAGCTTGCGCTTCAACTACGACGGCATTCGTCAATTTCCGGTCATTACCGCCTCAAGAACCATCGTGCCGCTCGAATCGCTTGCGGATGTTACGCTGGTGCGCGCTTCCTCCCAGCTCAGCCGGGAGAATCAGCGCCTTATGATTGCTTTAACAGCGCGCCTGGAAAATCGTGATCTCGGTGGTGTCGTTGGAGACGTGCGCCAGTTACTTCGACAGACGCCGATGCCTGCTGGAATGACCTACGAAATAGGCGGCCAGTACGAAAGCCAGCAAACCTCATTCCGCGAACTCCTCGGCGTCATGGCTCTCGCGCTGGCCGCGGTGTTTACCGTTCTCGTTATTCAGTTCCGAAGCTTTCGACCTGCCATTGTTGTGCTGGCCGTTGCTCCGCTGTCACTGGTCGGAGTCTTTGCCATGCTCAAGCTCACTGGAACTCCGCTCAATGTCTCCTCGTTCATGGGTTTGATCTTGATGATCGGCCTCGTCGTTAAGAACGGCATCATTCTCTTTGAATACGTCCAAAAGCTTCGGGAAGAAGGCCTGCCGCTGGAAGAAGCCTTGGTGCGTGCGGGCCGCGTTCGTGTTCGGCCCATCTTGATGACCACGCTCGCTACACTCTTCGGATTGCTCCCGCTGGCTTTGGGCCTCGGTTCGGGCGCGGAGTTGCAGAAACCTCTTGCGCTTGCGGTGATCGGTGGCCTTATTCTTTCGACCCTGATTACCCTTCTGGTGATGCCCGTCCTGTTTTCACTCATCGCGCGCCAGCGCGAGGTAGCTCAACCCTGATCGAATCGCAAGCCGAGTGCGGATTTAGCTCTGTTCAAGCTTGCCTGCTTCATCGGCACTCAACTTTCTTCTTTATCTGACAAGTTCAATTCATTTCTTTTTCGGCGCGGGGTTGCTCGAGGGCATTGTCATTTCCATGGAAGTACTCACACCCGCCGTGAGTTCTTTTTTCACGGATTCGGAAATCTTGTCCGCATTCTTCACTAACACGATGGCCTGCCAGATCTGTGTCTCGCTCAATGTGTCTTTGAATCCCGGCATGCCGCTCATTCGAATGCCGTTTTCCACCTTCCAATAGGACTCCCAGGCCTCGTCGTCCGTCACCCCCACTCCATGAAAAAGCTGAGGCGGCGGAGGATACATTCCTTTTGCGGCCGCGGACTTTTCCTCTCCGGGGAGTCCATGACAGAAGGCGCAGTTTTCCTTGTAGATTTTCGCGCCGTGCAGCAGATTCTCCTCATTCGCGGGCACCTGCGGATCAGGATGAGGCAGCTTTTCGAGATACGCGTGCAGCCCCAGCTTCGCCAGCTTGCTTTCGAACGGCATGGGCGGCGCCTTCGTCGCCATAGGTGCGCGTCCCGTCGAGAAATAGAAATAGATGCCTCCCGCGATCAGCAGCACCGTCAGCAAAATTCCCAAAATCAGGCCTTTAAACATGCGTTGTTTCTCCCAGGCGATCCGAACTCCTTGTCCCATCCTGCGGGTGCTGGATGTTCCGCGATAGTCTACGTTTTCCTCATTCTTTCCGCATCCCGTAAATTGGACGAGGAAGGCATTCTTCCTGCCGCCGGAGTCTGGAGCGTTTAGTAACCTTTCGCCTTCAAAAACCGTCTTATTTAGGCGTAGGCTGTATTTCCAGCAGGCCGCCAGGTCAGACGAGGGAGTCGCCTGCGACTATGGCGAATGACCAGCATTGGACAGACTATCCTGCACAATCGTGGTATCTAACAGGAGCGAACGGATGGGCCAATTCAAGTCCATAGACCTTCCCGAACCCGGCGCACGCGGCGTCGAGGCTCCACGGAGTACTACGCCCTCTAAGGCGCGCTGGTGGCTTTGGATTCTCATTCTTGGCGTGATCGCCGTTGGTGTCTGGTATTTCCGTGGCGCGCGTTCCTCCAGCCAGGCCGCCGACTCAGCCGCGCCAGGCGCCGCAGCTAAGGGGCGGGCCGGGGCGGGCGCTGGCGGCTTCGTAGTGCCGGTTATCGTTGCCACCGCACAGCGGGGAGACTTGCCCGTCTATTTTAACGGCCTCGGCACGGTTACCGCCTTCAACACCGTCACCGTGCGTAGCCGCGTCGATGGCCAGCTCATCAGTGTCGCCTTCAAGGAAGGTCAATTTGTCCACGAAGGAGATCTTCTCGCGCAAATCGACCCGCGTCCTTTCCAGGTCCAGCTTGAACAGGCCCTGGGGCAGCTCGCCAAGGATCAGGCCCAGCGCAGAGACGCCGAAGTAAATCTCGAACGGTTCAAGCTGCTCTTCAAGGAAGGCGTCATTCCCCAGCAGCAGCTTGACACGCAGGCCGCGCTGGTCGGCCAGTTCGATGGAGCGATTGCGTCAGATCAAGCTCAGATCAACAACGCCAAACTCCAGCTCACTTACTCCCATATCACCGCGCCGATCAGCGGGCGCGTTGGCCTTCGTCTCGTGGATGCTGGCAACATCGTGCACGCCGCCGACGCTAACGGGCTCCTCGTCATCACCCAGCTCCAGCCTGTCTCCGTGATATTCAGCCTGCCGCAGGATCAGCTTCCGCAAGTGAATGCCAAACTCCGTTCCGGTGTTCAACTTGCCGTCGATGCCTATGACCGCGACGACACAGCAAAAATTGCCACCGGCAAACTCCAGACCATCGACAACCAGATCGACGTGACCACCGGGACCTACAAGCTCAAGTCCATCTTCAACAACGAAGACAACGCGCTCTTCCCCAATCAATTTGTCAACGTGCACCTACTCGTCGACACCAAACGTAATCTCATCATCGTTCCTGCTGCCGCCATTCAGCGCGGCCCCCAGGGAACTTACGTCTACGCCGCCGGCAACGACAACACCGCGAAAATTCGCACCGTCACCATTGCGCAGACCACCGGCAACAGCGTCGGTTTGAGCGCGGGATTAAATCCGGGCGATGTCGTGGTCATCGATGGTCAGGACAAGCTTCAGGATGGGACCAAGATCAATCCCAGCCCCGCGACCGGCGCGAATGGTTCAGGCCGAAGCTCTGCGCCTTCGCCTGCCGGTCAAAGTGCAGTGAAAACTGGAAGCCCCTCGAAGGGCCCTACCGGAGGCTCCCCGCGATGAGTCCGTCACGGCCGTTTATTCTGCGGCCGGTCGCCACCACCCTGCTGATGGTCGGCGTCCTCCTCGTAGGCTTCGTGGCCTACCGTCAACTGCCCGTCTCCGCCTTACCCCAGGTTGATTACCCCACGATTCAGGTGCAAACGTTTTATCCCGGCGCCAGCCCGGACGTTATGGCCTCCGCCGTAACCGCGCCGCTCGAACGCCAGTTTGGCCAGATTCCCGGCCTGAACCAGATGACTTCGACGAGCTCTTTCGGCAGCTCCATCATTACTCTGCAGTTCAACTTGGATTTGAACATCGATATCGCCGAACAAGAAGTGCAAGCCGCCATCAACAGCGCTTCCAATCTTCTTCCGCAAGGGCTCCCGAATCCGCCGATCTACAGCAAGATCAATCCCGCGGACGCCCCGATCCTAACGCTCGCGCTTACGTCCAAATCTTTCCCGCTCCCCAAGGTCGAAGACCTCGCGGACACCACGCTCGCGCAAAAAATATCTCAACTTTCTGGTGTTGGCCTCGTCAGCATCAGCGGCGGCCAGCGCCCCGCCGTGCGCATTCAGGCGAATCCTACGGCGCTCGCTTCCTATGGAATGAGTCTGGAAGATTTGCGTCTCGCCCTTGGCCAGGCCAACGTCAATCAGGCCAAGGGCACTTTTGACGGTCCGCATCAGGCTTACACCATCGGCGCGAACGATCAGCTAATCACCACGGACAGCTACCGTCCCCTCATCATCGCGTATCGCAACGGCGCTCCTGTGCGCCTCACCGATGTCGCCACCGTCATCGACGGAGTGGAAAATGTAAAGCAAGCCGCCTGGGCCAATCGAGATCCCGCCGTCATCCTCAACATTCAGCGCCAGCCCGGCGCAAACATCATCGCCGTCGTCGATCGCGTAAAAGCTCTCTTGCCAAAGCTTCAGGGGGCGCTTCCGGCGGCGGTTCAGGTGGACATTCTCACCGATCGCACCACCACCATTCGCGCTTCCGTTAATGACGTGCAGTTTACGCTGGTGCTCACCATCGCTCTCGTCGTGATGGTCATTTTCCTTTTTCTCCGCAGCTTCCGCGCCACAATTATTCCCAGCGTTGCGGTTCCGCTCTCCCTCATCGGCACCTTCGGGGTGATGTATCTGCTCGGCTACAGCCTCAACAATCTTTCGCTCATGGCGCTGACGATTTCAACCGGCTTCGTCGTCGACGACGCCATCGTCATGATCGAAAATATCAGTCGCTACATCGAAGAGGGCGAATCGCCGCTGCAAGCCGCGCTGAAAGGTTCCGAGCAGATCGGCTTTACCATCGTTTCTCTCACCGTCTCGCTCATTGCCGTGCTCATTCCTCTTCTCTTCATGGGCGATATCGTCGGCCGCCTCTTCCGCGAATTTGCCATCACTCTGGCCGTTACCATTCTCGTTTCCGCCGTCGTCTCGCTCACCCTCACTCCTATGATGTGCGCCAAGCTCCTCCGTCATCAGAAAAAGGAGGAAGAAAGCTGGTTCTACCGCAAGTCCGAGGATGCGTTTAATTCCGTCATTGCTTTCTACGGCCGCACGTTGCAGTTTGTCCTGCGCTATCGGACCACCACGCTCCTCGTCACCGTCGCCACTCTGGTCAGCACGATTCTCCTCTACATCTACGTTCCCAAAGGATTCTTTCCCGTCCAGGATACCGGCGTCATCCTAGGTGTTTCCGAAGGCCCACAGGACGTCTCCTTCACCTCCATGTCCCAGCGTCAGCAAGCTCTTGCCGATATCATTCTCAAAGACTCCGCGGTCGAGAGTCTTTCATCGTTCATTGGCGTCGACGGCACGAACACCACGCTCAACAGCGGCCGCATCCAAATCAATCTCAAGCCGCTTGCCCAGCGCAAGATCAGCGCCTCCGACGTAATCCGCCGTCTCCAGCCCGAGCTCGCCAAAGTCGACGGCATCTCACTCTTCCTCCAACCGGTCCAGGACCTCACCGTGGAAGATCGCGTCAGCCGCACGCAATTTCAGTACAGCCTCGAAGATGTCGATGCCAAAGAGCTCGCTTACTGGACGCCCCGCTTCATCGACAAACTAAAATCGCTCCCCGAACTTCGCGACGTCGCCAGCGATCACTTCAATCAAGGCCTTGTCGCCAATCTCGTCATCGATCGCGACACCGCCTCTCGGCTCGGCATTCTCCCCGCTGATATTGACAATACGCTCTACGACGCCTTCGGCCAGCGCCAGGTTTCCACCATCTTTACGCAACTGAACCAGTATCACGTCGTCCTCGAAGTCGATCCGCAATTTCAACAGAACCCGGATTCACTCAAGAATATTTACGTCCATTCCTCCTCCGGCCAGCAGGTGCCGCTCAGCGCCTTCACACGTTTCGAGCCCGGCGCTGCGGCTCTCGCCCTCAACCATCAGGGCCAGTTTCCTGTCGTCACGCTTTCGTTCAACCTTGCTCCCGATGCTGCGCTCGGCGACGCTGTCAACGCCATCAACCGCGCCAGGCAGGAACTGAACATGCCGCCCAGCATCCAGGCGACCTTCCAGGGCACTGCCGCGGCCTTTCTCAAATCATTGGCAAATGAACCCATCCTCATTCTCGCCGCGCTGATCACCGTTTACATCGTTCTCGGCATCCTCTACGAAAGCTACATTCATCCCATCACGATTCTCTCGACGCTCCCGTCCGCCGGCGTCGGCGCAATCCTCGCCTTGCTCCTCTGCAGCACGGAGTTCAGTGTCATCGCCTTGATCGGCATCATCCTGCTCATCGGCATCGTCAAGAAAAATGCCATCATGATGATCGACTTCGCTCTCGAATCCGAGCGCAAGGAAGGGAAGTCCCCGCTCGACGCCATCTACGAAGCTTGTTTGTTGCGTTTCCGGCCCATCATGATGACTACCATGGCCGCGTTGCTCGGCGGTTTGCCGCTCGCGTTGGGCTCCGGCGTTGGTTCGGAATTACGCCGTCCCCTCGGCATCACCATCGTCGGCGGCCTTATCCTCAGCCAGTTGCTGACGCTTTACACCACTCCGGTGATCTACTTGGCTTTTGATTGGCTGGCGCACCGCTTCTCCTGGCACATCGGAAATCCGGTCGAAGAGCCGGCACCCGGAGACTGAGCCGTGAACTTTTCTTCCAATTTCTCCGCGCCCTTTATTCGCCGGCCCGTGGCAACGTCGCTGCTCACGTTCGCCATCTTTCTCTCTGGCGCCGTTGCGTTTCGTTTCCTGCCCGTCGCACCGTTGCCGCAGGTCGATTTTCCCACTATCGGAGTCGGCGCAGGTTTGCCGGGTGCCAGCCCGGAAACCATGGCCTCTGCCGTCGCCACTCCCCTCGAGCGCCAGTTCGGCCGCATCGCCGGCGTCACGCAGATGACTTCCTCGAGCGGACTCGGTTCCACCAGCATCACTCTTCAATTTGACCTCAACCGCGACATCAATGCTGCCGCGCGCGACGTTCAGGCCGCCATCAACGCCGCCCGCAGCCAGCTGCCTGCCGATCTTCCCGGTCAACCCACTTATCGCAAGGTCAATCCTGCCGATTCTCCGATCATGCTGCTGGCGCTAAGTTCAGAAAACATTCCCCCCGCGCAAATTTACGACGCCGCGGATTCCATCCTCGCGCAGAAGCTCGCTCAAGTAGAAGGCGTCGGCCAGGTTTTTACTTGGGGCAGTTCGCGCCCCGCTGTGCGCGTCGAAGTGAACCCCTACCAGCTCAACAGCTACGGAATCAGCCTGGAAACAGTTCGCAAATCGCTTCAGGCCGCAAATGCGAATCTTGCTAAGGGTGCTCTCTCTGATTCCCGGCAGACGTGGACTGTCGCCGATACCGACCAGCTTTTTAAGGCTTACGAGTATCAGCCGCTGATCGTCGCGGGACACGTGGGCGCACCCGTGCGCTTGCGCGACGTCGCAGAGGTCATCGATTCCGTCGAGGACAACCGCAATCTGGGACTCTCCGGTGGAAAACCCGCGGTCCTCCTTGCCATCTTCCGCCAGCCCGGCGCAAACATGATTGAGACCGTCGACCGCATCACGGCCCTTTTCCCGCAGCTCCGCGCCTCCATCTCTCCTTCCCTCCATTTGAGCGTTGCCGTCGACCGCACTACTACCATTCGCGCTTCCGTTCACGACGTCGAAATCGCGCTGATCATCTCAATTATCCTCGTGATTTTCGTGGTCTTTGCCTTCCTGCGGAATGTCTGGGCCACCATCATCCCCAGCGTCGCCGTTCCGCTCTCCCTCATCGGCACGTTTGGCGTCATGTATCTCTGCCACTACAGCCTGGACAATCTCTCGCTGATGGCCCTCACAATTTCCACCGGCTTCGTCGTGGACGACGCCATCGTCGTCATCGAGAACATCACTCGCCACATGGAAAACGGCATGAAGCCTCTCGAAGCCACCATGAAAGGCGCGAGCGAAATTGGCTTCACCGTTCTTTCCATGAGCACCTCGCTTGTCGCCGTCTTCATTCCCATTCTGCTCATGGGCGGCATTGTCGGCCGGCTCTTTCGCGAGTTCGCTGTTGTCCTCAGCGTGGCCATTGGCGTGTCGCTTCTCATTTCGCTCACCACCACGCCCATGATGTGCGCGCATTTTCTCCGCCGCGATCCCGGTCAGCACAACCGCCTCTACCGTTTCTCCGAAAATATGTTCAACCGCCTTCTCCGCACCTACGATTTTTCCTTGCGCTGGGTTCTCCGCCATCAGTTTCTGATCTTGCTGGTCACCTTCGGCACGGTTTGTCTGAACATCTATCTCTTCGTCCAGACTCCCAAGGGCTTCTTTCCGCAGCAGGACACCGGCCGCTTCAGTGGGCTGATTCAGGGCGATCAGGATCTCTCCTTCACGGCCATGTCGCAGAAGATGCGCCAATTCACCGACATCGTCATGCAGGACCCCGCGGTCGACACGGTCACAGCCTTTACCGGTGGCGGCAGCGGCGGCAGCACCGCGCGCATGTTCGGCCAGCTCAAGCCACTCAGCGAGCGCAAGCTCAGCGTCGATCAGGTCATCGCTCGCATTCGTTCGAAGTCTGCCAAAATCCCCGGCGCCGCCCTGTATTTGCAGGCCGTCCAGGATCTCAGCGTCGGCGGCCGTTTTGGCGGCGCTCAGTATCAGTACACGCTCCAGGGCGACAATCTCGAGGACCTCACACATTGGGCTCCCCTTCTTCAGCAGCGCATGAGCAGAATCCCCGAACTCCGTGACGTCAATTCCGACCAGCAACTTCACGGTTTGCAAAGTTCTATCGTCATTGACCGCGATACCGCCGCGCGTCTCGGCGTCGCCGTCCAGGACATCGACAACACCCTCGGCGACGCCTTCGGCCAGCG
>Ga0137403_10005127_pt1 | contig 15236 bp, 14 predicted proteins | sample CZOMad2_1_16fung_FD_122057 | JGI IMG/M metagenome (GOLD analysis project Ga0137403, IMG submission 122057) | Vadose zone soil fungal communities from Angelo Coast Range Reserve, California, USA - CZOMad2_1_16fungal (Hybrid Assembly) | ecosystem: Environmental > Terrestrial > Soil > Vadose zone... | reverse complement strand
TTTGCGCTTATTCGCCGAACAGCTATCAGATCTCGTGTACCATACATGTCGATCCATGGAGGTCTGCATGACACGAGTACTGCTTGTGGCCGGCGATGCCACCGAATCTCTCGATACGTGGTATCCGTATCTTCGATTGCGGGAAGAAGGGATTGAGGTACACATCGGCGCGCCAGTGAAGAAAATCCTGAAATCGGTTGTGCACGATTTCGAATCGGGCTGGGATACCTACGTGGAGAGACCCGGATATCACATTCCTGCCGATATCGCTTTCGCGGATGTCGATCCCGGAGATTACGATGGCATTATTCTGAGCGGCGGTCGCGCTCCAGAATATCTCCGTAACGATCCACGGTTACAGAAGATCGTTCGGCATTTCGTAGAATGCAAGAAACCAATCGCAGCGCTCTGTCACGGCGTGCTAATCCTTGCTGCCATTGATGGTATTCGTGGCTGCACGATCGCCACCTACGAAGCCTTGGCGCCGGATGTAGAAGGCGCCGGGGGCAAGTTTAAGGATACAGACGTAGTGGTGGAAGGAAATCTCGTTACATCGCGGACCTGGATGGACCTACCGTTCTTTATGCGAGAGTTCTTAAAGATTCTGAAGGGCTGCAGGAAAAGTGTGGCTGCGTAAGCCGAACGCCAGGCTGTAATCAGTCACGATTCGGAGAGCAAGCGTTCTCGTTCGTGAGTCGAAGCTCTTGAGGTGCCCGACGATGATCTTACCGCTGAGGTCCCTATCTCGCTGGCGCGTCAATGAGTAATATGGCGATTTTTCGCTAATCACGCTTTCGAAGCCCGCGCTACCTCATCCGTCCCTGCAAATCGTTTTCGTATCGGATATCCGCTCAAAACGTTTTCCACTCCAAATCCAGAAGTACTTATCACCCCACCAGTCGCCCAAGACCGTGTTTCGTTTATTGGTCTGGTTAAAGTTTCGATAAACGCGGGCGCCCACACCAAAGCTGCGGGCACCGGACTTTGCCCTGATGAAAGTTCTGAAATCCCAGCACGGCTCGCCCTGGCGATGCTCAGGAGGATAAACAGTGTAGTCGATGCGAATCCGTCTGATTGCCATTTTGGTGCGTATCCCTCGCCACTTACCCTACGAGAATAGAGGGTTTTGGTGAAGTTTGTGGATGGTGATCTTACGTCGTGTCTTGTCAGGTGACGTAAACAGGCCATAGCGCTCAAAACCCCGTTCCGGTAAGTCTCGGGTTCCGTCATTGTCGCAAAAAAACAAGCCGAGTTCTGACTGGACAAGAGAGGGGGCAGAGCCTTCCCGACCATAAATCAAACGCAACATAAGCGAGAACCCTCCGCAATGCCTGACTGCTCAATGACATACTATGGAATCTAGAGGCCGCATGTTCACAGGCATTGTCGAGGAAGTAGGGCGCATCGCTCGGGTCGATGTGCACGGTGAGAACCGCCGCATTCAAATCTCGGCGCCGCGGGTTGCCTCAGAACTGAAAACTGGCGGCAGCGTGTCGGTCAGCGGCGTTTGCCTTACCGCCCTCGAGATCGGGAAGGGTTCGTTCCAAGCCGATCTAGCACCCGAAACCTGGCAGCGCACATCCTTTTCGCGTTTGAAAGCGGGGGCGCTCGTCAATCTCGAGTTGCCCATGCGCGCCAGCGGCCGCTTCGATGGGCACATCGTACAAGGCCACGTCGACGGTATCGGCCAGCTTCATCGATTCGAGCAAATTGGCGACTCGGACAACTGGTGGCTGACCATCCAGCTCCCGGCGGAACTCGAGAAATACGTCGTGCATAAGGGGTCAATCTCCATCGAAGGCATTAGCCTAACCGTAGCTAGCCTGAAGGATCGCGATTGTACCCTCGCCATCATCCCTCACACAGTCGAAAGCACCAACCTAAAATCAATGCGACCGGGCGATCCGGTCAATTTGGAAGTCGACGTCGTCGCGAAATACGTGGAGAAAATGATGCGGAGCAGCGTACCGGAGAAGGCCTTGACCTTAGAACAATTGGTTCGAGAGGGGTTCTGATCAGAAGGCGTAGTCCCTCACTCACAAGATGCAAGGTCGATCAGCCTCAATCCGCCTCAATCTTCAACTCATCCAGTTCCAGGAATTCCCGAATGATCGGCTCTCTCGATTGTTCCATTTCCGCTACGCTCCCAAAGAACACCGCTCGCCCCTCGTGGAGGAAGAGCACCCGGTTAGCCAGCTTCTTCGCGAGTCGCATATCGTGGGTCACCACGACGCTGGTTAACTTGAGCTGGATGTTCAGTCGCATAATCAGGTCGCCCAGCAACTGCGCCATCAGGGGATCGACCATGGTGGTGGGCTCGTCATAGAGCACGCAGTCCGGTTCTGCCGCCAAGGCGCGGGCAATAGCAACAGAGCGCTTCATCCCCGTGGACAGGTCCGACGGTAACAGTTCGCGCATGGGCTTCACGGCCACCATTTCCAGCAGTCCGTCCACGATTTGATAGATCTGTTCTTCCGTCATCGTGCGGCGTTCCCGCAACGGAAAGGCCACGTTTTCGCCCACGGTCATGGAATCGAACAGCGCGCCGTTTTGGAAGACCATCGTAAGCTTCTTCCGCACCAGTTCCATCTGCTCTTCGGTGAAGTCGGTGATGTCTTGGCCAGCGACGATGACGCGGCCTGAATCCGGCTTCATGAAGCCCATAATGTGGTGAAGCGAAACGCTCTTGCCGACGCCGCTGCGACCCAAAATGCAGACCGTCTCGCCCGCTTGCACGTCAAAGCTGACGCGGTCCAACACGTGGTTCGAGCCAAACGACTTCGAGACCTCGCGGAATTCGATATATAGGGTGGAGATGGCGTCGGGCATCGTGTGTCTATTTCGAGTCTACCCTCTCAAGGTTGCAGTCGCGTCTGTTGGTCCCCGGGTTTCGTCTGCGTAAGCCTCAAAGTCCAGGTTGGTATTGATATTGCGAAACATACGCGCAGGAAAGCCGGCTCCCGCCAGTTCCTTTTCGTCGATTGCAAAGATGCCTGCGCGAATGTCCATCCGAGCGTCGTTTCCATCGAGCAAAGGGTGAATAGCATTTTCCCCTTTCCTCAACGCGTCTTCGGCGACCTTCGCAAACTCCCTGCGGTACACGGCACAGAGCGGCTCCCATCCTGCTTGCAACCGCGGCACGATGGCCAGGCAGGGAGAACCTTGTGCGCGTTCGATGAGGTAAACAAGCAGCTCAGGTGTAACGAAAGGTAAATCCACCGCCAAAACGAGGTTGAGTTCTCTATCGCTGTCCCTGAGGGCAGCGTGAATTCCGCCGAGCGGACCGCGCTCCGGGAAAATGTCCTCCACGACGCTTCCGTAGGGTTCGAATTTCGCTTTCGAGCCCACAATCCGCGTGACAGGCGCTACAGCCCGTGTCGTCCCCAGAGCCCGTTCCAGCAGCGTCTGCCCCTGCCAAGGCAGCAACGCCTTGTCCCGGCCCATCCTGGCGCTCTTACCCCCTGCCAGGATGAACCCCGCCACGCCCTGATTTGACGGCTCCGGCATGATCCCCTCTACCCTTTTTCGCCCCTTTTTTGGCCGGACTATCCGTACGGTGGCAGACTATCGTAGGGCATTTCCGGCAATGAGACGATAGTAACCTACCCAGTTTGGCTCCGAGGGTTCAACATAGTTCCTGTAGGCGCTATCCCCAGGAACCGAAATATGCCGCAAAACTTGATGGAAGTATTGTCGTTGGGCCGCTGCTCGCACGAATTCTCATGGCCTCGCCGGGCGCAGGACGGCCACTACTACCAAGTCTGCCTCGTATGTGCTGCGCAGTACAGCTATGACTGGAAGACCATGCGCCGGACCGAGCGCGTGGAGGTGGTCGCCGAACCCAGTTCGGTTCGCCGCAGCCATACGCATGCCGAAAAGCGTCCCACCTGGACCCCCCGTGCGCGCCGGCTGAAGGTCGACCTGGAAGTGCGTTATCGCGCCAAGAACACGCACACCTGGTTTACCGGCGTAATCGAAAATATCAGCCAGTCGGGCGTACTGTTCAACGGAGAGCACGTCTTTCCGGCCAATGCATTGCTCGAACTGATCTTCGTGATGCCGGAAGAGATTTCCGGTCAGAAGGATGCTAGCGTCCTTTGCCAAGGTCGTGTGATCCGGGGAAAAGACGTCCGAACAAGCACCGGTGAGCCCGCGCAAGCAGCTTCCATTACCGACTATAAGTTCTTGCATAGCAGCTAGTTAACCCCAAAAATCCAAGCTACGCATTATGTCCATGCGGTGGCGCTGCTGATCGGTCGGCTTTGTCGCATCCGCGCCGGGGCAATTTCTCCAGTTGCGCAGAACCCTTCGCGCATCTAAAACTGAAGAGAACTTCCAGAGGAGCAAGATTATGAATTACAGACTTCCGCGTCACGTTGCGGCCGTTGTCTTGAGCGCTGTGTTGGGACTGATGCTGGGCTGCACGAAGGTACAGCCGACCAGCGCAGCCAACGGCGACGCCTCGACTGCCGATCCGCAAATCACGAGCGCCATCCAAGGGAAGCTCTACGCTGATCCCTCGATCCAGAGCAAACAAATCTCGGTCGATGCGAATCAAGGCGTGGTCACTCTATCGGGCACCGTAGCAACCGAAGGCGAGCGCACGCAGGCCTCGGCTGCGGCGGCCACAGTTCCCGGGGTTAAGACGGTGGTAAACAACATCGTAGTGGGTAATGGAAAACCGGTCGCCAGTGAGAGTGCGCCAGCCCCGGAGCCGGTTCGTTCCTCGGCACCGGCCCCCAAGCCCCGCGCCAGCCGGTCTGAGCCAAGACATAAGGCCTCACAATCCGACGACTACTATCAAGCGCCCTCGACTACAACAACCGTCGCCCAGGCGGCACCCGCGGCAGCTCCGGTAACCCCTGCTCCGGTCGCTCCCGTTGCGCCAGCACCTCCTCCGCCCCCGGCAAAGGTCACGGTGGAATCGGGGACATCGTTGGCAGTGCGGCTCGTCGACAGCATTGACAGCGAGACCGCTCAGCAAGGACAAACCTTCAAAGCTACGCTGGACTCACCTCTCGCCGTCGACGGCGAGGTGGTCGTCCCCGCGGGCTACGACATCGAAGGCCATGTCGTCCAGGTACAGAGCGCAGGCAAGTTCCAGGGGCGTTCCCTGCTCGCGTTGCAACTGGACAGAATTCTGGTAGGAAATAAGCACTACACAATTTCCACATCAGAGTACCGGCGCGAGGGTTCCTCGAGAACCAAGAACACTGCGGAGAAGGTCGGCGCGGGAGCAGTCATCGGCGCCATCATCGGAGGAATCGCTGGCGGGGGCAAGGGCGCTGGAATTGGCGCAGCCGCGGGCGGAGGCCTCGGTGGAGGCGTACAGGCGGCCACGAAGGGGCAACAGATCAAGTTGCCTTCCGAGACCGTGTTGACGTTCTCCCTGCAAGCGCCCCTGACGGTGACTCCGACCACCCAAAACCGGAATGCCGCGCGTCCGAAGCTCGATCCGACGCCCCAGGACAACGCTCCAAGCAACTCGAATCCTCCCCAGCGATAGAGGATTGTTGATAGGCAAAAGGGGACGGCCGAAGCCGTCCCCTTTTGCTGTTACGAAGTACGCACCTAAAGCGAATTCAAGAATGCCATCAAGCTCGCGACGTCATCGCGCCTTAGCCAACGGAACCGTTCGCGGGCGAACCTTGCTTCGTTATCGTGACGGCGGATGGCGGTCGTAAGATCAGAGGCGCTCCCGTCATGCAGGAGCCGGCCTCGCGTACGCAATCCCCATAGCGGAGTGGTGCGCAGCTTGTTGCGGGTTTCCGGGCCTCCGTTCTGCACAATTCCGTCGCCCGTTCCAACGTCATGCAGCAGAAAATCACTGTACGGATGGAACGTCTTGCCGCCCAAAGCGGGAGGCACAATGAGCGTGCCCCCATTCAAGCTTGTGCCGGCGGCGACAGTCTGTAGCGTGGTTGTGTGGCACGCGTCACATCCGAGCTTGTGGAAGATGGCATCGCCAGCCTGCACATCGGGAGTAATCGCGCCACGTGGAGGCGCTTTCGTAGCTCGCATGTAGCTCGCGTACTTTTCAACGTCGCCCTCGGTGTCATTAGGCTCCGTCGTGTCCTGGTTGTAGGCATCCACCGGCTGGTCAAAATAGAAATCCTCAACGGGCAAGAAGTGACTGGTGATTCCCTTCTCGTTCAAATCGGCATCGGCCGAAAAACTCAGCAGACTCGCGTGTTGGTCTTTCCAGCCGAAACGCCCGACCCGGGACACGCCAGGCGCCTCCAGTAAGGGCACCATTTGCGCCTCGCCACGCACGACACCCCTGGTTTGAGACGCTTGCGACTGTGCCAGACTGAGCAGCGTCTGGTCGTCTACCGCTTCCACATAACCCAAACCTAAAATGCTGGTTGACATCCTGAGAGTGCGCACGTCTTCCGTTGCGGGAATGCGCTGCTGTATTTCCCGGCTTGTAGAACGGTCATGAATCAACGAACTGCCGCCCACTGGATTCGTGAATACTCCGTTTTGCATGTGACCCGCGCGCATTTCACTGACTTGGCTGCTCCCGCCGGTGACCGGGTCTTGATGGCAGTCGACGCAGGAGGTTGCATTGTAGAGCGGCCCTAATCCCGAGGCCGGTGTCTCGGGGCCTTCAAACTCGTCGCGGTCGGCATCATGAGTCGCCTGATCCACAAAACCATTGCTGACCGTGTCAAAGCCCGTGGGCGCTTCCGTGCCGACGTCGGACGAAGCGGTAAGGACCGTAAACGGAAGGAACAGCCACAACAATTTCCAAGCTGACATCGAACGGGTTGTCATAGAGGCTTTCTCCTAAGTACGAAGCGAGACACACTTCGGCGATAGCGTGATTCGCGGCGGGTAAACTACGCGAGTTCGCCCGACAGGAATCCGACAGACAAAAGCTAGCTTTTGGGCTGGGCCCAGTCTTTAGAAGCGGCGAGGCTATCCGAGTTCGGGTGGATGTTCCACCACAGAAACGAAGACTGGGGGGAGTCTAGGACGAGCCGGGTCCAGTCACAAGGTGCCTGAAGTTCATCGACACTTGGCCATAGGTACATCCGATATAGGAGAAACTTCTTACGCTGGCTCGTCCCGACCGAATCAGTTCTTCCGTTACGTAGGGAATTCACATTTCATGACCAGGATCAGCGCGATTCGTCGTAATCACTACGACGCGTTCAAACTCTAGTTTCTTGCTAGCCAGTTCCATACCCGGCGTTCTGAAAATGATATCGCCTCGATCCAGATGGCCGTGACGTGGTTCGAGGTACCTATCTCGAAGTCGTGTCCAATTCCAGACTCGTTTTCACCTGGGGCTGGGAAGAGACTGGCCATGAGGTACCCGCGGGTTCCACGGCAGTGGAGATCCACTTGGAACCTCGAGATACGGGAACCTGGGTGCGGCTAACCCTTCGGGAGTTGCCGCCTGCACCGGGAGAAAAGCACGAAATTCATGCATGAAGTCCCGTATGGGATTCCAGAATGCGAGTGTCCAGCGTGTAGATTAGCAAAATATTTGCGATACACGTGGGGATGGATACGCTAACTGAATAAATCCCAAATGATCAGCGAAGGCCGCGAGCCCGGACCCGACCCCTTCGCGGACTCGAGCGTCCGTCATGGATAGCCGGAAACTCGCCCCAGGGCACAGCGTCCTATGGAACGATGAATGGTGTCGAAGGAGTGCCAGCGGGCACTAAAAGAAATGGCTCCTCAGGTAGGACTCGAACCTACAACCCTCCGGTTAACAGCCGGATGCTCTGCCATTGAGCTACTGAGGAGTGTCTGGGCAATGCAGAATAACTGTCTTAAATATATCATTCCACCGTACCCGCGGAGTAGCTCCCGGGCCGGACGCCAGTAGACAACTAGTGCCAGTATTTTCAGGCGCAGCCATCGGGAAAAGAACGGGCAGACTGGGTCCTCAGCCTGCCCGCATGGATTCGAGCCTCAGGTTCTAGTGGTCCTGCCCGACCTTGACGCTCTTCACGACAATGTTGTCGACGGATACGCCGCAAGTGTGGCCTGGGCGTACGTCGGAACAGATGCCGCCTCCGTCTTGAGCGAACTCAAAGCGAAGTTGAGCGGTTGTCCCTTCCATTCCCACAAGCCGCATCTTCACATGCTGGAAGCCCAGCGAGTCGCCCGACCACATCGACATGTCGCCGTTCGGGAAATAATTAGGATCGCTGTTGCGGGGCATATGTTTGGGATAGTGGTTCGCATTGCCCGTTGTGAACGTCTGCTCGAAGGCCTCCGCCAGCACTGAACGCGGAGTGTGTCCCGGGGTTTCGTCGGTGACGCGGAGAAACACCCCGTCATAGCCGAGAGTTGGTAAGACCGGGTCGTCTTCGGTGTCGGTACAGATGTTGAATTCCACGGTTACAAAACTGGAATCCGCAGGGACTGTAAACAGGGGGCTCAACAGGCGCTCCCAGCGAGCGGGATCGCTGTTGGGTAATCCGTCGTTTGCATTGGTGTGAAACGCTGCGTTCGACGTTGACCCGCAGAACGAACTGCTGGTGGTCCAAGGCACAACGTTCAACCCGGCGCCATGAGCCGCAATCCAGCCGGCAGGCAGGACGCCGGGACCGACCTCGTTGAAGTTCTCACTCAACACAACGGTTCCCTTGCCCTCGGCATCATTGGAAAAGGTTTTGACGTTGCTGACTTGGGTGAGGCCAGCCACGAGTGTGACATTCACATCCTCACCGCCCGTGATCGACAGGCGCTTGAAGAAGATGTCTGGCGTGGTCATGTTGCCGCTGGGTTGGCCGTCGGTGAAGCCGGGTAGCGTGGTGCCCGCCCAAACAGCAAAGAACTCACCGCCTTGCGCCACAGCTTGGTTGTAGTCGCCCAGGTTGGGTTGGCCGGTATCATTGCCCCAGCCCGCTTTAAAGTTGGCATCCGTCAGGGTCTTCTGCGACTTCCAAGTAGCTCCGCCGTTATCGGAGAAGACGTAGGAAACCCGTGTCAAATCGCCGGTCTTTGCCACCCCTTGGTCGTAATAAAAGACGTAGACGCGACCCGTATCCTTATCGACCGTAACCCAGGGGAACCATTGCGCGCGGTCCGCGCCGGGCTTGGAGTTGAGAATCTTGGGCGCAGAGAAGGTCAACCCTCTATCCGTACTCCTCTGCACGTAGATATCGGCGCCGTCGAAGCTATTGTTATCGGCATAGACCACATAGACGTTGCCCGCATTGCGGCCGCTGGAGTTATCGACGGCGAGCGAGGGCGAAGTATTAACGCGATCATTGCCGAGCACTTGATCCATCGTTACAAAGTTGGAATTGATTTCGATCGGAGCACCCCAGGTTTGACCATTGTCGGTCGAGCGGGAAAAACCAATGCTGTTCGTGTAGAAGGACGGGAACCGCCGCCATGTCACATACGCGTTGCTCGAGCCCTTGGCGAAGCCCGGAGCGCTGGACTGCCCATCGGCTGCAGTGTTGGCGACTACCTGATGCGGGGACCAGACAACGGGATTGCTGGTGTCCAGAAGATTGTCAGTGTAAGTAGTGGAGATTTCGACTCCTCCCGCCGCAAACGGGGTGAAGTTGGTCCAGCTCAGGAGGACGCGCCCGGTTTCCGGATCCACGCTCATGAATTCCTTGTCCGCTGCATCTACGAGCGCGCCGCCCGCAAGACCGCCATTGGGGTTTGTGGCTGCCGTCACTTCAATGGGGCCGTTCCAGGTGTGGCCGCAATCGCGGGACACATGCACCGACATGGTTTGAGCCGCGGCGGTCGCTGAAAACTTCTTCAGCATGATCGACGAATACGCAAAGTTGCAGCCACCTAGGTAGAGGACATCAGGGTCGCCGAATATCTGCGGAAGACGCGTTGTTCCAATACTGTCGTTTCCGGGAGAAGGCAGTTGCCCACCGTCGACCCAGCTCTTGCCGCCATCGTCGGAGTACATGACGCCGGAGACCGAGATTGGGTTAAGGCTAAAACCACGCGTGTCGTTGTACCCAACGACAATGTGCTGTCCGGTGCTATCGACAGCGATCGAGGTCTCTGCTTGGCCGCCGGCGGGGCCGTCCTGATCGTCAGCACAGTCGTCTTGGGTGTTGACGCAGTTGCCGTCGCCGGCCGACTTCATCGCGGCTGCTAGTCCTTGCGGTGCGCCGGTTTTAAGCGCCTCGCGGACCCGGGTAGCCAGGTGGCCCGCCTGCGACATGCGGTTTTCCTGGGGCTTCGTGCTTACCATCTGTTTGGCTTGGGCGGGAAGTGTAACCAGCGCCGCCAGGAGCATCCCTGGCAGCAGAAATTTAGGAGCGATGCTTGCTTTCATGGAACAAACCTCGGAGGAGAATTTTGAAACAACCAGGAGTTGGGCCGAGAAATTCCCGGCGGTTGGATGCTGCGTTGGCCAAGTCGGCGGTAGGATAGTGCGTGGCCCACGAGTACGAAGAAACGCCAATTGCGGGGCAAAGGAACAGCACCACCTCTGCACTGAGAAAAATGGAACCTGATATCAATACGTCCGGCGCAAGGAGTTGTCAATCCGGTTTTGAGAAGTTTTTGCGATGCGCAAATTCTTGCGCACACGACGTAGAATGATTTCGATACGAAACACAGAAAACAATCAACCAGACACTAAACACCGACCGGTTGGTTGTTTATTGAAACGCAGGTCGCACACGCGCACGGCGTTCCACAACACTTAAGTTTGTGCTTGACAATCGGTTCCTTGCCCTCTAATACTTAAGCATGCACTTTACTATTAGGATCTGAAGGAGACAACGCCCATGGAAAAACCTACTGTTTCGCACGGCACGTTTGTCATCGAGCGCACCTATGCGGCGACGCCTGAGCGGGTGTTTGCTGCTTTCTCGGATCCGGCCAAGAAGAGGCGCTGGTATATCGAAGGCCACAACAATGAAGCCGAGACGTTTGAGATGGATTTTCGGGTGGGCGGCACGGACCGGTCGAGTTACCGGATGGGGCCGAATTCGCCGTTTCCGGGGACGGTGATTTCGAATGAGACGAAGTACATGGACATTGTGCCCAACCGGCGCATTGTGATTGCGTACACGATGTCGATGGGGGAGCGGCGGTTTTCCTCGTCGCAGGCTACGTTTGAGTTGGTGCCTTCGGAAAAGGGGACGGAACTCACTTTTACGGAGCAGGGGGCATACTTCGAAGGGGCGGATGGAATTGAGAGGCGTGAGGCAGGATGGCGCCAGTTGTTGGAACACTTGGATAAGGGAATATCTGTCGCAGCCTAGAGCCTTGGAAAGGTGTGGTTTATGGCTCATCGAAAGATTCAGGTGGATCGGGTGTTCCATGCTCTGGGGGATCCTACGCGTCGAGCCCTGGTAGAGAGGCTTAGCGATGGGCCGATTTCGGTTTCGGTTCTAGCGAAGCCTCTTGCGATTACGCTGGCCGCGGTGGTGCAGCACTTGCAGATATTGGAGAAGAGTGGGTTGGTGCGGACCGAGAAGCTGGGCAGGGTGCGAACTTGCCGCATCGAGACTGGTGGCCTTTCGGTAGTGGAACAATGGATTGAGGATCGAAGGGCAACCTGGGAGAAGAGGTTGGATCGGTTGGGGGATTTGCTGGAGGAGGAAAACTGAGGGCCTTTTTGCTAGGAATAAGGACCGCGGGGGCGAGGGGCCCGCGCTCACACGGGCTTTGCTACTTCAGCGCGGCCTCGACGGCTGCTTCGACATGGAGCGTGGTGGTGTTGAACATGGGAAAGTCCGGCATGTCCGGTTGGCTCATCAGGAGAAAGATTTCGGTGCAGCCGAAGATTACCCCTTCGGCTCCCTGCCGATGCAGGCAGTTACAGACCTCGAGATAGAAGGCTTTGGACTCTGGCCGAATAACGCCGCGGACTAGCTCGTCGAAGATGATTTGGTTCAAGCGGTGTTGATCGACTTCGCTTGGGGCTGAGACTTGTAGGTTGTGTTTGTTCCAGTAGTAGTCCGGCCAATAGGGCATGGACATGGTTGGCCTGGTGCCGAGCAACGCGACCTTCTTCAAGCCAGCGCGGCGAATGGCTTCGCCCGTTGGGTCGGCGATGTGGAGGAAGGGGATTTCGAGGTTCTCTGTGAATTTATTGGCGACGCAATGCAGCGTGTTCGAGGCGCAGATGAGGAGATCGGCTCCGGCGCGCTCGGCCGCTTGGGCTTTGGCAGAGAGATAGGCTCCGGCTTGAGGCCACAGCTGATTTGCAATGAAGTGTTGGATGTTTCCGAAATTGACGCCAACGATGACGGTTTCAGCGATGTCCCATCCGCCGAGGCGCTGATTTACAGCATGGTTGATGAGGCGATAGTACTCGGCGGTAGCCTGGTCGCTCATGCCGCCGAGAATGCCGATGGCGCGGAGTGAAATGGGGCGGTGCTTCGTCATAGAGATCAAAATCTAGAATTTAAGGGTGCCTTACTTCGGCCGGTGGCGGTCGTCCCCACACGCGCAAAAGCCTCCTGGAGACTCCTCCAGGAGGCTTGGTTGGATCGTTTCCAGAACCTACTTAAAGGTGAACGCTTTGACGTCTGGATTCGCCTTCGCCGTCATGACTTCGAAAGCGCCGATGAAGCCGGGATTGGTCTTGAGAGAGTCAGAGGCCAAACCATCGTAGTCGCCCATGTAGACCGGATTGATTGCGCCGTCGATGCCGTGTTCGGGGCCGAAGCTGGGCACTGCGACCTTGCTATTGGTCCAAGTGATGCCGTCGGCGGAGGTGCCACAGAAGCGCTCGATGCCAAAGTTGGAGGCGTCGTTACGGCGGTCATACCAGCAGGCGCCCACTTTTCCGGTGGCATCGACCGCGATGCCGGGTTGGTAGTGGTCGTGCCCGTAGCCGACGCGCGGCTGCAGGTCCGAGTTGACTTTGATGGGTGCGAAGCCCCATGTGGCGCCCTTATCGGTGGAGAAGCGCAGCAGGACGTCGTCAAAACCGTAAGCACCGGAGATACCGAAGATGTCCGGAATGGATTTGTCGCGACCGTCGTCCCAGGTTACGTAGATTGTTCCATCTGTGGGTCCTCCGGAGCGATCGATGGTCATATCGAGTCCCAGGAAGTCGCGGAAGCTGCCCTGGAGATAGAACGTATCTCCTCCGCCGACGATGCCATCGACTACGGTGTAGCCCTTGGGCTTCTTGCCGCGAGCGTAGCTGGTGAAGCGCAACTCGCGGGCGCCAACTGGGAAGTTGGTAAAGTGTACCCACGCCAGGTTAACTTTTCCGTCGGACCCGACCACTATGTGCGAGCCTTGCAGAGCGTCGCTGAAGCCGCAAACGGTGTCGATGACCGTGGGCGCGCCCCAAGTCACTCCACCGTTTCCGGAGGAGACGACTTCGATTGCAGTTCGCGCATCATTCGGGCAAGCCGGATCACTGAAGGTGTAATCGAAATCCGTGTAGGAAATGTAGATGCGCTTGGGGTTGGAAGGATCGACGCTGAGCCATTCTTTGTCGATGCCGTGGGTGAAGCCGTCTTTGTTCAGCGCGGCGACCGGATCCGACCAGGTGACGCCGCCATCGGTGGACGAGGAGAAGGCAAGCGAGGAGATGGGGTTTCCGCTGCTATCGGCTGTGGCAAATAGCTGGGCGTAATAAAAGTTTGAAGAGCTGGTGCAGGCTACCTGCGGGTCGCCTTCGGTAAAGTTGGCGAGGTTGGAGCCCGGAGGAATGGGGCCAGCATCTTTGAACGACGCACCGCGGTTGGAGGAGTGGGCCACGCCGCTGAAGGCCACGCCGCCGGTGCCGGTGAAGAGAGTCTGGGCGAAGCTGCCGGAATCGTTGAAGCCGACGACGACGTTATTGCCGCACCACGCAGTGGAAGTTTCGCTTTGCGTGAAGCCTTCAAAGGCAGAGAAGTCGAGATCGGTGGAAGGATCGTTGACGGAAGCAAGCCCACCGGAAGAGGCGGCGGCTAGCTGCTTTTGGAGCATTGCGGAAAACGCAGGGCGGGACATGCCCTTGGCAAGAGCCGGTTGCATGGCCTTGAACACGGTGGCCAAGTGAGCCGCATTGGCGTTGCCGTCCATGGCTTCGCGCTGAGGCGCTGGGAAGCGGTTGTAGGTCTTGAGTTGCTGCTGCAAACGGGTATTGATCGCTTTCAAGCGAGCTGCATCGACTTGCGCCGATGAGGCGGGCACTCCCGCCACGAGCCACAACAGGCTAACGGACAACAACGCGGACAATTTCACTCTCATTCGAATCGGGCCTCCACAGGCACCAGCGTTCACTATTTGGACCACACGATACAACTTTTTCCGCTCCCAAAACGAAGGGATCGCGGAATACATAGAATGCAGCTCAAAGACTGAGGCGGGAAGTTTGCCACGCCACGGGGTCTCTTGGGAAGAAGAAAATATTGATGGAACCAATTTGGTAGAGCGCGGAGCCTTGTCCGGCGCGGGTTTTGGGCGGGGTGCCAGGAGCGGTGGGCGAAAAAATCCGGGAGAGCGAGGCTCTCCCGGATCGATTACTTCACGAACTTTGACGGTTCGCTACTTAGTTTTCGCTCCTGTCGAGGGGGCGAAGTGGTCGGCGAAGACTTGCCCGTTGGGTGTGCCCACGCCGGTTACGTTGTCCCAACCCACTTTTGCGGTGAGGCTGGAGTCGGTGCCGAAGGTCAGAACCACCGCCGTGTCCTGAATGAAGGGATAGTCCCACAAAGCGCTGTAGAACGGTCCCGTGGCTCCGGCAACAAAGCCGGGGCCGTACTTGTTTGTAACGGTTGGAGATTCCTGGATGGCTGCCGTCACGTTGTTGGTGGAACTGATGGGAGTGACGTCGGTGACGGCTCCGGTCGGCATCGAGTAGACATATTGAGCAGCTTGACCGAGTGGTACGCCAGCTTCCTGATTGGCGATCGCCCACAACCCGGAGAACATTGGACAAGCTAAGCTCGTGCCTCCGACTGTGAACCAAACCTGAGGCGGAAACTGTCCTGCTTCCGAGATGAGCGTGACTCCTCCAGTGAACGGATCGGCGAGCCAGGAAATGTCGGGAGTCTTACGGAAGGTTCCGCCCAGACTCTTCTGATAAGAGGGCTTCGCAAAGTGGCCGCTAGGCCCGCCGCCTGCACCGCCGTTGAAACCAAAGACGATCGGCGGATCGAAGATTGTTCCGGATTCGGAAAGAATGGTTTCATTATTTCCCCATCCGGTCTGCCAGGCAATGGTGTTGTCGGGTTTGAGAGCGACAGTGACACCACCTACGCCCGTAGCGAAGGGAGCGTCGGCTGGATAGCTCGCAGTTTTAACTCCGAAGAAAGCCTCGCCGTCGCCTT
>Ga0137403_10005126_pt1 | contig 15236 bp, 7 predicted proteins | sample CZOMad2_1_16fung_FD_122057 | JGI IMG/M metagenome (GOLD analysis project Ga0137403, IMG submission 122057) | Vadose zone soil fungal communities from Angelo Coast Range Reserve, California, USA - CZOMad2_1_16fungal (Hybrid Assembly) | ecosystem: Environmental > Terrestrial > Soil > Vadose zone... | reverse complement strand
CCATACAGCTCCGAGGTTCATCAACATCAGCGCGATAAATAAAGGCTGCAGCCAGGGAGAATACGGAATCTGCTCCAAAGTGGCAACACCGGACATGCTCAGGTAGCTTGCCCAGCAAGCAGGGCACTTGGGAAAGAGTGCCAGACCCAGAGAAGAGAGCGCGCCCCAAAAGTGCGGCGCGGCTGCATTCGAGGTGCGTGAAAGTATTGTCTCAGACCCCGCCCTGGGGTTTTGTTCATTCAGTACCTCTTCGTTCAGAACCTCAATGGCGCGATCAACGATTCTGCTCTCATCCCAATGAAGGCGTTCAAAGCAGGAGGCAATACGGCCCTCAGCATCCAGGACATAAGCCTCAATACGATGCCGGTTCACCAGCGATTCAATGAAGTTCACGCCGAGCTTGAAATGCGAGCGGAGCGCAGAAAAAGCATTGGTCGCTCTTACCATGCGATTCCAGGCATCCATTTCCAGGCCGCGGCTTCTTCCATAACTGCGCAGGCGATCGGGAAGGTCGAACCCGGGGTCGTACGTAATGGCTGCGGTGTGTATCTTCCCAGCAAGTCCGCGCGCTTCCAATAGTTTTTGCACCCGCGCGAGCTTGGTGATGGTTAGCGAGCACTTCAGCGGATTGTCGCAGCGCGAATAAAAAAAGACAACAACGGACGGATGGCCGCGGAACAATTCCCGAAACGAGATAGCCGCACCGTCCTGGTCCTCGAAGATGATGTCCTCGACAACCGCGGAGTCGCGACGGAAGGTCCGTGCCCAGGAAAACACGCTCTGCAGACCGCTTGGCAATGTGCAACAGCGCTCAGCGCTGCTCTCGTCACCTTGATCGCCAGCGCGAATTGCCTTCACGGCCCTGTCCACATCCGGAAACAGCCTCTTGGGCAGGCCACCGTGAGGCGCACGCAGCAACTCCACTTCGTTCACTATGGCCTTTGCTTCCGGGCCGAGCCACGCCACAGTCGCAAGCAATTCGCGCACAGGGCTTGTGCTTGACGCTGAAGTCGCATATCCGCCATAGCTCTCGAGAGTGACAGGATCGTCACGGTAGCGCAGGTTGGCGAGCGCGCGTATCACAAATGGAGCGAACGCGGAGGAGGGATTTGGATAAGAGCGCAAAGTCCGCGCCGCTGCTGCAACCAAATACGGATCATTGCCAGTCTCAAGTTCTTCGAGCACGTACATGAGCGTGGCATTGGAAAGCCCGATGCGAGCCAGAGCTAGAAGTATCCAGCCGCGCATGCGGGCCGTAGTGGCAGTGCCGCGCTGCTGAAAAACGGGGTGGTCCTCGCGCAGCAGGTCCGTCAATTCCCCGCGCCGGGCGGGGTCTCCACACATTGCGTCAACAAGTGCGGCGAACTGACCTTCTGAAAGCGCGCTCATGACTGCAAGATCGTGCATGCACTACCCCTAGCGGCCGTATTTCCCGAGGAACCGGCGAGCACTCTGCTTGAGCATGGTGGGCGCTTTGTCACTCAGGCTGTTGACCCGCTTCAGCAACGCAGTATCATCCGCAACCGCCTTGCCACCGAACTGCGTAAGCGCGGTCAGGCTTGTGGCCTGAATCTCTTTGTAATCGGATGGATCCAGTAATATCTCCCGCGCATGTTTCTGCAGTTTTTCAGGATCGATTGTCTGCAATGCGGCCGCAGAGATTTGGCGGTTCTCAGAAAGCTCATCTTTGTCGCGCAGTACCTTTTCGAACATTGGTGCGGAGTTGGTATCTGCGCCGAGCAACCGCAAGGCTTCCCGCTTGGCAGTGGGATTGGGTGGATTGTTCACCAGGGCACGCGCCACTGAGTAGGCTTCAGCATGAACATCATAGCTGAGCAGCTGCAAGGCCTTTTCCGGTGGCAGCAACGCCTTCTTGGGGTCCCTGAGACCTTCGAGAAGTTTTTCCTGCGCATAGCCATCTTTTTCACGCGCCAGCAGGCCAAAGACGCGCTGCCGGAGTTCCGGATTGGAGTCTGTGGCGACGGCGCGCAACGCGGCGATATAGTCATTGTGGCAGGACTCAAAAGCAATGACGCTGAAGCTCGCTGCCTGAAGCGATTGGAGGGCCGCAAGCCGAACTTCTATCGCTTGATTCGGGTCGCGAAGTATGTTCAGCATTGCCTGCAGGGTCTTATCGTCTTCACAGACGGCTGTAGACATGTTCGCCAGGGCGGCAACCCGCTGCTTGACAGTCTTGCGCGAGTTACCAGCGACGGAGAGCAGAGTGCTGGCTGATTGAACGGGGGCAGCCTTTTGCTTCCGCGATTTCGCTACCTTCAGGGCCTTTCGTTTCATAGTAGTCTCCTCGTGCAATGCACGTCAGGCAAATGGCACATCATCGTAATCGAAGCCCAGCGCCGCTGGGGCGCTGACGGCGCCTTGATAGTCCAGGCAGTCCCTGACGTGCGGTTTTGCGCCCGGGGCGTTGAAGCGTGGTGATGTCGCCATGGGGCCGCCAGGGGCCGTGGGAGGACGTGTGCCACCAGTAATTCCGTTCCACGGCCACATCGTATCACCCAGATTGTGTCCCACCGGATTGCCGGGATTGCTGTCATAAGACGCCGCTTGAACAGGATCGAAACGGCCGAGTTTCCGCTGCCACTTGGCCCAGAGCCTGTCTACGTTGCAGTGCAGCAGGAAGAACAGAGGATCTTTCGCAGCGGTCGGTATGCTGGAGATCGCACCACCAAAGCTGACATGCGCGGAACCGTGTGGGTTTCCTTCCAAAGTCCGGAACCTCCGGTACTGGTTCCCCAGAGCCACCGTCTGTGCTTCAGTAAGCAGGCCTGGAGGAGCCGTGGAGGTGCTGAACAGCGGACGCCGATTGATGCCCTGAACGCCATCCGTCACCCAGAAACGCAGGGGGTTGGCAGGGTTAAATTGCACCGTTCCGAGTGGATCAGAGACGCCGAGAAAGTCGAGAGTGAAGATATTGGGCGCAGGTTTGTCAAAGCGCCAATAGGGCAACGAAACGCTCGGATCAATCGCCTGCAGCAACCGTTCGAGATCCAGGAGGTAAGCCCGATGCCAGGGCAGGAAACCCGGCGCACCATGCGCCTGAGGCGAACTCACGGCAGTGTGCATGTCCCGGAAGTCGGCAAAACGGCCGGCGCCGTGATTGTTGAGCTGGGCAAAGGCTGCGACAAATCGATCACGCTCTCCTGGAGTCAGAGCATTGGCATTCTTGCGAACACGTACCATTACTGGAACCGAGCCGACTACAGTGCCGCCGACGGCGGCCTGGATTGTCACGTCACCATTGTTGCTGCTCGGACTGCCAAACTTGCCGTCGACAAAGAACGGAACAGCTGTGCCATTGGTTGGCAGCGACAGCGAGATAGAGTTGGAGAACGGCCCCGTTGTGCCCTTGCGAAAAGCCACCGCTCCCCCGCCAGCCGCAGACTTGCCGCTGATTTGCACGTTGACAGTTGCACCAGTTGCGCCGGAAGCATTGGTCATTCGGATTCGACAGGGAGAAGGCGTCCATGACACGAATCGTGCTCGAGCATCTACGCTGTTGTTTATTGCCAACTCTACAATCATCGTCAATCCCTCCTGCAAGGTGTTTTGACTCTGGGGCAGTGGGCGTATTCAAAATTCCTGCCGCCCGTCAAAGGGTAGTGAAGTTAGGGGGTGCGACGTTACAGAAAATAAAACGGTATTTGCGCCTGGTTCCATTTGGCCAACGCTTGCGAGCTCTGTGCCGGCTCCTTCAGCCCGGTCAATCTGGGTTGGCAGCCTTGCTAGAGTCGAATGCTGAATGCTGCAAATCTTGTGCGATTCCAATTTTGGTGAGGCACAGGGGGTAATTTATGAGGAGCGGCCCTTTTCGAATCGTATGTAAAGCGGCGAACACGCCAAGGGCTGGTAGCGTCACTTGTGGGCGCGCGACAGCTTTGGCCGCTACATCGCCGTGGGCGTGACCACGATGAGCGATGATCATTGTGCAGGCGTTCTTCAACATCAGCGTGGTGCTGGCCCTGCTGCCGACCAAGGGGATTCCTCTTCCGTTCATTTCTTACGGCGGGTCAAGCTTGTTTGTGATGCTGGCCAGCGTGGGCGTGTTGTTGAATGTAAGCCAGCAGACGGAGTAGGGGAACTCGCCCTTTTATCTAAAGCTCAGGAAGAGGGCGCGGTTTCTCGGGTAAATGGTAGTGCACTCTCGGACTGTCGTGGGTCGAGAAAAAGGCAAACAGCAAGTCGACTTAAAGGGCAGCTCAAGAATATCATGAAAGCAGGGGACGTTACGGCGCGCGATTCGGGAATTGTAGGTGTGCACCTCGTTACACTTAAGTTCCCACGAGAGCTTCACAAAGTCTTGAATCGGTCGCGTGATCGGCCCGTTTTGTTAAAGTGGGAGTCCTATTGCCGAAACTGTCGCTCAATTGAACGTACTTGACGCTCAATCTGCCTGTAAGATTCCTCTATAAAGTTGGTTTCCTGGCTTTCCCATCGCTTTGCGATGAAATTTGTTGGGTAAAGCAGAATATCGCCAGTACCAGGAAGACCATACACAGCCAAATCAGAACCGTGTTCGTCTGTGGCGATTACCCATCTAAGTCCAAGGCCCTCAACTAAAAATCGCCCAAAAGCGACGCCAACCGAATTAATAATCTTGTTGGTACTTTCGGCATCGTCCGTAGTCCCAGACCCCATCCATGCAGCAAATGCTCGATCTAGAGCAGTCAAACTTATCGTCGCTTCTGCATCTTGAGCAGAAAAAGCAGCAACAAAGCCCGATGCATTAACAAGCTGAGTTGCTATCCATGCTTGCTCTCCTTCGCTAATTGGGTCAATCTTTTGTTTCATTTAGTTGATCTTACTGTTCTTTCAATCGACCTTCCTGAGAATTACTTTTCCGTTGGGATCGTTTGTATGAATACGTTGCTGGTGAGCAGCCTCGCGAGTAGAGCTCGAACTCCCATATTCAGTATAAATACGAGTCCCGCTGGCATCAGTGTGTTGCACATCGGGTCGGTTAATTCCGACACGTTGCCCGGCGGCGTTTACTTGTTGTTGATTGACCCGTATATCGCTCGCCCCTGCTGTTTTTGCGGCTTGTATATCGGCTTGTGCGGCAGCATTTTGCGTGGGACTTGGGCCTACGGGACGATTCGTCGGTAACGCCGTTGGCGCTTTTGGATTAACAGCTGCATCTTGGGGAAGCCTCGAACTGTTGCTTCCGATCGTTTCCTCGACCGACTCTTCCGCTGGAGCAGCTGTCAACGTTGGTTCAGGACCATAAGCATAACCAGCCTGTGCTCCGCCAAATGCAAGCATTCCCATGCGAACCATTTCGTCGGCTTCGGGAGTGTAACCGTGGTCTTTTGTAAACTGCTTGTATTCAGGGGAATTGCGCCACCGCTCAGTCCTTTGGCGTGCCTCTAATTGTGCCTTAGCTTCTGCAGCTTCTGCTGCTTTATACTCTGCCCACTTTTCTTTTAGCCAATCCAATACACCATGCCCGTCGATGTCAGCCTTTGTGGTTGGCAGGCCTCGCACATAGCCATAAAGATTCAGTGACTGTGGATCGGTCAAATTCGCATACGGTATCGGAACCGGCGTCGGTGACCAGTCCGCGCTCACCCACCGCCCCAAGCCATTCGAGTAATACCTTGCCCCGAAGTAGTCGAGGCCGGTTTCGATGTCGCGCTTCTTGCCGGTGAACTTGTAGTCGTTGGAGTCGTTGTTGACAAACTGAAGTTCGCCGCCCCAGGGGTAATAATCCGACTCAGCTTTGATGACGCCGGCTGAGTCGGTAATAACCGAAGCGGTCTTGAGGTTGTCAGAGAAATAATACGCAACGGAATTGCTGGGAAAGTCCTTGCGGGCCACACGCTCGCCGTCAAAAAACACATATTCGGATTTCAGAATGCCTGCTAGATCAGTTTCCGCCACTACTCCGGGCGTCATCGGCCAGTAAAGCGTGCCGTTGGCCGCCAGGCTGCCGTTCGACTTGCGCACGCGGTTGCCGTCGCCGTCGTATGTGTATGTATAGCCGCCGGCTCCGGTGAGGCGGTTTTCCTGATCAAAGGTGTAGCCGAGGCTGGCGGTCGCGTCGAACGTCATGTTACCGGCGGCGTCATACTGGTAGTCAGTTCCTGAGGCATGAATCCAGTTGTGCGCGTCGGCGGTGACGATCAGGTTCTCCGCTCCGCACTTGGTAATGGACTTCTGAAGCAGGTTGCCCCAGGCGTCATAGCCGTAAGAGTTGCCCCAGTATTCGCTCTTGCCGTTGACGGTGTTGGCGGCGCAGTTGGTTCCGGCGTTCTGGGCGGAGATTAAGCGGTTCAGCGCGTCATACGTAAACGTCTGGTTGCGCGAGGTGTCTTTGTAATTGGTGATGCCAAAAACATTGCCATTGTCCGCGCCAGACGTGCCGTTGCCCACGTGGAAGTCGTATCCGATGGAGAATACAGTCTGGCTGGGAGCATTGGCAGACATGGCCAGTGGCTGAAGACGCTTGTTGTAACTGAACGCATTGGTGATTCCGGCAAAGGTTCCGCTGTTGCCGCTGACGAAGCCGGTGAGCCCGCCGTCCGGGCCGTAGGTTGCGCCAGTGACGTAGCTGATTCCGCTGCCGCTATCGACCGCCGAAAGGGTCAGACCGGCGGCTCCAGGCGCGTACGTTACAACCGCGCCGCTGGGATAATGCAGCTTGTAAAGCGAGCCATCGAGGTTGTACTCGTAGCTCAGATTTTTGGAAATCGCCGCGTTGTTCGCACCGGTGAGCGTGCGTGTCTCCGTCGCCAGCCTTCCCAGAATGTCATAGGTGTAGCTGGCGGTTCCTGCCTGGTCGGTGAGCGAGGTGAGATGGCCCTTGGCGTTTGTGCCGGAGTCATAGGCGTACGTGACAACGGGCGTGGCCAGCGGACAACTTTGCGCGCCGTAGCCTTTGCCGGTGACGCGATGCAAAGTGTCATAGCAATAGCTTACGGTCTGGGTGGCCGTGCCGGTCTGGTTGGGCGCGGGCGACGTCTTCTGCAAGAGATTGCCATCGGCGTCGTAAGAGTAGGTAATGGTCCCGGACTCGGGGTTGGTGGCTGTGAGCAGCCGCGAGAGCGAATCGTACGTAAACGTGCGGGTACGCCATTGCGTGCCGTCAGAGGGCGCGGTTCCTTTTTGATCGACGCGAAGCAGGTTGCCGAGGGCGTCATAGGCATAAAGCGTGCGGAATGGCTGATTGTCAATGGCACTAGGGTCGTAGCCGCCGGAGAGCGCGCTGGCGGTGGGCGCAGGCGTAAATGACGGCTGCGCGAAGTGGGCCGAGTCGTACGTACTGGAGGCGGAGAGCGTGTAGTCGCCGCCGGGGCCGGTGGATTTAGCTGTGATGGTCACGATTCCACCGGAAGCCGAAGCATTGGCCCACGAGCCGCCGGTGATTGCCGTGGCCAGCCGGGTGGCGATTGAAGACGCGGTGTCGCTTCCGCCATAGGTCGTCTGATAAGGCGTGCTGTTTACGGTGATGGTGACGCTGCCAGCATCTGGGCTGCTACTGGGATCACGACCGCCGCTGAGAGTTGCGCCGGATGGTGTGGCCCAAAAATCCGAGCTCGGGCCAACGGATAAAGTGTAGTTGGTGGCAGCGCCGATTCCGCGCGCGGTGAATATGATTCGTGAGGACAAGGTTGGGGATACAACCGCATCGGCAGGCGCGGATGCATCGCTGTGAAATGCAGACGCCAGTGCGCTGGCGATAGACGATGCCGTGCTGCCAGTGCCGAAGGTGACGCTCTTAGCTGGGTAACTTCCAACTTGGATCGAGACTGAACCGCTGTCGGGCACGTTATGGCAGACCGGCTGGGCCGGCAGTTCGGGGTCAGTGCAGACCTGACTGGTTCCTTCGCTGCCGCCGATATCGACATAACCGCTACCCGGCGCTCCGGGCAGCGGGTTCGCCTGTTCACTGCCACCGACGGTTACGCTGGCCTGGGCGTATGTTGCTGTCGCGGCTTGGTTGGGTTCATCCACTTCGATCAGGCGGCCCAGCGCGTCAGAGCATCCGCGGCGCAGTTTTCCCGCTTCATCGACAGAAGTTGTGCAGATACCCTGAACGCCTGGGGCCGCCTGATCGTAGCTGACGGTGCTGATGCTGCCATCCTGCTTGGTGGTCTGAATCACACGATCCAGCACGTCATACTGGTTGGTGGTGATGCCATATGTGGGATCGGTGGTGGCGAAGTACGGATTGCTTACCGTGGCTACGCGCCCAGCCACGTCAAACGTGGTATCGACCGTGGCGGTGCCGTTGGGCAAGACATGCTGGCTCTGATTGGCGCGGCCGAGGCCATCAAAGAAGCTGGTGGCTGAGTCGTTCAGCGCGGTAGTGATCGACTTGGTGCGCTGAACATTGACAGGGAACGTATTGGGCGCGGAGAAAGTGAAGCTGGTCTGCGCCCGGCTGCCGCCGTTCGATGGGTCGGGTGGGGCCTGCGCCGTGATGAGGCGGAACATGTAGTCATAGGCGTAATTGCTGGTATGGGCCTGATCGCCGGACGTGTTGCCGCTGGCCTGCGCAGTGGCGTTTTCATTGGTCAAGCTCGTCAGGACGCCAGTGGTGAAATCATAGGTGCCGCTAACGCAATGCGTGACTGACCCGGTTTGCGGCGAGCAGGTCTGCGTGACGTAACCGCCCACATATGCAGGGTCATAGCTGAGCGTTGTGGTATGTCCCAGCGGATCGATCTTCTGGAACGGTTCGCCCGTGTCATACCAGTTGGTGTGGCTTGTAACAAAGCTGTTCGTGGTATTAAGCCAGCGGCTGACAGTGGTCTGGTTGCCACGAACGCCATTCGGCTGCGCGACATGCTGCGTGGCAACAGCAGGAGTGGGAGTGTTGAGATAAGCTGGCTCGTCGTATGAATAATCTGTTTCCGCGATACAGGAGGCGGTTCCTCCTGTGGCATTGATTGGGCAATTGGACTTGGTGTTGTTGGCGGCTGCCGGATCAATCACCACGGTTGAAGCCGGCAGGTCCAACATGCGCGCCGTCAGGTAAGCGCTATTTTTCTGCCACTGATAGACGGTATCAGTCTCGTGCAGCAGCGCTCCTGGCGCGCCTTGGTCCCAGTCGTATTCAAGCTCTTTAACTACATTGCCGAAGATCGGAAGACCGGCGCCGAGACCGGAATCGTATTGCTTGCTTACCAGTTTAACCTTGCCACTGGGATACATTGTGGTTTGTATCGTAGTGGGTCTGATATTGCCAAGCGCCAAGCCCACAGGAGCGGTATCCGCGGCAAGAAACTGGCTGGAGTACGTGGTGTCGACACGGCGGCGGCTCTGATTGGCACTGCTCGCCCCTTGGTATTCGGTAGTGGTTGTCTCATACAGATCGCAGCTTGAGCTGCCGCCGCCGACAGCTTGAGCAGTGAAAACATGGACTGTATCGTTTCCCAGCGGATCAGTGACGGAATTAGTCAGGATGGGGCTGGCGAAAGCGCCCCAGTGGTAGTTCCAAGTGGATGAGTGGCCCTGGCCATCATTCAAAGTGCGGGAAGCGACGGCGCGGCTCACCGGCGTAAGGTTGTTAATGGAGCAATTGGTAAGGCCAATGGTGGCCCAGGTATAGGTGATTGAACCGCCGGTCGGCAATCCCATAGAGATGAGTTCGCCATAGCTGTCATAGTCGAATACCCAGCGAGTGCCGTCGGCCAGGACGAGAGTAACGATGGGAACGAAGTGAGTTGTTGACAAGTCACCCGTGACCGCTTCTATGACGGGTACGCCATTGATACTCTGGTTAAAGCTCGTCTGTATGGGGATTTCCGCAAAGCATTCCTTCAGCTGCCTTTGGGTACCATCGGGCGCCTGGTAGTTAAGGGCAAAAGCCCTCGCAATGGGAAAGCGGCTCACACAATTGCTGTAATCGCTTACCGCCGCACCAGTTTCGAGCGGAATAGCGCGGTTGAGCGTGTCGGCACCAGGATTGGAATTCTGGGGACCGTGCAGTGCCATCTGGTTGCCGTTGCTGTCGGTTATTAGAGTCGCTACGGCCCCCTGTGAACAGAATTGGTCACCGAAAGGAGCGTCATCGACGACCGCTGCCCATCCACCCGTTCTGGGCAGCATATTTCCTACAGGGTGGCTGCACCCGCTGTAAGCTGCGAAAGTGCCCTGGTAGAGGTTCCCGCGACGATCAGTTACCACCACATTGTTGAAAATCCCATTGACGTCTGGATTTGTCATCTGTACGTGATAGCCAGTCAGATCCAAAGAATTGAATTCAGTAGCTTCGCCTGTTGGGTCTTCAGTACCGGACACGGGGGTAAGTTGGTGTGCAGCTGCGTCTGCGCTGCTGACGGTATAGCCGTATGCGCTGTAAGTGACCGTTCCTGTGCCACTGCCATTCTTGACAACCGTACGGTGTACGCCGAGGAAGGGTGAGCGTTGAATGTTTACCCCAGCGCCTCCTTTTTGCCAGGAACATGTCTGCCCGGACGGAGAACCCGAATTAGCTACGCAGGCCACCTGCCAATCCTTGGAGCTTACGAAAAGGGTGTTTGTGACGCTTAAAGCACCGCGCTGTGGCAGATCTGGAATCACGGGGGCGTGCAGCATCAAATTGCCATTCATCAGGTTCACAGTGTCGAGACGGGTGCCGTCATAGGAACCATAAGGCTTCCACCCGTTTTCCAGATTAGGCGCTGTCTGGGCCAGAAGCGGGTTGCTGAACACAAAGATAATGGCAAAGAGTTGTAGCAGCTTGGCTGATTTCATGAACGCACCTTACGGTAATAATTTTTTGCAGCTTGTTGCGCGGAAGATTCAGGGGCCGATTTAAGGGGTGTGGCTAAATCTTATATATGGAGATGAGAGAGGATGACAAGTGGCAAGTTTGTAAACAGGGTCGAAAGTTGACAGCGTGAAAACGTGTTGTTTCGCGAGTTGGCTTTGTCTAAAGATCCTTCGGCTTCGCTCAGGATTTTGCCTGGCCGTTCGGACGCCGTCAATACAGCTCAAGATGTACTATTTCGCGCTTGAGCCGCTAGATGTAAAGCTCTATACTCCGGCAGCGCCTCAGGGTGCATGCGGGAAAGATCATTGAAAATTGAGCAGCTAGCTCTTAGCCATTTAGTCTTTGGGTAGAAGACAAGAACCCTTAACCGCAAAGGGCACCCGTTCGACTCCTTCGCTCACTCAGGGTTAGGCTGCGGAACACAAAGGAATGGCTCAACCCCACGCCAATCAACACCTTATCGGCTGAAGTCTACGCCAAACTGGGATGGATTGGATGAAGTCGCTCAAACCCACGCCAAACTGGGATGATCTGGGCATTAATATACTTGACAAATCCATTGAATTCAGCTACTCTTAACTCATGGAAAACAAAGTCAAGGAACCGCAGACGCTTCAAGAAGCGATCCTCTATTTCGGCAATCCAGACAACTGCCTGAATTACATGATTAAGCATCGCTGGCCTGAAGGTGTTGTGTGTCCCACTTGCGGGCGCACTGATGCGACATTCCTCAAGAATCAGCGCAAGTGGCAATGCAGAAGCCATCATGCAACGCGGCAGTTTTCCGCGAAAACGGGAACGATCTTTGAAGACTCCCCGCTTGGTTTGGACAAGTGGCTCATGGCAACGTGGATGATTACGAATTGCAAAAATGGAATCAGCTCTTACGAGATTGCCCGCGATCTGGGAGTCACGCAGAAAACCGCATGGTTCATGCTTCACCGTATCCGCAAGGCAATGCAGACTGGAACCTTCCAAAGAAAACTCAGCGGGCACGTCGAGGTAGATGAAACTTTTATCGGCGGTAAGGCCCGCTTTATGCACAAAGACAAACGCGCCAAAATGACTCAACCGGGATTGCCCAAAGGCGGAGCCAATAAAGTTATCGTTGGTGGAATCTTGGAACGCGGCGGCAAAGTCAGAACCGAAGTAATCCAAAACCGTGAGCGTAACACTCTTCACGCGTTGGTGAAGGATAACGTCGAATATGGTTCCTATCTCTCTACTGATGATTGCCACTCCTATTGGGGACTGGATAAGGAATACGCTCATGGGATCGTTGACCATGCCAAAGAGTATGTTAACGGGCAGGTGCACACTAACGGCCTTGAGAACTTCTGGAGTCTCGTAAAGCGGGGACTCAAGGGAACATACGTTAGCGTTGAACCGTTTCACCTATTTCGTTACCTCGATGAACAAGTATTTCGTTACAACAATCGCGCTACTAAAACGCAATTCGTAAGCGATAGTGACCGTTTTCAGATGGTCGCTTCTCAGTTTGCCGGGAAGCGAATCACCTATCAGCAGTTAACAGGCAAGGGAATGGAGAAGCCCCGGCCCGAAGCGTTTTAAGGGCTTTGTCCCTCGCCGCCAGAATCGCGGGAAGGGCCGGATTCGGTGGTTTGATCTGCCCTCTTCTTAGCCCGCTTTTTGCGGGCTTTTTTCTTGCGGTGCTTCTCCAGTTCCCTTTGCAGTTCTTTGTACGGAACCGCAAGCAGCCCGCTCATCACCCTGTCGAATTTTTCAAATTCTGTCGGCTCTTTAGTGCGCATAAAATCCTTAACTTACCCTCTTGAATTCAATCCCCCTAAACTCCCATAGTGGGTGGTCATAATTACGAGTGGGCCAATTATGTTTCTCATCCAAGAGAAATCGGATTGGATAAAACACAAGTGTCATGCTGGCCACGAACTTCTTCTTTTTGGAGAAATCAGAGTATTCCACCGTGAGCGGGACTGGCCATTCATCTACCAATTCGCCATTCCCGTCCCAGTCCTTCAACAGCCAATTAAAAATATCGTGCTCCGTCATTGGTTCATGGCTGTTAACAGTTGGAAGCGTGTTTCTTTTTTCCCCCGCTGGGATTATCTCTATCGGGGCGAATGTTACATCTTTCCTTTTTAACTTGAATGGCTGAATCTGGGCCGTATGCGCTACATCTTTACCGTCATTGCGGAGTATGAATGGCGTTTTCCGAAACATTGCATCGGTGGAGTGGCCAATATTCAGATACAGACGCGGATCATCTGCACTCATTCCTAATTCTATTGGCGGTGCAGCAGACGGGAGGGGCTGAACTACTGTCTCAATACTGGCCTTGTATTCAAGGACCGCTTTACGAATAAGCTCTCTGTCTCTCTCTTCTTGTTTTGCTTCTTTTATTCTTTCCGCCCGCCGCTTGGATAACTCTGAAGCTGCAACGCACGCAATATACGCAATGGCAAGGCCCACAACAGCCCACTTGCCCAGTGAACTATTGAAAATCTTCGTGAATTGGAGAACCGCTATTATGGCCACAATGACGGTCTCCGATATCTTGAAGGGCATAGTTCGCACCTCCATCCAAGAATATACTTTCCAAGTGGATTCGCCAAGTATATTCGTACCGATGACCTGGGATGAATGGGGAGGGGTGGGGGTGGGGAGGGTGATCGGAAAAACCAAAGGCTTACCACTGATCAACACGGATGACACTGATCGGAAAAGCAAAACCTACCTCGGAGACACGGGGAACAGCCGAACAATCGGGAAATCGGGAGATCTGGGAATCGGGAACCCAAGGCTTACCACTGATCAACACCGATGACACTGATTTGAAGGGGTGTCCCGGGGTTGAATTGTGTAAGTGCTTTCAAATCCTAGTCGAGGTGGAGGGGGAGGGGTAGGCAGTCATGTTACGATAATTTTCCGGCATGTCGATCCTGGCACGCGATCTCCGCTATGCTTTTCGGGCTTTTGGCAAGAGCCCGGGCTTTACCGTGGCTGCAATCCTGTCGCTGGCCATCGGGATTGGCGCGAACACGGCCATTTTCAGCATTACCAGCGCGTTGCTTTTGCGTCCCCTGCCTTATAAAGACGCGGACCGTCTGGTGATCATGTGGAACACCTCGCCGGGCCTGGGCATCACGCGGGACTGGTTTTCCAGCGCGCAGTATTTTGACATTAGGAACAATCACCATGGGCTGGAGCAGGTGGCGCTGGCCATCGGCGGCAATTACAACCTTACCGGCGAAGGCGAGCCTGAACGCGTTGGCGTGGTGCGCGTATCCAATAACCTATTGCCCATGCTGGGCGCGCGGCCAGCACAGGGCCGGCTCTTCACTCCAGAGGACGAACGCTACGGTGGCCCCAACGTCGTTATTTTGGGTTATGGAATATGGGCGCGCCGCTACGCGTCCAATCCGCAAATGGTTGGCAGGCACATCACGATTAACTCTCACGTCTATGAGGTCATTGGAGTCCTGCCAAAAAGCTTCTCTCTGCCGCGTGAGGTCATGCCCACGCTCGATGGCGCTGAGCAATCTGACCTGCTTCTTCCCATGCCTCAGCTTCCCAATTTTGCTGAAGATCGCGGGCATGAGGATTACAACATCATCGCCAAACTACGACCCGGAGTTACCGTAGAGCAGGCCCGCGCTGAAATGAATACCATCACGGCCCGTCTGCGCCAGGCCCATCCGGAAGTTTATCCTCCCAACGGCGGTCTCACATTTGTGATTCTGCCGCTGCTGGAGCAGGTTGTAGGGAATGTTCGCCACACGCTGTGGCTGCTGTTGGCGGCCGTGGGATGCGTGCTGCTGATTGCCTGCGTCAATGTTGCCAACCTTCTTCTATCGCGCGCGGTGGGACGGCAAAGGGAAATGGCCATTCGCAGCGCGGTGGGCGCAAGCACCGGCCGGATCATCCGCCAGTTGCTGACCGAAAGCGTATTGCTGGCCCTTTGCGGCGGCGTGCTGGGCGTGCTTTTTGCCTTCATCAGCATCCATTGGACGCATGTGCTTGGTCCCAGAAGTGTTCCGCGTCTGGATGAGATTGGCGTCCGTGGTGACGCTCTTCTCTTTACGTTGCTGATTTCCGTCGCTTCGGGCATCCTGTTCGGCCTGGCTCCGGCACTGCGTGTCGCGCGCGTGGATCTGCTCACCACGTTGAAAGATTCTGACCGAGGTTCCGCCGGCGCAAGCGCCATGTGGGGACGCGGCAACAATCTGCGCCGCCTGCTCGTCATCGCCGAACTTGCCATCTCCGTGGTTGTACTCATTGTGGCCGGGCTGCTGCTCCGCAGCTTTGTCCGCCTGCAGAAGGTTTCTCCGGGATTTAATCCCGACAATGTATTGACGCTGGAACTTACGCTGAGCGGAGACAAGTACAAAGACCCCGCGATTGCTCGCTCCGCGTGTCGCCGGATATTGGAGAACCTGGAACATCTGCCGGGCGCCACCTCGGCCGGCGGCGTTTCTTCACTCCCGCTCAGCGATATGTTTGCCTGGGGCCCCATCAA
>Ga0137403_10005123_pt1 | contig 15243 bp, 23 predicted proteins | sample CZOMad2_1_16fung_FD_122057 | JGI IMG/M metagenome (GOLD analysis project Ga0137403, IMG submission 122057) | Vadose zone soil fungal communities from Angelo Coast Range Reserve, California, USA - CZOMad2_1_16fungal (Hybrid Assembly) | ecosystem: Environmental > Terrestrial > Soil > Vadose zone... | reverse complement strand
TCCCACAGTCCAATCACGGAACAACTCCTGAAGTGTGCCGAAGACATGATGCGAGAGGATCAGGAATTCCTAAAGGATTTCAACGCTGCCGTTGACGCATTGCAAAAAAGGCAAGAGCAGTTCCACACTGAACACCCCGCTTTCGGTCGCTACTCCTAGCAGGCAGCCTCGGTCTCAAGCGTGCGATTGTCGCCCTCTTACGGCAAAGAAAGTCTGCTTAAGGTCTTGAGCATTGAACGCGCGTCCGCCAATTTGTGATGCTCTAGTTCTGTAGTATCCACAAGTGATTCTCGTTGAGCGATGGCCTGCTCTTCGACGCCTTGTCCGAACAAAGTTTTCCGGCGTCCGAGAACGCTCTTTCAGAGGTTAGTTTTTACGCTCCCGCTGCCTTTGATGCCGCCTTTGCCGTGTACATATCGCGGTCGGCAACATCAAGCATTTCTTCGAGCGTCTTGCCGTCCGACCATTCCGCTACGCCGATGCTCAAACTCATCTCGAAGTCTTCAAGATGCCTAGCTTGATTCCATTCCCGCAAATAAGCTCTGATCCTTTCCACGACCTTCTCGGCACGGGACGTATCCGCCAGGATTATGAGGAATTCATCGCCTCCGTACCGAACCACTGCATCCGATCCACGAGTTGAACTCTTCAGCAGGGTTGCAATTTCTGCCAAAACCATGTCGCCTCCCAGGTGCCCGAACCTGGTGTTCACTTCCTTGAACCGATCTACGTCAATCAATAGGAAAGTGAGCGGCCTGTTCGAGCGCCGGGCATGGCTGATAAAGCGTCCTGCCATGTCGTCAAGTGAGCGGCGGTTATAGACCTCAGTCAGCGGGTCTGTGAACGATTGCAGCCGCAACAGCTCACTTTGAATTGTTGTGGAGATCACGGTTTCCCGTACTCGACGCAAATCCAGTCGTTTGGTGACCACGTAGACGTTTACCAAGGTCAACAAAGCGGCCAGCCCAATAACCAGTTGTCTTGACACTGTGATCTCGAAATGGACGCTGTCTCGCTTCAGGAAAGCGGAGGGAAACAGAATTGCGATCAGTCCGACTCCGACCAGCACACTGGTGAAGCACACGACCGTCCACAACTCCCAGTCGCGCTTTTCTAGATGAGAGAGTTGTTGGCTGACACGAGCGAGCGCACTTTCTGGCTGTCTGGGCATCTTTACTTGGTTCACACAACTCCCCCATTGCCAAATTTAACGTATTTCGGCATTGCTGCATTCAGTACGAAAGTAATAAACCGATGCCTGTACCGCGTTCGCGCCTTTCAGCTTTCACCCGCCGAATTTCCCGAGGTTCGCAATCTTTGTTGAGTAATGCTCCAACAGACTGCTCCCTGGAACACATCTTTCGCCAAGGAATTGCACAACTGGGACGAGTTTTGCACACATAGGCTGGCGTCCTTTCTGCCTAACATTTGTGTTATAACACTCACTATATTCCTTTCGCTTTTGGGAGGCATCATGACCCACGATGCCCGGAAAGACTGGCGCGATCTCTGCCGAGAAGCCGTTGCCGAAAGCGACCCGGCCAAGCTGATAGCAATTGTCAACGAGTTAAATCGAGAATTAGACGAAGAAAAAAAGAAGAAGGCAGCAGTGTTCCTACAGAAGATAGACAAGAAAAGGGCGTAAAGAGAGTAAGTTTTGTGTCGTCGGGGTGGACCGATGGCTGCCCACATTCTGCAAGTCGCGTACTACGACACCCTGCAAGAAATCCGCGCAAAAATGCTTGAAGCTGCCGGTTATCAGGTTACATCTGTCTTAGGCAACGACAACGCTATGGGGCTGAATGGGGCGGTGATCGCGACTGCGGATTTGGTCGTGGTGGGTTTCTCCACTCCGCATTCCGTTCGGGCGGCGATGGTTCATTGGTTCAAAGCGCACTACCCCAAGATTCCGGTCGTCGCCTTGCAGTTCTACGGCTGGGAGAAGTTCGCGGCGGCCGACGTAGCTACCTTGTCTGAAGACCCAACGATTTGGCTGGCAGAGATCGCCAGTATTCTGAAATCCTAAGCAGTAAAATGACCCACATTGGATTTGCGTAGACGGTCATCCAACGTGACATTCGGCAATCCAACCATGCAAGAACTCTGCAACGGCCGAAGACGTGATGCGCCAGGATCGGGAATACCTAAAGGATTTCAACGCTGCCGTAGATCGACTTCAGCCAACGAGCCGCACAATTCGTTGCCCCAGATCAAACAAAAACCTGCATTCACTGCGGCGAAGATTTCATTTTGACACCCAACAAGCCTGGGAAATTAACGAATGCGAACGGGATTTACGCGCAGCGTTTGCTCATATCCGCCAATTCCAATTTGATCTCTATCAGACGCTGCTGTCGGAGAGCGCTTGCTTGTTTGTCGAGTGCGGTGTGCTCCTTGCGACTCCAATAGCGGGCATTCGCAACCCTGAGATCGCTCATTTCCAGCCTCAGACTGGCGAGCCGCTCCGAAATGTGGTTAGCATCAATCATTGCCAGGATCATACGCCGCGTGTCCTCCGGGCACAATGGAACGAACGTTTGGGTAGAGGCTCATTTTCCCCCTTGGCCTAATGAGTTGCTTTGCGTCCTTTGCGAATCAGTGGCTTGTTCGTGGTTAAGTTCTTCTTTACCGCAAAGCTCGCAAAGAACTGCCACCAAGAACGCAAAGCCAAACCCACGTACCAAGTGAAACTGAGCCTCTACTTGAGCCTCTACTAACGTTGGCGGCAGCAGGCCAGGCGAGTTTGAGGAGCCTGACGCTCAAGGAGCACGGCAGATCATCAATTGTCCTGCATCAAACAGTCTACCCGCACAAGAAGTGATAAACTTTAGATTGTCTTTTACACATCCTTCCGCTGCGCCTGCTGGTGACGGTTTCTTGTGCAAGCAGATGAACGCTCGATTGTGCAGGAGGCTTAATCATGGCAGACGTAAGTCGTTCATCTCCCAATATCGTTTATCCCGAATGGCAGCATGAATACCAAGCCGCGCTTTTAGAGCTTGACACCGAAAAGCTACGAGAGCGAGTTGCAGCCGCAGAAACCGCAATCTTCAATCGCCTTCAGGCCATTTCGCAAGGCTCAAATCACACTGCGGAACGGCAGGCCATTGAAGATGCTTTCGCAAGCCTCCGCGTTCTCAAGAGGGACAATCTTGGGTTTCCTGATTGGGAAAACAAGTGAGAATTCACGCGGCAATGTCGTAGAGCAAAGCGCGGGCTTTGCCGACCAGAACAGACACGTCCTCAGACTTTGAGACTAGTGCGGATACCCCTGCGGAACGAGCTTCCTTCTCAGAGAACACGTCGCTGTACTCGCTGAAAATAATCAACGGCACCGTGGGCATCAAACTTTTCAGAACACGTGCAGCTTCTATGCCGTTCATCACCGGCATTGAGAGGTCCATCACAATCAGGTCAGGATGCAACTGCTGAGCTTTTTCAATCGCCTCTCGCCCGTTCTCCGCTTCTCCGCACACCTCAAAATCCGCTTCGCGCTTGAATAGCTCACAGAGCGCCTGACGGATAAGCGCATTGTCATCTACGACCAAGACGGCCTTCGCCATCGGCAGACCCTTAGGGAGTGAGGCCAGCACAGTTCTAGCGCGCAACTTCTTGGATGCGATCATTCTTTTCCCGTTGTGTTGCAGTCTCGGTTTGTTTTGGGGAGAGCTGTCCCCTCGCAGGTCCAAGAGTAATCAGGCATTTACCCGATTCCAATGTCACTGTCCGGCTCGATACGAGGAAGCGCGAAATGGCTGGGCGACTCCTACGTATTGAAGGGCAGCTCGCGTTTGAAGCTCGCGCGGCCAGCAGTTGGCCAATTTAGTGCATGAGTTTGCTTTGTCTCTTAAACTTCTCGGCAGTGGGCCGCACGTGCTGCTTGATGCGCTCTTGTTCTTCGCGGGCCAACGCTTCCATCTGGGCAATGTCTTGCTCTGCTGGCGCTCGCGCTGGCAGCGGTTGATTTGGCGGGCTGCAAGATTCGGCAAAGGCGAGATAGAACTTCTCTCTAGGGGTAAGCTCCCGACCCAACTTTCCCATCCACCGCTTTTCTAGCTCCTCCAGCCGGGTTTCGCTTTCTGAGAGCGACATTTTCCCACCTCACATGAGTCAGTGCTTAAAGCTGCTACATCTTCTAATCGCAGATCAATCGGGGGAAGTGTGTACGAGGCCGGACAAAAGACTGTATACCGTTACGCGTGCTCAGAGTGGCTTCACTACCGGACGAATAGGGCCGATTTTCCACAGTCACGTTCGCTAACCCGAAGACAAAAGCCTGCACCGGCTGACCGTCTTCTAATCCCTTGGCGCGAGGCCATTTATCGGCTCACATCACTTTTAATCAGACGCTTTGGAGCTTGCAACCCCGCTACGGAGTGCCTCCGCAATCAATCCCTTGATAACCTCATAGCTTTCGTGAGCATCGATGGCAGTCGGCGGGGCTTCCCTCCGGAAATGTATTGCTGTGTACTTTCCTAGATGGCTGCTTTCCAGCGTTTCCACCAATCGAATTTCATCCACGTTGATAAGTACTGCGCCCTTGTGACCACTCCTTGGTCGCACTTCAATGAATGCTCCCATTTTCAAACCCTCCAGCACGGGCCATTCCAGTCTTTTGAAGAAGAATGCTACTTTTCAGGCCATTCTCCGGTCAATCTTGTTCATGTGCAAGCGCATTATGTGATTGCTTCGGGGATCGCGGCTTCGACAGCCTCCGGTTTTCTATCACATCCGTTCGCACAGGAGGTTTCCACACCCACCAGAAAAAACCCTTGGGCCGATTGCAGCATTCGCTGGTAAACTTAGCTCGTTCGATGTGGCAGCAAAGCATGAAGCGGAAATTTATCCGGATACTGGTTGTGGTTCTCGCCGCCTTTGCGCTGTTCGCATTTGTCTACCCTGACGATCTCTCGGAAAATGACACGGCATGCGGCCAAAGCGGGATGTTGAAAGAGTCCTCCGTGAGAATCCCCACTCACTGGGACCGGCAGGGCGCTCACCGGGACCAACAAGCCCTTGCCCTGGACTCCACGAGGCCCCTCGCGCCTAACCAAAAGACGTGCTCTCCAAGTTCTTCAGCAAGCGCAACCTCTCCGATGCTCCTATCTCTCGCCGCTTGTGTTCTCCGCTGCTGAGATTCGGTCGACCCCTCAAATTTGAGTTGCGACAGCCGCAGGGAGTAGCTCTGCTGCGTCGCCTACGTTTGGCCGGAAAGTTTCAATTCCAATGTGGAGGGAATTTCATGCAGGTCTCACAAGTCAACAATCAATCCGTGTGGAAGCAGGTTTACCAAGATGCGTTGTTTGAGATCGATCAGACACGTCTTAGACCCAAACTGGAAGCAGCATTGAAGGCGGTGCAGGATCGGATGTTTGAGGTACGCTCTGATCCTACTGACCGCCGCGAACTGATGGAACTCGAAGACGCGAAACGCACGATCGTGTTTCTCCGGAAACACGAGCTGCAAACCTGAGAAAAGTCAGGATAACGCTGGAGGCGTTGGCCGGGGTATCAAACATCGCTCCCGGCCAACGCTTACATGTAGCCGCAGTTTGTTGAGCAAGATGATTCTTTGTTTTGAAAGGAATTCCCATGACTGACCTCGCCCCCAAATTCTGGACAGACGATACAGGCCAGGATATTGCGGAATACGCCGTGATGCTGGCTGTGATCTTGGTATTAGTGGTTGGCACTATTCGTCTGGTCGGCTCGAACGCCAACAACGCGTTTTCCACGGTTGCCAGCACGATTCAGTAGGCGATCTCCCGTGGAGCATTTCCGAGAGACCGAAGCGGCGAAGAGGCAATATGAGCGAGATGAGAGTTGAACTTTCCTGCAAGATCTGTGGCAGCGTCTTTTCGATATTCGTCAGGGAAGCTGCCGAACAGAACGGAAAGATTACGTGTCCAGCCTGCGGCCAAATGCACGAATACCGCTTAGCGGACATTCGTAAGCTTGCTGCCTAGTTCGAGCATGCTAAGTTGCGAACAGAGGATATTCGTCGATGGTGGGAAGGGAGGAAGTATTCGAATCCACAGCGCAATTCCCACTCTTCCGCTACTCGATCCCGATGCTGCCAGAAGCCGCGCAGTTCGGCGGAACGCCAGCATGCCAATGGTTCTCAGGTCTGGAGTTATTTTTACCCCGGATTCGCCGGCGGAGCTAGGCGGCTGTCCCCGAGCAGGTTGCGGAAAAATGCCATGCAGCTGCCCCAGCGGCTAAAGCCGTCATGAAAACAAGTGCTTAACGCACTGCTAAAGCACTGCGCCACCCAAAATCAGAGTTTTTCCGCAATCTTCTAGCGGCTTTTCTCATGTGCTTCTTAGCGCTTTATCTCTCTAACCGCAATTGCGAGGCCGCCACTTACTGCCAGCATGGCTCCAGCTATTACTAAGCCTCCCCTGAAGTCTCCAGTCGCATTGCGGACTACGCCAATCACATAAGGTCCAAAGAATCCTCCGAGATTGCCAAAGGAATTAATCAATGCAATCCCGGCTGCAGCCGCTGTCCCGCTCAAAAGCGAAGTCGATGTAGCCCAAAACGGTCCCATCATGGAAAACGCCGACAGCAGCGCCAGGCTGAGGAACACGATCTGAGGCAAGGTTGAAGTTGCGAATGCTGCGCACCACAAACCGATCGCCCCTCCAAACGCAGACAAGGCCAAATGCCAGCGGCGTTCTCCGGTGCGATCCGAATGCACTCCCACCAGAACCATGGCCACTGCGGTCGCTATGTATGGAATGGTCGAGAGCAGGCCAATACCGAAATTACCTGCTTTAGAAACATTGTGGATCAAATTCGGCAGCCACAAACTCAAGCCATAGGCGCAAGTAGTCGCGCCGAAATAAACAATAATGAGAAGCCATATTTTCCAGTTTGAGAAAGCTGAAAAAACCTCAGCCAGTGCGGCATTTCGAGACGGCGGCTCCTGTTCGCTTTTCAAGATCTCGATCAAGCATGCGCGTTCTTCGTCGTTCAGCCAATCCGCGGCTTCCGGATAATCGGTAAGAAATACCAATACGACAATCCCAAGCAGCACGGCTGGCAGGCCCTCGATCAAGAACAGCCACTGCCATCCGCTGATATGCTGCGAATGCAGTCCCAGCAGCGCCCCAGAAATCGGACCGCCCACCACTCCGGCAATCGGTCCTGCGGTCATGAACAGCGCTACGGCTCTCGCTCTCGCCCTCGCAGGAAACCAGTTCTTCAGATACAAAATCATGCCGGGAAAAAATCCCGCCTCGGCCGCTCCTAGAAGAAAACGCAGAGCATAGAAACTGCGCGGGCCGCTGATAAGTACCATGGCCGAAGAAATGGCTCCCCAAACCACCATCAGCGCCGCAATCCATCGCCGTGGCCCCACCCGTGCGAGCGCCAGATTGCTCGGTACCTGAAGGAAGAAGTATCCGGCGAAAAACACGCCAGCGCCCAGCCCGTAAACCGCATCGCTGAACCCAAACTGCTTTTGCATCTGTAGCGCGGCGAAACCAACATTAATGCGATCGAGATAAGCGACGATGTACAACAGGAACAGAAATGGCAGCAACCGCCGCGTCAGTTTGGCTATGACGGCAGCCTCGAGATCGGGCTTGATGGCAAGATCCATAATCGCCTAGGTTCGATCAGATCAGTGTTTCGATCACATCAGTGCTAACTTCCGCCGAATCTCCGCCACAATCTCCTCCGGGTCGCGGCTGACGTCTACTGATACCGCATCCTCCGGCTCCTCCAAAGTTTCAAACTGGCTCGCCAGCAATTTTTCCGTCGCAAAATGACCGTGCCGTGCTCGCAGTCGGGATGAAATCAACTCATAGCTTCCTTTCAGATAAACGACTTTCACCTCCGGCCCAACCACCAGTTCTTCCCGGTATTCGCGTTTCAACGCCGAGCAGGCCAGCACCACATTCTTGCGCTCTGCGATCCACTTCAAAATCGCATCCCGGATCGCTCTCAACCACGGCGCCCGGTCCGCATCACTCAGCGCAATTCCCTGCCGGATTTTTTCTACGTTCTCCGGCGAATGAAAACTGTCGGCATCCACGAATTCCCAGTCAAGTTGTTGCGCCAGGAGGCTGCCGATCGTCGTCTTCCCTGCCCCGGTAACTCCCATTACCAGAATGATCATCTAGCGCCCGCGTCTCGCCGGCTCACGCGGCATCCGTGCGCGTCGCCCACATCGATCGCAGAATCATTTATATTCTTTCCTGAACTTATTCCCGGAATTCTCCACCGTGAACCTTCCATCCGGCTCTGCTGCGACTTTAATGTAATTCCCGTCTTTACCGCCCGAGTTCGCGATGAACTTTTCTCCGGTGTTGTGGTCTTTCCCCGCATCTTCGGAATAATGCAACTGCCACAAGTCCTCTAACCCCGGAGAATCATGCACCGTCTGCCAGGCTTCGGGATTTCCTCCTTTGTGTGCGCCGTTATTCATTATGGCGACCCGTGGATGCAGCCCCCACACAATCGCCTTCGCATTCGACTGATCCAAGCCGTGATGCGTAACTAAATACAAATCTACCTTTCCAACTAAATTGTTAACACACGCTAGTTCCAGCTCTTTCTTCTTGGTCAAGTCCCCCAAATCGATAAACCGGAACTTTCCGAACGTAATCAGCACTCCCAAAGATCGCGCATTCTCACTGGGATCAAGCGGCGCATCGGGCTCTGAGTCGCAATACATGTTGGCCTCACCCGCGCCCGGCAAGGGATCTGCAATGTGCTCCCCTGCCGCGGTGAGCACACGCACCGTCAAGCCCTTGATCGGAATGCCGTCTCCAGCCCTGACCATAATGCGCCGTGCCTTTGCGACCACCTTTTCGTAAGCTGCGTAGTCCTCTCGCGCGGCATCCGAATCCTCCAAGTTCGGCCCATGATCCACAAACGTCACAATCTTCATGCGCTCGGCGAGTTGTGTCACGCCGCCCACATGATCGCGGTGATAATGCGTGATCAGGACATAATCAATCTGCTTGATCTTCGCCGCCTTTGCAGCGCGCGCGATCCGCTCCGCATCTCGCCCGTTGAAGTTCGGCCATCCTGTATCGATCAGCATCGATTCGTGAGATGGGCCTACAACCAACGTCGCCTGCCCTCCCTCGACATCAATCAAATAGATTTGCAGTGGTTTCGGAGCTCTCGCTAATGCGCCGCCTGCGAAGGTGAGGGCGACGATAGTAATCCACAGGAAAGGACGACGTCGGCGCATTTGCTCTCCCATTTTTATCGAAGCCTGGTGTCCGGCTCAAACTGACAAAACCTTCGCTGGATGCAGCAAAGTGTACACGCTGAGTTGGTTTCATGGATTGCGGTTCGGCGGTGGAGCAAGAAAGTACCTCACCCTCAGGCAAAGTGTCTTATGATGTGTTTCTTTTAGTCGGTTAGATCTGCAGAAATTGGAGAGCCAAGTTTCCCTATGACTTTTTCAGGTAGCGGGGTCGAATTAGATCAAACGCAGGAACAAGTCAATTCTCTCGGCAGCCAAGTGGTGGGCTGTTTTGAATTATTTTGCCTGATTTAGTTCTCGCCGCAGGGTCTCCACGATTAGACCGGCCAACGCATACGTAGCAGTATTCGCAAGAAGAACCCAATAGACACCAATGCCGAAGTGGAAATGAAAACTGGCGAGCATGATCGGTTGAGTTAGGAAGGCGAGGGTGTACACAATTGGTTCTGTCGGATTGTCCTTGCTTGCCCCTGCGAAATAAAGCGCCCAGCAGCCCGCAACGAGAAAGCCCGCACTCGCCCATCCAGCAATTCGGTATTTCATGCTGCCGCTCCTACTGTTCTCTGGTCCAATAATCCCACCAATTCCTCCAAACTCCAAACGTGATCCGTTAGCCCCGCTTCCATCGCGGGCGTCACGCGCAGCGTTTGATGGACGCGGCAGAAATTGTAATAGGCGTGATAGATCGCTGACGCCACTCCCGCACCCAGGAACCCTTGAAATGCAAAGAATTTATCAGGATGGGCTTTTCGGACTTTCAGCTTGAATCCGCCGCTCCTCGCTACGTCTTCTCGCCGTGGCCGGGAATGAACACCAGAACAAGAAAAATGCCACGATGAGGTAGGTATAAACGAGAGCGCCTTCGGTGACCGCTCGGACCAAACCCTCCGCGCCCAAGTTGCCGAACAACAGATCGAATATTGGCAAAAAGACGTTGAAGCGTGCATCCGGTGTATCGTGGTGTCGCAAGTGATAGGCTCGTGCCGCCGAAAGGCCCGGGGGCAACCATCCGCCCAGGTGAATGCGCCAATGCACTTCTTCGGTGATGATGAAATACACCGCGAACCCGATCAGCATCCCTGCCGCTAAGCGCAGATTAAATACGCGATCCAGCAAAATGGCCGGAATACCGTTGACAACGAAGATCAGCGCCACGGCAAGCGGCGAGGAACCAAATGTGACGTGCTCCGGCTCGTAAGGCGTGCCCAGCGTCGAGTGATGCAGCAGGTGTCCTTTGCCCAGTGTGCCTTTGGGCCAATGCAAAATCCAGCGATGGTATGCATATTCAAATCCGTTCGACCAGACCAGTCCAATCAAAAACCCTGCGAGTAGCAGCCGCCAGCGGGCCGGATACGCCCGAAACAGCACTAAAGCCGGCAAAACGCCGCAAAAAGCTGCAGTGACAGCATTCCAGAACCGCACTCGCCGCGCCCCGTTCAGCCCGATCCCGAACGCTTCTGCCGCCGTTGCCATGTTTTCCACCTACTTACATTGGAGAGCAGAATTGCTGCTTCCGTTGCCCCAATTCCAGTGCAAGGCGTGTGCCATTCCGGGCGGAAGTGTGCGAATTCTAGGATTCTCCCAGAGGATTCTTAGAAATCCCAACTTACCTACCCAACGAAGCTTTTGGCAGCGCGTCTAATGCCGCAGGATGAAGCGATCCGGCTGCCCCCCATTTGGCGTGTTTTCGCTGCTGGTCACCATCGCCACGGGAAGCACAATCGTCCCTGCCCAGGTTGCCGGGCAAAGCCTTGGTGGGCGTGTCGCGGCAGCCGCGCGCACGGAGCGGGCGCCCCGCTTGGACGGCACTCTCGAAGATTCTGTTTGGAAAATTGCGCCGATAATCGGCGATTTTCGCCAGCGAGAGCCCCTTGAGACCAGCCCGGCGGCAGAGAGAACCGAAGTTCGCATCCTCTATGATTCTCACCATGTCTATTTTGGCATTCACTGCTATGACGGCGATCCGGGAGCGATCGTGGCCACGCAGTTGCGCCGTGATCTGTCGATGGACCTGGACGACAACTTCGCAATCATGATCGATCCGACCTTAGGCCATAGAAACGGCTACATCTTCGAAGTGAACCCGCTGGGAACGCAGCGCGACGGTGAAATCATTGAAGAACAAGCACCACCGCAGACCGATTCGATTGTTGATCCGAGCTGGGACGGGCTCTGGATCTCCGCCGCCAAGATCACAAGTGATGGCTGGACCGCAACCGTGGGGATTCCCTTTAGCACGCTAAATTTTCGCGGCGGTTCTGAGGTGAATTGGGGCCTCAACTTCCGCCGATTTATCCGCCGCAAGAACGAAGAAGACGTGTGGTCCGGTTTCAGAAGAATTTTCGGCTTCTGGCGCGTATCCCACGCAGGTATGCTGCAAGGTTTGAGGGGTATTGAGAGTCGGCGCCTGCTCGTCATCAAGCCCTACGGGTTGGCGGGGGCGCACGCATTCTCAGGTCAGCCATGGAGTGCGTTGCACACCGGCGGCGCGGATATAAAGTACGGGCTGGCGACCAATCTGATCGCTGTGGGCACCATCAACACGGACTTCTCCGACGCTGACGTCGATCAACAACAGTTCAATCTGACGCCTAATCCGATACTGATTCCGGAGAAACGCCGGTTTTTCCTGGAAGACTCCGACGTATTCGACTTTCTGCTCTGGAACCAGGACTTACTCTTCTTTACCAGGCAAATCGGCATTGATCCCGTTAGCGGGCAGGAGGTCCCGATTGACTTCGGGGGAAAGATGGCGGGGCACGCTTCGGGTCTCGACCTAGGGATCATGGACGTAAGAACTCGCGGGGAAGGTCCGAATCCATACGCCAATTACGCGATCGTCCGCGTGAAGCGCCCGCTCACGCCGGGCTCGTACATCGGATTTATGGCGACTGATAAACAGTCGGGCAGTCCACTGGATCCGTACAATCGTTCGGGAGGCGTAGACGCCAAGTTTGTACTTTTCGGCAATCTTAATCTGCGAGGTTACTATGCCAAGAGTTGGACCTCCGGCCTGCAAGGGGACAATGCCGCGTTGGGCGGCCGCCTTACCTACGCCAACAATTGGTTCAACATCTACGCGGGACACGGGGTTACCGAGAAGAATTTCAACGCGGAAATGGGTTTCGTCACGCGTATTGACGACCAGCCAACCATCTTCCAGTTCAACTTCACGCCGCGCCCGCACGTCCTAAACATTCGCGAACTGGACCTGGGTGGATTTGTGGGCCACGATCCCAACACCGCCGGAAAGCTGATCTACAAAGAGTGGACACCGAATATCCGCGTTCTCTTTAACAGCAGCGCTGAAATTGATTCGGCTCCGCATGATGTTGTGTATCAATTTCTTGGTCAGCCGCTGCATTTGTACAAGGATGTTTCCATTCCCCCTGGCAGTTATCGATTTGCATCTCACCAGGTGGTGTACACGTCGGCCGGAAATCACCGGGTGACGTTTGCCGCATCCGAGCAATGGGGCAGCTACTACACGGGAAGATTGAATACAGCTACGCTAACGGCTCAGTACCGGCCTAATCCACACCTTGCCTTCGCAGTAAACAACACACTCAATTCGTTCCGGCTTCCGCAAGGAAATTTCAATATCGAATTGGCGGGAGTACAGGTCAGCTATGCATTTAACCGGTTTCTCAACGCAACCACATTTGTGCAGACCGATACCGCGCAGAACCAGGCAGTGAGCGCCAACTTCCGCGTGCGCTATACCTTCCGTCCGGACAGCGATCTATATGTGATCTACAACGTGGGCAATCGCTTCCAGAGCATAGTCGCGGGAAATCCGATGGAACTGCGCGAGCAGAAATTTGCCGTCAAGGTAACGTATTCCTGGTCCAGGTGACCGCCTCCGATCGGTTCGGCTCCTCAGGGACGCGGAAAGCTCAAACGATGTTGTGCTAGGTTCCTGCTCCGGCTCGGACGGCATGGGGCTGCTCGCCGCGAAACCTCTTCAGCGCGAAGATGGCGAGTGCGACGAAAAGGGCCAGAACAACGAGCTGCGCAACCAGAAATGGTGGCTCAGACTGCGTGGGAGCCATCGCCTTCAGGGCCGGCACTTTCTCGAAGGCCTGTACGACCAACACGAAGACATTCAGATAGAGGGCAATCGCGGCGCTAACCACGTAGATCCAACGCCACGCGCCGGCGAGGTGAAAAGCGTGGCGCGCCAGGATCGCGACCGTCAACACAACCAGCGATATGATGCCCACCTTATGAGACGGTAAAAGGTGATCAAACGGAAAGCCGAACCCGGTCACGCTGGTTACCACCGTGCTCGTCAGAAAGAGCGCAGTCCAGCGGTCGAGCCGTTTCCCAGCGAGCAGGCCGAAGATAACGACGAATCCTGAGACGATCCCAACCAAGCTGATCATCACGTGCACGAGAGTGAATGCTAACGTCGTCATGCCGAAGATCATGATGCGCCTCCTTTCAGAGCTGGCTGATGTTACGACTCTGCGGCAGAAATTGCCACACTTGTCGATCAATCGACAAACGAGGGCTGTGCAGACGGTGGAAGGGGAGGATGACGCGGATCATGTTCGAATTCATGTTACGCAAAAGCGGTGCTCTGCAGGATTCCTAAAGTAGAATAATCGAACGGCTTTCCTTTTCGGATGTGACGGGCAATCCATTTGAAAGGAGAGACTGCCGTGAATAGCGAATTCTTCTTCGAGCCAAGCAGCAAACGTCGAAAGGGATTCCCGTCGGAAACTAAAGTCAAGCGCGGGTTTCCGCGTGATCCGTTGCGAGAAAGAACTCTTCGAGAAACTTGGCAGGAATGATCTCTGTCCGTGCGGCTCCGGCCGTAGGTTTCAGGAAGTGTTGTATGCAAACGGGACAGTATGACGGCTCCCGACGTAACCATTACCAGCGGTAGCAAAGGGAAGGGCACGGATAAATCTGTGCCCTTCTAATTTTCTTCTCAGTTGATCAGGCGTCTGGCGACTCGTGGGAGAGGTCCTCTTCGCAGGCGAAGAAGCGCAGGCTCAAAAAACTCAAAAACGCCGGCGCTGTTGGGTGTCGTGGTCGCCTGTTGTCCTAAAACGCAACGCGCACCATGGGATCACGGGCCACATTTTTCTGTTAACGGCGCGCGTCCAGCACCGAGCGCTGCGTGACCGGGCCTGGTTTTCGGATAACGACTTCGAGCGTCACCTCGCTGCCGGCGTGCGCCACGGTTCAAAGGTGGAATGTGAGGATGACGCGGATCATCACTGCTACCCGTTTTCCTTCGGGCTCACGTGCTCTCGGCAATTTCAGCCATGCGTTTAGCATTACTCCATTCCTGTTTCAAGTCTAACTCGGAAATCCATCTTTCCAGGTAGGACCCGTCCAGCACTTCCCATCGTAACCTCAATATGGCCGCCACATCTTCGATTTGCCGTTGCGATTGCGCCAGCTTTGACCATTCCAGTTTCGCAATGACTACATCCTCGGCGCTCGCCACAAAAAGAGGAAGGCCCTGCACGTTGACTAATTGGCGACGGCCGAACTCCTCCTGGCTGAAGGAGCGGGATTTGCGAATGATTAGGTCGATCTTCCAGCCGGTCGCCAGGTCAATCACATTAAACAAGGACTGCCGCGTGTGGGCTTCGAGCGCAGCATCCAAGTCCGCATAGTATTCGCCGCTCGGCAGGGACCAAACGAACGTTCGCAACTGTTCGGGATTGGCTGCGATCACGATGTCAATGTCCTGGGTAGACCGCGGAGCACCGTGATAGGCGCTAGCGAAGGATCCAGAAAGCATGTATGCGACCCCAGCTTGCTCGAGTGCCGTGGTGATCCTTCGGAAAACTTCCGAGGAGGTCATCGCAACCGTGCTGGCATGGGCGCTGGCAGGAGTGCCAATCTGACGAGTTCCAGAGCAACGCGCGAATGCGTCCATTCCGGATGCTCCGCCCTGATGCGCTCCTTCGCTAGTTCTCGGGCAAACAGACTCATTTCTAGCGCCATAAGGAAGCGTTGTTCTCCTGACATTGCCCGCTGAATCTCGAGCTGGACAC
>Ga0137403_10005122_pt1 | contig 15244 bp, 14 predicted proteins | sample CZOMad2_1_16fung_FD_122057 | JGI IMG/M metagenome (GOLD analysis project Ga0137403, IMG submission 122057) | Vadose zone soil fungal communities from Angelo Coast Range Reserve, California, USA - CZOMad2_1_16fungal (Hybrid Assembly) | ecosystem: Environmental > Terrestrial > Soil > Vadose zone... | reverse complement strand
TCACGCCAGAAACCGGATTGTCATCGGCGTGCTCGCCGGTCCCGATAGTCAAGCGATCGCCGCGATGGCAGTGGATCTGGCAATCCCAGTGGGCGCGCTACGATTCGAGCGGACGGCACCCCTTCGGGATGAGAAGACCCTTCAAGACTCGATCCGACCTGTGAAAGGTGGGCTCCGTATCCAGCGCGTCCTCTCCTCGACTTCCGCTTATGAGTGCACGCTTGGATTCCTCGCACTATGGGTTGGCGAGCACGCATTTGTCACCGCCTCCCATTGCGGTTCACAGCGATGGGCTCTCGACAGCGGCACGCAGTACCAGAACCGCGCACCTCTTACACATGCTGACTCCCTTTCCATCAGCCCTATCGGGTTTGAAGTCTCCGACGTTTCAACATTGTGTCAGGATGGTCTCCGCTGCAGCTATGCAGACGCGTCCGTCTACCGTTCGACGCTAGGCCCCGGGGGATGGTATTTCCAGCGTATCGCGCGGCCGGTGTCGGGATGCCTGCCATCATGCACGCCTCCCGTGTTGACGATCGATGTTTATTATAAGTTCTGGAGCATTGTACGAACGGAACCCGACATCCGTGTTGGTCAGCTCGTCAACAAGATCGGCGAAGCGAGCGGCTGGACCCAAGGTTACGTGCGGTACATACACATTACGGCGACTGCCCCGGACGGTGGTCATTATCTTGATCAAGCGTACGCGGACTACGGCGACGACTTTGGCGACAGCGGCGCACCAGTGCTTCTGGATATCCTCGGGGGAACCGACACGACCGTCACACTTGGCGGGATTCACTGGAGCAGGACGGGCGATGGGGTGTACGCCGTTTTCAGCCCATGGTCCGGCATTCTTCAGAGTTATCCCGGGCTCCGCGTAAACAATTGAGCCGAGCGCTCAAGGCTGTGACACTCACTTCGCCGCGAGGCCGTTCGGCGTGCCGAACATGTCTCGGTGTTCTTGTTGCCCTGATCTGCACGGCCTCGGCGACTCTGGACGCACAGGCTGCCGGTACCGTACCGGCGCGATTGATTTCGTACGCCGATACCGCAGCAATTATCGTCCCAGACACCGTTCGCCTAGGCCAGGCATTCACCGTCACGGTCACTGCGTTTGCGGGTGGCTGTATTCGTACAGGGGGGGGGAGTCGTGTCAGCATCCACGGGCTGGTGGCGGATGTGACGCCGCTCCATGTACGTCGCGTTGTGGGCGACGCTTGCGACTCTGACCTCATTCTGTTTCCCCAGACCATTTCCCTGCGCTTCGACCGGGCAGGTCTCGGCCGAATTCGGTTTCACGGCGCTGCGAACCGACTTGATTTCGGAGCGCAGCCACAGTGGGTAGTGATCGAGCGACGAGTCGTCGTTCGCTGATGCAAATGTAGGGGCGCAGCATGCTGCGCCCCTACTCGCAATGCTGCGCTGCGATGCCCGCCTACGTTTCGTCCTTCTCCTTCTCGATGTCTTTGAACAGCGCCGCCGCGTCTTCCTTGTACTGCGGGTCGAGTACGTCCGCCGGCGGCAGCGCCGCGATCGCCTGCAGTTGCACGCGCGCCAGGGCCCTTGCGTGGCGCATTCGTGCGCTGATTCTCTCCATTCCTTTCTTCCTCAAACCGCCGACGCATTGTTACCCCTGAGCGCACCGCGCCACGCGCGCGGAGCGAAGGACGTGATTCGCCGTACAGCAACCACTCTCGGTACGCCCAGGCCAGACGGCTCTCCGCTGTTGCGTTCCTGCCACAGAAGGCAAACGTCGATCAGCCTGTCACCTGGTGACTCGCGTCACGGTCCACCCGCCGCCGCCGGGACTATCCCTTGTCACGCCACGGGCTCTCCAATTTGATTACGACTCCCCCCGGTTGAACGGCTCGAAGACGCGGAGCTCGCCGAGTAACGCTCAAGCACATGGAGGTCAGAATGAGAACTCAAGCGATCATCGTCTCCGTGACACTAGGAGCGATCGCATGCGCCGATCGGACCACACCAACCAGCGCTGCACTGGCGTCACGGTCTTTTACAGGCCCCGGTTCGGAGCACCGCGAATCGGCGGCGGAGCGCCCGTTCAGAGAACTAGCGCGAGTCGCGCCAAGCCACGGTGGATGGTATTACGACACGCTAACAGGCGACTTGAATGTGTATCTCAAGGATGTCAATGAGGGCCCGGCTGCCAAGCGCGCCTTGGCGTCCTTGGACCGCCAGCCGTTAGCGAGAGCGCGTGCGAGTCATCCACACGCGGGAATCGTGTTCAAACAAGGTACCTACACGTTTATCGAACTGGTTCGCTGGCGAGACGCACTCGACGACTTCCTGATGAAAACCCGGCGTGCCCAATGGTTACGGGCTCCTCCAGGGCGAAGCCAATGCCATTGCTCCGGGCAAACGGCCGCTGAGCGCCATGGCGCCGACTATCGTGCTCAAAGACGGCAAGCTGTTTCTGGTGCTGGGCTCTCCCGGAGGGCCGCGCATTATCACCACAGTGGCCAACATCCTGATGGGCGTGATTGATTACGGACTTGATATTAAGCAAGCAGTAAATGCGCCGCGCTTCCATCACCAATGGGAGCCTGACCAGATTTACATCGAGAGCACCGGCCTCTCGCCCGATACCATCAAGCTTCTGCAAGCCCGCGGCCACAAAATCAAGCAGGAAACCTACTGGAGTGACGGCGAGTGCATTGCCCTCGATTTGAAATCCGGAGAGCTCCTGGGCGCGTCCGATGGGCGCGGCGGCGGAAGGGCGGTTGGTTACTGATGCTTCGCGCCATGTCCAGTTACGTGTATATCAAGAAGCGTCTGCATCCGGGTCTGCTGGACACCATGGTTCGCGGCGGAGCCCAGGCTTTGGAGCTTTTTGCCGCGCGCGGCCATTTCAACTATCACGATAAAGACCATGTGCGTGAACTGGGAAACTGGTTCAAGTCAGAAAAAATAGAGTTTCATTCCATGCATGCGCCGCTCTACATGAGCAATGATTTCCGCTCGGGCGGGCAGGCGCTCAACCTGGTGGACATGGAAAAGCGCAACCGGATTGAAGCCATGGACGAGATCAAACGCGCCATTGAAGTAGCGGAATACGCGCCGTTTCGCTTCCTCATCCAGCACATCGGGCGGAGTGATGAAGCCGATGACCCGCGCAAGTTTGAATCGGCCTTGAGCGCCATTGAGCACCTGCGGGCCTTTGCCCGGCCGCTCGGCGTGAGCCTGCTGCTGGAAAACATTCCCAATGATCTGTCATCACCGGAGAAGTTGATGGAGCTGATCCGGCTGCTGCGTTATGAAGACGTGGGAATTTGTTTTGACACCGGACACGCGCACATGATGAGTTCTGTCCATCAGGCTTTCGGCATTTTGAAAGACCGCATTCGTTCCACGCACGTCCATGACAACAAGCGTGACCGTGATTCGCACCTGTGGCCGGGCGAGGGCAACATTGACTGGGACGAAACCATGCAGTCCTTGCGGTCCGCGCCAAACGCGCCGGCACTGCTGCTGGAAATCGAAGGCGACGAAGCAATGGACGTTCCCGGCAAGTTGTCTGAGGCGTATGGCAAACTGGAAGCGGCGGGATGAGAGGAATTGCCAAGAGTGCCAAAAATCGCCGTAATTTTTTGGCATGACCAACTGGCACAGGTTTTAAGTTTTCCAATTTTGGCAATTACCCGATTGTGGCAATTATGGCAATCTGTTACCCAGGAATCTATCAATGATTACAACGGCCCAAGCGCCTATCACTACCATCGCGGAGATTGGCCGGCATGACGGCCAGGCCGTCACCATTCGCGGATGGCTCTATAACAAGCGTGAGAGCGGCAAGCTCATCTTCCCCATCTTTCGCGACGGCACGGGCGTGATCCAGGGCGTTGTGCCCAAGAACCAGGTATCGCCGGAAGTATTTGACACGCTGAAGAACCTGACTGACGAATCCAGCGTCATCGTCGTCGGCAAAGTGCGCGCCGATAAACGCGCCCCCGGTGGTTATGAATTGGACGTAAGCGACGTGCGCGTGCTCCAGCGCGTCCCGGAAGATGATCCTTTCCCCATTGCCCATAAGGAACACGGTATCGATTTTCTTATGGAAAACCGGCACCTGTGGGTGCGTACGCCGCGGCAGTGCGCCATCCTGCGTGTGCGTGCGGAGATCATTCGCGCCGCGCGCAACTTCTTCGATGAACGCGGCTTCACCCTGACCGATCCACCTATCCTGACACCCGCCGCGTGTGAAGGCACCAGCACGCTGTTTGAGGTGGATTACTTTGACGAACAGGCTTTTCTCACGCAGTCCGGCCAGCTTTACATTGAAGCCATGGCCATGGCGCTGGGCAAGGTGTACTCCTTTGGGCCGACCTTCCGCGCGGAAAAATCCAAGACCCGCCGCCATCTCACGGAGTTCTGGATGGTGGAGCCTGAAGTCGCCTATGCCGAACTCGACGACATTATGGAGCTGGCGGAAAATTTCGTCAGCCATCTGGTGCAGAGCGCGCTGGCCAATCGCCGGGCCGACCTGGAAATCATTGGCCGCGATGTAACCAAACTGGAAAACATCAAGCCGCCGTTTCCTCGCGTCACGTATGACGAGGCTGTCAAAATGTTGCAGGAAGGCCATGCCAAGGGGCAAGTGGAGGCCAAGTTCGAGTGGGGCGGAGATTTTGGCTCGCCTGACGAAACTTATATTTCTTCTCAGTTTGATAAGCCGGTGATGGTCCATCGTTACCCGGCCAAGGTGAAGGCGTTTTACATGGAGCCTGATCCGCAACGCGCGGAGCTGGCCCTGTGCGTGGACGTGCTGGCCCCGGAAGGTTACGGTGAGATTATCGGCGGCTCGCAGCGCATTGGCGGCTATGACCTGTTGCTGAAGCGCATTCGCGAGCACAATCTGCCGGAAGCGGCGTTCAAATGGTATTTGGATTTACGCAAATTCGGTGGTGTGCCCCACTCCGGTTTTGGCATGGGAATTGAGCGCGTGGTGGCTTGGACCTGCGGTCTGGAACACGTGCGTGAGACCATTCCATTTGCGCGCACGCTCACTCGCATTTATCCGTAAAAGTTAGGACGGTATGACTCCGGAACCAACAACACCACTCGCCACCAAGAGCGAACCCGCCAGCCGGTCGGTCGTCACCAGTAACATAGTTCCCAAAAAGATCAGAATACTCGGCGTTCCTTTGGATTTAGGGCAGTCACGTCGCGGCGTGGATATGGGCCCCTCCGCGGTCCGTGTAGCTGGGCTGGAGGCACGCCTGGAGGCCCTGGGACACGTAGTAGAAGACGGCGGCAATGTTTCCGTGGCCATCGCCGAACAAAAGAAGGAAGGCGACCCTAAAGCCAAGTATCTAAAAGAGATAACCGCTACCTGCACCAAGCATGCAGACATGGTGCTAAAGACCCTGGAAGCGGCGAAATTCCCCTTGGTCCTGGGCGGAGACCACTCCGTGGCTGCGGGTACGGTGGCGGGCGTGGCTGAGTTTTATCGCCGCCAGAACCAAAAGATAGGCTTGATCTGGATTGATGCCCACGCCGATATCAACACGCCGGAGACTTCACCCAGCGGCAACGTCCACGGCATGCCGCTGGCGGCAATTCTGGGGTTGGGGCCGGCGGAGCTGGGCGGCATTTATAACTTCTCCCCCAAGGTGCAGCCGGAGAATACGGTTGTGATCGGCGTTCGTGATATTGATGCCCGCGAAAAAGAAAACATCCACCAGGTCGGCATCAAGGTTTACACCATGCGCGACATCGACGAGCGCGGCATGCGGACTGTCATCGAAGAGGCGTTGCGCGTGGTGGGACGCGGCACCGCCGGTTATCACGTCTCGCTGGACATGGATTGGATCGATCCAGAAGACGCTCCGGGTGTGGGAACGCCTGTCCGTGGTGGCGCCAGTTATCGTGAAGCCCACCTAGCTATGGAGATCATCGCCGACCACGGACGCATGACCAGCTTTGAAATCGTTGAAGTCAATCCGGTCATCGACGAGCATAACCGGACGGCGGACCTGGCGGTGGAGTTAGCGTTGTCAGCGTTGGGGAAAAAGATTTTGTAGAGAACTTAGAGCCATTTGTGTTGGAGGAGGGCGCATGTTTTGCCCGCAGTGTGGCAAACAAACCGTGATCTCAGGCCGCTATTGCAAATTTTGCGGCAGCTATATGGGAGCTCCCGCTGGGCCTGAGCTAGCGCTGGGCCGTGGCTCCTCGAGCGTTCGTATTGATGGATCGGCGAATTTCACGTCCGCGTATGCCGATGATGCAACGCAACTCAAGGGGGTCGGAGGATGGCTTTTGTTTTTCTGTATCCTGGTGACCATCATTTCCCCTCTACTGTCGGTCCGCGATTTCGATTCCAGCGGGTATGTCTTGATAGACATCATTCGCTTTGTAAATATGATATTTGGCGTGGTCGTGGGTGTGCACGTCTGGAGTGTTTCTAAACGGGCCCTTCGGCTGCTCACGATTTTTTTTGGTGTAGCTCTATGCACAAAATTACTGGTGAGCGTGTTACTCGGGCTGGATTGGGCTTATGGAAAGCCTGATGTCGCTTTCAAATTGGCAGGGGAAGTGGTAGGTCTTTTTGTGTTGATTCTCTGGATATCTTACTTCCACATGTCGGCGCGGGTGAAGACCACATTTGGATCGAACCTATGATCTTGGACCTTGTTGGAGGAAAGATGCGAAAAACAATTCCCGTTGCGCTCCTGTTTTTGATCCTTAGTTTTTTGTCCGTGGCCAATGCCCAGGACGAACCCAAGCGCGGCCCGTCCACGCCGGAAGAGCGCAAGAGGTTTGTGGCGCTCACACGCAAACTTGAAGTGACCCCCTTGGATAAGAGCTTGTACCCGGAGAAGATCTGGGCAAAAACCTGGCTCGATGCCGTTCCTGATATCAATGTAACCGTTTGCGCGCCCATAGTATTTGGTGTGGATTTCATCTCCGAACAGAATAAATACACGCCGCAGCTTTCCTACCAGGTCACCTTTGCCAGTGCCGTCTTCATCATCGAGCACCCGGACAAGGCGAATGACACCCTTGCCCAGTACACCGCGGGCGTGGAGAGCGCCCTGAAGAGCTACAAGGCCATCCTGAAAAGCGAGCCAGACGCCAAGTCCAAAGAACTGGATGATCTTCTGCAAAAGCAGAGCCAGGGCAAGCTCGCGGATTTTGTGCGCGAGACGAGTAAAGATTGCAGCGAAAAAAAGGAACAGGGACTATAAAACCGTGACCGGAAGAGGAATGCCCAAGGGCCATTCAACCGTTTTGCTGGCGTTTTTGTTCATTGCGGTAGCCAGTGTTCATCCTCAGGCTCGCGGAGCCGCGCAGGATGAGCGGACCCGTTTTCTCACGCTGGTGCACAAGCTTGAGCAGTCGCCACTGGATTTGGGATTGCGCCGGGAACGTACGTGGGCCATTGGGTGGGCGTTACGGAAGCGCGGCCCTCATGCGCAGGGTTGCAGAAATCCCATGAGTGGATATTACGCCGAACCCAAGTATATCTATGACGAAGAAATTGTCACGCAGCTCACGTTGTCGAGTGTCGCGTTTAGTGTTGAGCATCCGAACCAGTCCGGTGACGTGGCCGCGGAGGCCAAGGCCAGTATTGAGAGCGCACTGAAGGCCTATGGCTCCATTCTTAAAGGCGAGCCGACCGCCAGATCGATCGCTTTGGACGAGCTTGCGCAAGAGCAAAGCCAGGGAAGGCTGGAGAATTTCGTGCGGGAGCAATGCGGAGTAGAAAAGCAGCCGAGCCGGCCAAGCATCTCCGCGGCGGTTACAGCGCCGGCTACGCCGCCAAAATCGGGAACAACAGCAGCTACTCCCGCACCCGTCGTGTCGGATGTGCCAACCGCGCCGCCCGCCAGTACGCCCCGCAAACCCGCAAGGAAACAATACACGCCGGAAAACCGGCAGAAACTGCTTGCCGTTGTGCACAAATTGGAATCCACGCCTCTTGATGAAAGTATGCGTCCGGACCGTGAGTGGGCGGAGCAGTGGGTGGTGGCGGACCAGGATATTCATTTGAAGATTTGCACCTCTCTGCTGGTGGAGTTGCGCCGTCCCAGATACAAATATCGTTCGGAGCTGAGTAGCCAGCTCCTGCTCTCCAGTGCCGCGTTCGCTCTTGAGCACTCTGACCGCGCCGGTGATGGCACGGCGCAGAACATTGGCGGGATGGAAGGCGTGCTCAAGGCATACAGCGCGATCTTGAAAGCTGATCCCGCGGCCCATGCCAAATCGCTGGATGATCTTTTGCAGAAGCAGCGTCAAGGAAAGCTGGCGGACGCTGTGCGGACGACTCTCCAAAGTTGCGGGCAATAAACAGTAACGGTAAATATTTTCCGGGAAGGAAATGACCACCATGTTCTGTATGCGATGCGGGCAGGACGTTCCAGCGGCGGCTGAGTTCTGCCCGGCTTGCGGGCAGTCGACCAAGTTACCAGACCCGCAAGCGGCCCAGCCACCGAACTATGGCGCTGTTCCTCCGCCACCTTCACCTCAGCACGCAGGATATCTGCCTCCGGCCTACGGGGCTGCTCCTTCGAACCTGAAAGGCGTGGGAGGATTTCTGCTGGTCTACTGCATCTTCCTGACGATTGTGTGGCCAGTGTGGACGCTGAGTCAGTATGCGCTTCGCCCAGCCATGCTTCGCACCGGCATGCTACGTGCCATTAGCGCCATTACTCTGTTGCGCATGGCGTACGGGATTGCCGTGGGCATATCACTCTGGGCGGCTAGCCGCTCTGCGCTCGTGCTGCTCAGGATTTATTTCGTCATTGCGACAATCCTCCTGGCGTGGAGCATTGTTTCGTTCGCTGGCGTCATGATGCGCTATCCCGGAAGCCTTGGTTTGAGAATATTGATGTCATGGCTCACGGCAGTGTTGCCGTACACTCTTTTTCTCGTGCTCGGGGTCGGCTACTTTGCCAAGTCAGAGCGCGTGCGGGCCACCTTTGGCGAAAATCTGTTTTAGGCAGGCACTTATGTTTTGCGCACGATGCGGAGAACAGATACCGGACGCGGCCGAACTCTGCCCGCTTTGCGGTCGCGAAACAACCATCCAACTCCAGCCGCAACCAGCTGCCGTGCGCCAGCCAAACACAAGTGCGGTCTTAGCGCAGCCTCAGCTGACAACGCCTTCAATTTCTTCCCGTGATCGCGGCTTGCAGGGCGTTGGAGGCTGGCTTCTTTTTTTCTGCATCGCACTAATCATCCTGGGGCCGCTGGCTACTTTCGCCGAGGTTATGAGCCTTTCCAACATCGACGCAGCCGGGATGATTCTGGAATTCGCCCGCGCAGGTTTTGGCATCGTCGTGGGAATCTTCCTCTGGAACGTGCGTCCAGTTGCATTCACGCTACTCTGGGTCTATTTTGCGTTTGTCGCACTGATGGGAATTCTCGGAATCATTGGTTTTGCTGTCTTAGAGCAAAAGCGCCCTGAGGACCTGACTGTCTCTGTGCGTGCCTTAATTTACGTGGTCGTATGGTTCCTGTATTTTCATCAGTCTAAGCGTGTCAGAGTGACCTTTGGGCGCAATTTGTAAGTCAATCACGGCGCCTGACTGCTGACGGCCAAGCGCTGATTGCTTTAAAGTATTCCTGATGAACAAACTCAGGGTTGGCGTTCTTTTTGGCGGTCGCAGCGGTGAGCATGAAATTTCACTGCTCTCGGCTGCCTCCGTGCTCAAGGCAATCGACAAAGAGAAGTATGACGTGGTGCCGATCGGCATTACCAAAGAAGGTCGCTGGCTCACCGAGACCCATGCCGAAAGACTGCTTCACGGAGAACCCCCCCCAGCGGAGAGCGGACGCCACCTCCGCGCCGGCGACCCCCAAACCACGCCCGGCGCTGCGGTGCTGGCGAAGGGCGAGGCGGCGATTGTGCCGCCCATGCCGCAGTCGCCCGGGATGATTCCTTTTGAGAGCGCGGCGCCAACCGGAACCCAAGGCATACAAGTTGACGTGATCTTCCCTGTGCTGCATGGCACGTTCGGTGAAGACGGAACAATCCAGGGTTTGCTGGAGCTGGCGGACATTCCTTACGTGGGCGCGGGTGTGCTGGGCTCAGCCGCCGGCATGGACAAGGACGTCATGAAGCAGCTCTTTAGCGCCGCGGGTCTGGCCATCGTAAAGCACGTGACCATTCTGCGCAGCCAGTGGGAAAAAGATCCGAAGAAAGTTACACGCATGGTAGAGAGCAAGCTCAAGTATCCGCTGTTTGTAAAGCCGGCCAATCTGGGTTCGTCGGTAGGTATTTCCAAGGCGCATGATCGCAAGGAATTGGGCCCGGCCATTGCCGTTGCTGCCGGATATGACAGAAAGATCGTGATCGAGCAGGGCGTAGGCGGCAAGAAGCAGAAAGCACGTGAGTTGGAATGTTCCGTCCTGGGCAATGACGAGCCCAAGGCGTCCACCGTGGGCGAAATTATTCCCTGTGCCGAATTCTATGACTACTCCGCCAAGTATCTGGATGAGGGTTCTCAGCCGGTCATCCCGGCCAAGATCAGCAAAAAACAGATGAAAGAAGTGCAAGAGATGGCCGTCCGGGCGTTCCTGGCAGTAGATTGCTCGGGACTGGCCCGGGTGGATTTCCTGATGGACCCAAAGAACGGCAAGATTTATTTGAATGAGATCAACACCATGCCGGGATTTACGTCCATTAGTATGTATCCCAAGTTATGGGCGGCTTCGGGATTGGCGTATTCGGAACTGATTGACCGATTGGTCCAACTGGCCTTGCAACGCCATGAAGAGAAGAAGAAGAACCGCTACAGCAGAAATTAATCAAAGTTTTACGTGGATCGAAACAGGGACGGCACATGATTTGGTACGAGCAACGGAGAGACGCCCACAGCCGAGGGCGGCTGTGCTACACGAGAATGGTACTAGCGATCAAAACGTTTTCCCTTGTCTTCATCGCGCTTATGCAGACAGGACGCGGGTTCGCTCAGCAGCCCTCTGGCCCTCCGCCGGAGCCGGCTATTGTTGAAGGTATGGTGATCAATGCGCAGAACAGCCGGTCTGTCCCGCGAGCGCAAGTTGTATTGCGAAGGATAAGAGGCCCGCAAGCCAGCAAGTCAGCGCGCACAGACGGCAATGGGCGATTCATCTTCAAGAATGTTGATCCCGGCACGTACCGGCTTAGCGCTGAGCGTCAGGGATTTTTTTCTGATAGCCACAAAAGGGGATTTGAGCCGATGTTTGAAGTGGCTTCTGGCGCGCATGTGAAAGACATGCCGGTGCGATTGATGCCCACTTCCGTGATCGCGGGCAGCGTTGTGGATGAGTACAACGATCCGGTGCAGAACGTGGAGGTCAGGGCCCTCTCCGTGCATGTTCGCCTGGGCCAGATCTCCTTGGCGCCAGAGGCGGCCGCCCGCACCGATGATCGCGGCGAATACAGAATTCCAGGACTGCGACCGGGCAAATATTATGTTGCGGCTGAATACAAACCAAACAACTACTTGCCGGAGGTGACGCTGCAAGGTTTCGATGCCGGCGCCAGTGCCAGGCGCTTCACCCTGATTCGCGGGGCGGACGGAAACATGCAGATGGCGGAAGTGAAAAACAACGTAGAAGACACGCCCGAATCGACCTTCACTTATCCGCCGTTGTTTTATCCGAATACCGGCGATTTTCTTCAGGCCCAGCGTCTCCCCGTCAATCCTGGCGATGAAGTCCATGCGAACTTTGTGTTTTTAGCCATGCCCAGCGTCTCCATCAAGGGCCGTGTTGTGAATGGCCTGACTGGACAGCCTGCTGTAGGTGCTACTGTCTCCGCTTACTGGACGGAGTATCTGGAAAGCGCAGGAGTTCCGGCGGTGGTTTCCCCGAAGGATGGAACGTTTACGGTTCACGGGGTAGCGCCCGGTGCGTACACGCTCCGCGCCAGTTTTGCCGATGGCAGAGATAATTTCGCTGACCAGCGCACAGTGCAAGTGGGGAATGAAGGGTTACAGAACGTGCAAATGGCCGGCCTGCCTGACTTCAGCGCGAGCGGTCGCGTCACCGTGGAAAGCGTTAAGCATGATGATAAGGTGAATCTGGTTGCGGTGGACTTCATCGCGGAGGGCGCTGCTCCCCGCGTGCATGCAACCATGAACCGCGGCGGTTTCACCTTCACCGCACAACTGCGTCCGCAGAGCCATTATCACGTGAATGTGCCCGGCCTGCCGGAAGATTACTATCTGAAGTCCGTGCTTGTGTCCGGCCATGAAATACCGAAAGACGATGTTGTGGTCAGTGGCACACGCGGAGAGATCGAACTGGTGATCAGCCCGTCGGGCGGGCATGTTGAGGGAACACTGTTCGATCAAAAAGAGCAGCCCACACACGGTTCTGTGCTGCTGGTTCCTGATGTTTCCAACCCCGGCCCTCCCGAGCTTTTTCACCGGGCCAGCGCTGACACACAGGGTAAATTCAGCTTGCGTGGCATTTCTCCTGGGTCCTATAAGCTGATTGCGTTTGAAAGCGTTGACCTTGACGAAGAGATACATCAGCCTGATTTCCTGAGTTCGTTTGCCAACCAGGGCCAAAACATTATTGTGGATGAAAGCGGCGTCTATATCGTTGCGGTCAAGATGATTGTGACGGCGGAATCGAATCAGTGATGCAGAGGGCTAAAGCGGTTCCTACGTTGGTGTGCCCGAAGTTTTGTGGTGTCTAAACCCAGCCGAGGGCGGCTGGGCCACAAAACTTTCGTTGTCCATAGTGCTTGGTACTTCTAGAGTCGTGTGGCGCCGCCGCCCCCAGCGGTGAGTCTTTTCCAGCACAGCAACTCTGGAACCGTTCTAGCTGGCGCTGGCCGCGGTTGATGAGGGTGGGTTCACACCTGCCCGGCCCACTGGCTTGGCCTCAGCGGATTGCGCATCAGCCCGGCCTGCAAAGTAGAACCTGGACGACGTGTAGATGGAATACATAAGCGGCATCAGCGCCAACCCCAGTCCCCAGAGAGCAAATTGGGACGAAGCGCAAACAATGGCCGCTACTCCGGCGCTCAACACGTAATAAGGAGCAGAGAGGCGGGCCATGGTAAGCCACGCCTTGGCTGGGGCCTGGTCTTCCGCCAACCACAAAACCAGCGCTACAGGAATTGTGTTGGCAAGGAAAAAAGCGGCTCCGGCAGCTGCAACCGCCAGGGAGCCGGCCAATCTCCGGTGCGCGGCAAAATGGAAAACAAATGCGGCAGCAGCCACAGCATTGGTGATGGTTCCTGAATTGAAGAAAGAGTGGACCAATGTGGTGTTGCGTTTTGCATTCGGTATGGATTGGAACAAGCTGGCCATGGCCGCGATGATCAAGGATTCACCGCTGCTCAGCATGACCGCTGCAATCAACAGAAACGGCAGGTTAACGGACATGGTGCCGTGGATGCGCGGCAAACTTACCCTGAACCGGGAGGCGATCAGCGTCATGGCAAGGAGCGCCACCAATTCAAGCGGCCGGGCGGACGACCAGTGCAGCAGGCCGTTCACCAGCACCGCAGCGCCCATCAAGATGACCGCTGCGATGAAAGCCTTCGAAATCGATGAGAGATTCCGCATACTTCCTTTGTTGCCCTATGCGGGCAACAGTTGGTTCCTTAATTAGTTCTGATCAGAATCGACTGGTTCGGAGAACGCCGTGGTCCCGTTATTACCCCAGACGATTGAAGTACCCCACACAATGCTGTAACCCGCCAGGCCGTTGTTACCCCACACAATGGAAGTGCCCCACACAATGGAGTTGGAATTCACGCCATTGCCCCAGACGATAGAGGTGCCCCAGACAATAGAGTTGTTCCACACGGACGAGCTATCCGCCTTCAAAACCACGTTGCCGCTCAGATCGCGGACAGCCACCGGTGAAAGCGCCGACCCGGAAGGCATGTCATTGCTTGCGACTGCCGCGTATGTGTTCAGATATCCTGCGCCAACGGTAAAAACGTCATTTTGGGTGTCAAAGGACGCACCACTCACCGAAGTCGACGTGCTGTTGGCCGGATACGATTTGCTGGCCGTCTTCATAAGACGGGCCTTGACCTGATCGGGAGTAAGTCCCGGAACTCTCTCCAGCATCAGCGCAACTGCTCCGCTGACCATTGGGGCCGCCATGCTGGTACCGCTCAAGCGAAAGTAGGACGCAGTATTCGAATAACTTCCGTACAGGTCCGGATCCACCTCATTGCCGGAGAAGTTCCGGTCCAGAGTGCTGCCTGTAACTGCCAGGGAAACCACCAGATTTCCGGGAGCCACCAAGTCGGGCTTGATGACATGATCGAGCAGCGTTGGGCCTTTTGAGCTAAAGCTGGTAACGGTGTCATCGTTAAGGCTGTCAGTTCTGTGGGTGCTGGTGGCGCCCACCGTGATGACGTATGGGTCATTGCCTGGAGCGGTGATGGTGGCATATCCGTTGGTGTTCATCGTGTTGTCGCGGCCAAAGTTTCCCGCAGCCACTACGACCACGATGCCGGCCTTCCACGCCTGCTCCACCGCCTGACAAATTGGGTCCAGAATGTAAGGTTCAGAGACCCTGCGTCCCAGGGAAATATTGATGATGCGGATGTTGTATGTCTTCTTGAGTTGAATGGCGCGCTGGATGGCGGCAACGACGGCGCTGTCAGTGCCGGCGCCGTTCCCGTCAAGCACGCGAAGGTTGATCAGGTTTACTCTGGTCGCGATGCCCTGCATCCATGAGTCGGAAACCTGGCCATTGCCTGCGATGATGCCGGCTACATGCGTCCCATGGCCATATTGATCACTGGCATCAAGTCCGGGGACAAAGCTCTGGCTGTATACCACCCGTGACGCGCCGGTACTAAGATTTTGCAAATCGGGATGGCTGCTGCGAATGCCGCTGTCAATGATCGCTACGCCAACACCGTATCCGGTATAGCCGGCATTAATCACAGCACTGGATTGGGTGGCATCCAGAACAAAATCTTCTTGCGATAAGTGGATCGTCTTTCGGTCCGGAGAAACGTAAGCAATGTCAGGATCTTGTTCGAGCAGAGGCAGCATACTGGCGGGAATACGGAACACGCTCCCGTGAATGATGTCCAGGCTGCTCTTGTGTGCGGCGCCCAGAGACACCATCTTCTGGCGATGCTTGTCCAGGGCCGCCCCCGGCCGGGCTTGCACAATCACATCAATGAGTTGCTCCGGCGCTTGCGGACGAAGCAGTGCGCCAAGATTGCCGCGCTTCTCGTCCAACTCAGGCGATAGCTTTCGGTGCTGTCCAAACGAGGAAATTGAAGCGAGGAGGAGAAGGATTAGAG
>Ga0137403_10005120_pt1 | contig 15247 bp, 14 predicted proteins | sample CZOMad2_1_16fung_FD_122057 | JGI IMG/M metagenome (GOLD analysis project Ga0137403, IMG submission 122057) | Vadose zone soil fungal communities from Angelo Coast Range Reserve, California, USA - CZOMad2_1_16fungal (Hybrid Assembly) | ecosystem: Environmental > Terrestrial > Soil > Vadose zone... | reverse complement strand
CCCGCCGCCGAGGCGACCGCCTCCACGATGGCGCCGCAGCCGGGCAGGAACTGGCCGTCCTCCATCGGCAGCCGCGGATCGATGTTCGGGGTGACGAAGGCGGCGCCCGCGTCCACCGCCCGCGCGGCCGCGGTCAGGCGCTCGTAGCTGAAGTCGAAGTCGTTGCCCACGACCACCACCGTGGCCTCGCGGTAGGCGTCCACCGGCACGAGGGTGTGGCCGGCCTCCACCAGCACCGCGGCCAGCTCCGGCCCGCCGATCGCCAGGACCCGCGACGGACCCCAGCGCTGCGCCACCACCTCGCCCAGGATCTCGAGCGGGGTGAGCACCTCGGCTTCCTTGGCCGCGACGCCCAGGCGCTCCAGCTTGACCTGCATGGTGCGGGCGCGGGCGCGCGAGTTATTGGTGAGGAAACACAGCCCCTTGCCCTGCCGTCGGATCAAGGCGAGCACCTCGGCGGCGCCCGGCGTCAGCACCTCGCCGGTCCACACGCAACCGTCGAGATCGAAGACCAGGCCGCGCATCTCGCGGAGGGTACGCCGTGGCGGGCTCATGGGTGGCGGTCGGATACTAACACGCGGGCCACGAGCCCGGGGGACGGCGGCGGCACCGGCTCTCTCAAAACTTTGGGTGCGGGGCCGATCGCGCTAGATTTGGGGCGCCATGAGTAACGGTCGAACGTATACGCTGCGGAATGCGGCGTCGATCGTGTTCGCGCTGACCGCGGTCATTCCCCTGCTGCTCTTCACCTACACGCTCTACCTGCTCGGGCAGCTCGGGCAGTTCCAGGCCCAGATGGGGCTCGGCGTCGCGCTCGGCTGTGCGCTGGTGGGCCTCTTCATCTTCTCGAACCTGATGGCCCGCCTCGGCGAGTTGCTGCGCTTCCTCGAGGAACACCCGGCCCCCGCCATGCCGTCCGCCGGCGCCCCGGAGGCGAGCTCGGGCGCCGATCCGGCGGCTCGGCCGGTCTCGGGGGCCGCCAACGGCCCCGCGAGCCCGCCCTGGCCCGGTCCCGGCGGCCTCGTCGTCCCCGGCCTCGGCACGATCACCGCGGCAAGCCGGGCGGCCTCGGCGGCGCGACAGGCCGCCGGCGTCTTCGACGAGGTGCAGAAGACGATGTGGCACGCGGAGGCCCAGCAGCACCTCGGGCGGCGCGTGCTCATCTCGGTGAAGAACGCGCCCGAGCCCATCGCGGGCAGCCTGGCCCAGATTGCCGACGACGGCGTCCTGCTCGAGCAGGACGACCAGCGTGTGGCGGTCAGCTACCTCCGCATCACCAACATCGAAGCGGATCCCACCGATTAGGCTCGGAGGGGAGCTCCGCCCCCCTTCCGAACCTCCCCCCGCGCCAGAGATCTCACGGGCGGGGCGCTGAAAAAGGCCCAGATGCGAGGCGGCGCCCGAAGGTCGGGCGCGAGGCGTAGTCTCTCTACGTTGAGCGCCCCGACCGAGGGCGCCAACGAAGCAGCTGGGCCTTTTTCAACGCCCCGCCCGGCGCCTGACGGCGCTGAGGGCAATGCGCGACCGCGCGTCACCCGGATCGAGCATCACCGCCTCGCGATAGGCGGCCTCCGCCTCGCGCCACCGTCCCTCGCGCGCCAGCAGGTTCCCGAGCCGGGCGTGCGCCTCGGTCAGGTCCGGGCTCATCTCGATGGCCGCGCGATAGGCCGCCTCCGCCTCGACGAGCTTGCCCTGCTGCTCGAGCGCCGTCCACAGGCCGAAGTGGCTTTGCGCGTCGTCGGGCCGCAGGCCCAGCGCGTCACGGTACGCGGCCTCCGCGAGGGCGTGGTATCCCTGCGCCAGCAGGACTGCGCCCAGCCCCCGGTGCGAGGCGATCCGCTGCGGCTTCACCCGGATGGCCTCGCGGAAGGCCTCCACCGCCTCGTCGTAGCGGCCCGTCTCGGTCAGCAGCTCGCCCAGGTCGGCCCACGCCCGGGCGTAGCCGGGCTTGAGCGCGACCGCCCCGCGGAAGGCCGCCTCGGCCGCTGCGTGCTTGCCCTGCGAGTAGAGCGTCATGCCGAGCCCGCGATGGAGCGGCGCCCCGTCGGGCTTGACCTCGAGCGCCTGACGATAGGCCGCCTCCGACTCCGCGTGGCGCCCCTGCCGGCCCAGGCCGAGCGCCAGGTTGGCGCGGGCCACCGGATCCTGGGGATTCAGGCGCACCGCCTGGCGCAGTGCCGCCTCCGCCTCCGCGTGCCGCCCCTGCCGGCCCATCGCGATGCCGAGCTCGACGTAGAGATCGGCGTTGTCGGGCGCCAGGGCGACCGCTCGACGAAACTCGCCTTCGGCGGCGCCGAGCAGCCCCTGCGCTTCCAGCGCCAGGCCGAGGTCGGCGTGCAGGTGCGCATCGTCCGGCTTGAGTCGGATCGCGCGCTCATAGACGCGCGCCTCCTCGGCCCACTTGGCCTGGCGGCGATAGATCGTGGCGAGGCCGATGTAGGCGTCGACCAGGTCCGGCTCCTGCCGGAGCGCTTCCAGCAGCGCCGCCTCCGCGTCCGCGAAGCGCCCCTGCCGCTCCAGCACGCGCCCGAGACGCGCGCGCCAGCGGCCACTGGTCGGCGCCAGGCGGGCGGCGCGCGAGTAGGCGGCCACCGCCTCGCGATAGCGTCGCAGGCGCTCGAGCACGAGGCCGAGGCGGCCGTGCAGCACCGGCTCGTCCGGCCGGAGGGCGGCGGCTTCGCGATAGGCCTCCACCGCGTCGCCCCATCGGCGCAGGCGGCGCAGGGCCTCCGCGTGGTGGGCGTGCGCCCGGTGGGCGCGCGGATCGAGACGCACCGCCTCCGCGAAGGCGGCGGCCGCATCCGCGTCGTGCCCCTGCGCAACCAGCGCCAGGCCCAGGCCGTGACGCGCGATCGCGTTCGAGGGGGCCAGCCGGATCGTCTCCCCGAACTCGCGCACCGCCTCGTCGGTCTGGCCCAGGCGCGCGAGGGTCACCGCGAGCCCGTGGCGCGCCTCCGCGCTGCGCGGGGCCAGCCGGGCCGCCTCGCGCGAGGCGGTCTCCTCCTCGCGCGCCTTGCCCAGGCGCCGACACGCCGCCGCGAGCCGCAGCCACGCGGTGGCGTGATCGCGCTTGCCGCGGACGGCGGCGCGGAAGGCAACCTCCGCGCCCGCCCACTTCCGCTGGCGCTCCAGCACCAGGCCCAGCTTGAAGTTGGCCTTCACGCTGCGCGGCTCGAGCGCCAGGGCCGCGGTCAGCGCGTGCTCGGCGTCGGCGTAGCGCCCCTCCCGGAGCGAGCGGTCGGCGCTGTCGAGGCAGAACGCGAACTGCGTGGTCACGAGCGGCCGCGCTGGGCGATCTGCTCCACGACGAGGTCCACGATGTGCTGGGTCGCGTCGGGACGCCGCAGGCGCCGCAGCGAGCCGTGCAGCCGCGCGACCGTGTCCGGATCGCCCACCGCCCGGTCCAGCAACCGGCGCAGCGCCCCGCGTGAGCGCGCGACCAGCGCGATGCCCGCACGCGACGCGAAGCGCTCGTTGCCGCGCTCCTGGCCCGGAAGCGAGCCGTAGAGCAGCAGCGGGACCTCGGCGGCGGTCGCCTCCGCGAGCGTCATCCCGCCCGCCTTGGTGACGAGCAGGTCCGCCGCGGCGAGGAGCGTGGGCACGTCCTCCACGAAGCCGACCACCCGCACCGGGCTCGTCCCGGCCAGCCGCGCGAGACTGGCCCGCAGGCGCTCGTCCCGGCCGGCCACCACCACCGCCTGCATCGGCCGCTCCATCGTGAGCAGCGCGCGGGTGACGTCGCGGAGCCGGCCGAGCGAGCCCTGCGTCCCCGCCATCGCCACGATGGTGGGCAGGCCGGGCGAAAGGCCCAGCGCGCGGCGCGCCTCGTCCGCGTCCACCGCGCGCGCGAACTCCTCGCGCACCGGCACGCCGGTGACGATCACGCGCTCGGGCGGGATGCCGCGCGCCACGAACTCGTTCCGCACCTCCTCCGCCGCCACGCAGTAGCGGTCCACCGGGCTCGGCATCCACTGGCTGTGGGCCACGAAGTCGGTGACCGCGGTGGTGTGCGGGGGCAGCCGCCGGCCGCTCGTCGCGAGTGCGGCCATGGCCACCGCGGGCGTCGCGTGCACCGTGATGACCGCGTCCGGGCGCATCGTGTCGAGCAGGCGGGCCAGCCGCGCGGTGCCCACCCGGGTCATGCCGAAGGAGAACGGCGAGTCGGGCCCCATGCGGTCGCCCAGGCCATAGCCGAGCGCCCAGAGACCCGGCGCGCGGCGGAGCAGCCAGTAGTAGACCGCGCGGCTCACGTGCGCGAAGACCGGGTGCACGAGCTCGCGGAAGTGATCCACCACCACCGCGCGGCCGCCGCGCGTCTCGATGGCGGCGGCCAGGCTGCGCGCGGCTTCCGCGTGGCCCGATCCGTAGCTGGCGCTCAGGATGAGGATGCGCATGGCGCTCAGAGCGCGATCGGCTCGTCCACGTAGACCGTGTAGCGGCGCGGGCGGCCACGCCCGGCGTCGGCGGGATCCACGTAGAGGATGGAGCTCTGCCCGCGGATGCCGGCCGGCTGGATGGAGACGCGGATGAAGCTGGTCTCGCGCTCGGCGGCGGCCACCGCGAGCACCGGCTCGCGCCCGCTCTCGAACCAGGCCTCGCCCGGCTCGACGGTGCGCGGCGCGCCCCCGGCGACCGTCACCTCGAGGCGGCCGCGAAGCAGGCAGCGGATCCCCCCGCCCCGGTGACGATGCGGCGGCGCGATCCCGCCCGGCTCGAAGTCCACGCGGTCGCAGCGCATCAGCCAGCCCGCGCCGCCCGCGAGATCGATCGGGTGCTCGAGCAGCACGCGCCCGCCCGCCGCGGGCGGCGGCTGGCGGACCAGCTCGACCCGGTAGAGCACGGCGCCCGCGGGGCCGGCGTGCACGGCGAGATCGGCGGGGCCCACCGCCGACACCGGCTCGGCCGGCTCACCGCCCCGGAGCTCGCCGGAGACCGCGTAGAGTACGCGGGGTGCGCGCGGCGCCGGCGCCGGCGCGCCGGCGGCAAGGCGATCTTCGACGAGACGGAGCGAGTAGGCCATGACGCGAGGATTCCATAGTAATCGCTTGGCGTGGCCCGGCGAAACCCCTACCCTGTCCGGGTGACCGCCGCGGCACTTCTCCTCGTCCTGGGCGCGGCCGTGCTCCACGCGGGCTGGAACGCGCTCACCAAGCGCGCGGGCGATCCGGTGGTGTTCCTCTGGTGGGTCGGCGTGCTCGCGAGCGCGCTCTACGCGCCGATCGCGCTGGCGATCCTGATCCGGGACGGCTTCACCGCCGCGGCCATCCCGTTCGTGCTCGGCACCATCGTGCTGCACGCCCTCTACTTCTTCACCCTCGGCCGCGCCTACGCCACCGGCGATTTCTCGCTGGTCTATCCGATCGCGCGCGGGCTCGGCGTGGCCCTGGTGCCGATGGCCGCGCTCACGCTGTGGGACGAGCGCCTCTCCCCGCTCGGCACCGTCGGGGTGATCCTGGTCGCGAGCGGCATCTTCTTTCTGCACTGGCGGCCCGGCGCGTGGACCCGCGCGGCCTTCCTCGCCTCGGGCACCGGCTGGGCGCTCGTCACCGGCGTGCTGATCGCATCGTACTCCCTGCTCGACAAGGCCGGCGTGGCGCGCCTGCACCCCTTGGCCTACATCTGGCTCATGGAGATGGGCTCCTGCGCGCTGCTCACGCCGGTGGCCCTCGCCAAGGGGGACCTGATGCGCCGGGAGTGGCGCGTCAACCGCCGGACGATCGCGGCCGCGGCCCTGATGAGCCCGACCGGGTACCTGCTGGTGCTCTTCGCCTTCCAGTTCTCCAAAACCGGCTACGTGGTGGCGGCCCGCGAGATGTCCATCGTGCTCTCCGCGATCATCGGCAGCGTGTGGCTCAAGGAAGGCGGGCTCGGGCGGCGGCTGGCCGGCGCGGTGGTCGTGCTCGCCGGAGTCGCCTGCGTGGCGATGGCCCGATGAGGAGCGAGGCGGCGCGGCGCGGCCGGCTCCTGGTCGGGGCCGCCGCGGCGTGCTGGAGCACGGGCGGCCTGATCGCGCGGCTCGTGGACACCGACCCGTGGACGACCGTGTTCTGGCGCGGGCTCTTCTGCGCGGCCTTCCTGGTGGCGGTGACCGCGCTGCGGGAGGGCCGCCGGACGCCGGGCGTCTTCCTGGGCATGGGGCTGCCCGGTCTCGCGATGGCGGTCTGCTTCGCCACCGCGTCCACCTGCTTCATCATGGCGCTCCACCGCACGTCGGTGGCGAACGTGCTGATCATCCAGAGCCTGAGCCCGTTCATGGCCGGGCTGCTCGGCTGGCTCTGGATGGGCGAGCGCGTGGCCGGTCGCACGTGGGCCGCGATGGGCGTGGCGCTCCTGGGCAGCGCCATCATGGTCTCGCGCTATTTCTACGCGGAGGCGGCCGCGGGCTCGCTCGGCGGCGATCTGCTCGCGTTCACGGTGGCCCTGGCCTTCGCAGCCGCCACCGTGATCTTGCGCCGCAACCGCCATATCCAGATGCTGCCCGCGGCCGCGCTCTCCGCCGCGCTCGCGAGCCTGGTGACCGCCTTCTCGGCACAGCCCGGCGCGGCCGGCACCGGCGATCTGCTGCTCCTGGCTCTCTTCGGCAGCGGCCAGCTCGGCCTCGGCATGATCCTGTTCACGACGGGCGCGCGCCGCATCCCGGTGGCGGAAGCGGCGCTGATCGGGGTGCTGGAGAGCGTGCTGGGCCCGGTGTGGGTCTGGCTGGCGATCGGCGAGAATCCCGGCCTGCCCTCGGTGGTGGGCGGCGCCATCGTGCTGGCCGCGCTCGCCGGCCACACCCTGGCCGACCTGCGCGTGGAGTGGCGCGCGGCGGCCGCTCAGTCGGTATCGGGATCGGGGTCGCGAAACCGCCCGTCCACCGGCACCTGATAGGCGTCGGCCAGCGAGTTGGTCTCGCAGGCCATGCTGACCACCGCGAGCAGCTCGCCCCGCATGGCTTCCGTCATGCCGGCCCGGCGGGCACCCGCGGTGTGCGAGGCGATGCAGTAGTCGCAGCCGTTGGCCGCGCTCACCGCGAGATAGATCATCTCCTTGGTCAGCGGGTCGAGGGCGCCCGGCCCCATGATCTGCTTGACGCTCTCCCAGGTCCGCCGGAGGGTCGGCGGGTGGTTGGCGAGCGCCTTCCAGAAGTTGTTGATCCAGTCCGTCTTGCGGGTGGCCATGATGTCGTCGTAGACCGCGCGCACCTCGGGGCTCGCGAGCTCGTACTCGATCAGCTCGGTGATTGGCATCGGAGGGCTCCTTTCGCCCTACTCTCCGCGGAGAGTCGGGTCCAGCACGTCGCGCAGCCAGTCGCCGGTGCGGCTGACCACGATCGAGGTGATCATGAGCACGATCCCGGGGAAGGTGGAGATCCACCAGGCCGAGTCGAGGTACTCGCGGCCCTCCTGCACCATGCCGCCCCAGGACGGCGTGGGCGGCTGGATCCCCAGGCCCAGGAAGGACAGCGTGGCCTCGAGCACGATGGCCCGCGCCAGCTCGAGGGTGGCGATGACCACGATCGAGGAGAGCACGTTGGGCAGCACGTGACGGAGCACGACGCGGGCGAGCGAGCCGCCGAGGGCGTGGATGGACTCCACGAACTCGCGCGAGCGCAGTACCAGCACCTGCGAGCGCAGGATGCGGGCATAGGAGACCCAGCCGGAGAGCCCGATCACCACCACCAGCGTCGGGAAGCTCGGGCCCAGCACCGCGATGATGCCGATGGCGAGCAGGATGAACGGGAACGCGAGCTGCGCGTCCGCGACCGTCATGATGACCGCGTCCAGGCGCCCCCGGCTGAAGCCGGCCGCCAGCCCCGCCGCCGAGCCGAGCAGGCCGCCCACCAGCACCGCCGAGAACCCGATCACCAGCGACACGCGCGAGCCGTGGATCACCCGCGAGAGCACGTCGCGGCCCAGGTGGTCGGTGCCGAGCAGGTGGGCGCGCCCGTCGGAGCCCTGCCACGTGGGCGCCGCGAGGCGGCCCCGCAGGCTCTGGCGGATCGGGTCCTGGGGCGCGAGCAGCGGGGCGGCGGCGGCCACCAGCAGCAGGACCGCGACGAAGCCCACGCCCGCCACCACGAGCGCCGGGAACCGGCGCCGGCGCGCGGGAACCCGGACCGCGGGCGCGGCGAGGACCGCGTCAGCCGGCGCGGATGCGGGGATCGAGGACGCCATAGATCAAGTCCACGAAGAAGTTGATCACCACGAACATGAGCGCGGCCAGGAAGACCGTGCACTGCACCACCGCGTAGTCGCGGTTGTAGATGGACTGCACCGCGAGCCGCCCGATGCCCGGCCACGAGAAGACGGTCTCGGTGACCACCGCGCCGCCGAGGAGCGTGCCGAACTGCAGCCCGGTGATGGTCACGATCGGGATCGCCGCGTTCTTGAGCGTGTGCTTCGCCACCACCCACATCTCCGCCACGCCCTTGGCCCGCGCGGTCCGGATGTAGTCCGCCCCCAGGACCTCCAGGACGGCCGAGCGGGTGAGCCGGGCGATCGAGGCCATGGTGAAGGCGCCGAGCGTGAGCGCGGGCAGCACGAGGTTGCGCCAGTCGCCGCGGCCCGAGGTCGGGAAGAGATCGGCCTTGAGCGACAGGAGCAGGATGAACAGGATGCCGAGGAAGAACGTGGGCGCCGATTGCCCGATCAGGGCCAGCCCCATGGCCGCGTGATCCACCAGGGTGTTGCGCCGCATGGCCGAGAAGAGACCGATCGGGACCGCGATCAGGGCGGCGAGGAGGAAGGCGGTGAGCCCGAGCTCGAGGGTCGCGGCCAGGTAGCCGCGCACGACGTTGAAGGCCGGCTCGCGGAAGTGGATGGAGCGGCCGAAGTCCCCGTGGGCCAGATTCGACAGGAAGATCACGTACTGCACCGGCAGCGGCTTGTCGAGCCCCAGCTCGCGGCGCACGCGCATGATCTCGCTGTGCGGCGCGTCGGGGGGCAGGAGCAGCGGCACCGGGTCGCCGGACAGGCGCATGACCACGAAGACCACGGTGGACACGAGCCAGAGCGCGATGAGGGCGCGGAAGAGGCGGTGGCCGAGGAACGGAACGAACCCGCGCATGACTGAACTCCCCTCCCCCCATCCCACCCTCTCCCCCGTGGGGAGAGGGCAGGGTGAGGGGCCGGGGAGGCCCGGACTTACGCGCGACGAAGCTTGAGGTTGAAGCGGCGTACCTCGAACTGCTGGTTCGGGTTCGGCGCGAACTCCACGTACTTCTGGAGCCCGTAGTCCTCGTACGGCTGGATGACGGGGAGCCAGGGCAGCTGCTCCAGGAAGATCTTGCTCATCTCCTTGTACGCCCCGGCCCGGAACTTCTCGTCGACGCTGAATCGGGCCGCGCTGCCCAGCTCATCCCAGCGGGCATCACGCCAGTAGTCCATCGGGCCGCCGGGGCTCAGCAACCGCCACATCATGCCGTCCGGGTCCCCCAGCGTCGAGGTCGGGTCGGACCACCACATGCCTTTGAAACTCTTCTCCCGGTTCTTCTGGGCGCGCACCGAGTACTCGACGACCTCGACCTTCACGTTGACGCCGATATCCTTCCACATGGCCGCGATGGCCTCCGCCATCGCCTTGTCCTGCGCCACGTAGGCGACCGTGGTCTCGATGAAGATCTCCTCGTTCTTGTAGCCCGCCTTCTTGAGCCGCTCCTTCGCCTCGGCCGGGTTGTAGGCCAGCGGCGGCAGGCTCGCGTCGTAGTGGTTGTCGCCCTTGGCGACGGGGCCGTTGGGCACGATGCCGCGCCCGCGCCACAGCTCCTTCACGATGGCCTCGCGATCGATGGCCAGCGACAGGGCCTGCTTCACGAGCGGATTGTCGAGCGGCGGCCGCTTGCTGTTCACCCCGAGCACGTAGAGGCCCGCGTAGAGCGCACCCGCCACCCGCGTGGTGGCGTTACCGGCCACCCGCTCGCCCTGGTCGGGCGGAAGCTGGGTGATGATGTCGACCTCGCCCTTCAGCAGCGCCGCGATGCGGGGCGCCGTCTCCGGGATCGGCCGCATGGTCCAGCGGTCCACCTCGATCTTGCCGCCCCAGTAGTCCGGGTTGGCCTCGAGGACCGCCTTGTCGTCCTTCACCCAGGAGCCGAAGCGCACCGGGCCCGTGCCGACGGGCTTGGCGTTGAAGGTGTCGTTACCGACCGACTCGACATACTTCTTCGGCACGATCTGGCCGCCGTAGAAGGCCAGCCGCGCGGGCAGCAGCGGGTCCGGCTTCTTGGTGGTGACCACGAGGGTGAACGGATCCGGTGCCTCGATCTTGTCGATCGTGGAGAACACGGTGGCCACCATGGTCTTGGCGGCCGGGTCGTACGTGCGCTCGATGCTGAACTTGGCGTCGGCGGACGTGAACGCGTCACCGTTGTGGAACTTGACGCCCTGGCGCAGCTTGAAGCGCCACGTGGTCTGGTCGTCGAGCTTCCACTCGGTGGCGAGCCCCGGGTAGAGCTTGCCATCCGGATGCCGGCTCGTCAGGTTGTCGAAGAGGTTGAATGAGACCCGGATGTCGTTCGACGAGGTGCTGAAGTGCGGGTCGAACTTGGAGATGTCGCCCGCCTGGGCGGTCACCAGCTCCTTCTTCTGGGTGGTCTGGGCCACGGCGAGTCCGCCCGCGGTCAGCGGCACCGTGGCGGCGGCGCCGAGGGCGGCCGCTCCCTTGAGCAGGTCACGTCGGGTCAATTCCATGGTGGTAGTTCCTCCTCGAGTTCGAGCTGCATCTGGGCTCCGTCTGGATACCGCGGCGGGCGACGGAGAGCGCTCGCGGTGCGTCATTTATAGGGGTTTCCCCCTGCCCTGTCAAGCCGCGGCGCCGGTGGCGAAGCTGTGCCAAACATGACAAAATCCAGCGCCATGAGCCCCACAGCGGACATCGTCATCATCGGCGGCGGCGTGAACGGCACGAGCACCGCGTTTCACCTGGCCAGCATGGGCGCGAAGAACGTCCGCCTGCTGGAGCGCCGCCACCTGGCGGCCGGCGCCACCGGCAAGTCCGGCGCCCTCGTGCGCATGCACTACACGAACGAGCACGAGTCCCGCCTCGCCATCGAGAGCCTCAAGATCTTCCGCAATTTCGCCTCTGTCGTCGGCGGCGACTGCGGCTTCGAGGCGCCGGGCTTCCTGCAGATCGTGCCGCCGGGCTACGAGGCCGCGATGCGCCGCAACCTGGCCCGCCAACAAAAACTCGGCATAGACACTCGAGAAATTTCGCGCGACGACATCCGCGAGCTCTTCCCCGAGTGCCGCGTGGACGACATCGGCGCCGCCGCCTGGGAGCCCGGCTCCGGGTACGCCGATCCGAGCGCCACCGCGTTCGCCTTCGCGGCCGCCGCGCAGCGCCTGGGCGTCACGATCGAGAATGGCTGCCAGGTCACGCGGATCCTGACCGACCGCGGCCGCGTCACCGGTGTCGAGACCGCGGGCGGGCGCGTGGAAGCCCCGGTGGTCGTGCTGGTGCCCGGTGCCTGGGGCCAGCCGCTCCTCGATCCGCTCGGCCTCGACTATGGTCTCCAGCCCTTCCGCATCCAGGTCTCGCTCTTCCGCTGGCCGCCGACGCTCACCCGCAAGCATCCGGTGGTGATCGACGCGGGTCAGAAGGCGTGGATCCGCCCGGTGGATGGTCACCTGAGCCTGATCGGCGTCGAGCTGGGCGCGGCCTACGGCGGCGACCCGGACAAGCTGCACGAGGGCGTGGACGAGGGCTACGTGGCGCTGTGCCGCGAGCGGCTCAGCCACCGCCTGCCGCTCTTCGCCGACTCCACGATGCGCGGCGGCTGGGCCGGCATGATCATGATGAGCCCCGACGGGCGCCCGATCATCGACCAGATCCCGTCGATCCCCGGCCTCTACGTGATGCTGGGCGACTCCGGCACGTCCTTCAAGACCTCGCCCGCCATCGGCAAGTGTCTGGCGGAGTGGATCCTCGAGGGCAAGCCGCGCACCGTCGACCTCACGCCCTTCCGCGCCGCCCGCTTCGCCGAGGGCCGCCCCTGGGTGGACGACGACAACTACGGCCGCGAGCGCCTCACCATCTCGCGCTAGCTCCCTCTACCCTGGCCATGGCGTACTGGTTGTTGAAGTCCGAGCCCGATGATTGGTCGTGGGCCGAGCAGGTCGCGAAGGGTCGCCAAGGCGCGGAGTGGACCGGAATCCGTAACTTCTCGGCCCAGAACCACCTGCGCGCCATGAAGAAGGGTGAGCAGGCGTTTTTCTACCATACCGGCAAGGAGCGCGCGATCGTCGGCATCGTCAAGGTGATCGCGGAAGCGCACCCGGATTCGACCGATTCCGCCTGGCGCTCCATCGATGTCGCCGCGGTCGAACCGCTCCCGACGCCGGTCGGCCTCGATCGGATCAAGGCGGACAAGCGCTTCGCCGGCATGGCCCTGGTCAGGCTGCCCCGGCTGTCGGTTCAGCCCGTGACCGATGCCGACTGGCGGCTGCTCTGTCACATGGGGGGCCGCGCTTAAGCGCCCGGCTCGCCCGCGTCACCCTCCCGCCGGCTGCGCAGGAAGTCCTCGACGTCTCGCATCAGCCGTTCCGAGTCGAGCTCTCCGCCAGGTAGTGGCTGCTGCTCCTCGGCCGCCGCCGCGTCGTACTCCTGCTCCAGCTTCCGCACGTGCTCTCGGGTGTCGCGATCCCGAGCCACCGCCCGATCGCACTGGACGCGGAAGTCCTGGATGGCCTCGGCGAAGTGGGACATGTCCAGGGTCAGGTCGAGCAGACGGCCCACATAGCTCACGAGGGTTTCGATCGCCGCCGGATTCTCGGAATCGGGTAGATAGTGCGGCGCCTGTCCCATGAAGCCGACGTGCTGCATGCCGCGCCGCTCCGCGGCGTCCAGGACGATCGTGGAGATGCCGGTCGGGCCTTCGTAGGTCGGCGGCCGATAGATGCCCCAGGCTTCGAGCAACGCCTTCGCCGCGGGGTCGGTGCAGCGGGCCGTGACCCGCACCGGCCGGGTGTGAGGAGCGCCCGCCAGGAGCGCCCCGAGCGAGACGATCCGCCTCACCCCACAGCGCTCGGCCACGTCCAGGAACGCCTTCGTATAGGTCTGCCACCGCTGATGGGGCTCCGGGCCGCAGAACAGGAGGAGGCCGTCCCGTCCATTTCCCGGATGCCACGCAAAGAACTCGCTTCGCGGCCAGTGGATGTCACGGCCCCCGTCGGCCCTCAGCTTGACCTCCGGCCGCTCCTGGGTGAAGACGAAGAACTCCTCGGGGCTGATCCGCGCCAGCCGCGCGGCCTGGAGGTCGCGGGCCAGGTGGCGCAGGGCGCCCGTGGCCGCCCGGCCGGCGTCGATCCATCCCCCGAACGCCATGACCATGGTCGTCAGGTTGGCGGGCGGCTCGCGGTCGAACTCTACGTGGTCCATGCTTGAAAAGTAGAACACTCTCGGCCAGGTGGTCAACCACCGGGCCCTTCCCGGCTGACGGATGCTGCGCACTCCTGCGATATAGTCGACGCCGGGCCGCTGGCCACCGCTCGTCTCGAGAGCGGCCGGTAATCCCGCAGGCCCAAGGAGGCCGACCGTGAAAGTCGTCGATGCCATCGCCCGCATTCTCAAGATCGAAGGCGCCGAGTTCCTGAGCGCCTACCCGACCACTCCGCTGATCGAGGCCACCGCCAAGGCCGAGATCCGGCCCGTGCTCTGCCGCCAGGAACGAGTAGGCGTGGGCATCGCCGACGGGTACGCTCGCGTGACGAACGGCAAGAAGCTCGCCGCGTTTTGCATGCAGTACGGGCCGGGGGCCGAGAATGCCTTCCCCGGCGTCGCCACCGCGTACTCCGACTCCACCCCCATGCTGCTCTTGCCGCTCGGGCATCAGCGCGACCGGGCTCAGGTATTTCCCCTGTTCAGCTCGGCACGCACCTTCGCCTCCGTCACCAAGGGCGTCGAGACCATCACGGTGGGTAGCCAGGTCGCGGACGTCATGCGCCGGGCCATCAGCCTCATGCGCATGGGTCGCCCAGGCCCGACGATGGTGGAGATCCCCGCCGACGTCGTGAACGAGGAGGTACCCGACGCCTTGATCGCCGCGTACCGGCCGGTCAAGGTGACGGCCGCCGGAGCCAACGTTCGAGAAGTCGAGGCGGCCGCCCGCGTGCTCCGCGAGGCGCGGCGGCCGGTGATCCACGCCGGCCAGGGCGTCTTGTACTCCGAGGCCTCGGACGACCTGATCGAGCTGGCCGAGCTGCTCCAGGCGCCGGTCATGGCCACCCTCGAGGGCAAGAGTGCCTTCCCCGAGGACCACCCGCTCGCCCTCGGCACCGGCGGCCCGGCCGTCACTGGACAGACCTTGCACTATCTCCGTGAGGCCGACGTGGTATTTGGCATCGGCTGCAGCTTCACCCGTCATGGCATGGCGACCACCATCCCCGCGGGCAAGACGATCATCCACGCGACCAACGACGAGCGCGATCTCAACAAGAGCTACGTGGCCGACCACCCGCTCCTCGGGGACGCGCGCCTCGTGTTGCGCCAGTTCATCGAGGCCATCAAGGGCCAGGGCGGGCGCCCGGCCGGACGGGAGAGTGTGCGGGCCGCTCTCGAGCGCGTGCGCGCGGCCTGGCTCGCCGAGTGGGCCCCCACCCTCGGCTCGGCCGAGGTTCCGATGACGCCCTACCGCGTGATGGCCGAGTTCATGCGGACCGTCGACTCGCGCGAGGCCATCGTCACCCACGACTCCGGGAGCCCGCGCGACCAGCTCCTGCCCTTCTACCGCGCCGCCTCACCCCGCGGCTATCTCGGCTGGGGCAAGTCGCACGCGCTCGGCACCGGCCTCGGGCTCATCATCGGGGCCAAGCTCGCGGCCCCCGACAAGTTCTGCGTGAACTTCATGGGCGACGCCGCCTTCGGCATGACCGGACTCGACTTCGAGACGGCGGTGCGCTGCGGGATCCCCATCCTCACCGTCGTCCTCAACAACTCGGCCATGGCCATCGAGATCCCGCATCTCGTCGTGTCGCACGACAAGTACGGCACGCGCGACATCGGCGGGCGCTACGCGGACATGGCGCGCGCCATGGGCGGCTGGAGCGAGCGGGTCGAGCGGCCCGAGGACATCGCGGGCGCCTTCGCCCGGGCGAGAAAGATCACCGAGGGCGGGCAGGCCGCGCTGCTCGAGTTCATCACCAGCCAGGAGACGCGCTTCTCCAATCGCGGCGCGCTGCGGTAAGGAACCCCCCCGAGCCCCGCCGGACGAAGCGCGCGCGACGCCTGGTCCGGCGGTGAGGGCGATCGACCCCTACTTCCGGATGGCGAA
>Ga0137403_10005119_pt1 | contig 15248 bp, 18 predicted proteins | sample CZOMad2_1_16fung_FD_122057 | JGI IMG/M metagenome (GOLD analysis project Ga0137403, IMG submission 122057) | Vadose zone soil fungal communities from Angelo Coast Range Reserve, California, USA - CZOMad2_1_16fungal (Hybrid Assembly) | ecosystem: Environmental > Terrestrial > Soil > Vadose zone... | reverse complement strand
CGCCCCACGTCGTCGGCAGGCCCGCGACGTCGTACGACTCCTTGATGGTCATGGGCACGCCGTGCAGCGGGCCCCACACGTCGCGCTTGGACAGCGCGCGATCGGCCGCCCGCGCGCGCGTCCGCGCTCGGTCGAAATCGCGGACGACGACGGCGTTGAGCGCGCCGTCGTACTTCTCGACGCGCGCCAGATAGAGGTCGAGCAGCTCGAGACAGCCGATCTTCTTCTTCCTGATGTCGGCGGCGAGCTGCTTGGCGGAGCGGAACGGAGTATCGAGCATTCTGGTACCTCCTGCGCGGTTCGGGTCTCGGCGTGCTCCATGCTACGCCGAGACTTGTCGCAATTTCGTCGCGATTTCATATCGGCTTCCCCCGCGAAGCGGGTTGTCGACGTCGCTGGTCAGGGATCCGTGACTCCGCGCGATGGCCGCCCGTCGAGTCGAGGGTGGTCCTGACTCGAGGGAATGTCGGCGCGACCCATCGCTTGAGGCGCCGGTACCATACGAGCTTGTCCACGAAGCTCGGATAGGCCGCGTTCCGGCCGCTCGGGTTGGGCACCACGAAGACGGCGGCACCGCAAACCCGCTCCGGCTTTGCCCCGGGCCCGCTGCTCGAGGATGGCCCGAAGAACTGCCGGTACGCCGTGCTACCCACGAACGCCACCACCGCCGGCCGAATCGTCGCGATGGTGCGGGCGAGCCGCTTGCGACCGCGCGCGTAGTCCGCTGCGGTGAGCTCCGCTGCTTCGCGCGTGGCTCGCTCCGCGATGTTCGTGAGCGAGAGTCCATACTCAGGAAGTCGAACGTCGTCCACGAACGTCAGCGGCCGGGGTACGAAGCCGGCGGCGTGCAGCAGCCGGTAGAACGGATTGCCCGGCCCGGCGAAGTGGTGGCCGACCCGGGCCGAGGTCAGGCTCGGGTTGATCCCGACGAACAGGATGCGGGGCTTGGGGCAGAGGCGGGCCGGGAGCCCCATCGCTCTACGCCGTGGCATCGTAGCGCACCACGGCAATTGTTTACCCGGAAACGGTACGCTTAGGCTAGCATCTCGGAATTCTGGTTTCGGGCCTCGGGCCGAGCTTGAAGCAATAGGAGCCGCGCGATGGGCGACGTGGGCCTCATGGGCATGCACGTGCCGGGTATGTCCTGGCGGGAGATACGCGACGCCGCCGTCCTGGCCGAGGAGCTCGGCTACAGCTGCATCACGATGGGCGAGTCGTGGGGCGAGGACGCGCTGACCTCGCTGGCGCAGCTCGCGGCCGTGACCTCGCGCATCCGCATCGGCACGAGCATCGTGCCGGTCTTCGCCCGCTCACCGGCCAACCTGGCCATGACGGCGCTGAACATGGACCGCATGACCCAGGGCCGGTTCTTCCTGGGCCTCGGCACGAGCGGCCGGCTCGTGATCGAGGACTTCCACGGCGAGAAGTTCGCCAAGCCGCTGACGCGGATGCGGGAGTACATCGACATCATCCGCAAGGCCGCGCGGGGCGAGCGGCTCGATCACGACGGCGAGTTCTTCCACACCAAGCGCTTCCAGCTCCGCTTCGCGCCGCACCGGGCGAGCCTGCCCATCTACATCGCCGCGCTGAGCCCGCCGAGCCTGCGGCTCACGGGCGAGCTGGCCGACGGATGGCTGCCGATCTTCCTGGCGCCCTCACGGATGGCGGCGGCGGTGGTCGAGGTGAAGGCTGGGGCCGAAGCCGCCGGCCGGACGCTGCGCGACATCGCCATCTCGCCCCAGGTGTCGATCTACGTCACGGACGACGTCGCGGCCGCGCGCGACCGCGAGCGCCCGCACATCGCCTTCTACATCGGGGGCATGGGCGTCTTCTATCACGCGTACATGCGCCGCATCGGCTTCGGCGCCGAGGCCGACCGCGTGCGCGAGGCGTTCCAGGCGCGCGAGCGCGATCGCGCGGCGGCGCTGGTCACCGACGAGATGGTCGACGCCATGACCGTCCTCGGCACGCCGAAGCAGTGCCGTGATCAGATGCAGCGCTTCTTCGACGCGGGCGTGCAGGAGGTCCGGCTGGTCTTCAACGAGCCCGACAAGGAGTCGTATCTCAGGGCGCTACGTTCGATCGCTCCTCGCGCGGCGAGGTGACCCATGAAGTTCGGCCTCTACAGCTCGATCGCCAATCCCCCACGCGGCGAGCATCTCGATCGCTGCATCGACGAAGTCATCGCCGAAGCCCAGCTCGCGGAAGCGAGCGGATTCGACTCCTGCTTCTTCGGCGAGCACCACCAGGACCACGACGGGTTCCTGCCCTCGCCGCTCATCGTCGCCGCCGCCGTGGCCGCGCGCACGCAGCGCCTGCGCGTCGGCACCTCGGTCATCCTGCTCCCGCTCCACCATCCCGTGCGGGTGGCCGAGGACGCGATCACGCTGGACCTCGTGTCCAAGGGGCGCGTCATCCTCGGGGTCGGCATCGGCTATCAGCCGGACGACTTCCGCGCCTTCGCCGTGCCGATGGAGCACCGCATGGCGCTCTTCGAGGAGAGCGTCGAGATCCTGCGCCTGTGCTGGGCAGGGGAGCGGTTCACCTTCCGCGGCAAGCACTACACGCTCGAGGACGTGCAGATTCGCCCGCGGCCGTACCAGACGGCGGGGCCGCCGCTCTGGTTCGGCGCCAGCGTGCCGGCCGCCGCGCGCCGGGCCGGTCGGCTCGCCGATGGCTTCGTGGGCACGCCCAGCACCAGCATGGAAAACGCGACGGAGCTGGCCGACATATATAAGGAGGCGGCCCGGAAGGCCGGGCGGACGGCCGAAGTCATTCAGATGCGCGACGCGTGGGTAGCCCGGAGCCGGGCCGAGGCCGACGCGGTGTACGGCCCGCACGTCATGGCGGCGTACCGGTACTACTGGGAGCATCGCCTGGCGGAGTTCCGCCACCTCTCGGCCGACACGAAGTTCACGCTGGAGAATCTGGCCCCGGATCGCCTGGTGCTCGGCGACCCCGAGACGTGCGTGCGGGAGTTCCAGCGCTGGCAGAAGGCCACCGGCGCCAGCACGTTCCTCCTTCGCCTGCGCCACGCCCACTCGGGCGGACCGCCGCACGAAAGCATCATGGAGGCCATCCGGCTCTTCGGCGAGCGCGTGCTGCCTCATTGCCGGGCAACGTGAGCGGAAATCGTCAAAGTTGACGGCCGTCGAACCGCTCTGCTAGTGTCAAAACCGTTGCAGGCACCCGGGTGCCCATACGGGGCCCAGGGAAGGCGGTGAGAGTCCGCCGCGACCCCGTCACTATAACCGGCGACGAAACCCCGAGGCCCCCCTGGCGACGAGCCGGGAAGGCCCGGGGAGTAGGACCAGGGGTGATCGCAACCAAAATTTCCATTCTGCACGCATGATCTTCCCGCAGAGCGTCAGCCCCAAACGGGCCGCGGAGATCCTCCACCGCGTCTTCGGTCGCATTCCGCCCGGCTTGGCGTTCCGTCTCTGGGACGGAACGCTCGTCGCGCTTGGGGGCGGCGCGCCCGTGTGCACGGCCGTCGTGCACCAGCCGCAGACATTCATCCGTCTCATTCGCGATCCGAGCCCGCTCAATTTCGCCGAGGCCTACGTGGACGGCTCCATCGACATCGAAGGCGATCTCTTCGAAGCGATGACCGTCGCGAACTCGATCGAAGAGATCAAGGTGCCGTTCATGGACCGGATGCGAGTCCTCTGGGCGCTCTGGCGAGGCTGACGTGGCTCAGCACGACGTCATCGTGGTCGGCGGCGGACCCGGTGGAAGCACCGCGGCCTGGCGCCTCGCCCGAGCCGGCTTCCGGCCGCTGCTCCTGGACGCCGCGGTCTTTCCGCGCGTGAAGGTGTGCGCGGGCTGGGTCACTCCCGAGGCGCTGGCCGACGTGCAAGTCGATCCCGACAAATACCCGCTGACCATCCAGGCCTTCTCGGCCTGCCGGTTCGAGTTCGAGGGAACGCGACAGGAGACCCGCTGGCGACGACCGGCCAGCTACGGCATCCTCCGGCGGGAGTTCGACCACTACCTGCTCGACCGTGCCCGTGCCGCCGGCGTCGACGTGCGCGAGGGCGCTCGCGTGACCGACGTGACCCGAGCCGCGGACGGACTACGAGTGACCAGCCCGCACGGCGTCTTCACGGCCTCCGTCGTCATCGGGGCCGGTGGCCACCGGTGCCCCGTGGCCCAGGCGCTCGGTGAGGTCTCCGGGCAGGAGGAGGTCGTGATCGCGCAGGAGAGCGAGACGCGGCTGTCGCCGGCCCGTGTCGAAGCCCTGGGCGAATGGTGGCAGGCGCCGGAGCTCTACGTCGAGCCCGACCTCAAAGGCTACGGGTGGTACTTTCCCAAGGGCGACGTCCTCAACGTCGGCGTCGGGTGCGTCTCCGGGCCGGGCGCCGACCTGCCGCGGCGACGGGACGCGCTCGTCGAGGCACTGCGTGCCGCGGGCCGCCTGCCCGAGGATCTCGCCATCGAGCCGTTTCGCGGCCACGCCTACGTCGTGCGCCGGCGGGCGCCGAGGCGGCTCGCCGGTGACCGGTTCTGCCTCGTCGGGGACGCGGCGGGCCTGGCCAGGGACCTCAGCGGAGAAGGCATCGGGCCGGCCATCAAGAGCGGGATCCTCGCCGCCGAGGCGGTCGAGGCGCACCTGCGCCGTGGCGTCGCCCTCGAGTCGTACGCGACCACGATCGTGCGCCGTTACGGGTCGGGCGAGACGGGGTGGCTCGGCCGGCAGCTCGCCCGGATCCCCGACGCGTGGGCGCGCGTCGCGGTGCGAGCCATATTGCGAACGGCGGCGACGCGGCGGCACGTCGTGTTCGGGCGCATCTTCGGAATGCGGGAGGTGGCGTCGTGAAGCCACGCAGCCGGGAGGCGGACGCCAAGGCGATCGCCCATCACTACGACGTGTCCAACGAGTTCTACGCGCTGTTCCTCGATCCGCTCATGCTCTACACCTGCGCCTACTACCGAGATCCCGACGGCAAGCTCGAACAGGCCCAGCGGGACAAGCTCGATCTCGTGTGCCGCAAGCTCGAGCTCGAGGCCGGCGAGACGCTGCTCGACATCGGATGCGGCTGGGGCAGCCTGTCGATCTGGGCGGCCCAGCACTACGGCGTGCGCGCCCACGGCGTGACCCTGTCGAAGGCGCAGGCCGACTACGCCAGCGAGCGCATCCGGAGAGAGGGGCTCGAGGACCGCTGCCGGGTCGAGTACCTGGACTACCGCGATCTGCCCGCGAACGTTCGCTACGACAAGATCGCCGCCGTCGGCGTGATCGAGCACGTCGGGATTCCGAACTACCCCGCGTTCTTCGGCGGCGTGCGCGCCATGCTGAAGGACGGCGGCCTCTATCTCAACCACGGCATCGTCCACGAGTTCCGCTGGAAGCCGACCAGCCAGACGGAGTTCCTCTACCGCCACGTCTTCCCGAACGGCGACCTCGCCGGGCTCAGCGAGACGCTGACCGAGATCGAGCGCGCGGGCTTCGAGATCGTGGACGTCGAGGGGCTGCGGCTGCACTACGCGCGGACCTGCCGGCATTGGGTCGAGCGGCTGCGCGAGCGGGCCGACGAGGCCCGCGCCCTGGGCGGCGAGCGCACGTATCGAACCTGGCTTCTGTACCTGACGTGCTCGGCGGTCGCCTTCGCCGACGGCTCCATCGGGCTCTACCAGGCCCTGACCCGGAAGCATCGCGATCCGGTCGTGAGTCGCGCGCCGCACACGCGCGAGCACCTCTACGGAAGGGCATTCCTGTGACGCGCAGGTCGGAAAGGGAGACGAGTTGACTCGCCAGATCCTGATCATCGTGCTCGCTTCGTTCGTCCTGGCCCAGATCGCCACCTTCGCCACGTCGATCTATCTGCACCGCGCGCTCGCGCACCGGTCGCTGTCGCTGCGGCCGGTCGCGGCCCTGTTGTTCCGCGTGGCGCTGTGGCTGTTCACCGGCCAGAGCCAGCAGCAATGGGTGGCGGTGCACCGCAAGCATCACACCTTCGCCGACCGTGACGGCGATCCGCACAGTCCGCAGCTGCTGGGCTTCTGGAAGGTGCAGCTCTGGAACGTGTACTACTACATCCGCGAGGCCCGGAAGCGCCACACCGTGGAGACGTTCGCGCCCGACCTCGCGCCCGACCGGTTGGAACGGTACGTCTTCGCCTGGGGCTGGACCGGGCTGGGTCTCGGCACCGCGCTCGTCATGCTTGCCCTGGGCTGGTGGCAAGGCGCCCTGGCCATGCTCGGGCACGCGATCCTGTACATGTTCGTGCTGGCGCCGCTGATCAACGGGCTGGGCCACTGGTGGGGCGGCCAGAACTTCCAGAACACCGCCTACAACTCTCGCGTGCTCGCGTGGCTGACGGGCGGCGAGAGCCTGCACAACAACCACCACGCGTTCCCACGCTCGCCGAAGTTCAGCGTGCGGCGGTCGGAGCTGGATCCCTCGTGGATCGCGATACGCCTGCTCGCCGCGGTGCGATTGGTGGCCATCGTCGGCGCGCCGCTCAGGGCGCGGTCGGCGCGCCAGGCCGCTGATGGCGCCTGATCCGCTCGATCTGACCCTCGAGCTGTCCGCCCGGGAGCGCTTCGAGATGGTCGAGCTGCGATCGCGCTTCTCGAGCGAGCACGGCGAGGCCCTGGCGTCGTATCCACGGTGCCTCTACTGGTCGGCCCACACGACGGCCGGCTTCCTGGACCGCAGCTTGATCGCACGCCTCGGTCCGGGGCGCATCGCGACGTACATCGACACCCTGCGCCGGATCTTCCCGGAGGGCGCGGGCTACGCCCACGACCGGCTGGAGCGCCGGGAGGATCTCGACGCCGCCCAGCGCGCCGTCGAGCCGCGCAACGGCGACTCGCACCTGGCGTTCATCGCCGGCGGTCTCCGGCCCTGCGTGACCCACCCGAACCGTGAGGGCGAGACGGTGTGCTTCGTCGATCTGGACGGGGTCAACGAGGGTCGGCCCCGCCGCCGCCAGACCCGCGTGATCGGCTTTCATCGCGAGGCGCCCGCCGGACAGATGCGACTGCGCGTGCCGCTGTCCGGGCATCCCATCGACTCCATCAACCTCAAGGACCCGGCGCTCGGTATCTACGAGCAGCTCGCGGAGTTCGTGGCGCGGGCCGACGTCGACAAGGGCCGGCTGCACATCGCGCTCGGCCGCGGCGAGCGCGACGCCGCGTTGACGATCAACGAGTTCGAGACGCTGCTCATGAAGTACGACCTGGTGGCCGTGCTGCGGAACCCGCTCCGGTTCATGGCCGAGGAGTACCGGCTGGCGCTCGCCAACCCGCGCGCCGTGCCCGGCAAGGCGCTCGGCTACGCGCAGTACGATCTCGTGCGCGTGCTCAATCGCGGCCTGCGCACGCTGGGACTGCACGGCTCGCTGCTGGAGCGCCTGCTCGCCCGCACCCTGGCCGTTCCGGCCGCGCGGATGTTCAGGGTCCGCCGATCCGTCAGCTTGCTGGTGGCCGGCGGCGACGGCGGCCGCCCGGGGCCCGTGGAGGGCGTCTATCAGAGCCCGATCCTGATCCAGTGGCAGCGCGCCGCCCGCGACGTGCGCGAGCTCGACGTGACGCTGTACCGGCTGGAGTAGCTCAGACGCCGGTGCCGAAGCCCCCGGCGGTGCGGACGGTCGCCGCCTCGCCCATGTGACCGGCCGAATGAAACAGGGCGATGCCGCTCAGCATCGCCGTGCGCGGCCGCCCGGGGAAGCCCTTCACGATCGCCTCGGTCCGGACGCCGAACGCCTCCTGGGCGGCGGCGCGTTCGACGGCCTCGGCCGTCACCGGACCCTCCCAGTCCTGGGGCTTGAAGCCGCCGATCACCTCGCGCGTGCGGCGCCCCACCGCGTCGCGGTACTCCCGAAGCGCACCGAGCTCGATCTGACGCGTCACCTCCGTGACCTCGGCGCTGGTCATGCCGATGCCGAAGTCGCGGCGGGTGATGGCCAGGCGCTTGGCCCACCCATCCTCGAAGGTCTGGGGACGCGCGGCCAGCACCGCGTTGACGAAGATGTCCTCGGCGCGCGCGATGTGCCACATGAGCCACGCCAGCGAGTTCAGGTCCTCGCGGGGGCGGACGCGCATCTGCTCATCGGTCGGGCCCGTGAAGGCGCGCTCCGCCGCCGACATCTTGTTGCCACCGACGGCGACCGAGTGCATGGCGGCGTGCTGGTCCAGGAACAGGTCGCGAACGTCCATGTCGTCCTCCCAGGATGCGCTCAGGCGGGGTCGCGCTGGCGCGCGGCGTTGTAGTTGGCGTCGTACCACCAGTCGAGGTACGCCGCGTAGGTGATGGGCGGATAGCGCGGCGGGTTGCCCGCGCCCTGGCACGTGGGCAGGCAGGCGATCTCGGTGTCGAGATGCGGGCCCATGAAGTAGGGAATCGCGTAGCGCGGACGGCCCGCCGGAGGCAGGGCGCGGTGCGGCGTGGACTTGAACCGATAGTTTGTCCACCGCTGCATCATGTCGCCGGAATTCACCGCGAACGAGCCGGGCACGTACGGCACGTCGACCCATGTCTCATCCGGCATCCGCACCTGGAGCCCGGGCACCTCGGTCTGGGCGAGGAAGGTCATGAAGTTGGCGTCCGTGTGTGGCGCGATGCCGAACTGGTTCGCCTCGGCCGCGACCGGCGGGTAGTGCGTGAGGCGGAAGCTGAACTGGCTCTCCGCGAAGGCGCCCTCGAAGGTGTCGGGCGGCAGGTCGAGCGCGGTCGCGCAGAGCGGCAGGAGCCTCCGGCCGAGCGCGTCGACGGCGTCGGTATAGGCCAGCACGGCCTCGCGGAAGCCCGGCAGGTTCAGCGGCCACCGGTTGGGCCCGGCGAAGCGCCGCCCCGCGCGCACGAGCGGGTCGTCGGGCCCGCGCTCGCGCTTGACGAAGAACGCCTCGTTCAGGTCGGGCTTGTCGTTGGCGTTCACGTCCGAGGTCCACACCGCGTAGCGCCCGAGCATCATGTAGCCGTTGTTGTGCTCGTTCATGCGCAGGGCGAGCTTGGCGTCCATGGCCTGGGCGTGGAAGCGCCGGGCCTCGGCGAACGTGCGGTCGATCAGGGTCTGGGCGATGCCGTGATTCACGATGACGAAGAACCCGACGTCCTGGAGGGCCCGCCCGAGCTCGGCGGCCGTGGCGGTGACCGCGCGTGGCTGGCCCGCCAGGTACGGCTCGAGATCGATCACCGGGATCATGACGATGAGATAGCACTCTCCGACGCCTTTGACAACGACGGTGTCCGGAGTTACGGTGCCCCCGCACGGAGGTGAGTCATGGCCCACGGCACGTTCAAGGTCCTCGACAGCGACATCCACATCATCGAGCCCCCGGATCTGTGGCCGCGGTACATCGATCCCGCCTTCCGGGACCGCGCACCGAGCGGTCTCACGGAGGATCAAGGCGACTTGCGTCTCGCCCTCGATGGCAAGGCCTGGGGGCGGGTCTCCATCGACGCGGATCGCAGCCGGCGTCGCCAGGGGCGTAACTATGCCCTGAACGAGGAGCGCTGGCGGCCGTTCGCGGAACGGGGGTGGACGTCCAAGGTCCAGCTCGAGGCGATGGACATCGAGGGCATCGACGTGGCCGTGGTCTATCCCTCACGCGGTCTCTTCGCCCTGACCATCCCGGACATGGAGCCGCGGCTCGCCGCCGCCATGGCGCGCGCGTACAACGATTGGCTCTACGAGTTCTGCCAGGAGAACCCCGAGCGCTTGATCGGCGCCGGCATGATCTCCCCGTTCGACGTCAACGACGCCGTGGCGGAGGCCCGGCGCTGTGTGCGGGAGCTCGGCTTCCGGGGAATGTTCCTGCGGCCGAACGAGGTGAACGGGCGGAACTGGCACGATCCGTACTACGAGCCGCTGTGGGCCGCGCTCGAGGAGCTGGAAGTCCCGCTGGGCTTCCACGAGGGGTCGGGCTCGCAGCTGCGCCAGGTGGGCGAGCAGTTCGGCACCAACACGATGCTGAAGCACATCTATTCCCATCCGGTCGAGCAGATGCTCACCGCCGGCGCCTTCTGCGCGGGCGGCATCCTCGAGCGCCATCCGCGGCTGCGCGTGGCCTTCCTCGAGGGCAACTGCGGCTGGGTGCCCTTCCTGCTCTGGCGCATGGACGAGCACTGGGAGTGGCTGGGCGACATCTACGCCCGCGAGCTGACGATGGCCCCGAGTGCCTACTTCAAGCGGCAGTGCTTCGTGTCGGTGGAGTGCGACGAGGAGCCGGTGAAGCACGTCATCGACGCCATCGGCGACGACCGGATCGTCTTCTCGACGGACTTCCCGCACGGCGACTCGAAGTTCCCGCGGGCGGTGGAGTCGTTCCTGCGCTTGCCGATCTCCGAGGCGAGCAAGCGCAAGATCCTCTGGGACAACTGCGCCGCGTACTATGGGCTCCCATCCTGACCGAGTAGGAGGCGCGCGATGACCCCGTACAAGCTCATCTCGGCCGATTCCCACATCGTCGAGCCACCGGACCTCTACACGAACCGGATCGAGCCCAGGTTCCGAGACCGGGCGCCTCGTCTGGAGCGGCTGGAAACCCCCACGGGTCGCAAGTTCGATGCGTGGGTCATCGACGGGCAGCAGGTCGGCACCCTGGGCGCGGTGATGCAGGCGGGACAACGGTTCGAGGATCCGTCGCAGATCGATTTCCTGGGCACGTGGGAAGACGTCAGGCTCGGCGCGTACGATCCGCAGGCGATGGTCAAGGAGAACGAGATGGACGGCGTGTGGGGCTCGTGCCTGCAGCCGAGCCAGGGCCTCTTCTGGTACCGCATCCCGGACAGCGGCCTGCTCACCGCCATCTGTCGCGTCTACAACGACTGGATTGCCGACTTCTGCAAGCCCTTCCCCGACCGCCTCAAGGGCATCGCGATGCTCAACGTCGACGACGTCGAGGAGGCCTCGCAGGAGCTGGAGCGCTGCGCGAAGCTCGGGCTGGTCGGCGCGTTCGTCCCGGTCTCGCCGCTGGCCGACCGGCCGTATCGCCACGCGATCTACGAGCGGCTCTGGTGGACGGCGCAAGACGTCGGGCTTCCGCTCTTGCTGCACATCGGCACGCCGCGCGGCGGCGTCCCGGGCTGCGAGTTCACGATGAACCTCGGTGAGCTGACCGGGGCGGGCCGCTCGACCACGGACTACTGGGTGCGCTACTCGCTGTCGGCGATGATCTTCGCGGGCGTCTTCGACCGGTATCCACGGCTGAAGGTCGGCTCGGTCGAGCACGAAGCCGCGTGGATCCCTCACTGGCTGAAGCAGATGGACTTCACGTACCGGGAGCGGCCGGTGTTCACGCGCGGCTGGCGGTCGAAGGAAGGGCTCCTGCCGACCGACTACTGGCGCCGCAACATGTTCGTGGAGTTCATGGAGGACGACCTCGGCATCCAGCTGCGCGACACGATCGGCGTCGACAACATGCTGTGGGGCAGCGACTTCCCGCATGCCGAGTCGACCTGGCCGAAGTCGCGGGACTTTCTTGCTCGCATCTTCGCCGGGGTTCCCGAGCAGGATTTGCGCAAGGTCACCTCGGAGAACGCGGCGCGGCTGTTCGGGTTCGTGCTGAACTAAGGGATGCGGGACGGCTTCGTCCCGGTGACCACGGCGTCCGAGCTGTCGCCGGGGGTGATGAAGTGGGTGGTCATCGACCGGGAGCGCGTGGTGATCGTGAACGTCGAGGGCGTGTTCTACGCCCTGCAGGACACCTGCGGGCATCGGGGGCGCCCCTCTCGAGGGGCAAGCTCGCGGGCCACATGATCGAGTGCCCGCTGCACTATGCGTGCTTCGATGTGCGCACCGGCAAGCTCCTGAGCGGGCCCGCCTCGGCGGACGTTATCACCTACGAGGTGCGGGTCGAGGGCGACACCGTGTACGTGAAGCGGTAGGGGTTCTGGATCGAGTGCGCTAGCATACACCATGCTTTCGCGGCTCCTCCTCGTCCTCGTCGGCGTCGTGGCTGGCGGCGTCGTCGCCGCCGACCCGCCACCGGTGACGTTCAGCCAGCACATCGCGCCCCTGCTGCAGCAGCACTGCCAGGAATGTCACCGGCCCGGCGGCGGCGCACCGTTCACGCTGGCCGCGTACCCTCACGTGTACCAGCGGCGCGACAAGATTCTCGAATCGGTCGAGCAGCGCCGGATGCCGCCGTGGAAAGCGGTCCCCGGCTACGGTGATCTCGCGGGCGAGCGCCGGCTGTCGGACGTCGAGATCGCCACGATCGCCCGCTGGGTCGCGGCCGGCGCTCCCGAAGGCGATCCGCGCGATCTGCCGCCGCCACGCGAGTTCACGACCGCGACAGCCCTGGACGCGGCCGATCTCGTGCTGCGGCCCGACCAGAGCTTCACGGTGCCGCCGCGCGGCGGCGACGTTTACCGGTGCTTCAGCATGCCGACGTCGTTCTCCGAAGATCGCTACTTCACCACGGCCGTGGTCGTGCCGGGCAATCCCAAGATTGTCCACCACGTGCTGGCGATGGTCGACCCCACCGGGATGTCGGCGGGAATGTCGTCGCGCGGGTTCGGTCGCGATGGCGCGTACGGCTACCCGTGCTTCGGCGGGCCGGGCTTCAGGATCGACGGCTACCTCGGCGGTTGGGCGCCCGGCGCACGCCCGTGGGAGCTGCCGGAAGGCGTCGGCATGCTCCTGCCGAAGGGCGCCCGCGTCGTGTTCCAGCTCCACTACCACAACGCGCAGCTCACGGAGCAGACGGATCTGACCGAGCTGCGGTTACGCGCGGCGAAGGGCCCGGTGGAGAAGCGCCTGCACTTCATGCGGGTCGGCCAGTTCAGGCTGACGATCCCGGCCGGCAATCCACGGTACGAGATCGAGGCGGGATCCGTCGTTGGCCGGCCGATGCAGCTGATCGCAATCCATCCGCACATGCACATGCTCGGGCGAGAGATGAAGGTCTGGGCACGGATGAAGGACGAGTCTATCAAGCCGCTCATTCACATCGACGACTGGGATTTCAACTGGCAAGGCTTCTACTGGTTCCGCACGCCGGTGGCGCTGCCCGTCGCCTCCTGGATCGAGCTCACGGCGGCGTGGGACAACTCGGACCGGAATCCGAGGAACCCGAACAAACCGCCGCGTGACGTGTACTGGGGCGAGCGCACCGTCGACGAGATGGGGCACGCGGCGATCCTCTTTACCTTCGACGACGAAAAGCTCAAGCAAGATTGACGAGGGCGCCGGGTGGGTCAGGGTCCGGCATGGTGGTCAAGACCCTCGGCCTGACGATCCCGCCGTCGCTGCTGGGGCGGGCGGACGAGCTGATCCAGTGATGCACCGGCGCGTGTTTCTCGCGGCGGCCGCCGGCCTCCTCGCCGCGCCCCTCGCCGCCGAGGCGCAGCAATCGGGGAAGGTGTACCGGATCGTGTTCCTCGGCGCCTCCTCGCCCGAGCTCGAGTCCGAGCTTGTTGCCGCCTTCCGCGAGGGATTGCGCGATCTCGGCTACATCGAGGGCCAGAACATCATGATCGAGTACCGATGGGCAGAGGGTCGCTATGATCGCTACCCGGCGTTTGTCGCGGAGGCGGTCCGTCACAAGGTTGACGTCATTGTTACGGCTGGCACACCGGCCGCTCTCGCCGCGAAAGAGGGGACGAGAACCCTCCCTATCGTCATGGCTGCGATCGGCGATCCCATCGCCTCCGGGGTCGTTTCGAGCGTCGCCCGCCCCGGAGGGAACATCACGGGGTCGACCTCGATGACGCCCGAGATCGACGCAAAGCGGCTCGAGCTGCTGAAAGAGCTGGTGCCGGGCGCCTCCCGCATCGCGATCTTGTGGAATCCTGCCAACCCGGGCAACAGGCCCCGGATCGGTGAAATGAAGGCTGCGGCCAAGGCGCTTCGACTCACGCTGGAGCCAATCGTGGACGCCGGGGACGGCGACCAGCTCAAGAAGGGCTTCGGAGCCATCGTCGCGGCGCGTTCTCAGGCGCTGATCATGGTGTCGGATCGTGCTCTGCTGGCTCACCGGGATTGAATTGTCGACTTCGCCATGAAGCGACGGCTCCCCGGGCTCTACGCTTACCGGGAATTTGTGAAGGTGGGTGGTTTTGCGTCGTATGGGCCGAGCTATCGGGTGATGTTTCGACGTGCAGCCGTGTATGTGGACAAGATCCTCAAGGGGGCTAAGCCGGGAGACCTCCCCATAGAGCAGCCCACCAAGTTCGAGCTGGTCATCAACCTGAAGACCGCGAAGGCGCTCGGCCTGACGATTCCGCCGTCGGTGATGGGGCGGGCGGATGAGATCATTCAGTGATGGACCGTCGCACGTTCCTCGCTGGCACTGGTGCGGTAATCCTCGCCGCGCCGCTCGTCGCCGAGGCGCAGACGGCTGGGAAGGTTCCCCGGGTCGGTCTGCTCGACTATGCGGATTTTTGGGACCCGTTGCGTCAGGGGCTGAGCGAGTCGGGCTACGTCGACGGGAAAACGATCGTGTTCGAATATCGCATGTCCCAGGCCCAAAATGAGCGATTACCCTCGCTGGCGAGGGAGCTCGTCCAGCGTCGAGTCGACGTTATCGTGACGTATGGGACGCCCGCGACTCAGGCGGCCAAGCAGGCGACGACGACCATCCCCATCGTCATGGTAGGCGTCGGCGATCCTGTGAAGACTGGGCTCGTCGCGAGCCTCGGGAGGCCGGGGGGCAACATCACAGGGAGCACCATCCTCGGTGGCGACCTCGGCGCTAAGCGCCTCCAGCTTCTCAAGGAAGCGATCCCCAGGGTCTCTCACGTCGCGTTTCTGTGGAATCCGCAGAATGCGTCCAATAGGGTTCAACTCGAGAACGTTCTGGTTAGAGCACGTGCGCTGGAGCTGACGCTGCTACCCGTGCAGGCAAGCGGGCCCGATGATCTAGACAGCGCCTTCGCAGCCATGATGAAGAAGCGGCCCGATGCGTTGATGATAACCGCCGATCCCCTACAGCAGTTGTTCGTGGGGCGGATCGTGCAGCTGGCGGCCACGCACCAGCTGCCCGCGATCTATCAAGTGAAACAGAACGTGATCGTCGGTGGCCTCATGTCCTACGGCCCCAGCCTCGCCGAGTTGTTTCGGCGCGCCGCCCCCTACGTGGACAAGATCCTCAAGGGCGCGAAGCCTGCCGACCTCCCCGTCGAGCAACCAACGAGGTTCGAGCTGGTGATCAACCTCAAGACCGCCAAGGCGCTCGGTCTAACGATCCCGCAGTCCCTGCTGGGGCGGGCGGATGAAGTGATCGCGTGTCCAGAGAAGGCAGATGCGTCTCGCGGGTGTTAGTCCCGCCGGGGCAAGAGCCAGACGCCCCGTAGCTTG
>Ga0137403_10005118_pt1 | contig 15249 bp, 10 predicted proteins | sample CZOMad2_1_16fung_FD_122057 | JGI IMG/M metagenome (GOLD analysis project Ga0137403, IMG submission 122057) | Vadose zone soil fungal communities from Angelo Coast Range Reserve, California, USA - CZOMad2_1_16fungal (Hybrid Assembly) | ecosystem: Environmental > Terrestrial > Soil > Vadose zone... | reverse complement strand
CTGGCGCTTGCATTCACCCAGCTTTCGCCGGGTCAAGCCAGTCGTCGAGGTACCGTGGACAAAGGACCGCGAGCGCTCGCACTAATCGAGCTTGCAGCAAATGGCAAGGCCCACTTAATTCCAATCACGATCATGTATGACGGTAGGTTCTACGATGCTGGCGCGTACAAAGCGGCTCCCGTCCCGATGGCGCTAGAGACCGGCACAGTTTACGAGGCGGTGAAAAATGGAGTCTCGCAGGGCCTGTTCACAGTGACCGGTGCGGCTCGCGCAGGATCAAACTGGATCGGCGAGGGTACCTGGAAGTCTGCCGAGCAACTTGCGGCCGCAGCGGCAAAAAAAGAAGTGCTCCAGGCGAAGCCCCCTGAGCCTGAGTCCGACCGCCCTCCGGTATTGCGGCGTTCGGGCTCAGAAAAATCCAATCCTCCGGAAACTGCGAAACCCGCCCCAGCGCCTACCGCATCTACGCCGACTCCTGCGCCGGCAGCTCCAGCTGCCACGGCTCCTCCGGAGCAGGAAGATCCCAATCGGCCGGTTTTAAAACGCGGGAAACCATCTGCAGAAGCGCAGCCGCCCGCGAAGTCGGTTGCGAGTTCCATGGTACCCACTGCATCCGCTAAGCCCGCGAACCCGGCTGCGAAGTCAGGTTCAATTCAGCTAATTCCGGCAATCTCGGACGCTGGAGGTCCTGAGCCCAGTAGCTACGCCTTCAGCACCAAGCCAGAGGAAGAGCAGCAATTCCGAAAAAAGATTCTTGCGCTCGCGGCTGATGAGGTTCGCGCTCGTGACCGTCAGCTGGCGGCAGAAGCGATTGCGGCATCCGCGCCGACGCGGACGGCACGGACGACCATCACGCGGCAGCAGCCCACTTTCGAAAACCGGCAGCTTCGTATCCTCGATCTTTCCAGCAGCAACGAGCCTGTGCTTGTGCTAACCACGTCCGCGCGATTGCAACAGCATCCGGAACGTGAATACTTCGTCACCTTAGTCGCGCGCGAAGATTTGAACGGAGATCTGCATAAGGCGTTCTCCAACGTCACTGACTCGCAGCATCTTGACGTGCTGCCCAGCATGGAGCTGATCGATGCTGTGGATGCCGATGGTGACGGGCGCGGCGAACTGCTCTTCCGCCAAACATCCGATGCAGGGCGAGCGTTCAGCATATACCGAGTGATCGGAGATCAGCTATATCCCTTATTCGAAGGAACTCCGCAGTGAATTGCTCATGTTTTCGATGGAGGACGGCGCGTCCTCGCCCGTCTTTACGTCATCAAGCTATCGTTTGCTGACCGCGGCAGGCTGTATCTCTTCCACATCAACCCAGTTGGTAGGATAAGAACCTGTGTAGCAGGCTGTGCAATAGCGAGTCTGGGCGCCGTCGTCGCAAGCCTTCTTCAGACCCTCCAGCGAGAGAAACGCCAGCGACTCAGCGCCGATGAAGTCACGAATCTCTTCCACGGACTTATTTGCGGCGATCAACTCTTTTTTGGAAGGCGTGTCCACCCCATAAAAACAAGGAGAAATCGTCGGCGGACAGGAGATGCGCATATGAACTTCTTTGGCTCCTGCGTTGCGAATCATGCGCACGATCTTGCGACTGGTGGTGCCGCGAACGATGGAGTCATCAATCAGCACGACGCGCTTGCCTTCGAGCAGGCTGCGGACCGGATTTAGCTTAAGCTTTACGCCGAAGTCGCGTACCGTCTGCCGAGGTTCGATGAAAGTGCGCCCAATGTAGTGATTGCGGATCAGGCCGAAGCGAAATGGAATTCCGCTTTCGGAGGCGTAGCCCATGGCTGCGGTGACCCCCGAGTCCGGCACTGGCACCACGATATCGGCATCCGCCGGAGCTTCTCGCGCAAGTTGCCGCCCGAGTTCCTCGCGGCTCTCCTGCACGGCGCGCCCGAACACGAGGCTATCGGGCCGTGAAAAATACACGTGCTCGAAGATGCAGCTCGATTGCGGCGCCGCGGAGGCATAGAAGCGGGAAGTGATTCCTTCCGGTCCGACGACGACCAACTCACCCGGCTTTACTTCCCGCTCGTAAGTCGCACCGATCAAATCGAAGGCACAGGTTTCGGAAGCGAACACGATCGTGTCCTGCTTCTGCCCTTCCTGCTGTGGAATCCGCCCCATGGCGAGCGGGCGGAAGCCACGCGGATCGCGCGCAGCAAAAATTCGATCGGGACTGATCATCACCAGCGAGAACGCACCTTCAACGCGCCGCAGAGCATCGGCCATGGCTTCGGGCAAAGTGTGCTCTTTGGAGAGAGCTATGAGGTGAACGATCACTTCGGTATCGCTGTTGGTCTGAAAGATCGAGCCCTGCGTCTCCAGGCGAGCGCGAATTTCTGGCGCATTTACCAGATTTCCATTGTGCGCCAGCGCCACTCTGCCCTTATTCGATTGCACCAGGATGGGTTGTGCGTTTAGCAGCGCCGAGTCGCCTGCAGTGGAATACCGTGTGTGCCCGATGGCGAGCGTGCCATGCAATTGCGAAAGCACTTCTTCGGTGAAGATGTCGGCGACTAGCCCCATCGCTTTGTAGGGATGCAAGGTCATGCCATCCGATGTGACAATCCCGGCTGACTCCTGTCCGCGATGCTGCAAGGCGTGCAGGCCGAGATAGGCGAGCTTCTCCGCCTCAGGATGCGCATAGATGGCAATCACCCCACACTCTTCACGGAATTTGTCGAAAGGTAGCATTAGCCTTTAGCTATTGGCTTCTAGCTCCCAGCTGTAGCAACTTGTCATTCTGAGGCGCGCGCTGTTTGCGCCGAAGAATCTATGCATTCTGCATTCCTTCCAGACTGCAATGCATAGATCCTTCCCCCTTCGCTGCGCTCAGGCTCAGGATGACATCTTCATCGAGGACATTGAACACAGTTCAACCTCCATCTGCAGCGCCGAACTGCGGCTCCGTTTGCAGCGCCTTCTCCAACGCGCCTTCGTACCCGTCGCGCAAGTCGGCAACACGCGCTGAAATCACAACACGCCCGTCCAGCCTGACTTCCATCTGGCCCGGAACTGTCTCACCAATTATGTCAGCGGTGAGCCTGTATTTTATCGCTACTTGTTGGACTCGCGGCAGATTATCACGATTGCAGGAGATGACGACGCGGCTGGCGTCCTCGCCGAAGAGGACGAACTCGGCGGGAAGGCCCAGCAACTCTAACTGTATGTTCGAACCGACAGTGTTCGCAAAGCCGCACTCCGCAAGGGCGACAGCGAGGCCGCCCTCGGAGCAATCGTGCGCCGAATCGAGCAATCCGGCTTGCGCCAATTCAACAAGAGCTTGTTGCAGCGCCGCTTCGCTTTCAAGCTCCAGCTCTGGCGGATAGCCCCAAACCACGCCCAGAATTTCCTTGGCATATTCGGAGGACCCAAATTCTGATTCCGCGTCGGTAACATCACCCTGCTCGGAAGCGCGAAGCAGGACGATACTTCGCCCCGGCTCGCGAAAATCCGGTCTCACGGCCTTGTGCACGTCTTCGAGTATTCCGAGGATGCCGATAACGGGAGTGGGATAGATCCCCTCGCCTAGAGTCTCATTATAAAAACTGACGTTTCCACCAGTGATGGGAACGTCCAGTTCTTCGCAAGCTTTGGTCATACCATCAATTACCTGTGAGAACTGCCACATGATGTGCGGTTTCTCTGGATTGCCGAAGTTCAGGCAGTTAGTCGCGCCTACGGGGGTTGCGCCTGCGCAGGCGACGTTGCGCGCGGCATCGGCGACAGCGTGCATCGCGCCAAGCCGCGGATCGAGATAGCACCAGCGGCTGTTGCCATCGAGCGTCATGGCCAAGCCACGCTGCGAGCCTTTGATTCGGATGACGCCGGCATCGCCCGCGCCTGGGCCTTCGACCGTGTTGGTCTGCACCATCGAATCGTACTGCTGCCAAATGTAGCGCTTGCTGCAGATATTCGGGCTGGCCAGAAGCTGGTTGAGATTTTCTGTAAGGTCTCCGGATTCGCCCAGCTTGATATGCTCCGGCATCTCGCGCGGGACCGGCGGTTCCCAGCGCTGCAAGGGACGCTCATACAAAGGCGCGTCATCCGTCAGCGCCTGATTGGGGATTTCGGCCACAACTTCCCCGTGCTCAAGCACGCGCATTTTGCCGTCGTTGGTCACGCGTCCGACTTCGACAGCGTCAAGTCCCCACTTCTCAAAAACGCGGAATACTTCCTCCTCTCGCCCTTTCTGGGCGACCAGCAGCATGCGCTCCTGTGACTCGCTCAGCATGATTTCGTATGCACTCATGCCGGTTTCTCGCTGCGGCACGCGATCCATCTCGATCTCGACTCCAACGTGCCCGCGCGCGCCCATTTCGCAGGTGGAGCAAGTTAGGCCGGCGGCGCCCATATCTTGAATGCCGACAATCGCACCGGTTTGCATGGCTTCGAGGCAGGCCTCGAGAAGCAATTTCTCGAGAAAGGGGTCGCCAACCTGCACGTTGGGCCGCTTGGCTTCCGAAGCCTCGCTGAATTCTTCGCTCGCCATGGTCGCGCCGTGAATTCCATCGCGCCCGGTTTTGGCGCCGACGTAAATCACTGGATTGCCTTCGCCGGAAGCTCGCGCGTAGAAAATCTGGTCCTTGCGCACCAGGCCGAGAGCGAACGCATTTACCAGCGGATTGCCGGAATAGCAAGACTCGAACTTTGTCTCGCCACCTAGATTGGGCACTCCAAAGCAGTTGCCGTATGAGGCAATCCCGCTGACCACGCCTTCGAGGATGGAATGATTCTTGTGAATCTCAGTTTGTGTGGAGCCGGGTCTCTGACCCGGCTGGACGGGGCGAAGCCCCGTCCCCACATCAGTGGTGATCGGTCCAAATCTCAGAGAGTCCATCACCGCAACCGGACGCGCACCCATGGTGAAGATATCGCGCAGAATTCCACCTACTCCGGTCGCGGCACCCTGAAACGGCTCGATGAACGATGGATGATTGTGCGACTCGATCTTAAATGCGCAGGCCCAGCCATCGCCGATGTCGATGATCCCTGCATTTTCTCCCGGTCCCTGCAACACGTGGCGGCTGCGGGTGGGCAAGCGCTTCAAATGCACTCGAGAGGATTTGTATGAGCAGTGCTCGCTCCACATCACGCTGAAGATGCCGAGTTCGGTAATCGTAGGCTCGCGTCCGCCGAGCAGTTTCTTGACCTTTTCATATTCTTCGGGCGTAAGGCCGTGTTGGCGGATGAGATCTCCTGTGATGGCAGGAGTGGCTAAAGAGGTCATGGGATGTTCTATTGTCGCATCTTGCAGAAATGGAGGAAAGAGTGAGTTGTGCGGTGATCCGAGGAGAGCCGCAATTCTAGTAATAATGCTTGCGGTATAAGGGCACTGTGATGCAGAATTTTCGGAAATTCCGGGAGGTGCCTCTTATGTCCAGACCTTCCTCGCGTAGTTCTTCTGATCCGCAGAATAATGCGTTACTCGTCGTTGCCATGCTTGCGATGGTCGCGGTGCCGGCAGGGATCGCCCTGCACACCGTGCGGATCCCGGCGCCTACACAGATTCCACCTGCCGACGCTACGCCGTACGGATACACCGTGAGCCTGCTGCTGTTCATTATTCCGATCATCGTGATCGGATGGTGGTTCGTTCCGCAAGAAGGGATAAAAATTCCTAAGCGAGCCTTCTCGCGCACAATCTCGGTCCTGTTTATTGCCGGCTGCGCGTTGGACTACTTCTTTGCCAATCGCTTTTTTACTTACCGGAACCCCGCCGCCACTCTGCGAATTCCAGCGCCAGCCTTGGGCGGGCCGGTGCCCATTGAGGAGTATGTCTTTTACTTAACCGGGTTCATTGCGGTGCTGCTGATTTACGTTTGGCTCGACGAATACTGGCTGCTCGCGTATAACGTGCCTGACTATCCGGCGGAAGCGAAAAAGCTCCGGCGGCTGTTGCAGTTTCATCCGACATCTTTGGTGTTGGGATTGGCCCTGATCGGGCTTGCCATTGCTTACAAGAAATTCGTTTCGCATAGTCCGGGTTTCCCTGGATATTTCACTCTTCTCGTGGCGGGCGGCATTGTCCCGGCGGTCAGCTTCTTTCCCTCTGCTCGGCCGGTCATCAATTGGCGGGCCTTGAGCCTGACGCTGTTCATTATTCTGCTCGTGAGCCTGTTTTGGGAGGCGACCCTGGCCGTTCCTTACGGCTGGTGGGGTTACCAGCAGCAACAAATGATGGGCTTGTTTATTGGGGCGTGGGCCGGGCTGCCAATCGAGGCCGTGTGTGTTTGGATCGCGGTCACCTACGCGACAGTGATTGTTTTCGAAGTCATCAAACTCTGGCAGGCTTCGGAGAGGCCTTTGAAAGACGCGTTTTTAGGCGCGCACGAAGTCCCGTCGAGAAAGACGCAAGCGGCCGGTAACTGACACACGCCACATCAGCCGCGTTCTTCCGACTATACTGTCCTTTCTAATGAAGTCGGTTATCGTTGGCACCGCCGGGCACATCGACCATGGCAAAACCGCGCTAGTCAAGGCTTTGACCGGTATTGATGCCGACCGGCTTGAAGAAGAAAAGCGCCGCGGCATCACGATCGACATTGGATTTGCTCACCTCGAACTTCCCGGCCAAAACGGCGAGAACCTGAGGCTGGGATTTGTCGACGTTCCCGGGCACGAGCGCTTCGTGCGCAATATGCTCGCCGGAATCGGCGGGATTGACTTGGTGCTTCTGGTTATTGCGGCAGATGAATCGATCAAGCCACAGACGCGCGAGCACTTCGACATCTGCCGACTGCTTTCCGTTCGCCAGGGCATCACCGTATTAACCAAATCCGATCTAGTCGACGCCGAAACTCTGGAGGTGGTCCGGCTGGAAGTCGAAGATTTCCTGCGGGGATCGTTTCTTGATACGTCTCGTTCGCCCATCATTCCGGTAAGTTCGTTGACCGGCGCAGGACTGGATCAGCTCAAGCAGGAGTTGATAAGAGCGGCAGCAGAAGTTCACGCGAAAGACTCGGGCGCGCTCGCGCGTCTTCCGATCGATCGGGTCTTTACCATGAAAGGCTTCGGGACGGTCGTCACAGGAACTTTGATTTCGGGAACCATTCGTAAAGATGACGAACTGCAGATTTTTCCTCGCGGGCAACGCGCGAGGGTGCGAGGCATTCAAGTCCACGGCCAAGGCGCAGAACAGGCAGCGGCTGGCGAACGCACCGCGCTGAACTTGGCCGGAGTCGGAACCGAACAACTTGCGCGCGGCATGGCGTTAGCGCCACCGGCGACTTTTCACTCAAGCAATCGCCTCGACGTATCGCTCTCGCTTCTATCGTCGGCTACGCTTAAGGACCGCGCACGGGTGCACCTGCATGCCTACACTTCCGAAACGATTGCCACCGTCACGCTCTACGACGAAAAGCAGATCGGGCCGGGGCAGACCGTTTTTGCGCGATTGCGTTTAAGCGACCCGATTCTGTTGCTGCCTGGCGATCGATTTATCATCCGGCAGTTTTCTCCTGTGGTGACCATTGGCGGAGGAATCGTGCTGGACGCGGCTCCGCTTGCCAAAGGTACACAGCAGAAGTTCCTCCAGAGATTGGCGTCAGGTGATGCTTTATCGGTGTTGCGAGCGCGAATCGAACGTCGAGGCGGCTGCGGTCTCTCGCTTAGCCAAGCCGTTGCCGAAACAGGTTGGCGCCGTGAGATTGAAGGCTATCTGCAGGGGGCTATCAGGAACGGAGAAATCATTCCTATCGGAGATTTGCGCATTGAGGCAAGCGCAATAGAGGGAATGAAATCGGCACTGGCAAAAGCGCTCGCCGCATTCCATCAGCAGAACCCGTTGGTGGCTGGCATGAGCAAGGAAGCTCTTCGCGAGACGCTCGACGCAGAGCCGCCGGTATTTGGATACGTTGTCGATTCTTTGGTACGGGCGAAGAAATTAGAAATTTCCGGTGAACTAGTTTGCCTGCCCGGGCGCGGCGTGGTGATGAAAGATGAAGAGGCGGAATCGAAACAGATCATCGAGAGGGCATTCGCCTCGTCCGGATTGAAAGTTCCTGCCCTGAAGGATGTACTCGCAGGATTAAAGGTTGATAAGGCGCGAGCGCAAAAACTTGTGACCCTACTGTTGCGGGATAAAGTCCTGATAAAGGTTTCGGATGACTTGGTCTTTCACAGCGACGCGTTGCAGAATTTGCGCAGGCAGTTGGGAGCGGAAAAGTCGAAGTCTCCAAAAATGGATGTAGCTAGATTCAAAGACTTAACGGGGGTGAGCCGGAAATATGCCATTCCGCTGCTCGAATATCTGGACCGCGAGCGGGTGACCCGCCGAGTGGGAGACGAACGCGTGATTCTGTGAGCTTGACTCTGTGCACCTCTGTGCCTCTGTGGTAGCAATAACCACAGAGGACACAGGGGCACACAGAGGGAACAACTGCTCTTCAGAAATTCTTCTTCAGATCCATCCCGCTGTATAGGCTAGCTACCTGGTCGTAGCCGTTAAACATCAGCGTCGGACGTTTTAAGAACTCACCCAGACGCCGTTCTTTGGCTTGACTCCAACGCGGATGATCTACGTTCGGATTTACGTTCGAGTAGAACCCGTACTCGTTCGGCGCAGCTTTATTCCAGCTATTGACTGGCTGCTTGTCAGTAAAACGGATCCGCACGATTGCCTTCGCGCTTTTGAAACCATACTTCCACGGAATCACAATACGCAGCGGCGCGCCATCCTGGTTCGGCAAAACTTCACCGTACATACCGAAGCAAAGCAGGGCGAGCGGGTGCATAGCTTCATCCATGCGCAGGCCCTCAACGTATGGCCAATCGAGCACGGGAACACGCTGCCCGGGCATCTGATTGGGTGCGTACAGTGTAGTGAACTCCACGAATTGCGCTTTGCCTAGAGGCTCGGCGCGCTTGATTAGTTCCCTCAGAGAGAACCCGACCCAGGGCACGACAATCGACCAGCCCTCCACACAACGATGGCGATAAATGCGCTCCTCGGGAGAGGCCATCTTGATGATGCTGTCAACGTCCAGCACTTGCTTCTTTTTTACGAGACCATCAATGGTGACGGTCCACGGACGAGTCTTGAAGTCTTTCGCAAGCCCGGCAGGTTCGTATTTATCGGTCGAAAACTCGTAATAATTGTTGTAATTAGTGACATCTTTGAAAGGAGTGATCTTCTCAGCCGTCGAGAAGCTGTTCTTCTGAATACCGTCGATTTTGGCATTTGCTTGGGCGATCGTCGATGGGGAGAATAATCTGCTAATTGCTGAGCCGCCCAATGCCGCCGCGCCTGCAATCGCTGTGCCGGCCAGGAACTTGCGCCGGTTTAAATACAGGCTCTTGGAAGTTATTTCAGATGAGCGAATATCTGCGGCCTTTTTGATCAGCATCGAAAGATTCCCGTTTAGTTTACGGCTAAGTCACACGAATGGATTTCCAATGGGTCCCACAAGATAGGACGCACAATGGACGAAAAAGTTGCACAGCCGAGTGGATGACACTCCAAAGCTTTGAGGGTTGTTGATTAGAAAGAGATTATCCGCGCGAGCCGCGCAAGACGTCACGTACCTTGCGGGAGAGCATCTGTAGCGTGAAAGGCTTTTGCAGGAAGGCCGTGCCGGCTTCGAAGACGCCCTGTTGCATGATGGCATCTTCGGTGTAGCCGGAGAGATAAAGCACTTTGGTTTTCGGACGTGCTTCGCAAAGTTTCTTCGAGAGCTCGCGGCCGCTCATGCCGGGCATTACAACGTCGGTGATGAGCATGTCAATCGAACCCAGGTGCGCGCTAGCGATACGCAACGCCGCCTCGCCATTTTCTGCTTCCAGGACCTTGTAACCCTTGGATTGCAGAGTTTCTCGAACCAATTGGCGCACCGATTCTTCATCTTCAACGAGAAGAACCGTCTCCGAACCGCCACCGGCAGCTTGCGAGGCTGGCACGGAGCATGGTTCTGCAGAATCCTCTACCCTGGGCAGATAGATGCGGAAAGTCGTCCCGCTCCCTACTTCGCTCTGCGCGAAAACATAACCGCCGCTTTGCTTGATGATGCCATAGACGGTAGAAAGACCAAGGCCCGTACCCTTACCTTTTTCTTTCGTGGTGAAGAAAGGTTCAAATATTCGGCACTGGGTTTCGCGATCCATGCCATGACCTGTATCGGCGATGGACAGCATTACGTATGGGCCGGGTTGAATGTAGTTGTAGAGGCGCCGGAGGTCATCTCCCAAATGCACATTGCTGCTCTGAATGGTGATCTTACCGCCGCTAGGCATCGCGTCTTTTGAATTTACGGCCAGGTTCATAACGACCTGCTCGATCTGGCCGGCATCAGCGCGTGTTCGACCCAAGTCGTTTGCCAAACGAGTTTGCAGCTCGATGTTCTCCCCGATCAGCGGGCGCAGCAGCCGCTCCATATCCCGGATAATCGTGTTCAGATCCACGACTTTGAGCTCGAGAAGTTGCTTGCGGCTGAAGGCGAGCAGTTGACGGGTGAGGGTGGTCGCGCGCTCGGCTGCCTGTTGGATGGCCGCGATTTTCGGGTGCATGGGATTGTTACGACCTGTGTTCTCGAGGAGAACTTCGGTATAACCGCTGATCACCATCAGAAGATTGTTGAAATCATGAGCCACACCGCCAGCGAGCCGTCCCACGGCCTCCATTTTCTGCGCCTGGCGGAACTGATCTTCCAGTACGCGGCGCTCGGTGACATCTTCGGCAATCACTTCCAGAACCTGCTCAGCAACTTCGGGGCTGGTGACGGCTCGACCACTCAGCCGGACCGTGATGGCATTGCCGTTCTTGCGCTTCCAGCGGACCTCGACGTTCTCCAGCCGTGCGCCACGGCGAAATTCATTGATTAGGCGCGCGTGTTCCTCCGGATCGGCAAATACATCAACCTTGGTGTCCAGCGACAGGACTTCTTCGATTGAGCTGTAGCCCAGCATGGCAATGAGCGCGGGATTCACGTCGAGGAACCTGCCTTCCATACTGGAACGGTAGATTCCGTACACAGCGGACTGCACCAGAGAGCGGTAGCGCGCTTCTGAACGGCGCAGCGCTTCCTCGTGCCGCTTGTGCTCGACCGCGCTGGCGAGCTGCTGAGAGACGAACGTCAGTATGTCGCGATCCTTCTCACCATAGCGGACATTCGCGGTGTAGCTCTGAACAACCAGAATTCCGAAGACCCTGTTGGCAGCTTTGAGGGGCACGCCCATCCAATCCAGAGAGGGCGCACCAATCAATTCGACCTCACCTTGCTTGACCAGCGAGTCAAACACCTCCGGAGTACAAAGCAAAGGTTCGCCGGTGCGGAGGACGTATTCAGTGAGACCGCGGCCGAGCTTTTTGGGCTCTGGCCGCGGATCTGCTTCGTCGACGAAGTAGGGAAAGCTAAGGAGTTGAGTCACCGGATCGTACAACGCGATGTAGAAATTTCGCGCATACATCAACTCAGAGACGGTAGCGTGAATCGAGCCATAGAATTGGTTCAGATCTTCGGCTGAAGTGGTTTTTTCGGCGATGCGATAGAGCGCCGAACTGAGCGACTCCGCCCGCTTTTGATCTGTGATGTCGCGGTATAAAACATAGGCGGCGACTTGCTGACCTGCGACAATCACTGGCGCACCTGAGACAAATACATCAACCAGAGTGCCACCTTTGCGCTGCCGTTTGGTCTCGAGACTTACCTTTTGTCCTTGTCTTAGGGCATCGCCAATCCAATGCGTCTCCGAGCTGCGGTCCGGCGGCACGATCAGTGAATCAATGCGGCGACCGATCGCTTCTTCGGGAGAGAAGCCAAACATACGGGTGAACTCGCCATTAATGCGCACAATACGATACTGATCGTCGAGAATGCTGATGGCCTCGGGCGCGCACTCGACCAACTCTTCGAGATAGGCTCTTTGGATTGCGGGATCGTCCAGGGCAGGACCGGGGACCGGCGTAGGGGCTGCTGGCTGTTCGCCCGTCCGGGAAAGTGTAGGAACGCCGCGATGCAGCGCTTCCTTAAGATGCTTGGCCCGCGACACTTCGGCGGAGTTCGCCGGCCGGGTGATTTTCTCACCCATTAATCCTCCCGATTCGGTCCCAGAGCTCGACTTCGGGATGGTAGAACGGCTGCTTATGACTCGAAAGTTACAAAGGTAATTGCAGGAGAGTGAGAGGATAAAGTTCAGGTTCCGGCGGCGAGCATTTCACAAACCCGGCGGATGGCTTTGCGCTGTTCCGCACCGACGGCGAGAAATTCGAAACCGTGGCGCAGGCCATCACGATAACGCACCAGAGCACGTAACTTAATGGGATAGGCCGCCATAGGCAATGAAAGTTCCATGGAGACGACTTCGCCAATTTGCAATTCGCCGGTGAGAGTTGCACCGATGCCGTCTTCTCCAATCTCGCTTGAACGTCCCCACAGCGAAAGATTGGCGGAAGGCCGGAAGACATTTACCGAGAGCCGGACGTCCAATGGATAACGTGGGAAACGGCGCGAAGTTCCAGATTGTGGCGTAGGGTTGGGCCCAGTGCCGCTCACGCTTGTCCCTTCCTTGCGGCTTGCCTGGATGACAGATGAACGCGGGCACAAAACGGATGATCAATTCCCGTGCAGCGGATAGCCGGGCTCAAGCGGCAGCTTGCCGGAAGCGCGCAGCACATTTACTCCTCCAGTAATCGAAGAAACGTCCACCAGGCCGATGCTGCCGGGCGCGGACTCGACTTTTTCTACCAAAGCTTCGTCGCAAGCGACAACAATGATCGCGGGATGATTTGTCCTGCCATGAATAGCTGCCGTAATAGCCAGGGCGGCGCGATCGACACCAGAATGAAGGCACGCTGAACCGGCACGGTCCCCCCAACCGTGTATGGGATGAACTGCGATGATTATGCTCGAAGGGCGGCGGAGGCCAAACAATTCGGGAGAGCGGGGCACCAGCAGAGATAACAGAAGCGATCATGCCCGGCGGACAGCGATTCTCGATTGCCGGGCGGCGATTAACTGGGGGCGCTACTGCCCAATTTTTGTGCAGTGAAATTCTACTTGCCAGACGGTACTACTCTGGTTACTATGCAGCCATCCTCAGGAGCGTCCGTTGGCTGCATTATCTATGAATATCGGCGAGACCATCCGAAGCTACAGACTGCAAAAAGGCATGTCGCAGGGTGATATCGAAAAGCGCACTGGCCTGCTGCGCTGCTACCTTTCGCGAGTAGAGAACGGTCACACTATTCCGTCTCTCGATACCCTAGCTAAAATCGCAGGGGCGATGGAGCTTCCCCTGTCGCAGTTCTTCTCCGACTCCGGGCACACCAATGGCTCCAAAGGCTTGCCGCAACTTTCGGATGATGAAGTCCGCTTCCTCAGCCAAATCCGCCGCTACGCCGTCAGCCTGAACGATAGCGACCGCAAGCTGGTATTGGCCATGGTGAAGAAGATGGCCGCGAATGCGGGAAGGTAGACTCTCAGCCCTCAGCTTTCAGCTCTGAGTTTTTGACGTTTGGTCCCAAACTCTGCCGAAGGCCACGTTTCCCTTGCATCCTGCCGAGTTTCGCGGGCGACTGAAAACTGACGGCTGAAGGCTGATTGCTGACGGCTGTTTTGGGTACTTTGGTTCCATCCATCCTGTGGCCAACGGACACCTCGTCGCCCTCGCCCCAAATCCCTAAACTAACGGCTGGAGAAGTCTAGGTGACCATCGACGAAGAACTAAACCTTCTCGACTCGAACCTGCGACGATTGAAGATCGAGTACGAGATTTACTTTAGCAATCCAAGCAAGAAGCCGCCCTCGGACATCGAGTGGAAGGTTCTCAGTTTGCTCCGCAAATTCAGTGATGGCAGCCGCATGAGTTTCACCCAGCGTTTTCGCTACAACGAAATGGCGCAGCGCTACGCTATTTATAGCGATCTGTGGCGCAAGAAGAGCCGAATTCGTGAAGAGGGCTACCGGCGACCGCAGGATGCGCTGCTCTCGATCCAGGGCGTGCGCGAGGAGGAACATGAACCCGAGCACAAAGTTTACGGAGTCGGGCAGGCGGGTGGAACCGCCGCCGCCGCCGCACCGGCCATTGAAGAGAGACCGTTTACGGTGCAGTGCTCAGACGTGAGCGCCGAGCACGAACAGGTACTCAAGCTTTATCGGGCACTGATGGAAGCAAAGAAGAAGGCTGGCGAGAGCGTCTCGGGAACTCTCGATAGCTTCACGTCGTTTGTGCAGAAGAAAACCGCCCAGATTCGCAAGCAGTATGGCTGCCAAGCGGTTGAATACAGCGTCGAAATGCATGGCGGGCATGTAAAGCTGAAGGCCAAGGCAAAGACTTAGCAACCTGGCGTTCGTGCCTGTTCCCTAAAACCACTAATATCTCCCACATCGCCGCTCCTCAATTCTCCGGCCCACACGGCGGCCGCTTCTACTGGTAAAATTTTCCCCTGTCATTCCCGCATTCGAGGCCATCAATGTCGTCAGACGCCCGAGCCCCCATTCGTCGCGCCATCCTTAGCGTCACCGATAAAACCGGTCTGGTTGATTTCGCCCAAAAGCTCGCCGGCATGGGCGTGGAATTAATTTCGACTGGCGGCACAGCCAAGATGCTGCGGGCCTCGGGAATCTCTGTCAAAGACATTTCCGAGCTAACTGGATTTCCAGAGATGCTGGATGGGAGGGTGAAAACGCTGCATCCGAAAGTCCACGGGGGGATTCTGCATCGCCGTGAAAATCCTTCGCACCGCACGGCAGTCGCCGAGCACGGGATCCAGCCGATCGACATGGTGGTGGTGAATCTTTATGCATTTGAAAAAACCGCAGCCAAGCCGGGCGTGCATTTTGAGGATCTGATTGAAAATATCGATATTGGCGGCCCATCTATGATCCGCTCGGCGGCCAAGAATTTTCAGGATGTCGCGGTGGTCACCTCACCGGAAGATTACAGCGGGATTGCTGAAGAGATGGCCAAATCCGGCGCGGCGCTTTCCTCGACTACGAAATGGCGGCTCGCTCAGAAGGCTTTTGCCACCACGGCGGCGTACGATTCCGCTATCGCTTCTACGCTTGAGCGTGTGAGCGCGAATGGACGATTTGAGTTGCACGCTGCCGAAGAAGGATTCCCCAAGACGCTGCGGCTTTCCTTCAACAAAGTCATGGACCTGCGCTACGGCGAGAACCCCCACCAGAAGGCTGCGATATATTCGGATGGATCAGGCGCGGGTATCGCCAATGCACGCCAGTGGCAGGGTAAAGAACTTTCCTATAACAACATTGTCGACCTGCAGGCAGCGTGGGATCTGGC
>Ga0137403_10005117_pt1 | contig 15252 bp, 20 predicted proteins | sample CZOMad2_1_16fung_FD_122057 | JGI IMG/M metagenome (GOLD analysis project Ga0137403, IMG submission 122057) | Vadose zone soil fungal communities from Angelo Coast Range Reserve, California, USA - CZOMad2_1_16fungal (Hybrid Assembly) | ecosystem: Environmental > Terrestrial > Soil > Vadose zone... | reverse complement strand
CGACACGCAATGGAAAACCGCGACCGATCCTCCGCCACCCCGACTGTCCCCTCGAACCCACCCGTGCGCGCCTGCGACAGATGGCATGTGACGCCTGGCACTCTGGGGCCATCGAAGGCGCTCACGCAAATCTTGTCATCAGCCCAGATACGCCAGGTGGGGCTGACGCAGCCGATCTCTTCGGCATCGGCCGCGCTCGCGCTCGTCAGACCGAGCATCACGAGCGTGATGATCCATTTCACAGGGGTCATACGTCTCCCTCCTGCTGGTGTTCTCCCACCGCGAGATGCCAGCTCTCCGGCTGAGAGGCATTCACGCGATGCGGGACATGACAGATGCTCGACGAACTGTTTACTCTCGGCCCGTCTCGCCGTGTGGATGATGCACCGGCTTCGATTCAGGCGAGCCTCGCTGACGCAAGAAGACCGACAGGACGATCATGGGCGCGAGCGACAGGAATTCGCTTTGCCAGTTCTGCAACGATGCGAACCAGAAGGTCGAGGACCCGAGATAGCCCACGAGCGACTCCGGGGCCTGCCCATGCGCGAGCTGATCCGCGTTATACGCCTGCACCCCGCCCACCGCATAGAGCACGAAGGACGCTACAAAGAGGAGGAACAGGGCGATGGTGAGCGAATGGGCAAAGACGGTCAGCCACACACCGCCGCGGCGCACCGGCCAGGGGGCCTGAGGTCCCGCAGGTGAGTGCCGCGGGTCCTTGTCCACCGCCTCCTGGCCCTCCAGCGTTTTGGACTCCGGCGAACCCTTTTGCCGCAGGAATACCGTGAACAGGACATAGGCGGCCATCTGCAAGAATTCGCTCTCCCAATTCTCGCCTAACGCTTCGAGAAAATGGCCTGTGCCCAAGTAGGCTCGATAGCTCACCGGGAGCTGCTGGTGGGCGTGGCGTTCAGCATTGTAGTGGTGATGGCCCGCCACGCTTTGCCCCACGACACAGAGCACGAATAAGCCGAACAACACCAGCGAGAGCCCGTTTTCATAACAGATGCGGCGCATATTCTCCTCCTGGGCGGGCGTCTCACGGCGTCATGCGTGGCTGCGCCGGGACTCCGCGAGGGCGCGAGAGTCCTCACGCGGGCTTGAGGGCATAAACCTGTCGTCCCCCACATCCCGCATGCTCCTCCGCCATCCAGATCTCATCCGCAAAGGTGGCCATGGGCACTTCGAGATAGCCCGCCGCCTCCATCTCCTGAGGCGATTCGCCCTCCCCGCGGCGAAACAATTCATGCCCATGTTCATCCGCAAACGTCCATTCCGTTGGGTCCGCCACATCTTGCCAGTGATGAATTTCGCGCCGTTCTTCCGTGACTGTCCTCCTGTGTCCGGTTTAGGGGGTGCCGCGATCGGCTGGACGCGCATCCTGCGGGCGATGTGCTGCCGCCGCCAGCCGCCAGCTCTGGGGGAAATCCTCCGGTGTCGCCTGGGCAATGAGGTGACGAATCACCTCGGCGGCCGGGCGGTCGAAGGTTCGGGTCAAGATGGCTAGCTTATTCGAGGTCTCATCATCCAGCCGCAGCATGAAGCGGGTGCGGTACTGCCGCGAGTCATGAGACCGCGGTCTGCGACCCTGGATATCCTTCGCCTGCCAGCTGCCGGGGAAATCCTCAAGGGTGATCTGACGCATGGCTTGACACACCCAGGCCGCGACCGTTGCACCATGAACCGCCGCGGCGGCCTGCACCTGCTGGAGGAGGTCGGGCTCTAGCAGCATGCCGACTGTGCGCACCATGCCAGGGACGGCCCTTCCAACGGTCCATCCCCCTGTCTGGGTGAGTCCCCACTGCATCACATAGCGCAGGATGGCTGAGCGTTTCCGGTGGAAGGCTGCAGCCAGCTCCTCCAGCTTGGTATGCGTCTCGGCATCGAGCCGAGCTTGATGCCTGACACTGTAGCGAACATGTCGATGGTGGGGGGCTCGTGGTGGGGTCATCGCTCCCTCTCCTCCGCCATGCATCTTCGGAGTACTCCTGATTGATGACGCTTCAGCTTCCTCCCTCGTTGTTTTGTGATGGCTCTCAGGGGGTTGGCATCCAATACCGCTCCCCTCTCCCTCTTGTGGAGGGTTACCTTCCTTCAAAGGCTGTCAGTCAACGCCCCCCGGGTTAGAAGACGATGGCTGTATGGGGCGTAAGCCCCCCCACATGTACCCCATAGAACCCACGAAGAGAAATCCTGCCCAGAGCAGCGGGGGGCCAAATCGCTCACCAGAGCCACTAAACAACCAGTACAGCGTCAAAACCAAGCGGAGTCCCCAGGCCGTGTCTGGGTTCTGCCGGCGCATTTCTTTCTCACCATAATGAAAATCTCCGCCGCGCTCGTAGTCTCGCCGGTCTTCATAGTTCTGCTTCAGTTCGCGGTAAAGTCGCTCAATCTGGGACCATGGCCGCGCATTCCCATCTGCTGGTACAACCGGGGCAATGTCATCATACACGACCGTACGCCGGCCCTTCCGCGGCCATTCGATGCCAACGAGCCGGACCTTTCGCAGGTCAGTACCCTGGAATTGGCACTTCGTCATGTCGGCTTGCTCAAAGGCTACAGCATCGGTTGAATTGATCACCACCTGCCTGAAATCGACCTCCGCGCCAGCAAAGCGGAAGGTCTCTGCGCTATAGGCACCCGTAAAAGCGACAACGCCGCACACGATGACTAGTTTGCTGAATTTCTTGAGTTGCATAGGTCCTCGCTACCTCCTTCCCTTTCATTCGGGGAACCATGAGGCTCCCGCAGAAATGCCTCAAGGTCTCTCACCCATAGGACCGGAGCGCCTTGGGCTACCAGGCTATGGGCGCTTCGCTCGGGGTTCACCGCAACGATTGTCTGCCATGTCTCGGTCACGTGGCTGCATCACCTCCTTTGAACGCCGGATGCGCTCTCCAGAAATCAAGCACGCGTGTCGTAATGGTCAGAACGTCGGTTTTCTGTCCCTCTATGCCCAGCGTTTGGGCGGCTTCTAGGGTTAAGGTGACTTCTAGGCTCGCCTCGAAAACATCGCGATCACAATAGCTATCGTACTCCGTGTCTAACACCGCAGGCTTCTTTCTCTCTGATGCCCCATGCTTCCCCCGGTTGGCGAGCTCGTCACAAATCTGGACGATCAGCTCTTGATTCAGCAGCAACTTCTTGCACTGAACATCCTTGACCCACTCCGCTAAATGCGCCGCTGTCACGAAAAAGCTTAGCGCGGTATCCACGTCTCCAGGATCCTCTTGCAAGTGTGCATATTCCCGCTCAAGCTTTTGTAGGTGATCTTTGGACGTTTCGAGGTCAAAGAATTCTGCCATAACTTTCACTCCTTGTTGTGGGGGACATCCGCCAATTGTTTCACGATAAAACAATTGCGGTCGTTGGTCAGACTCGTCTAATGCTTCGGCGCACGGGGGTCAACGGTGTCGGGCAGGCAGATTATCCGCACCCATTGGTACTTTTCCGCTTTCGCGCGATTCATTTCATCAGCGGTCACGTAGCACTGCTCGGCGGTCGGGTGGCCACCTACGACGGTCCACGTGTCCATCTGGAGGCCGAACGCCCACAACACCCAGGCACAGGGCAAAAGAAACGTGGCTCTATACGATAGGCATGGGGCCTTCTTGCGTCTCTCCATGCTATCCTCCTCCAATCTGCCAGACCTCTCCAACCGTCAAAGCAACCTCACGTCAGAGAGCTGCTCAGTCACTTCGGGCCCTGGCCCGTTGGCGGTGAGCACGGCGAGCACGAACAACGCGAGTAATCCGATCACGATGGCGATGTGGAGAAGACGGACCATGGGGGGATCTCCTCTCAACCATCACGTCAATCTGCTCTTGATCGACGATGGTACGGTGCGATGACGTTACTACGGTCGGGGATCGCTGCCCGCCGGCCAACAAAAATAGAACTCCCTGACGCGCGGATCCTGGGCGGCTTCTATCGCCTCCCGCTCGTGCGTCCTGGTCGCTTTCGTCACGTCGCACTCCTGTTTCGTCTCGAAGGCCTCTTTCATCTGCCATGTCCCTGGTCGTGGGTAGCTGTCCGTGTTGCGCCCGACTCCGGTCCACAGTACCCATGCCAACAGCACCACGACGACCCAACAACGAACGGGTTTCCTCATAGAGATCCCTCCTACGCCGCGGCCGTCCGGAACGCGGTCCACACCTCTCTGTCGGTGAGTGATTCAAGATAGGCCTCGGTACTCGCCAGGCTCCGATGGCCCAGGATGCGCTGCACCACGCGAATATCGTGCGACCAAGTGTACACCTTGCGCGCCAGGGTTTTCCTCGTGCTGTGGGTTCCGACTTTGCCGGAGAATTCATTCTCTCGGGCAATCTCTTTAATAATGCGCCAGGCGGTTTCCCGCGCAATCGCTCGGGGGCTGCCGTCCTTGTTGCGTACCCGCGACAGGAAGAGCGTGATTGCGGGCTCGATGGCCTTGGGGTCTTTCACCTTCAGCAGAGCGGCCAGACGCTTCAACCAGGCGAGGATATGGGAGTGTGTCTCGGGGAAGAAGGGAATCGGGCGACCGCTGGCTTTGCCGGCCTTGCCGCCCTTCATGTGCTTGCGATCGATCGACACCTCGTCGACGACCTTGCCATACTGGTAGACCTGCCCCACGGTGAGGGACAGCATCCCACTCACCCGCAAGCCCATCTGCAGCGCCATCTCGAAGTAGCAGCGATCGCGCAGCGCATAGCGCCCGTTGAAGCTCTTCCGGACCAACTCCAATTCATCATCGGTGTAGTCCCGCATGCCGGCCATCGTCCATCCTCCTTCGTCGTGTCCTGAGAGCCCTGACGCGTTGTGTCCTCGTTTGACGCCTGAGATCCGCGCCGCCATGCGCGCCGCGGTCCAAATTAGGACACTACCCAACCGAAAGTAGACCCGTCGGCCAACCTTGACGTACGGAATCTTCCCCTGGGAGCAGTAGCTTCGAATCGTCCAGGGGCAGAAGGGGTAGATCTCGCATAGCTGCTTGAAATCGATTAAGGTGCTTGGGGTCACGACTTGTCCTCCATGTTGTGATTGAATGGCCGAAGTTGCCGATGGACACATCGTAGCGCGTGGGGAGTGGAGGATAGGGATTTGTGACGCAAAAGTGTGCCAAAATCTATTTGTGCGGGTTGGGCGAAAGGCGTGTTACACGGAGATGGACCTAGGGAGACAGGGGGCTGGCCGGGAAGAGGCCGCGGCGCTTTGCCCACGCGTCGAAGTTTTGCCAGGGCATGGCACGTCCTGACTTCGTTGGGAGTAGCCTTTTGCACGTTAGAATTGCATGGATGGTCCGATGGCTCTTTCCCTCGTCTAGGAGCGGTCGGATTTCCGGCTCGATTTCCAGCTTTACAACGAGTTCGTTCAGCGAAGGTGGGGGCGTCCATGTGTCAAAGTATGCCCGTGCCGCCTCCACCTTCTCCTCTTGGTAAGGGGGATTTGCGAGCTTCTCTAGGCCTTGTTTGGCGCGACGAAGAAGCCTCCAGGCGTCGACGTGAGTGTTGGCCTTCGTGTGCCACCACTCGCGGATCAGTGGATGCTCCAGCAGCCCAGCCCTGATCGCCTTCAACATGGCTTTCTCGTAGGCGATAGTGGCCTTGACGATATACTCGCGGTCTGCTTTGTCTTTGTTGAGCGGTGGCATGTCTTCAGGCGTAAGGTTATGGTAGTCGCTCAGAGCTTTGATGATGATGCACCAGATCTTTTGCAAACTCTTCCGCTGTGCTAGGGTGAGCTGTCCCCAATGGGCAAGATGCCAGGCCTGAATCTGCTGCCAGCGGACAACCCTGCAATCAGGAAGGTGCGCATAGCGCCGTGTCACCTTGGGATCCTTATACCCGAGCAGCGCAGGGTGCCCACCCCTGCCTCCACAGTCGCAGCGCCAGAGGTTACTGTGTTCCAACTCCGCTAGGATCTCTTGTCCCCCGTCAAGCATCGGCTAGGTCTCCAGCTGTTCCCATTTTGTTCCCACTTATCAGACAACAAGGTACAACTTCAATGAATTCAATGCAAGTCGAACATCATAAAAAAGGTTTGAGATATCTGACGTTAGCCAACGTCGAACATCTCAACCCAACTGCAGACAACAACGAGAGGGCCGATTCCTAATCCCTGTGTCGGGAGTTCAAGTCTCCCCGGGGGTACTTTACCAGCCTACATTCTTCACCGCAAACGTCCATCTGCCGCAAGACTGTGCCGCGGTTGTTTCCGGTCGACAATTCTTCCCATACGAGGGGCCATCGTCCTCGTCAGCCAGATGCGTGTAACCGAGCTATCCCATACGTGCAGCAATGCGTCTATGACAATCATCACTCACAGGCCTCTACGGAATTGCCTTCCCAGAGCTATGCTATAGCATTCCACAAATCAATATGCTAATTTAGGAGGTTATCTGAAACAAGTGACGACGATGGTATTCTGTGAAAGTGTAGGCTGGCCGACGACGAAGTCACACTGCTGCAGACCAGTTCCCCAGCGGGAGATATCGGATCGTGCGTGTCGCCACACGTGCCAAGCTGCCTCAGAGCTCTCCACGTCTGCATCCGTCGTCGCCAGCCCCAAAAATTTTTTGACATTCCTTGTCCTAACAGAGGAGCCCCCAAGGGGCTGTTCAGGCGGCAAGGGAGAGTGCACATGGCGATACGAATGATGCAGACCATCCTGACGCACTATAGCGACATGCGTCACCCTTCATTAGGGTGGGCCATGAAGACTGCACGGCACTCGTTCCCCCGCGCCGTGGCGTTGGCCATCGCCCCTCTCATGTTGGGAAGTTGCGCAGATCTGATAGAATTCCGAACGGACATTGGCCGCTTACGATCTGATCTGCACGCCAATACTCAAGTCCTGTCTCAGCTGTCGGCGCGGGTGGATGATCTCGAGCGTCGTCAGGCCGATGCGGAGAGCGCCGCGCGGCAAACGCAGCAAAACCTGTCCCAGGCGATCGAGGTCCTCCTCAGAAAAGCGCTGATGACGGAAGACCGTCAGATCACCCATGAATTGGGAAAGAGCCAGTCAAAAGATGCTGAACAGCCGGAGAGCCAGGCACGCCAACTCCCAGCTGCGGCGCAGGGGGCCTCGTTACGAGGGCGGAACTCTTATCCAGGGGGAAAACAGCTCAGCCTTGGCATGACCCAGGACGATGTCCGACGCATGCTCGGGGATCCCATCAGCATTGAGCCTGTTGGGTCATATGTGTTCTGGCACTACTCACCGATGAGTAACCAGCAATATGTCATCTTCGAGAAAATGAGCGGCCAGGTGTCGGGCTGGCGGGGTCCCTAACATCAGGGCAACCATTGCATGCTACCACGCTATTTGCGGCTTCTCGTCGCACTCTTGTGGGTTTCGGTAGCGCTAAAGGCGCACGTGAATGGCGTTCCCCTCGTGCACGCCGCACAGTCCGGGTCTCATCCAGAGAACACCCGGACCCTATCCTCGGACTTCATTAAAAGCCTGCAACGCGAACTGAAACGCGCCGGCTACGATCCCGGCGTTGCGGATGGTAAAATGGGGCCCGCCACGCAACGGGCCTTGAGACGATTTCAAGAGGCGCACGACCTATACCCTACCGGTGACCCCGACATTCCCACCCTCACCAAGTTGCTCGCACAGGGCCTACCACAATAACCGCCATGCTCCCCGTGAGCCACAGAGTAGCCGCGGAGCCAGGTGGAAGCGGCTATAGCGCAACAGCGTGCCGTCATCATCGATGAGGAGCACGCGGTGCTCAGGGGTGCAGCGGCCCGGCAGCGCCGCTTTGAGGTGACTCTATCGAGGCAAGAGCATCGCCATGGCGCTCTCCGCGGATGCGGTCGAACTCAGTGAAGATCGCCGCCAACCACTTGAAGATGTTGTGCTCGGAGACATGCTCCTGCAGCCGGGCCATGCGATGGGTCCGCTCCTCTGCCGACATTTCGATGGCCTGCTTCAGCGTATCCGCTACACTCTCCACATCATAGGGATTGATCAACAGCGCGTTGTCGAGTTCCTCAGCGGCGCCGGCGAACTCGCTGCAGATCAACACCCCTTTGCGCTCGACTTGCGAAGCGACAAACTCTTTCGCCACTAGGTTCATACCATCGTGCAGGGAGCTCACCATGGCAAAGTCCGCCAGGCGGTAATAGACGACGAGCTCCGGTGGTTCCAGGTGCTCATAGCGATAATGAATGGGCTTGTAAGTATCCGTCCCGAAGCGGCTGTTGAGACGCTCGACCAGGCTTTCGATCTGCTCTTTGACCTGGCGGTATTCATCGATTTGGGTCCGGCTGGGGACGGCAATCTGCACGAAACAGAAGCGGCCCTGATACTCAGGATATTTTTCGAGGAAGCGTTCGATGGCCTGAAACCGGCTGACGATCCCTTTAGTATAATCCAGCCGATCGACCCCGAGCCCAACGATCGGGAAGGCCAACTCAGATGTCGCGCGGAGTTGCGCCAGGCGCCGGGGCATCCGGCGCTGGCGGGCGAGGCCCGTCCACCAGTCATAGTCGATGCTGATTGGATACGGGCGCACCCAGGTCTCTCGTCCTTCGTACTCGACGACGCCGGCTTTCAGGTCCACATTGGCCCCCAGAACACGTTCGGCGCACTGCAGAAAGTTCTGGCAATACTGGTCAAGGTGGAATCCCAGCAGATCGTTGCCGAGCAACCCTTCCAGGAGTTCCCGGCGCCACGGACAGACGCGGTAGAGTTCCCAGGGGGGCCAGGGAATATGCCAGAAGTGCATGATGAAGAGGTCAGGCAGGCGACGCCGCAGGTATTGCGGACATAGCGCTAACTGATAATCCTGCACCCATACGGTCGCTGGATGGTCCTGGCATTCCTGCGCTACTGTCTCGGCGAACTGCTCATTGACCTCCTGGTAATGGCGCCAATGCAAAGGTTTGAACAAGGTCCGTTCGAGCTGCAGGTGGCACAGCGGCCACAGCGCGCTGTTGGCAAAGCCATAGTAAAATCCGCGGATTTGTGTCTCGCTTAACCAGACACGTCGTAAGGTATACTGGGGATTGTTTGGAGGGACCCGGACGCGATCGTTTGCATCAACAGTTTCATGGTCGGCGTTGCCACTTCCCCAGGCCACCCAAGTCCCATGGCAGGCTTGCATGACCGGGTCGAGCGCCGAGGTGAGCCCACCGGCTGCATGCGTCCATCGGGTGCCTTCACCGCTCCGAAGCAAATACGACACCCTGGCGGCGAACCGTAGGGCCCAGTCAAAATTCCAGCGCACGGTCTCGGGAGCAGATGGATCTTTGCTGGCAGGATCGAGCAGCGCCTGACGATGCCAGCGGTGAATGTATGGTTCTCGATTCGACACCAGAATCAGATGGGTGCCATGGAGGAAAGAATGGATGTTGTCAGCGATGCTCGTAGCGGTCCATCTCGACATGCGGAGTCCTCCCTTGGCAATCATCGCGCTTGTCAAGGGGTGGGGCCGGCCAGCATAGATGTTCAGGCCCACCGCTTCACATGCGTGTACAGGCCCACGGGAATCCCGAACAAGCCTCTGTCTTCATGTCCCTGTCTCGGTTCTCTTACCAGAGCCAAGCTGTTCCAACGGCAAAAGCGCCGGTGGTGTCAACGCCATGACGATCTGCGCCACCTCATCACCGACGTTTTCCAGCCCATGAGGCGCCGCACCATCCCAGAAAATGCTGTCTCCTTCGTCGAGGAGATAGCGCTCGCCGCCGTATGACGCTCGCACTTTGCCCTGCACCACCAAGTGGCATTCGTGTCCATCGTGGAACTGTCCCTTCGTCCACGGCACTCCACCCGGTGGGAGCTCTAACAACACCAGCTCCAGCTGGCGTGAGGGGAGGGGAGACAGGATCGACGCTCGAGGCCCGCCATTGCCCGCGTGGATGACATGGCGTTCGTCCTTGCGGACGACCTGGGGTTTGATTTCGTCATCGAGGAGGAGGTGCGACAGCGGTACCTGGAGCGCAGCGGCCACCCGCTGCAGGGTCTGCAGTGAAGGATCGGTCTTGCTATGCTCGAGCTGGCTGATAAAGCCACTCGTGACCTGAACCCGTGCCGCCAGTTCCCCGGTCATCAGCCCGCGTCGCCGCCGCAGGTCCTGAATGCGTTTCCCCAGGTTCATCAAAACTCCCCGACCAAGCTACACGATGATTTTAGAACCATTAAAAATAGTTAGCGATAATATATCGCTCCTGTAATCAACTGTCAAATCGCCAAGCATCCTTCTTGCGCCTGCGACAAGGGGATAGATTCTTTCGAAAGAGGCGGCGAAGCTCGCTGTGCGCTAGCACACGCCCGCACAAGAATATGGCTTGCATACGCAGTCTATTTTCTGGTTCATTAGATTGGCAAGGATGACCGATGCAGCGCTTGCGCTGGCATCACCAGTCGAAGAGTCGCCATGGGGAAGCACCGATGACGCAAGCAAAGCACTTCAAGGCAGGGATCCTCAACAGGACGGGGGAAGGAGCAACTCCAGTGGCCATTTACCTATCGATGCATATCATCGCGTGCATGACGCGCCAAGCATTAAACCAGTTGATCGCCACCATGCAGGCGGCGCAAGAGATACGATTCATCCGTGCCTGCGCCAGTCAGATGGCGGGGCGGTTGCTCTGCGAATTTGAAGCGCCGGACCAGGATACGCTGCTGCGGGTTCTGGACAAGCACCACATCGCCCATGATTGGATTATTCGGGCGGAATTGACCTGGGGAGAGCAGACGACCCCCAGTTCGCCGGCGCCGGAGGCGAGTGGGTCGACGGGGTCTCAGGCGTCGTCGACAGGGCAGGAAGTAGCACAACAGAGCCAGACCCCGGTCGCCGCTGAGGTTCACAGCGAGCCCTCTACCATCGAGCAACCGAGCCCTTCCACGGCAACGCCCAGCGAACCGAGCGAGGCGACCATTTTGCATATCCTGCGCACGCTCAGAGATGAATCGGCCTGGCAGACGATCAGGACCCAACACGACATGCAGCCGGTGGCAGTGCTCCTGATGCACGATGCCGTGCTTGCCCCGCCACCGCTAGACGTACCCATGTACACCTGCGAAGCCGATGTCATGGCACGGGGGATCACCTCGCCACTCCCACGGCTCACCTACGACCAGATCGTCGACCTGATCTTCGCCTGTAAGCGGGTGATGGTGTGGTAAGTCAGGCAAGTGGCTCATACTCGTCCGAGGTCAACGGAGGACGATAGCAGGGGACGGGCTTGGTGCCGGTGGACGACAATAGAACCAGTCAAAGAGATCATAGGAAAGGTAGGCGGCACATGCAGCAACTCTTGATCGGTGCAACCGTGATCGATGGGACGGGCACTCCCCCACAGCGCGATGCAGCCGTCCTCGTCAACGAGGCGCGGATTGAAACCGTGGGGCCGTGTCACACCATAACCGGGCCGCCGAACGCCGCGGTCATCGATTGCTCGGGCCTGACGTTGCTCCCAGGTCTGATCGACTGCCATGATCATCTGGCCAGCCATACATACAGCCTCGCCCATCGTTGGGGGCTTGACCAGCCGCAGAGCACCAGACATGTACGGACGGCGACGGTGCTACAACAAACGCTTTCCACCGGCTATACCACTGTGCGCGAGGCCGCCGGATTAGATGCCGGATTTAAGCAGGCCATGGAGGAAGGGCTCATCCAGGGACCTCGCTTGCTGTTGGCAATAAACATCATTTCGCCCATTGGCGGCATCGGTGATCGCATCAGCCCATCGGGACATACCTGTTGCGTTCCCACGGACCCATCCCTGCCGGAGGGCGTCGCCAATGGCGTCGAAGGGGTACGCACAATCGTGCGCACGATGGTGCGTGCTGGCGCTGATGTAATCAAATGCGCCACCACTGGAGGCGCCAGCTCACGACCCGGCCATGGTCCCAAAGATTCCGCCTTCAATTTGGATGAGATGAAAGCGCTTGTCGATGAAGCGCACGCGCTTGGCCGGCGGGTGATGTGCCACGCCCTGGGGGGACCCGGCCTGCGGACGGCGATCGAGGCCGGTGTGGACTCCATCGAGCACGGCTGTTACCTGGACGAAGACCCTGAATTGATCACGATGATGGCGGAAAAGGGCATTTTCTTCGTCCCCACCTTCACTGTGTATATCTTTCACCGCGAGGTAAGTCCACCCCATGTGAGAGTCCGCGGTCGTGACCTGGAACCGCATCACATCGAAAGTTTGCATAGGGTCCTGGAAGCAGGCGTGAAAGTCGGCGCTGGTACCGATGCCGGCGGGCATCAACATCACATCAATGCTCGCGAGCTGCAGTGCATGGTCGAAGCCGGGATGTCTCCCATGCAGGCGCTGCAGGCCGCAACCGGATGGGCGGCGGAATGCCTGGGAATCGAGAGCGACGTCGGCACCATCCAACCGGGGAAGCTGGCCGACTTGGTGGTTGTCGACGGCGACCCACTGCAGGATATCGGCGTGCTGCAGGATTACCAGCGCATTAAACTGGTCTTCAAGGAGGGCCAGCTCTGTGTCGACCGTCGCCTCAGTCCGGCGGTGCTGCCGCTTCCCCAGCCCGGTATGAGGGCGTGATCGTCAAAGGGTGAGTCCTAAACCTAACCGTGTCAGACGGGGTTGGGCCATAGGGCTTGAGGATCAGGACGCACAGAGCTGAATGCGCTCCCCGTTGAAGCGATCTTCCTCGACCCAGCGTGCGGAGGCGGCGTGTTACCCGGCCACGTGGACTGCCATCGCCAGGCAGGATTTGTCGCCGAGTGTGCGTGTGGTGTGACCACGACCAGTGGTATCCTCCACCAAGCGCGCATCACCGGGCCCGAATCGCCTGACCGTCCCGTCGCCGAGGCCGATTTCCAGCTCTCCCGAGAGGATAATCACCCATTATCACAAGGGAACCTGAAACTCTGATAAATCGCGGGTCTCGCTCTCTTCTCCCACCCAAGTTGACCCGATTGCATGACCTTCCAGGGCACACTGCCAGGCACATAGAGCCCTGCCTCAGACGACCCTCATACAGTCACCTCGATTTGGCCACACCCTACCCCTCTGCCTGCCTCTAGGAGCGACGATATACCCCGTGGACAACCCACCCGTGAGGGTAGAGGCCTGCCGAGCGCGCCTGGAGGCGAGGCTATACAGCAACTGACCGCTGAGCAAGCGGCTACCTTCCATGCCGCGCTGGACCTCTACAACCGAGGGTACTGGCTTCTCCCCGTTGGCCTAGACAAGAGGCCGTGCTTTAAGCTGTTGCCCCGAGTCGAAGACAAAGCCTCATGGAAGCCTCTTCAAGTTCGCCGTGCGGACGCTAACACCATCTGTCAGTGGTTCCAAGACGCCACGGACTGCAACATCGGCATTATCTGCGGCAACGGCCTGCTCGTGATCGACGTTGACGGCGACAAAGGCCGAACGACATTGTTAGCTCTCCCTGAGCTTCCCCAGACTGTCACCGCGATCACGGGCCGTGAGAACGGGGGAACGCACTACTATCTTCGCCTCAAGCCCGGTCGCTGGAAACGAAACGCTGCCGGAGAAGCGTTGCACAACACCAGCGGAATCGACCTGCAAGGCGAGGGGCATTATGTCGTGGCGCCCCCCAGCTTGCACCCCACAGGCAAGCTCTACCGTTGGGCCGAAGGACAGAGCCCCAGCGAGATGGAGATTGCCGACGCCCCAGAGTGGCTGTATGAGTTTCTTGAGGAGGTTCCGGAAGAGGGGGAGACCCCGACACTACCCGCTAAGCTGAGGGCTCCTAGAGACGATATAAGTCTCTAGGAGCCCTCAGCTACAGAATCATACACTTACAAGGGAAATGTCAATCCTGATAAATCCGATTCCTGGGACTTGTACCGCGACTATGAGGTTGCAAAGCGTCTCGCTCAGGTCTGCAACCTGAAGGTGTGGGAGCACCCCGGACCAGCGGACCGCAAAGGCTTGCGGGCGTGTAGCGGCGCCTTCCATTGCATTCTGCCGGGGCACCAGGACCACACGTCAAAGTCGGCAAGCCTCTTCATCGACCCGAAGACCGGGTGCATGAAATATCGGTGCTGGCATGGCAGCCTGGGTGACGATAGTCAGACGCGGCTACTGCCGGAAGTTTACTTCGCTGTGGTGAGCGGGCATGTCAAGAGCCTGAAGGGTTTTAACCTTAACTTTTGGCTCAAGAAGATACTGGCTGACGCCCGAGTGTGGCGACTGCCCGAGCTGGCGTGTAAGGCTGTGGGGAACAACCTGTCTGATGTTGAGCAGAAGGTCTATCGAGCGTTTCAGCAGCATATGGCTATCTGGGAGCTGCTCGCCCCTGATTTGCCGCATGCATTCTCGTGGCAGTGGGGTGCCGATATGACGGGGTTGTCGAAAGATCGAGTAGGCGAGGCAATGAAGAGGTTGCTCGATCAAGGCTACATTCGGGCTTGTGGCAAGCGTCAGCAGGGAGCCAGGACGCTGGTGCTGTACAAGCTAGTTGTACCGCGTGAACCCAGGCAGGACAAGCCTTTGAGCGATGAGGATCAACGGCTATTGGATGAGATGGAAGCCGCGCAGAACGAGCGCGAGAACAGATGGTTGAATGAATCGGGAGGGGGTGTGAACAATGGGTAAGCCGAGGTTGACATTACTGAGGCCGGAAACACGATGGTTTCAGCCGAATAGGCCAGAAGTGAGGGAGTTTTATCGCCGACAAGGGCAGGCAGCCAAAGATCAGGGAGCGAGAGAGCGGCTTATCCGCGAATCGAACATAACGACAGCTCCGAAGTATCGGCCGTGCCCAGATGGCTGCGGTATTGTCTTGCTGTGGTCCAACCCCGGACATCATTCTCTGGTGCAGGACCCTGAGCCAGAGTCGTCACAACCGGAGCCCGTCAAGGTGTGGCCTAAAGCCGTGTCCGTCGCTCAGATAGCATGGGCCAAGCGGCAGCTTCAGTGTCTCGACGCTGGCGGGAAGGTGGATCAACCGCGTGAGGCGTTGGTAGCACTGGCAGAGACGGTGCCTACAGGGCTTCCTGAACGGGCAGCGGACAAGAAGTCAACCAAGGCAAAGCCGACAGCCAAGAAAGCCAAGGAGGCATAGATGAAGCGTATCCTGTACCAGGGCGATTTCCCCCCATGGGAAGGGCCAAGCGAGTTTGAAGGAATCACCAGGCACAAGCGCCGCGAGTCCGCCCTGATGCAGCCTCATCGGGCCAAGCGCCAGCGCCAACGGACATGGACCCGGAGGAAGAAACTTCAGGCCGGACCACAGCGGAGCAACTGTCTTGTTTGTCAAGGGGACCTGCTATGCACTCGGCACCTCCTGAGGTTGCCAGGGCGTGTGGTGTTT
>Ga0137403_10005116_pt1 | contig 15254 bp, 12 predicted proteins | sample CZOMad2_1_16fung_FD_122057 | JGI IMG/M metagenome (GOLD analysis project Ga0137403, IMG submission 122057) | Vadose zone soil fungal communities from Angelo Coast Range Reserve, California, USA - CZOMad2_1_16fungal (Hybrid Assembly) | ecosystem: Environmental > Terrestrial > Soil > Vadose zone... | reverse complement strand
GAAGTTGCCACCTACTTCGGCGCAGGCGACGCGGCAAGCTTTTGGAAGCGCGGATCACTCCGGAGCGGATCGAACATTGGATCGAGCCGGAGCAACGCGGGCGTTAGCGGAATATTTAACGTCCAGGCGCCTGCGCCCGGTATCGAGAGCACTTGCTCTAATGCCGCGATGGCTCGATCGGATTCTCCTGTTTGCGCCGCTACGCGCGCGAGGACTTCGATCGACATTGGACCATCCATGGCATCTTTTTCAATTGGATTCGCCGCGATTGCGCGTTCGGCCAGAGCCAAGGCAGCGGTTTTGTCACCAAGGCCCATGTTGGTCAGCGCGAGATCCCCAATCAGGGTATAATTATCAGGCTGTTCTTTGAGGAAAGGTTCGAGGTCGCGGCGCGCCTGTCTCCAACTTTCCTGCGCAGCGCCTTGGTCGCCGGCGAGGTCTTGCGCCCATCCTAGCCAGAAGCGCAATTCACCATTGAGATAACCGAGTGCCGGATCAGGCGCCGCCAGCAGCTCCTTCAGGCGCCGTATCAGCCGCGCGGGCTGGCGCTCCAAGATCGTCTGGTAGACTTGTGCTTCCAACGCGAAAGGGGCGTTGGCCGTCGGATGCAGCGGATTGAGCAACGTCGCCGCTCGCGTCAAGTCACCTTCGGCTTGCGCGGCCAACGCCTTTTCCGCAAGAGTATCGACGTCATTAGGCGTGATATCGAGAACCTGATCTAGCTTCCGCAGCGCCTCAGGAAAGCGGCCGAGAAAGATATAGGAGAACGCGTGTTGCGTTAAAAGGGTAACGTTGCGTGGATCGATCTGCTCGGCTTCATTAAAGTAAGCCTCGCTACGATCCCACTCACCACCTCTCCGTGCGACGTAGGCTAGTGCTTCAGGAATCTGGCTGTTATTCGGCAGGAGCTGTCGCGCCCGTTGAAAGTAACGGACAGCAGTATCGTAATCCTTGAGACAGCCATAATGATACCAGCCTTTGGCATAGAGCGCCTCGGCGAGATCCGGCTGAAGATCAAGTGCGGTGTCCGCTGCGCGGCGCGCCTCTTCACGCAGGGCCGAGGTTGGTTGCAGAGACAGCATTACGTAGCCCACAGCGTCGACCTGTGATAGCAGGGCCCACGCGAGGGCGAATTTCGGATCCAGTCGCACCGCTTCTTTCAAGTAGCTCTGTGCGGCAATTTGGTCGGCGTAGTTAAGTCCCGTTTTCACGCTGTAAGCGAGACCACGCAGGTAGGCGTCGTAAGCCTCGGGGCTGTCTGTCGATTTGGCGGCGATGAGTTGCTCTTCCTGACCGGTGAGTTTCGCTCGTAACTGGTCGGCGATGGCTTTGGCCACCTCAGTCTCGACCGAAAAGATGTCGGTCAGTTTGCGATCAAAAGTATCGGCCCAAAGATGGGAATCGTTAGCTGCCTTGATTAGCTGGACGGTCACACGCACGGCGTCGCCGCTCTTCTGCACCCTTCCTTCCAGGATGTTCGCAACACCAAGTTGCCTGGCAATCTCGGGCAGGTTTTCCGGCGCGCTCTTGTAATGCTGTGTCGAAGTGCGCGAGATCACTTTTAGATCGGCGATCTTGGATAAGCGCATCAGAATCTCCTCCTGGATGCCTTCAGCAAAGTAGGCGTTCGCTTTTTCTTCGCTCAAATTTTCAAACGGTAGAACCGCGATGCTCTTTTCGGGAAAAGCAGACGCAGCAGTAGTGGCTATTGCGGTTGCCTTGGGTGAGACGGATGTAGTCGTTGGCGATGCTCGATGAAATAAGGTCAAAAAACTGAGGCCCAGCGCGACCGCCGACCCGAAAATGGCGATTAACAGCACAGATTTTGGCCAACGCGGCGCACTGATGGGTCGAACCGGAACAGCAGCCTGCTTCCACCTCTTCCCTCGCTTGAGTTTTTCAGGCAGATGTGGATTTCCGAGGCCGTCTTTGTAGAGATTAACCAGGTGCAGCCTCAGCCCATACTTGACTTCACATTCGCCTAGGTCATGCAGGTGAGGCCGCCAGTGTCGGTACTCCGCTAAGTCATCGGCCAAATGCTTGGACAAAAGGATGTGCCCGGCATCGCCACAGTCCATCACTCGCTGCGCAATGTTAATCCCGGCACCAGCGATGTTTGTCCTATCATTGACATCGGTAACTTGATTGACCGGCCCGCTGTGCACTCCCATCCGTACCTGGATGTGCGGATGATCTTTTAAGGTCCTGCTAATTTCGAGTGCACATCGCACAGGCTCCTCCGGGCTGTGGAGAAACAGGAGGGCCATCCCATCACCGGTCGGCACGCGGATGAATTTGCCCGCTGTTTCTGCTGCCCGAAAACAATCAGTGCTTCGCACGATTTCATTGAGCTCCTCCAGAAACTCAATCTGTTCGTCAACCAGCAATTTCGAATAACCCACTACGTCGATTAACAAGATGTGCGCGATCTCGAGCGGGAGATCCGGCTTGCTCCCCGCGGACATGTTTTCGGGGTTCACCCTTTTCTAAAACCTAACGTTATCTTTCACGTGGTCGAGAGCAAACGACCGCATCACGGGCGATCGCGACGTTAACGAACCCCGAAGCGCATGTGGAGGATGGGTCTTACCTCGAAGCGTTTTTTCAATTTTCGCAAGATGTCGATCCCGAGCGTTGTTCCAGTTAGTAGTGCAAGGCGTGTCGGGGAGCGTGGACTACAGGATGCGGAACCTGCTTACCTTGACGTGATAACCTGCGCGTTGAGGTTGAGCGGGCAATGAAAACGGTCTGGCGCGTTTTTGCTTATCTGAAGCGGTATCCATGGATGGCTGCGGGAACGTTGACGTGCGCCATCCTGAGCACGCTGATGGTGATCGTCTTTCCGGCGGCAACGAAGTGGATCATTGACGACGTCGTGCGCGGGAATCGGCCGAACAAATTGCTGCCGTTGATCCTGCTGGCAGCTGCCGCCTTTCTTATTCAACACGGCTTTAACGCGCTACGCATCGTGCTCAACAACACCTTCGAGCAAAGGGTGATCTTCGATTTGCGCAGCGATTTGTATTCGCACATTCAATTGCTGCCGTTGCGCTGGTTCGACAATCGCGCCACGGGCGACCTGATGACGCGTGTGATTGAGGATGTGAACTCGGTCGAGCGCGTGTTGATTGATGGGATCGAGCAAGGTGTCATCGCCGTGCTGCAAGTGGTGATCGTCATCAGCGTGATGTTCTATTTGAACTTGAAGCTGGCGTTGCTCGCGCTGGCGCCGTTTCCGTTGCTTGTCGCTGGCGCGCTCACATACACGCTGACCGCCCACCTGCGGTATCGTTCGCAGCGCCGGGCTGCCTCGAGCATGAACGCCCTGCTGCATGATAATCTCGCCGGCGTCCGGCAGATCAAGAGTTTCGTGCGGGAACGGGAAGAGCACATGCGCTTCAACCGAGTAAGCGACCAACTGCGGCACGCAACGCTGGTGGTAATGCGGGTATGGGCAATCTACAGCCCATCGATGTCGATGTTTGAAGCGATGGGCGCGCTGCTCGTTGTTGGATTCGGCGCGCACGCAGTGCTTCAAGGCACGATGCAGATCGGTGATCTGGTTGCATTCCTCATGTTGACCGCGTTTCTGTATGATCCAATCAGCCGACTGCATCAGCTCAACCAACTTATCCAAGCCGGACGCGCTGCCGGCGAACGCGTGTTTGAAATTCTTGACGAACCAATGGAGCTGGGGTTTGTAGCCGCGGACGCCGACCGCCGCCACGCGCAACTGGGGGCCGATTCTCCACGCGAAGGTTTCACCTTTCCCGACAGACGCTCGATCGAGCCGCAGCCGGTGCGGATCGCTGGCGATATTCGCTATGAAAATGTCAACTTCAGTTACGTCGAAGGATTGCCTGCCCTAAGGCACGTTTCCTTTCATGCCCCGCCCGGCGCGACGATCGCGCTCGTGGGCGCGACCGGCGCCGGTAAATCGACGCTGGTGAATTTGCTGGTGCGCTTCTACGAATTCAGCAGCGGACAAATCTATATCGATGGCAAACCCATTCGTGAATATGACTTGCGCACTTTACGCGAAGCCATCGGCGTTGTGACTCAGGAGAGCTTTCTGTTTAACGGATCGATCCGCGAAAATCTTTTAATGGGAAAACCGGACGCGACTGAGGCTGAATTGTGGCGCGCTGTGGATGCGGCGAACGCACGTCAATTCATCGAACGCTTGCCGGACGGATTGGAAAGCGTGGTGGGCGAGCGCGGAGTGAAATTGAGCGTTGGCGAAAAACAGCGCTTATCCATAGCGCGTGCGCTGCTGAAGGACCCACCGATTTTAATTCTCGACGAAGCCACTGCCAGCGTGGACACGGCGACCGAGCGCTTAATCCAGGAAGCGCTCGAGCGGCTGATGGCGAACCGCACATCGATTGTGATTGCGCATCGGCTTTCCACAATCGTGCACGCGGACCAAATTTTGGTGCTCGATCACGGCCAGATCATCGAGCGTGGCACGCATGAGGAATTGCTCGCGCTGGACGGAAAATATGCGCGGCTGTGCCGGCAAAGTTTGCTCGAGACTTCTCCGTTCCGAGAGGCCGAGCCGCTAGTGGACACCGTTACATCGCAAAGTCTTGAGCAGGAAGAGCGATTACCGGTCTAATAAGCATCTAAGCTCCAACCCCTCGAGCTCCATACCTAAGTTTGGGTGATTGCTGCTGGAGCTGTGATTACTGATCAGCAGCTTTGACGAGCCTCCATTATCCGGCCGGCGTTGGCGTCGGGGTGGCAGACGTGGGGATTGAGATGGTTTGGCCCGCTTGCAATTTTCGGCCATCTTCGATGTGGTTGGCTTTCTGCAATTCGTCGACCGTCACTTTGTACATCTTGGCTATGGACGTCAGTGTCTCCCCGCGTGCGACGGTATGCGTATTGCCGGCCGCCGGATGTGATAAGGACGCGGCTGGAGCGCCGGCGCCAGTCGGCGCGGGCGTGCTTTCTCCGATCATAACTCCCGGACGGATCTGCGAGATTTGTTGCTCTAGCTTGAGGATTTCCTGAGAAAGGGCATCAATTTTGACGTTCTGTTCGTCGATCTTTTTTGCCAACGCTTCGAACTGGGAGGCGTCCGCTGGCTTTGGGGATTCCGGCCCGGGTGTCTGAGCAGAAGCAGTGCGAAGGGCCAAAATCAATGTCGCGCAGAATATCGCTGTCAGCTTCATCGGGCCGAAACCTTGCCACCAGCAGATTTGTCTGGCAAGCATCCGCTTTGTCTTGCGTCTCGTGCGACACGCACGGGGCGCGGCTTGCCTTTCCAATATTTGCTCTTAGATTTTTTTATGCCTGAGCGCACTCAAAAACCGGTAGAACCTGCTCCCTGGGGCCCAAAACAAGGCGATGGCGGAGGTCCACGTTCACCGGATATCTCGCGGCCGGACACGAAGGATCTCCTGAAAAAAATGCGCAAGGTCGATCCCAATCAGTCCAAGCGCTACCGCCAGCGCACGGGTCAGTAATGGAACGCTCACCGGTTGCGTTGGACCAGAATCTTTCTGGCGCGGCTGGCGATTTCCCTGACCTTCTGAGACGTAAGGGCCTGCTGGCCTCGGCGGTCATTGCTCCGGGCACATATACCGAAACGCCACAAAGAGTGTGGCAGCCGACCGAGGCAACCACAATTCTGGCTTTCAAATTTTCCGGTGGCGTACTGGTAGCGGGCGATCGCCGCGCGACCGCCGGCAACACGGTTGTTTATGATCGTGCCGATAAAGTGCTGGAAATCGATCGCCACTCGATCATGGCAATTGCAGGTGTCCCCGCCACGGCCTGGGAAATGGCGCGCGTGCTGGAACATTCGTTCCAATATTTTCGGCGCACTCAACTGCAGGAAATGAGCGTGGATGGAAAAGTACGCGCTCTATCGAAGCTGTTGCGAGATAATTTTGGCTTCGTCATGCAAGGCTTGGGAGTGGTTGTGCCGATTTTCGCGACCTACGATTCTCATCCGAAACCCGAGGCACGTCTTTATTTTTACGATGCCATGGGCGCGCAGTTTGAAGCGACTGATTATGCCGCAACGGGCTCCGGCTCGCCTGCGGTACGCGGCATTCTCTATTACGAAAATAACTGGGGCGCAAAGCCGCTGCACAAGTTGGCTGGGGACGAAGCGGTATCGATCGCATTGCGTGCGCTTGACACCGCTGCCGAATCCGATACGGCGACGGCGGGCGTGGATCGCAGCGGGAAGATTTATCCCCTCATCAAGATTGTCTCGCACGAAGGCATCACGACTTTGCCGGAGAGCAAAATCGCTGCCGTGTTTAAGGAAACGGTCGCATGATCGAAGAGCCGTACCGTTGGGTCGAAGCTATCGCTAATCGCCGCGAGTACATCGAGGCGCAACTCGCCCCGGGGAGTCCGATCGCAGCGCTCGGTTATCGTGACGGCATTCTGTTTCTCACCGTCGGTCAGACGCGGCAGAAGATTTTCGAGATTTATGATCGCATTGCGATGGGGGCGATTGGCCATCCCGGAGACATCGAGCGATTGCGAATGGCGGCGATTGAACTGGCGAGCACTGAGGGATTCACGCGCGCGGCTGCGGACGTTTCACTGAGGCGCCTGGTGCATTATTCGCTTAGTCCCGTGATGAAGGGCGCGTTTGAACAGGTTTACGGCCCGCCATATCTGGCGCGGATGCTCTTTGCCGAGGTAGCCGAACGCCACGGCGAAGATCTGTTTTTGCGCGTGGAGTATGATGGCGAGATCGCAACGAACGGCGCAACGTACGCGCAAGTGCGGCAGGATTTCGCCGTGCTCAGCGGCACACGACAATCGGGAGAACTGATGGAGGCGTTTCTGAAAAACCAGCATGCGACAGATGCGAGCTTTGAAGCGACAGTGAACTCTGCGGTCGACGCTTGGAGTATCGGGCACATGTCTTTGCAGGGCAGCGACGCAAACGAGCTGCCGGAGCGTGCTGCTATTGTGAAATATCGACAGGAACAACTCGCTAATCGCGGAATCGAAGCGGCACTCCTTGAGCGCGACGCGAGCACAGCAATTCGTTTCCGGTCGTTATCAGATACAGAATTGCGCTCCCTCATTAACGATTAAGTTGTGGAGAGAAATCTTCCGTCAGACGTGATTAATGAAACGAACGCTCCGGAGTGTGCTGGCCCTGTCCGGCTTGTTGTTGATGATCGCATCCTTCGTGTGGATGCAGCTTCGCCATGCTGAGGTACCCGTCGGTGAAACCAAGTCCAAAACGACCCAGAGCTCAGCTTTGCCCAGGCCATTTGCAGTAGTTGTTCTTGATCCCGGCCACGGCGGTCAAGACTCCGGCGCAATGTGCGGAGGCATGTTGGAAAAAGATCTGAGTTTGGACGTGGCGCGCCGAATCGATCGGCTCCTGAACTCGGAGGGGATCGCCACGTTGATGACCCGCGTCGGAGACACCTATGTCTCACTGGCGGATCGGGCAGCATTCGCTAATCGGGCTAGAAAACCCATTTTTGTCAGTATCCACTTCAACGAAGATAACCAGCCGGTGGCCAGTGGCGTTGAGACGTACTATGCCGCGCATCAAATCACCCCGGGTTCGTTTCTGGCATCGTGGCTACCTTTTGTATGGCGACCGTTTTCGGATTCGGCAAATCCCGAAAGCCAGAACCTGGCTGGACTAATTCAGGAAGCGCTAGTTGCACGCACCCGATCCATTGATCGCGGCACACAAGCCAGACAATTTTTCGTGATCGCAAACGTGACTTCTCCTGCGGTTTTGATTGAGGGAGGATTTCTCACAAACAAGGAGGACATTTCTAAATTAGCGACCGAGGATTATCGGGACCAGATTGCCGCGGCCGTAGCGGACGGCATTTTGCGTTATCGTGAAGCGGCGAGTCAGCGGAAGTCAACTTTGGCGGCGACAGGTGGGGAAAAGCGCTGAATAGGCAAACAAGCAGGTCGTCAAATCAACATTGGAATGACAGCCAGAATCGCTGCACTGATCTTCATCGGATCGACGATGCTGATGCGCGCGGATCAGCTAGTCGAAAGTGTGCAGCAAGCCCTGAAGGATCAGGGTTTCTATTATGGCGAAGTCACCGGTGAAATGAATGCAAACGTGGCTGCCGCCATTCGCCGTTACCAAATTCGCAACGGATTGCAGGTAACCGGCGAGCTTAATAGCGAGACACTTCAGTCGCTTGGAATTGACTCCTCTGGCTCAGCGCGACTAGCACCGAAGCCTCCATCGCCCGCCCCTGCTGCGCCACCGAACACCGGCGAACAATCGCCCGTCGAGACGACAAACATCACTCCTGCGCCACCAGCTCAACCATTCGGAAACGCGCCGGGGGGGCAGGAAATCTATCCATCCAGTCCGGTGACGCCGGGCACTTCGCCAGGAGACGTGCTTGTTGGTACTCCATTTGAGGCTGCCCCTCCTGCCGTGCAACGCAATGTGGTGCTCTCGGCCCAGATAGCGCTGGCTCGTCGCGGCCTTTATCACGAAGAGATCGACGGAGTCTACGGCTCGGCAATGCAGTTTTCCCTGCGTGCCTATCAAGCGCGAAGCGGACTTCCCGTGACCGGCCGGTTGGATTTGGAAACACTCGCGGCGCTGCAACTGTTACAGGGGCCACGCGGCCCGATGCGACATCCGTCGCGCCATGGACGTCCGCAACCACCAATTCGCGGTGAATGGGTTCCTGAATATTAACTGATGTTGCTCCCAGATTCACCCGTTCGACTCGTCACGGCCGCGGACTATCGAAATGCACCGATTGCAATTCGGCGAAAACTGTGCCCACAAAAACCTGTGCCTCGATCCGAAGCAAAAGTCGCTCTGGATCATCTGATACCCAAATTGTGGCGCGACGAAATTTCCGATGCGGCTCCAATTCAAGATGCTTGTTGATGCGCTTTAGCTGTAAATCGAGTTTGATCGCGTTGTAAGCGCCGGCGCGGACGGAAATTTTCTCCCGGCCCACCACTGTGACCGTAGCAAGATAAGCACTGGTCGCCGGGAAAACCACAATGCGATAAACACCGCGATCTTTGAGCGGCTGACTGCGCAAATAAAGCGCCGCCGAGTGGAGATCGAACGGGTTGGGTAGACTAAACTGGCGAGTCTTTATTCCGGCAGCACCATGTTCGCCTTCTGTTCTCGACCGAGTTACTCCGTTGTTTCCAAACGTGAGATCGGTAACGATTTTTTTTGATCGATAACTCTCTGTTTGGTGTGTTTCGATCGGGTGTAGCGTTTGCGCGTTGGCGATTGCGCGATGGCTTGCATCCAATTTCCATAGTGCCCGAACGAAGCCAATGGTCCGGCCTGTTCCATCGAGCTGAAACTTGTCTCCAGAGGGCCTGTTAAAATGAACCTCGCCGGTAGCTGCGGTAAATCCAGACCACCCGAACCGATAGGCGACATGCACAGGGCGCAGCTCCGAGAAGTTCCCGGGTGGATCCCTAGTCAGCATCGCCTCCCAATTTGCCGCCGGCGAACCGATGCAGAATGCGAACAAAAGCGTGATCACGCATTGCGTCGGTCGAAATCTGATTTGAATACCCATTTTCCGCAGTGCGCCGCGACTCACAAGCCGTTATGCGGCGCTTGCTTTCACGTGTACACAAAAATACACGCGAGTGTAGCCCGCGTGTATTTCGAATCGTTGAACGCCAGTTAAGGCTTCGCAGCTCTTGCGGGCGTGGCAGAGGCTGTCGTCGACGTTTTTGCTGTCGACGCTGTCGCGCGACCCGGCTTGTTGAGCACGGCGATGACGTCGTTGGTAAAATCAATATTATCGTGCGAGTACATCAAAACGGGCACGCCATTGATGCTCATGCCCGATTTATCGAACACCAAGTCCAGATTGTTGGCTTTCACCTTCTCCATCACGACATCGGTGATTTCCTTTACGATGCCTTCCCGCATACGCATCAACTGTTCTTGCAGTTGCCGTTCGCGCGTTTGACGGAAATCGCTGATCTCCCGCTCCATGCTCTTGATTTTTGAGATCTTGTCATCCCGGTCTTTCGCCGTTTGCGTCTTCTTATCGGCACTCAACGCCGCGGACTCGAGCTGCTTGTTCAAATTATTGATCTCGTCGAGCGCCTTTTTGTAATCTTGCGCCCGGTCGTCATATTCTTTTCTAGCAGCATTTTTGGCCTCGTTGATTTTCGCCTCGGCTTCCTTGGTCTTGTTGTATTCCTTAAACGCGCGCTGCATATCGACCGTTCCGATTTTCAGTGTACCCTGTGCAAAGGCCGCAAGCGGCGAAGCCAACACCAGGGCAAACAATATGGACAGAGATTTTTTCATAAAACAGACGATACGGTGGGCGGAATCGCGTTAGACTGCAACCACATATATTCGTTCAAAATTGATAGCCCACATTGAAGTTGAAATGACCTCCTCCGTTATATCCGTCACGCTGTATCGGGTATCCATAATCCAGCCGCAGCGGCCCAATCGGCAAATCAAGTCGGAGCCCAATGCCGATGTCTGAGGCGATATGATTGAACCCAAAGGACCACGAATCGCTATTGACGAAACCAGTGTCATAGAAAATTGCACCGCGAGCCTTTTCGATAATCGGAAAGGTAAGTTCCACTGTCGTACGCGCCATTGATTGGCCTCCGATCGGCTCGCCGTTCTCCTGCGGACCGACCTCGCGAAACGGGAATCCGCGCAGATTATTCGAGCCCCCGAGAAAGAGCCGTTCGAAAATTGGCACCTCAGTTCCGTTCCCCCATTGATTCACGGTCGCAATTTCGCCGTTGATAAGTAGGATCAAATCCCACCGGAAATGGAAATATTGCGAGCCCTCCAAATCGAATCCATAAACCTGTGTATCGCCTCCTAGAAAACCGCCGCTAATAAAAGGCGAAAGGGTGATGCGTTGTCCACGGTGTGTGAGCAAAGCATTGTCACGCGAATCATATACTGCGCTGGTAAAGATCTTGCTTTCCACAAACGAACCTTTTTGTGACTGGATGAAGTCAGGTGCACTCCCAGCCACGTTGAAGATATCTATATCCTGCAGCGTGTATCCCAAGGTCACGTAGATGTAAGAATTGATCGGCTTGCGAGCTTCCATCATGAACCCGTAATTGCGCTGGTCATACAGGGCGCTCAAATAATTTGCTTCGGTATAAAAAAGCTGACCGGTCAGCGAAAACCGGCGATCGAGGAAGTACGGTTCGGTCAACGTGAGAATAAAGTCCCTTCGCTGTGTGCCGTACTGGATCCGTAAACGGAACTTTTGGCCTCCGCCGGTAAAGGAAGGCCAGTTAAAAAGGTCAAAATTGCCCTGCGTAAGTTCCGCGAACCCAACCAATTTATCTACGGTGCTGAAGCCGCCGCCAAAGCTGAGCGAGCCGGTCCGTTTTTCCTGCAGCAAAATGTCGAGATCTTTGCGCCCAGGTATGTCGGTCTCCTCCGGATAGGTCTCGACTTTTGCGAAGTAACCCAGGTTCTCCAGACGTTTCTTAGTCACGTCCACGCGAACGGTGTTAAAAACATCCCCCGGAGCAACGAGCACTTCACGACGGATCACCTTGTCTTTTGTGCGCGTGTTGCCCTCTATATTGACCCGATTGACAAACGAGCGGTCGCCCTCTTCGATCTTGTAAGTCACATCGATCAGCGTGGGACCGGCAGGCGCGCCTTCCGGCAAAATCACGAGATCGACGTACCCTCCGCTGCCGTACGCATCGGCCACCGCTTTCGCGTCATCGCGCAGCTGCTTTGGCGAATAGACACTGCCTTCCTTCATTTTTACCAGCCCACGAATCTTATCCTCCCTCGCAACGTGGTAACCGGAAACCGTCAGTTTGCGCACGTGATATTGTGGTCCTTCGGCAACCACGATCGTAATGATCATCGGACCCTTCTCGGTCCGTTCCCTGCGGACATTTTTAACTTCCATGTCGATGTAGCCGTGGTTTTGGTAAAACTCGCGGATTTTGTCCAGGTCCTGTTCCAACTGGACCTCATCCAGTCGCCCGGATTTATCCACGAAATAAATGAGGGTCTTGCCGCGCGTTTTCATTTCTTTGCGCAATACTTTTTCGCTGAAGTGCGCGTTTCCCTCGAAGTGAATCTGGCGCACCGCTCCTTTAACGCCTTCGCTAACGGTGTAAACCACGCGTGCCGTGCCGCGTTTCTCGTCGATCGGATCGACACGAAATTGAACGCTGACATCAGTGAATCCTTTTCCCTGGTAGACTTCGATGATTTTTTGGCGCGCTTCTTCCAATTGCTTTTCATCGACCGGCTGGTTGAGTTTCAATTTAATTTCTTTGCGTATCCTCTGGGGTTTGACCCCTTCGGCTCCGGCGATTTCGATCTCGCGCAGGATCGCGCGCGTCTGCACGGCAACGATGACCTTCACTCCATCCCCTTCGGGCTGAGCAAAGATGCGAACGTTCTGAATCGCGCCAGTTTTGTAGAGCGCCGCAATATCCTCCTCGACCACCTGGTTGGAATAGGGTTGGCCCGCCTTTGTGCGCATTTGCGCCAGAATCCGTTCCTTGCTGACGGTTCCTGGCCCTGTGTAGTGCACTTCGACCGAACGGATTATCGGAGGTCCCGGTGCCGCCTGAGGAGCTTGCCCCCGCGCGGTTGCGGCCCCGAGCAACGCACAGATGGAAGCGACCCAAACTGCAGACGGCGAAGGGCGCATCCATCCAGAAAAATGTCTCATAGGTTAAGAAGCGCAGCCCCGCGCAACGAACCTACGCAGGACAGGCGAGCTATATCGGGAAGAAGATGAAGATCGTCAAGGCGAGATTTTCCACAGAATGGAGCGGTTTGTCCACGACGGTGACAAACTCTTAGCTCAAAAGTTCGTACCAATTATTTCGCCGGTGCGGTTGGTAGCCGGCATCGCGAATGAGCGTTTCAATTTCCGCCGCATTCAACCGAAAGGTTGTCCCGGCGCTGCTTACGACGTTCTCTTCCATCATCACGGAGCCGAAATCGTTTGCGCCATATCTGAGCGCGATCTGGCCAATCCCCGGGCCTTGCGTGACCCAGGAGCTTTGCACGTTTTCGATGTTGTCGAAAAAAATCCGCGCCAGCGCTTGCGTCCGCAAATATTCAGACACTCCGGTCTGCTGTTTCACCTTGAGCACGGTATGCTGCGGTTGAAAGGTCCAGCAAATGAATGCCGTAAACCCGCCGCTGCGATCCTGTTGATCACGAATGCGCCGCAAATGTTCTATCCGATCTGCGATTGTCTCGACGTGGCCGAACATCATCGTTGCACTCGATTTCAATCCAAGCTCGTGTGCAACCTGCATCACCTCTAGCCATTGATCGCTGTTAATTTTTAACGGCGAAATCTTCTTCCGCACCGCATCGACCAAGATTTCACCGCCACCGCCCGGGATTGAGCCGAGCCCGGCCTTCTTAAATTCCGAAATGACTTCTTGCAAGGGCATCGCGAAAGTCTCAGCGAAATGCTGAAACTCCGGCGGGCTGAATCCGTGAATATTAATGTGGGGATACTTTTGCCGGATATGCTGCAAAAGATCGATGTACCACTGGAACGGCAATTTCGGATGATGCCCGCCTTGCATCAGAATTTGAACTCCGCCCGCTGCAGAAAGTTCGTCGAGCTTCTGATCGATCTGCTCGAACGACAGCACGTAATGATCTTCGTCGCGTTCCGTCCGATAAAACGCGCAAAATTTGCAGTAAACGTTGCAGACGTTCGTGTAGTTGATATTGCGATCGACGATGTAAGTCACGATCTCGATTCCGCGTCCGCCGTAACTTTTCGCCTTTGCCAAATCCCGTCTCGCATTGGCAAGCGCGCCCAATTCTTCCAGCGGCCAGCGATATAGTTCAAGCGCGTCGTCTGTTGAAATCCGCTCGCCCGCGAGGATCCTTTCCGTGAGCCTATCTCGATTCAGTGACACCATGTTCGAGCTATCTTAGACGCTGCTGTCGGAGTTCGCACGTACGTTCATTGCGATAGCGCGATCGGCCGGCGGGCTTGCGGCGGAAGAATTTAGCGGACGGCTCGGCGATCCTTCTCTACCATTCGGAGATGAATCGACAGGTCGCGATCATTGGCGCGGGCGTGTCGGGACTAACCTGTGGCGTGCTTTTGGCGGAGCGCAAGTACCGCACAACAATTCTCGCGAAAGAGATCGGACAGCAAACGACATCCGGTGCGGCCGCGGCGCTTTGGTTTCCGTACGACGCGGAGCCAGCGGAGAAGGTCATCCCTTGGGCGCTCGATACTTACAAAACCCTGGTCGATCTTACCCGCGACGACTACCCCGGCGTCTCGATCATCGAGTTGCGCCAGTTTTTGCGCACCGGCGAAGTTCAAATCCCCGATTGGGCGATCCCGCTTGGTGCCCGCAGCCTGTCTTCCTCTGTCATGTCGAGCGAAGTCGAGACACCTCTAACTGTCAATTCTTCGGGCTTCAAAAGCGGCTATGCCATTACCGTCCCGCTGATGGACACGACGATCTACCTCGACTACCTCGCCGATCGTTTTGTCGCCGCTGGCGGATCAATCGTCGCAAATGTGCATTTCGAAAAACTCGAAGACGTCGATCGAAAATTCGATCTGGTGATCAACTGCGCGGGAATCGGAGCGCGCGAATTTGTGCATGATCTGGATCTCGAGCCGCATCGCGGTCAGGTCGCCATTGTGCCGAGAATAGAAGCGCTTTCCTGCGCGGTTGTTTGTGACGATGCTCCGCTCATGTACGCAATCCCCCGCAGAAACGATTGCGTTTTCGGCGGCACAAATGATCTCAGCAGTGATCTCGCCGCCGATCCCACGACAACAGATCGAATTCTCTCTGAATGCAGCCGGATGCTGAAGATCGAGAAACCGAATGTTCTGGTCGAGCGCGTCGGTCTGCGCCCATTTCGCAAATCAGGTGTGCGGCTCCAACGCGATCGATTGCGTGACGGCCGCACGGTCATTCACAACTACGGACACGGCGGGTCTGGCTTCACGCTTTCCTGGGGCTGCGCGCGCGAAGTTGTCGATTTTTTGGTATTGTAGCGGCGCTCGCCGCGGCGAGCGCCGGCAGATTTGGAGCCGGGCGTATGACTACGTCAGCGCGATACACTGAAACGAACTGACGACGTCGTCAGGACCTTTTTCAGCAAAGAAACTTTCGTAATAGCCCGGGCCGAGATCCCAGTACGGTCCCTTGTAGTAATCGTCGCGATGAAATCGCCAGACACCGTTTACGACGATGAGACAACTGATGCGGTCGTTCCAATAATCGCCGATGTAATGGAAGCTCAAGTTCGTGCG
>Ga0137403_10005114_pt1 | contig 15257 bp, 10 predicted proteins | sample CZOMad2_1_16fung_FD_122057 | JGI IMG/M metagenome (GOLD analysis project Ga0137403, IMG submission 122057) | Vadose zone soil fungal communities from Angelo Coast Range Reserve, California, USA - CZOMad2_1_16fungal (Hybrid Assembly) | ecosystem: Environmental > Terrestrial > Soil > Vadose zone... | reverse complement strand
AATAAATTCCTTATTCTTCCGGAGAACAATCTTTCCGGCGAGATTGAGCATCTTGCCCTCGATGGCACGGGCGTCATTGACGTGCCGCGCACCTGGAACGGCACGATGTCGCTGCAGATGAGCCGTGTGGATCGGCCGGAAATCCATTTCGATCGTGGCATCGTAGAAATCTCAGCAGGACAGGGCAGAGCGATCTTGCGCTCGGCTGAACTCGACCGAGACGTGAACAAGTTGCATCTTCAGGGCGGAATCGAGTTGCCTGACACATTCGCAGATTTTGGCCGCACGCCTGCGAGTCTTGAAATTTCCGGCACCGCACCTGACCTCGAACGACTAACGGTGGGCACGCCTGTGGAGCTGACCGGCTCGGCCCAGTTCACTGGCAGGATCGACATTGAAAATGCAAACATACAGGCCGCCCTCGGCGTGACCGCAGACGCGGTCGGATTTTCGGATGGGATAGTTGAGAAGCTGAACTGTACGCTGCGCGCGTCCAAAGGCGTCCCGCGCAGCGATACGAAAAAACCGTGGTTCGCGGATCTTCGCACAACAATGGAGTTCGACGTAACGGGAATACATTATCGAGATTACATTGTTGATTCGGCAGCAGGATCGCTGAATGGAAGCGACGATGTTCTCGGGCTTGACCGATTGAATCTGCGGCGAAACCGAAACGAACTGAGTGTTCGCGGTCGTTATCTGCTTCCGGCAGAAGTCAGCAAATTTGCTTCGCAGCCTGCACAAGTCGATGTCGCTTTGAACGCGCCCGATGCGGGTGACTTCTGGATTATTGATTCCCCAAATAGAATGAGCGGGCCGTTGCAACTGGCGGCGCAGATTCAATGGAAACAAGAGACCGCAAACGGACAAATGTGGGTCTTCGGATCAAACCTCAGGATGCGAGATTTGGTCTTTCGCCAACTGAGCACTCAATGTTCGATCTCGAATAATGTGATCTATCTCAATGACCTGAGCGCCGCTTTGAACGATACCGATTACGTTAATGCGACCGGGAGACTGAATCTGCATCAACCTCATCACTATAGTGGCAAGGTATCGGCAAACGTGGCGAACCTGGCAACCCTTCAGCCGCTGCTTCGCGCTTCTGGCAATCAGAATGAGCTGGCGGGCGCAGTCAAAGTCGACTGGGAAGGCCAGGGGCAGGGAGTGGCGGCTTCCCAGCCGTCAAATTCGACATCGACCCCGAAAGCGTTGGGGGTCGCTCCTTGGAAAAACTCAGGCAAATTGAATCTGGTATTGCAGAAGGGGCGCTATGGAGATTTGCAATCGTTACAGGCGAACGTCGATGCCTCTTATTCGCCAGATGGTCTTGATGTACCGATCATCTTTTTCGCCACAGGCAACATGGATTTTCGTGCCATCGCTCGGACGAAAGGTGACATGCTGGAGATCGATAAAGTCGAGCTGAACCAAACAGTTACCCCGCCAGCGCGCCGGGCGGGTCGGAGCGGCGCGCTCGGAGACCGCGCCCTACCAGTTCAAAAGACGAACTACGCGTACGGTTCTATCTCGCTTCCGTTTGTCTGGAGGAATCTCGGGACCAACGCTGCAGTTATTCCGTCGTCTGGCAAAGTGTCTGGCGTATTTCAGGCTCAAAACGTCGATATCAAAAAATTCTTCGATGACCTCGGAGTGAAAGCGATGACGTCCGGTGTTTTCAACGCCAGGCTCGACGCAGACGGAACAATCTCTGACTTAAAAGCGCGACTCGACGTGCAGGTGCGCGATTTACGAAGTGAATACTGGCCCAAAATGGAGCCAGCCACTCTCGAGCTCAGTGCGCAGGCCGCGCAAGATCGGCTGACCCTCGTGGGCAAGCTGCAGCAGGCCCGGATTCAGCCGGCGGAACTGAACGCAAGCATGCCTTTGGACATTCCGAAAATTGCCAGTGCGCGAAAAGTCCCGGACGACACGCCGATCACGGCAAAGGCCCGGGTTCCGCGCACTTCGCTGAATTTTGTCCGGCAATTTGTTCCGGAACTTGAGCAACTCGATGGCGATCTCGGGCTGGACGTTGATGTGAGTGGAACACTTGGTCATCCGGTGTTCAGCGGAGCAGGGGACATGACCGTGAATGCGGCGCGTTTTACAAATGCGACTATCCCTGCGGTGAGAGGATTTAGTGCACGCGTAGGTTTCAGAGACAATGCGCTCACGCTCGAACGCTTCGGAGGCGATATCGCCGGCGGGCCATTCACAATGGGTGGTCGCGTCACGTTTACCAAGCTCACGGAGCCCACTGTCGATTTGCAATTTAAGGCCCAGAGCATGTTGATTGCACGAAATGACACGCTCACCGTGCGCGCCGACGCAGACATAAAAGTAGCAGGCCCATTCGCTGCCGCGACTGTCAGCGGCAATGTTGCTCTGACGGACAGCCGCTTTCTCAAAAACATCGATCTGATTCCCATCGGGTTGCCCGGCAGACCAGCACCTCAACCGCCGTCCGAGCGTCCGGAATTCTTTTCGTTTCCAGCTCCGCCGTTGCGCGACTGGAAATTTGATGTGGCAGTCAAAACCAAGAATCCCGTCATCATTCGCGGTAATCTGGCGACCGGCGACGCGACTACTGATTTGAAATTAACAGGCACCGGCCTTCGGCCTGGCTTACAGGGGGTGGTGCAGATGGAAGATGTCGAGGCCACGTTGCCCTTTAGCAGGCTCGACGTCACTCGCGGAACTCTCACTTTTTCTCCCGACGATCCGATGAATCCCACGGTCGATCTGCACGGCACATCAGTGATCCGCGATTACACGGTGCGCGTTTACGTTTACGGAACGTTGCTTTCGCCTCAGGCGATTTTCACCAGTGAACCGCCCCTGGCACAGGAAGAAATCATTTCGTTGATCGCCACTGGCGCGACCAGACAGGAACTTTCGACTGGCAACGTTCTGGCTGGACGCGCGGCCATGCTCCTGATCCAGCAGCTGTACCGGAAAATCGTCAAAAAAGGTGAGCCAACCGAGAGCAACACGGTGTTTAACAAGTTGGATCTGGTGTTGGGAACGGTTGATCCGCGCACCGGTCAACAGCAAGCAACCGTGCGATTCAAGGTGAATGACAATATTGTACTCACAGGTGACGTCGGTGTTCGTGGCGATTTCAGAGGGAAGCTAAAGTATTTGATTCGTTTTCGCTGACATGCGACCCCGGGTCCTTTTCTTTCTCGGAAGCGTGGCCATGGCATTTGAAGTCGCAGCGCAGAGTGCGGTTGATGTGGTTCGACCGGAGGAGCAACAGAGAGAGAAACGCGCGGTCGTAAAAGAGCAGGAGAAACGCGCGAAGCAGGCCAGCATCATCGAGTTTCGCGATGAACAGGCTTTCGCTGAAAAAGAGTTGCGCGTGGCGCTCAAAGAAGAGATCACCACCATTGAAGATTTTGGGTTAAGCCCGGCTCGCGCCGACGATCTGGCCTTCTTTCTCGAAGTTTTTTATCGGAAGCACGGCTACGCGAAGGTGAACGTGCACTACGTCATTGAATCGGGGAGCCGCTTGCGGTTGGACATTACCGAAGGCCCGCGGTTTACGCTGCGCACGATTGTGTTTGATGGGAACACGCGAGAACCCGCCGACAAACTCTTCGACTACATGGTGGGACCAACGCGAGAGCGATACTCGAAGCTCGAGAAAACATTGCCATTTGTGGCCGCTGACATGGAGGAGGGGACCAAGCTTGTGCAGCGGTTTTATGTGGCGGAAGGCTTTCTCGATGTCGCGGTCGATCCACCGCGTTACAAATTTCAGCCGCAAGGCGACGAGGTCGACGTGGTCGTTCCGATCCACGAAGGACGGCAGTATTTTTTTGGTCACATCGCGTTCATCGGACAAACTATTTACGGTGCGCAGGCGCTTCGGGCAGAAATATCCGATTTGCTACAGCGGCCTTACACCGATTTGCGCGTGGAAGACATGCCGCGGCGTCTCCAGGCGTATTTCAAAGCGCGCGGGTATTACGACGTGAAAATCGACGCTACCGGTGCGCCCGAGGAAGCAGTCGGCGGGCGGGTGCCGGTACAAATCACGGTCTCGCCGGGACCGGTTTACCATTTCGATGGGACGACAGTTACCGGACTAACTCGGTTGCATCCGAGCTTTGTGACGAAACGATTCACGCGATTGCAGGGCAAAACGTACAGCCCGGACGTTCTCGATGAGCGGTTTCGCACGCTCATGAAAACCGGCCTGTTCAACGTACTGCAGATCAAGCCCGTCCCGGTCGACGGACATCTTTTGCGACTCGATATCTCGGCCGAGGAAGCCAAAAGCAAGGAATTCGGTTTTTGGGTCGGCTTCGATACGTACGAAGGTGCACTCGCCGGTGTTCAAGTTGGGGATCGCAATCTTTTCGGCACCGGTCGAGCCGGGTCGGCGACGATCGAGGTCTCACAGCGAAGCTACCGGGGTGAGCTTTTGTACCAAGACCCATTCTTTCTCGACACTGATTTTGTTTTCACAGCACGAGGCTTCGCCCTCACATTTGATTACGATGGCTACACGAAGTTCGAGTTAGGCTCACGATTCGAGCTCAGCCGCAAAATCACAAAAAATGACGAGATATCGCTATTTTTTTCGCCGCGCCACGTCAAGATAACAGACTCGGAGATCAGGCCGAGTGTCCTCCTTGGCCCAAAAGATTACCAGGTAGATACGATCGGGCTCACCAACACGCTCGACCTGCGCGAGAGCCCGTATGTGAATCCACGTGGTTTCTTGTTTGCCAATACGCTGGACGTGGCTACGAGCGCGCTGGGGAGCGACATCGAGTATATCCGAGGCACAATGCGTGCGGGCTACTATCTTCCGTTTGGACCCAAACCGCTCACGCCAGGAGTAGTTGAGGACCAGCCGAGTGAAAGCGGTTTCCAGAGTTGGCTTCATCAGTCATCGATCGCGTTCGGCGCGCGGGCCGGCATAGTTCATTCGCTTACAACGAGCGGCGCGGACGAAGCGACCGCTATTCCCATTGACGAACGTTTCTTTATTGGCGGCGCCACAACGGTGCGCAGTTTCGGCGAACGCGACCTTGGCCCGCATGATAATCACGGGCATCCAGTCGGTGGCGAGTTCTACACAGTCTTCAATGTGGAATATACGTTTCCAATTTTCGGGGAACTACAGGGAGCAGTATTTACCGATGCCGGGAATCTTTTGCCAACGTCCGAGGATATCGGCCTGAACGACATGCGCTACGCGATCGGCGCGGGCTTGCGGTACAAGCTGCCGGTCGGTCCCATTCGCCTTGATTACGGCGTCAATCCCGATCCGCACGAATTCGAGGACTTCGGCGCATTCCATTTCAGCTTTGGCTTTGCGTTTTGAAGCGCTCCTCTTCTCTCATTAACACCGCGCTTCAGCAAGGATGTATTTGGCGCCGAAGGCGCCGCGGTCACCGTCAGCCTGGGGCGCCGCCCCAGGTTTCAATGTTTACGAAGATACAAGCGCTGAAAGCGTGATTCGTTCTTGCGCTATTGAATCGCGCTTTCAGCGCTGTTTACACGGTGATTTGAATTCCTGGGGCGATGCCCCAGGCTATTATGAGATAGCGCCTTTGGCGCCAAATCGGGTACAGCCTCGTGTGTTAATGATATCGGAAGCAATGCAAAATCGAGATTCGCTCGGCGACACGCCGCCCGAAGAATTTCGCGGGCAACTGCACGCGCTCGCGGATTGGATTGCGGATTTTCGACAGAACATCGATTCTTTGCGAGTAGCGCCTGACGATAAGCTAGGTGCGACTCTCGCCAATATTCCGACGCAGCCGCCCGAGCAAGGCGACTCGTTCGACAAAATTCTGAGCGACGTCGATCGGCTAATCGTTCCGGGCATGGTGCACTGGAGTCATCCGATGTTCCTTGGTTATTTTGGCTGGACGACCACTGCGCCTGGGATCCTGGGCGAAATCATTACTGCGCCACTCAATGTCAACGCAATGACATGGCGTACGTCACCGGCGGCGACTGAACTGGAAACGCTGGTGATCGATTGGATCCGCCAGTGGGTGCATTTGCCACAAGAGTTTGGAGGCGTGGTGTACGACACCGCATCCGTCGGCGTGATGCATGCGCTGGCTGTGGCGCGCGAAGAGGCTGCGCCGTCGGTGCGCAAGCGTGGATTGATAGGCGCGGGCGCGCCGGTGTTTCGCATTTACGCTTCCGAGCAGGCGCATAGCTCGGCGGAAAAGGCGGCGATTGCGCTCGGCTTGGGTGAAGAAAACGTGCAACGCATTCCGACGGATTCGGCGTTTTGCATGGAATCGAGTGCGTTGCGCGAGATCATTACACGGGATCTGCGCGAGGGTTTTAGACCGCTGGCGGTTATTGCCACTGTCGGCACAACATCGACCGCGAGTGTTGATCCTGTGCGTGAAATCGCAAGAATCTGCCGCGAATTCAAACTGTGGCTCCACATCGATGGGGCGTACGGCGCGGGATTTGCCATTTTGCCTGAGTGCGAATCGCTGACCGCGGGTTGGAGCGATGCTGATTCTATCGTCGTGAATCCGCACAAAAGTCTTTTTGTGCCACTCGATTTCAGCGTGCTGTATGTGCGCGATCTTGAGCGGTTACGACGCGTCTTCACCCTGGTACCGGAATATTTGCGCGGCGATACCGTCGAGGCACAGAAGAATTACATGGACTACGGCATCCAGCTTGGCCGCCGGTTTCGCGCGCTCAAAGCGTGGGTTATTTTCCGCAGCTTCGGCCGGGACGGAATGGCAGCCCGTCTGCGCGAACACATTCGCCTGGCGAACCGGTTTGCGGATTGGATAAGGAATGACGATCGATTTGAGCTCGCGGCACCTGTAAGCATGGGCGTTGTTTGCTTTGGCTTCATTGGCGCCGCCAAAGATAAGCTCGACAAGTTAAACAGCGAGATCGTGGAAAGAATCAATGCAAGCGGATGCGCTTATCTCACGCAGACGAAGTTGCGCGGCCGAACGGTAATGCGAATCGGCATCGGTAATGTGCTGACGACCGAAGAGCATCTGCGTAAGGCATGGCTATTGATTCGAGAAATGGCGGATGCTATCGGAACATAGGCCCGTTTAGCGGAGTGCAACCCTACGGGCCGCACAGACTGAAAGTTGTTTCGACGCTGCGGTTGCAGCTGAGCATCGTCGCCAGTAGTTTTCGCCCGCTATGATGAAGTTACTGCGCAGGCACAAAGACTGGCTGATGATCGTGATCGCCATTCTGGCGATTCCCTTCATTTTTTATTTTATCAGGACGCCTGACTACGGTCAGATGCGGCGAGGCGACATTGGCAAGATTTACGGGCGCACACTTACGCAGCTCGAGATTGACGCAAATGCGCGCCTGGGCGGCTTGGCCCAAGCTCTCGGAATGTCGGAGCTTTGGGAGACGCTATCGCGCGGACAACAGGGGAACGTAGGCTACGGTGAATTTGCTCTTAACCTGATCATTTTGCGTCATGAGGCAAACGCGCTTGGCCTCCGTCCAAGCTCCCCCGAGATTGCTGATGTCGTGCGCAAATTACCGGCGTTTCAGGGCGACTCGGGGTTCGACATGACTAAGTTCAGCGATTTCGTGCGGAATGGTCTGGGGTCACGGGGGCTCGGGGAAGAACATATCGAGCAGTTGGTCCGGGATGAGCTGGCGCTCAAGGAAATCAAGCGGCTCCTGGCGGCAGGCATTCCAGTGTCCAAAGGCGAGCTCGATGAAAATTTTCAGCGCGGCTACGACAAATTCTACGTGACTGTCATTCGATTTCAGTCCCCTGATTTTGCTAATAGCATCACAGTCACCGACGAAGATGTGCAGAAGTTCTACGATGGCCATAAGGCCGAGCTCAAAAGCGACGAAAAACGCAAGGTGCAGTTTGTTCAGCTCGGCCTGACTGAGGAGCAAAAGAAGTTGACTGGCAAAGACCGGATTGACGCGTTACAAAAGCTGGCGGATCGCGCAACCGATTTCACGCAAGCGCTGCTAGAGAAAGCCGCGGATTTCAAGCAGGCCGCTGGAAAATTCAAGTTGCCGGTCAAGGAGACAGGTGAATTTACAGCCGCTGCGCCCGATGCTCAGCTGAAAGTCGATCCACAGCTTGGTGCGGCAGCTTTTAAGCTATCGGCGCAGGAGTCGAACAGCGATCCCATCCAGGTGGCGGATGGATTTTATATCTTGCATCTTGCAGGAATTACCGAGGCGCATCCTCTTACGCTCGAAGAGGCGAAACCAAAAATTGTAGAATCAATGAAGACGTCGCGATCGCGTGAAGTAATGTCAACGAAAGGCGCGGAGGTTGTAAATCAGCTTCGCGAGGCAACGAAGTCTGGACAGTCACTGGAGGCGACTATTCAAAAGACGGGCGCAAAACCTGAGAAGCTCCCGGCGTTTTCGCTGATGGAAGAGGAAAAAGAAAAGTCCGTGATGGAAGAGGAAAAAGCAAAATCGGAAGACAAAGAATCGAAGAATGAGCCGGCTGATCTACCTGCGATCAAAGAGGCCGTGGCATATCTGAATCCTGGTGAGATCAGCGACTTTTCTCCCTCTGGTGAGAACGGATTTATCGCGATTTTGGAAAAGCGAGAGGCATTCACAGATGCAAATAGCGGCGAAAAGAAGGCGGCATTTGAGAAAAGGGTAATGGACAACAAACAGCGCATCGTCCTTTACGAGTGGTTGCACGATCGGCAGCAGGCGGCCGGCCTTAAATTTGAACAGGGCTAAACGATAGAGGCGCTGTCTGAGCCGCAGTGCTTTGCGCCGATGGAACAATCGCCTGATCAGATCTTTGACGACGCGAACGGCGACCTCGCTGTCGGCGACCTTGAAAACGCGGTGGGAAAGTACCGGCGCTGTGTTGATATGGCGCCCGATTTTTTCGATGGCTGGCACGCGCTGGGCATGGCGCTCATGAAACTCGGGCGTTTTGACGAAGCGATCGACGCAGGCAAAAAAGCTGTCGAGCTTCGGCCCAATGATCAGATCGGCTGGACCAGCCTGTCGCTATTTTACAATCGGGCCGGCAACATCAAGGAAGCCGAAGCAGCCGGCGCCAAGGCGAAGATACTGGGGTGGGGCGGCAAGATCGCGAAGGAATAACGGGTGCAATAATCCGAGAGATTCCTCGCTTCGCTCGGAATGACATAAGGCTGGCAGCAAGGTCGCGGGGGAGTAAGGCGCTCCGTAGCTCGCCAAACCGGAGTCAGCTCAGGAATTTATTTTGACAGTCTGTAGTTTCAGGATTTACTGAAACTACATGAATGACGAGAACAAATCGGCTGCCGCCCTGCGCGAAGCCCGGAACGAATTTGTAAGCCAATGGGGCGTCATCGGGAGCGCATGGGGAGTCAACCGTACCATGGCGCAGATTCATGCCCTGCTCATTACCGCTCCGTCTGCGCTCAGCACGGATGAGGTCATGGCGGAGCTAAAGATCAGCCGCGGGAATGCTCACAGTAATCTGCGCGACCTGGTGAGCTGGGGTCTGGTGCGCAGTGTCGTTCGGAAAGGCGAACGGAAGGAATTTTTTGAAGCGGAAAAAGATGTCTGGAAGATGTTCTGCATCATCATTCGCGAACGTCGAAGGCGAGAGCTGCGGCCAGCGCAGGCTGTTTTAAGAGAGTGTCTCTCGCGGACCAATAATTTGAGAGGCACTGAAGCGGCCGCTTTTAACAAACAACTCAGAGCGCTCAGTGACTTCCTCGAACTGGCGGACGGCGTGATCACGAAACTCTCGCAGTCGGAGCAAAGCAAAATGGTTCCCTGGGCGCTCAAATTTTTGAAATGAAACAGACCGCTTTCACCGAAACAGCAAAACAAGAAAGGAAACCGTCATGACTCCAATCGTTTGGACTTACATCATCTACATCGCGCTGAGCATTCCGCTCACCGTTTGGGTCGCGCAAACGCTCCACAAGAATGGCCGCGTTTTTTTGATTGATTCGTTTCACGGGAACGAACAGTTGGCCGGGTCCGTCAATCATCTCCTAGTGGTTGGCTTCTATCTTATCAACATCGGCTACGTTGCGCTCGCTCTGAAAGAGGGAATTGCACCGGCAGATCTTCGGGGAGTATTTGAAACGATCAGTCACAAAGTCGGCGTCGTCATGCTGGTGCTCGGCTGCATGCATTTCTTTAACATCTTCGTGTTCTCGAGAATGCGTCGCCGCGCTCTTTTGCAATCCGCACCGCCGCCGGTGCCTCCTCAAGCTCATGTTCCAATCCCCGCGCGATGAAGCGTCTCTACGTTCTGTTCGATGCGCAATGCGAGCTCTGTGTCCGCTGTCGCAACTGGCTGATAAAACAACCGGCCTTTGTGCCACTTGCGTTCGTCGCGTTGCAATCGGATGAAGCAAAGCTGCGATTTCCAGGAATCGAAACGCTTAGAGCGAACGACCAGTTGCTGGTGATTTCAGATGACGGCTCGGTTTATCGTGGCGCCTATGCCTGGATCATGTGTTTGTGGGCGTTGCGGAAGTACCGAGAACATGCGCAGCGCTTGGCCCATCCAATCTTGGTACCATTCGCGCGGATTGTTTGTGAGTTGTTGTCACGGAATCGGTTCTTTCTGTCGGGCGCACTCTTTCGGCAGGATGCGCGAAGCGCGGCGAAAAAGTTGACCGCTCATTATCATCTGCACAAAGCGACCTCGTCGAACGCTGCTTGCACGCGATGAAAGTAATCATCGCCGGCGGAAGCTTAAACGGTTTTGTTCAACACGCTTCGCCATACCACTCCGCTGAAGCGTGGTGTTAATCAGAACTCACCAGATATTCACGCGCTTATCTGCCGGACGAACCATCGGTGAGCCGTCTGGAACATCGAATGCCTTCGCGAACTCCGGCAGATCGGAGAGCGGGCCGTTCACCCGATATTGGGCCGGCGAATGCGGGTCGGTATTCAAGCGCAGTTTTTGCTCTTCGTCGCGGATTTTCGACCGCCAGATCGCCGCGAACGATAAAAAGAATCGCTGCTCGGGCGTAAATCCGTCGATCTTTTGCTCCCGTGCCTGCGGGTTTTTGTCGAGTGCTTTTTGCAATGCAGCGTACGCGAGCTTCACACCGCCGATGTCGGCAATGTTTTCGCCCTGGGTCAGCTCTCCGTTTACGTGCTTACCCGGCAATGGTTCGTATTCGTTGTATTGATTGACCACCGCTTGCGAGCGTTTCTTGAATTCCGCCGCTGACTTCGGCGACCACCAGTCACGCAAATTCCCATCGGCGTCGAACTGTCGGCCTTGATCGTCGAAGCCGTGCGTCATCTCGTGACCAATCACCGCGCCGATACCGCCATAGTTCACCGCATCGTCCGCGTTCGCATAGAAGAACGGCGGCTGCAAGATGCCTGCGGGGAAGACGATCTCGTTTCGGCTTGGCTGATAATACGCGTTCACCGTTGGCGGTGTCATGCCCCATTCTGTGCGATCGACCGGTTTGCCGATCTTGTTCAACTCGCGGTTGGTTTCAAACTGCGACGCCCGCATTTCGTTCAACACGTACGGTCCGCGATCGATCGGCAGCAGCGAATAATCGAGCCATTTGTTTGGATAACCGATCTTCACCTGCATCGCTGCCAGCTTTTTCAACGCTTGCTCTTTCGTCGGCTGGTCCATCCATTCAAGTGTCTTGATCCTGTCGGCCAGCGCCTCCTTCAAATTGTTGACCAGCTCGAGCGCGCGCGCCTTTGCTTCCGGCGGAAAATTAAACGCTACATAAAGTTTTCCGAGCGCCTCGCCGATGGCCTCATCTTCCGACGTGATCACGCGCTTCCAGCGTGGCTTGATCTGTTGCGCGCCGCGCAGAATCCGCTCGCGAAAATTAAAATCTTCATCCACGAAATCCTTTGAGAGATCGGGCGCAGTCGCGCCAATCAGGTGCCAGCGCAGATACGCTTTCCAATCATCCATGGGAGTATCCTTGAAGACTTTGTCCGCGGCCTTGAAGAATTCCGGCTGCTGAACGTTCACATCCTGGGGTGCGAGCAGATTGACCGCTTTGAAGTAATCGTTCCAACTCCAGTTCGGCGTCAGGTTCTGCAACTGTTTTACCGGCATTTTGTTGTAGTTCTTGATCGGATCGCGCAATTGCACCCGGGTGCGCGATGCTTCGGCCAGTTTCGTTTCCAGCGCCAGGATCTTCCTGGCTTCGTCTGACGCTTTCGCCGGCGGATCGCCCAGCAGCGTCAACATTTTCGCCACATGCTCGACATATTGGTCGCGCAGTTTTTTCGAGGCTTCATCAGTCTTGGTATAATAATCGCGGTCCGGCAGGCCGAGACCATCTTGAGCGGCCTGCGCAAGCTCATGCGTGCTGTCTTTGGCGTCCGGCTGCGCGCCGAAACCGAAGAGCACATCGATTCCCATTGAATGCAGATGCGCGATTTGTTTGAGCAGACTGGCCCGATCATTGATCGCCTCGATCGCTTTGAACTCCGCATCGAGTGGTTTTGTCCGTAACGATTCGATCGTGTTCTCATCCATTCCGCTCGCGTAAAAATCGCCAACTTTCTCGGTCTCCGGCGCCAGGCGCGGATCGACTTTTGTGTTCTGCGCCTTTTCGGCAATGTCGTGAAGCGCGTCGTTGTTGTGCTCGATCAGCTCATTAAAGCTGCCCCAGCGTGTGTACTCCGGCGGGATTTCGGTGCGTTTGATCCAGGCGCCGTTGGCGTAAAGAAAAAAATCGTCCTGCGGCTTCACCGATGTATCCATGTTCTTTGGATCGATCGGCGGCGAGTTTTGCCCGTTCTGCGGCTGCGGCTGGGCAAGCGAAGCAAGGGCAGCGATCAGCGAAATGGTAACAGCGATGAATGACTTCATACTTTTGAAAACAAGTGAGTGGTTCCGGATTGTTTTAATGCGGATTAGACCTTCTACAGGCACTTCCGTTGAAAGAGTGCTTGCTCGTTGTGGCGGCGCTCTATGAGCGCCGTCGCCAGGAGGAAATCCGGTTTTGTCGGCGATCACAGACCGCCGCTACAGGTTACAACTGCTCGATTTGGTAGCCGCGTTTTTGCAATAACGCAATGACACTACGCGGCCCGGAGAAATGAAGTGCGCCTGCGACAATCGCTGTTGGCTTGCCGGTTTTCAGTTCCGCCTCGATCCGGGGAACCCATTTCACATTTCGATTATCGACAAACCGAGCTGCGATCGTGGGCGCCTGGCTGCGCAGTCGCGTGTCACCTGCCCAAAGCGCATCAGTATCGCCTTTGCGCCATGCCTTGTACATCTTGCTTAAATCTTTTGCGCCGTCTTCCGGCTGAGTAAGGGCGTCCCGCAGCATGAATTCGCCTTCGCGGTCTGACAATCCACCCATGACCGCCACATGTTCATCAACCGATTCAAGTCCTGCTATCTCTTTTCCTGTCATTCTCGCATGGTCCACGAAATAATTGTCCAATCCGTGCGTGGCGGAACTCTTGCTATAGCTGGCCGGGGCGGCGAGGTGCTGCGCAATCCACCACGGTTTATAGCGGAGATCGGTCTCGAAGCCCCCAACTCGTGCGGGCTTGCCGTGGCGAGCGTCTGCTTTGACCGTCAAAATATTTTGACGCAGCCAGGCAAAAAGTTCCGAGTCGATCTTCGAGCGGATATCCTGTCCCGGCGGATATTTGGCCGCTGCTTCGAATTTCCTTTCGAATTCGGCGTGCCGGCTTGGATCGAATTCCAGGACGATGCGTTTGCTCTCTCGTAGCGCGAGTTCGTACGGAGAGGGGAGTGGATAATCTTTCTTGCTGAGCGCGTGAATTGAGCCCACCAGGTAAAATGGCGCTCCGGCATTAGTCACGCGCCAGACACAACATTTTGGAAATTTGTGCGCGGGCGAACCTGCAATTGCGGATAGCGGCGTCAAACCCAGCAGGACCAATGCAATCCAGACGCCGCGGACACGTCGGGTAGGCAAAAACATTTCGTGGTTTTTACCGAAAAAAAGGGCCGAGTCAAATTAACTCTTAGGGGGCTGTCAATTCATTGCCCCGACTCGGCACACACGGACGCACACCTCAACCCGATTTGAGATTAAAGCGCTTTTTGATACTCTAGCGCAGAGAAAAATGACCGGAACCGTGAGACGTTATTTCAATGTTGCATTTCTCACGGCCGCCGTTGCCCTCGCGGACACAACGACATTCGCTGGGACCGAGTGGGAGATCATCAAGGTGAGCGGTCATGATTACCTGACCGTCGATAACATTTCGCGGTTTTATGGATTGCCTGCAGGCGTCGTCCCGTCGGGTGAGAAAATCCGGACCGAGACAGTCAAGAACCCGCTCCAATTTGTCAGCGGCAGCCGCGAGGCAATGATTAATGGCGCGCGAAGTTGGCTGTGCTTCCCGTTGGTTGAGCAGGGCGGAAACTATCTGGTCTCGAGAACGGATGTGGCCAAAACCATTGAACCGCTGGTGCGGCCGCACCGTGTTGCCGTAGGCAAGATCCAGACGGTAGTGCTCGATCCTGGGCATGGTGGCTACGACAAGGGACAGGTGAGTCGTTACGGATGGGAAAAAGATTTCGCACTCGATGTAGCACGAAAACTGCGCCCGCTTTTGCAATCAAAAGGACTGCGCGTGGTCATGACACGCGAGGGCGATTATTTTGTGCCTTTGGAAGTGCGCGCACGGGTCGCCAACGCCGCACGAAACTCGATTTTCGTCAGCATTCATTTTAATGGAACGAATGACGATCCGAACGCCACCGGTTTCGAGATTTTTTCATTTACGCCGCGTGGAGCGCCATCGACGTCTGACAGCGCGGTGAGCTCGAGTTCTCTCAATATGCAACCCGGTAGTACGGTGGATGGGCAAAGCATGGCGCTCTCGGCTTGCATTTATCATTCGCTCGTCGGTCACATCCCGGAGTACGACCGGGGAATCAAGCGCGCCCGGTTCGCCGTGTTGCGCCTGACGAAAGTGCCCGCTGTGCTAATCGAAGGAGGATTCCTGACAGAGGGCGGCGAAAGCAGGTTGATTTCGAACAAAGATTGGCGCGGCAAGTTGGCGGCAGCGATTGGGGTAGGGATCGAGAGCTATCGCGAGTTGGGCGTTAAGAAGCAGCCGCCAATGCTCGTCGCAGATTATCGCAAGCAAATTAAGTCAGCGCCGGTTGAACGCGTTATTCAGGAGGGACAAGTGAAGGAAGCGGATGACAGTCTAATCAGCCTGATTGGCAAATCCGCATTTTTTACGCCGCAGCAAACGTCAACTCCTTCAAAAAAAGTATCTCTCGAATCCGACGTAATCGTGCCGTGAAAGCGCGATCTCAACGATGGCGCATG
>Ga0137403_10003866_pt1 | contig 15257 bp, 19 predicted proteins | sample CZOMad2_1_16fung_FD_122057 | JGI IMG/M metagenome (GOLD analysis project Ga0137403, IMG submission 122057) | Vadose zone soil fungal communities from Angelo Coast Range Reserve, California, USA - CZOMad2_1_16fungal (Hybrid Assembly) | ecosystem: Environmental > Terrestrial > Soil > Vadose zone... | reverse complement strand
AGCGACTCGAAGTAGCGCGCACAGGCAAGATTGCTTTCAATCGCCTCGCTCAACGATTCGAGGCCGACTCCTTTTAGCAACATCCACACCTTAAGAGCGCGGAAACGCCGCGACAGTTCCGGCCCATAGTCCCAAAACGCGAAGGCCTCATCTGCCTTCTCGCCAATAATGCGAGTATATTCGGCGTCGTGGGCGAAAGCGGCCCGCGCAATTTCTGGAGAGCGGTAAATCACGCAGCCAACGTCCACCGGAAGATAAAGCCATTTATGAGGATCGAGCGCGATCGAATCCGCCTGCTCAATGCCGGCAAATAATTCACGCGCGGATTTCGCGAGGACAGCGAAGGCGCCATAACTCCCATCCACGTGCATCCAAAGTTGGAAGCGGTTCGCAACTTCTCGAATCTCAGCTAACGGGTCGACCGCCCCAGTGTTCACTGTTCCAGCATTCGCAATGATGCAGAATGGAACATGGCCAGCTTCCAGATCAGCGGTGATTTTTGAAATTAGATCGTCCACTCGGATCCTGAAGTGCTCGCCGACCGCGACGTGGCGCACATTTTGGCGCCCGATCCCCAAAAGCGCTGCTGCCTTGGCTATGGAAAAATGCGTCTCGCTCGACGCGTACATGCGCAAGCGACCTGACGACGAGTCTTTCGCCTGCCGCGCCGCCGCGATCGCAGCCAGATTAGCCATCGAGCCACCGCTGACAAAGAGTCCGCCGGCTTCACGATTGAATCCAAGAATTTGCCGTATCCAATCAATCGTTAGGCGTTCAACTTCCACTGGCGCCGGTGCGGAACGCCAGACCGTCAGATTCGAATTTAACGTCGAGGCGAGCACGTCGGCGACCGCCGCCAGCGGAGTCCCAGGCGACTGTACGTAGCCAAACATGCGCGGGTGCGCGTTTTGCCGGCTAAAGGGAATGATCGTCTCGCGAAAAACCTTCAACAGTTCGTCGAAATGGGTCCCTTCGGTCGGAAGCGCGGCGTCGAGCCGATCGCGAATCTCCCGTGAAGATGTATGACGATATACCCTGCGATCGCGGAGCTCGCCGTAATAATCCGCCATAAGTTGGATAACGGAATTACCCCAGTCACGTAGTTCATCGGACGAAGGCTCAAGCATTTTCACGTAGTATGCGTCGCGCCGATGGGGTTGTCAGCCTCCGCACGAGGACTTTTGCGGAAGGGATTTCAGATCCTGATCGACAATGTCTGAGCGAGATAACTTCCCGAACTCGACGATCACTAATCGCCTGCTACGTTCGCGCCATTCACAAGCCCATAACTGAAACTGCGATCGACCCGCGCTTTCAAGGTCGCGAACGTCAGCCGGGTCTCGATCTTCTCCGTGCGCTCGCCATCATTGTTGTCGTCATTTATCACGCGGCGCTTTTTGGATTCAAATTGCCCGGACGCGTTGATCGCTTCGGCTGGATCGGAGTCGATCTTTTCTTCGTCCTCAGCGGTTACTTGATCGGCGGGCAACTGCTCGCCCCGCTCGCACGCGAAAAACCGATCAGGCTTGGGAGCTTCTTCGCTCGGCGCGTCTTGCGGATAATGCCGGCTTACTTCGTCATTCTGGCGGTTTACTTTTTGTTGCCGTCGTGGCGCGAGTATCCCGACATGGCGCAGCCGCTCTGGAAATTCCTTTTATCTGTCCAAAACATTGCGCTTCACGGCGGGACCGCGTTCTCGCACGCATGGTCGCTCGCGGTCGAAGACCAATTCTATCTTTGTCTGCCCTTCATCCTGCTCGTTGTGAGTCGCTGGCCACGCGCTGGGATTATCATTCCATGCGTCATCGTTTTCGGCGGGCTCGCATTGCGCGCAGTTCTGGCTTGGAAGAATCCGTCGATCCACGGCGGTGTTTCGTTCCGTGCGTTTCAAGGGTGGATCTATTACCCATCCTGGACTCGGCTCGATCCCCTCGTCTTCGGTGTTGTGCTCGCCGCAATCGAAAAATTCCGACCGCACTGGTGGAAACGATTGACGAATTTTGCGATCTGGCTCTCGCTGCCTGCTCTCGCGCTGATCAGTTATGGCTTATATCTCGGCGAAGGCGATAATCTCACCGTCGCCGCCTGCGTCTGGCAATTTCCGCTCATCGCACTCGGCATGGCTGGGCTCCTCATCTGCGCGCAAAGTCCGCGGTTGATTTTTCGACGGATAAAGATTCCGGGCGCAGCGTTTGTCGCCAGCATCGCGTACAGTGCGTACCTGATACAGAAACTCATCATTCACGCGGTCGAGCAGTTTTGTTCATCTCACAACATCCAGCTCACATCTGCGCTCGCTCTTGTCGGCGTGGAACTCTGTGTTTACGCCGCGGCTACTCTCCTTTTCTTGTTGGTCGAACGACCTTTCTTACAACTTCGCAAACGCCTGGCGCCGCGAAGCCTAGGCAGAGGTCGCTAACGATCTCGCTACGCGTCGCAAATCGTCGAGCAGGATCTCCATGTCCTGCAAAGTGGTTCGATAATTCAGGATGCAGCCGCGTAACGCGAAGCGACCGCCAAGCGTAGCGTTGGACAGATACGAACTGCCATCTCGTTGAAGAGCAACTAAGAGGCGTTCATTGAAAGCATCGATTGCTTGGAGTGATTCGCTTCGAAGCTGCATCGGCACATGCCGAAAGCAGAAGATCGACAGCTCGACCGGCGCGATCATCTCGAAGTCATCGCTATCTCGGACGAGCGACTCGAAGTAGCGCGCACAGGCAAGATTGCTTTCAATCGCCTCGCTCAACGATTCGAGGCCGACTCCTTTTAGCAACATCCACACCTTAAGAGCGCGGAAACGCCGCGACAGTTCCGGCCCATAGTCCCAAAACGCGAAGGCCTCATCTGCCTTCTCGCCAATAATGCGAGTATATTCGGCGTCGTGGGCGAAAGCGGCCCGCGCAATTTCTGGAGAGCGGTAAATCACGCAGCCAACGTCCACCGGAAGATAAAGCCATTTATGAGGATCGAGCGCGATCGAATCCGCCTGCTCAATGCCGGCAAATAATTCACGCGCGGATTTCGCGAGGACAGCGAAGGCGCCATAACTCCCATCCACGTGCATCCAAAGTTGGAAGCGGTTCGCAACTTCTCGAATCTCAGCTAACGGGTCGACCGCCCCAGTGTTCACTGTTCCAGCATTCGCAATGATGCAGAATGGAACATGGCCAGCTTCCAGATCAGCGGTGATTTTTGAAATTAGATCGTCCACTCGGATCCTGAAGTGCTCGCCGACCGCGACGTGGCGCACATTTTGGCGCCCGATCCCCAAAAGCGCTGCTGCCTTGGCTATGGAAAAATGCGTCTCGCTCGACGCGTACATGCGCAAGCGACCTGACGACGAGTCTTTCGCCTGCCGCGCCGCCGCGATCGCAGCCAGATTAGCCATCGAGCCACCGCTGACAAAGAGTCCGCCGGCTTCACGATTGAATCCAAGAATTTGCCGTATCCAATCAATCGTTAGGCGTTCAACTTCCACTGGCGCCGGTGCGGAACGCCAGACCGTCAGATTCGAATTTAACGTCGAGGCGAGCACGTCGGCGACCGCCGCCAGCGGAGTCCCAGGCGACTGTACGTAGCCAAACATGCGCGGGTGCGCGTTTTGCCGGCTAAAGGGAATGATCGTCTCGCGAAAAACCTTCAACAGTTCGTCGAAATGGGTCCCTTCGGTCGGAAGCGCGGCGTCGAGCCGATCGCGAATCTCCCGTGAAGATGTATGACGATATACCCTGCGATCGCGGAGCTCGCCGTAATAATCCGCCATAAGTTGGATAACGGAATTACCCCAGTCACGTAGTTCATCGGACGAAGGCTCAAGCATTTTCACGTAGTATGCGTCGCGCCGATGGGGTTGTCAGCCTCCGCACGAGGACTTTTGCGGAAGGGATTTCAGATCCTGATCGACAATGTCTGAGCGAGATAACTTCCCGAACTCGACGATCACTAATCGCCTGCTACGTTCGCGCCATTCACAAGCCCATAACTGAAACTGCGATCGACCCGCGCTTTCAAGGTCGCGAACGTCAGCCGGGTCTCGATCTTCTCCGTGCGCTCGCCATCATTGTTGTCGTCATTTATCACGCGGCGCTTTTTGGATTCAAATTGCCCGGACGCGTTGATCGCTTCGGCTGGATCGGAGTCGATCTTTTCTTCGTCCTCAGCGGTTACTTGATCGGCGGGCAACTGCTCGCCCCGCTCGCACGCGAAAAACCGATCAGGCTTGGGAGCTTCTTCGCTCGGCGCGTCTTGCGGATAATGCCGGCTTACTTCGTCATTCTGGCGGTTTACTTTTTGTTGCCGTCGTGGCGCGAGTATCCCGACATGGCGCAGCCGCTCTGGAAATTCCTTTTATCTGTCCAAAACATTGCGCTTCACGGCGGGACCGCGTTCTCGCACGCATGGTCGCTCGCGGTCGAAGACCAATTCTATCTTTGCCTTCCCTTCATCCTGCTCTTCGTGAATCGCTGCCCGCGCGCTGCGATCATTATCCCATGCCTCATCGTTTTCGGCGCGATCGCATTGCGCACGTTTCTCGCCTGGAAGAATCCGGCGATCGACGGCGGCGTTTCGTTCCGTGCGTTTCAAGCGTGGATCTATTACCCATCCTGGACTCGGCTCGATCCGCTCGTCTTCGGCGTTGTGCTCGCCGCAATCGAAAAGTTCCGACCGCACTGGTGGAAACGATTGATGGATTTTGCGATCTGGCTCTGGCTGCCCGCTCTGGTGCTGATCAGTTATGGCTTATACCTTGGTGAAGGCGACAATCTCACAGTCGCAGCCTGCGTCTGGCAATTTCCGTTCATCGCACTCGGCATGGCTGGCCTTCTGATCTGCGCGCAAAGTCCGCGCTTGATTTTTCGGCGAATAAGAATTCCGGGCGCAGCGTTCATCGCCAGCATCGCTTACAGCGCGTACCTGATACAGAAACTCGTCATCCACGCGGTTGAGCAGTTTTGTTCATCTCACAACATCCAGCCCACATCTGCGCTCGCTCTTGTCGGCGTGGAACTCTGTGTTTATGCCACGGCTACTCTTCTCTTTTTGTTGGTCGAACGACCTTTCTTACAACTTCGGAAACGCCTGGCGCCGCGACGCTCGGGAAATCAACTACACCCGCGCAGGCAAGAAGTGGCGCGCGACAAGCCCCATACTTTTTAATTTTGCCATCTGCCGGTCTGTCAGCCCGCGCCGGGCTCAAATCCCATTCGCGCACACCGCGGCCGGGATCGCGCGGACTGATGATGCCGGTCATTCTTTCCCAGACCGCATTTACTGCAGGGCACACCGTGTCCCATGGCAACGCTGAACAAGGGTTTCGCCCCCTCGTAATCGAGCGCGATGTCGTCTTCGACTTTGTCGAATTTCTTGCTCGGATACTTCAAAAACGAATTGTACCCAGTCTTATACGCGTACTCGAATTGCTCGTAAGAGTAGTTCTTCGCGTACGGTTTTGGGATGTTGGTTTTTTTTATTGGTTGCGCTGTACCGCAGGCTTATTCGCGCTACTCTATGAATTGCGCGATCGACCGATATTTCTGACTGAGCTCTCGGATGCGGTGCTCGTAATGATGAATGCGGCGGATCGAACGGAAGACCAGCCAGGTGCCCAGCACGACCAGACCAAGGTTCAGGAGCATCAGCGGCGCCAGCATAGGCATCACCTTCTCCATGCTGTAATAGCGCGAGGTCGCGATGAGCGCGCTCAGTACCGATAGAGGCAAAGCGAACACGGCGATACCAGTGCGCAAGGAAGCCAGCGCAGTTCGTTTCTCAGCGAGGAGCACCTGGATTTCGCCAAAGATAACGCTGTCCAGCTTGGGCAGCCCGTCCGTCTCCATACTCTTTTGCTTTCTAATCTAATCGATTCAGCGCGACGCGCCCGGATTTCGCACAACCTCTGAGAAGTTGTCTTTGAACTCCAGAATAATGAATCTCTGTAGCGTCCGCTGTCCTCAGCGGATCTGTGGGGCCGTAATCGATGCGCTGAGGACAGCGCACACTACAGCCGAGCCTGCCAATCTTAAACTTCAGCGGCTTTCCTCCGCCTCGTCGTTTCCCATTCCTCTATACCTGTTCCTAAGCGATACTTCGTCATGAAAATGCAACAACGAATCGCGCTTGTGACCGGCGCGAACAAAGGGATCGGCTTTGAAGTTGTGCGGCAACTGGCTCGCAAAGGTTTTCATGTTTTTCTCGGCGCCAGGAACGAAGAGGCTGGCAAAGCAGCGGTACAGAAGCTGAACCGTGAAGCTGAAGAGGAAGGCTCCGCCGAAAATACTCGCCGGGGTACCATCACCGCTTTGAAGATCGACGTCTCAAAACCAGAGAGCATTCGGCGCGCAGCGGAAGAATTTTCGAGAACAAGCGATCGGCTCGATGCGCTGGTGAACAACGCCGGCATTCTGCTCGATGACGACAAAGAGATCCTCACGACCACGTCGGAGGTATTCGAGACCACATTGCGCACGAACACGCTCGGCGCGCTGCTGGTGTCGCAGGCGTTGGTAGCGTTCCTGAAAAAGAGCGACGCGCCGCGCATCGTGAATGTCTCCAGCGGCGGCGGCCAATTGGCCGATGGCGCCGACGGTTGGGCGCCCGCCTATTGCATTTCGAAGACAGCGCTGAACGGCGTCACCGTACAGCTCGCCGCCGCGTTACCGAAGTTCGCCATAAATTCGGTGTGTCCGGGTTGGGTCCGCACCGACATGGGCGGTTCGAACGCTACGCGCTCCGTCGCAGAAGGCGCGTCCGGAATAGTATGGTTGGCTGCTGACGCGCCGCAAAATCAAACCGGGAAGTTTTGGAGGGATCGCAAAGTCATTCCGTGGTAGGCACAAAGCTTCGCATTCGTGCTGAAAATCCGTTACGAAACCTGCCGTGGAATTCGAATTCGATCCGCGAAAGAGCGAGGGCAACAAAGCAAAACACGGAATTGACTTTGTCGAAGCGCAAGCACTCTGGAAATCGAGACACGTTCTGCTCCCTGCCAAGGATGCGTTGGAGAAGCGATACATGGTCATCGGCAGGATCGGGTCCCAGTGTTGGTCGGCGATTATCAGCTATCGCGGAGCGACAATTCGGATTATTAGTGTAAGGAAATCTACTCCTCTCGAGATCGACACGTATGAAAAAGTCGCCGGGTGAGGCTACAACTGCTAGGAATCTCGAAGAGAAGTTCGATCGAGGTGAGGACGTGCTCGATTATTTTGAAGTGGCGAAGGCGCGTGTGATCAGTCCGCGATCCAAGGGATCAGCCGTGAAAACAAAATTCGCGCATCCGGCGAAGCGAAATTCCGATCGGCGCGCGGCGGTTCGCGAAAAATCAGCACGTTATCGTAAAAAGTGAATACCTGCTGTCGGACCGATTGCGTCCCATATTAGGAAATCAGGTCGCAGACTCGCTGCAGCGAGAACCAAGAAGAACTAAATCAGGGAAACAGGGATATAAAACAATCTGCGGAAATCTGCGGAAAACAACGCCTAATCGGCTTTGCGTTCATTGACCGCGACGATTTCGAGATCGTCGCCCGCGGGTTCTAACACCAGCGTTTTATCGATCTTGCCGGACGAAGCTTTCGAGGCATTGCGCAATTCGTACCGGAGCGGAAACGTCACCTGCACACGGTTGCCGTTCTCCGGCTCGACCGTGATGTCGCCGGCAAGCCAGAAGCGCCGTTCCGGCCAGCGCTCCGCGTACCGCTTTAGATCCTCCCGGATTTTTTCGCGACTCATGACGCCCTGGTCATAGTAATGGACGCGATCGGCGAAGAAATCTGCTTCCGCGCCAACGCGCGGATCCAGCCCGGCCAGCACAAACGCGCCGACGTAATCGCGCAGCCGTTCCGTGCTGACATTCTGCGCCGGCGAAGTGGTCTCCGGGGCTGTAGCCGGCGGCGCTGACGCCGGTTCGGTGGTTTCTGCCGAGGTTTGCGCTGTAGACGGCGACGCTGACGCCGGTTCCGTGGTCTCTGCCGACGTTCGCGTTTTGGCGACGGCCGCTGACCGCGGCGGCGTTTCAGTGCCGGTCGCCGGCGTTTCGTTATGGGTCGGTGATGACGTCTCTCGCACGTTCGTTGTCGCCATGGTTTGTCGCTCACCTTTGCGTAACCGCCGCCACGTGTCCGATCCCTGCGCGGAATCGGCAGGGCTTGTCGTCACGGCCGGCTTCGCGCCCAACCCTTTGCTCGTATCGACGTCAAGCTGACCGGTAATCGGCAGGCCGTTACGTATCTGGTAGCGCGTCAACGCCGCAGATAGCTGGCTGCTGTATGCGCCGTCGACCTCGCCAAAGTAAAAACCGCCGTCGCGCAATTTTGTCTGCACCGCGCGGACGTTATCGTTCGCCGAAACGGATGCGACGACGGAAAGCGTGACCGCGACAGCGAAAGCCAACACACGATTAGTCACACATTTTCAATCGATCGCCGTCTGTCGGTTGCTCCTCATTTAGTTAGTACTCCAAAACGCCAACATCGCCGTGGCGCGCGGCATCCCCGAAACGTGCGCCGGCATCGACGTCACCCGTTTCGTGCTAACATCAGCGGTGCCGCTCATTATCCTTGCACTGCTGGTTTTTGTTCTGCTCGCCTTAGCCGGCGTGGTTTTGCTTTCCCTTGCTGTTCGCTACCGCGCCGGCACTGCTCGACGGCAGGCGCGGCGCTGGGTCGCCAGTCTAAATGTGTGGGTCACCAGCTTCTCGGCCCTTTTCTTTCTCTCCTTCACCTTGCTGCTCTCCTTTTGGGTCGGATCAGCGTTTCGGTTTGCTCTGATTGGTATCGCTTTTGGAGGCATTCTCGGCTTGGTCGGCTTAGCGATGACCCGTTGGGAAAGCCAACCAGAAGGACTTTTCTACACTCCGAGCCGATGGCTCGCACTTCTCGTCACGTTCGCAATCGCAGCACGTTTTGTCTATGGCTGGTGGCGCGCCACACACTCCGGCAGCCCCCTTTCCGGCGATCAGCATTGGCTGATCGCGGCCTCCGGAACGCAGCTTTCCGTGGCAGTCGCTGCCGGATTGATAGCGTACTATCTGATCTACTCGATTGGAGTGCGCCTGCGAGTTACGCACCACGAGCAACGCCGGTCCAACAAAGCCGCACGCCGGCTTTCAATCCGATGAAAGAACGAACCGATTGCCTTCGCTGTCCTTAAACATCGCGTAAGTCCCCCAGGGTTGTTTTTGAGGCGGCCCTTCAAATTCCACGCCGCGCTTGTTCAGTTCGGCATACGTCTTGTCAATGTCATCGCACGCATACGACATATTCATAAACGATCCGATGCGTTTTTCGTCGCCTTCGGGTGTGAACAACACAACGCGTGTCTCTGCTTTCGGCACGCGCAATTCGATCCAGCGCTGTTTCTCGTCGAAAGGCTGGTCGGTGATAATCGTGAACCCGAGTTTATCCGTGTAAAAATCCAGGGCCCGGTTCTGATCGGCCACCGGAATACTGACGAATTTGATTTGCTTGATCATGATGCAGCGAACGTAATTCCGCCGCTGCGTTCGCGTCCAGATGCAACATGCGCTTAAGCCAAGAAAGTGCTGTCCATTTAAAAGTATAGCGGATATTAGATCAGACTAACCGCTGCCTGCTGCGCCGTCTTGTCACGTCGTAGATTAAGCGAAGACGGAAGCCCCACGCGAAGGCGGCTCAATTTATCGGTATAGCTGATTCGCTCTCAATCATCGACTCTCAACGATCAACCGCTTCAAAGTGGCTCGCTTCCGCCAAACAATCCCGATCGATGACTACGTAATTGATGTTCTAATGCGGGACATCGTCGGGCACGACCAGCAACCTGCGGCTTTTCTGCTTTATCTGTATCTTTACGGGCAGGCCGCGCGGAAAAAATGGAAATCGGTCGCTGCCAGCTTACGAATGCTTGCCGACGCGACCGGCCTTTCCAAGAGCGCTGTCCAAATCGCTCTCGCAAACCTCCATCGCCGCGAATTGATCGTCACCACCCGCGACCACGCTACAGCCACTTCCTGCCATCGCGTGCTTCGACACTGGCGCAAATGATTCTTTGAAAGACTGATCACGGCGATCCGACAGCCGCCGGACCATGATGGTAACGGCGAGCAAGTTGCTTTGGAGTGCGCGGACATGTCCGCGCTTTAAAAGCGGCGACATGTCGCCGCACTCCGAAAATTTGGGCGTCCAAAACACAGGCTCGGTGGGTGCCTTCATCCACACCTGGCCCAGGTCTTCGGCGCGCGCGAGACCTGGACGCCCTGCCCGGGGGCCGTCGGGGGACTCCCGCCTAAAGCGAATTAAACAAAACTGTAGGCGATGTAGCCACGGCCCTGTGGGCCGTCTCCTAGGTGTGAAAAAGCAGCGCCGAGCTGAACCGGCCACAGGCCCGGTGGCTACAGCATTTGTGAAATCGCCTTAGGGCCGCATCGTAAGCCGGTTACGATGCATGATTGACCCGAGGAATGATGTCAGGGGGGCATTTCGCCTGCCGCGACCGAAAACTACTAAAACTCTCGTAAGGGATTTGTTCTATCGTAAGCGACTTACGATGTATGATTCAAAAGAGGCAGGCAGGTCGCTCGCCAGTCTTGACTCCGCGGTGCGAACCCGTCAACCTCAGGGTAGTTCCAATGCCAGCTCCGAACAGCATTATTCCGTCATCGGAGCCGATAGATTTCGTGACGGCGATATCTCGAGCGCGTGTCCCACCAGGCCGCGCCCGCGCGGTTGCGGCCTTCAAGCCTTCCGTTTCGGAAACTGAATTTAAGAAACGGTTCCCACTACCTTACCAGGTACAAGCCGTGACGATCTACGAGGCGGCGAGACAAGGTTGGGCCACCGACAGAAGTTACTGGCAGTTCCTCGACCCTTTTCGGTATGTCTCACCGAAGTGGGGACCGATTGAGATTCCGAAAGGGTTCTATACCGATTTCGCCAGCGTACCGCCAGCCCTCCATTCGATTATCGACGATGATTCGCCAATCATTCTGTTTCCATCAGCTCCCCACGATTTTCTTTTCACGAAGCGCGATGAAGACGGAACCCGTGGTTGGATATCAAAGACGAAGCAACTGACGCTGACAGAGGTAAATCGAGTCTTGACTGAAGCGATGAGCTTTTGCGGAGCCAATCTCTTCACCCGCGAACTCGTATTTAATGCCGTAGAATTGGCAAATGAAGGCATCCGCGACGAATTCGCTCACTAGCGGTCTGCACACAGAAATCGACGACATCAGTTATCATGATGTGGTAGCGGCGGAGAACTGGGGAGCGCGTGCCGCGGCGACTTGGTGTAGCCTGTCCTGAGCTGGGTCGAAGGAGCGCCTCGCCGAAACGAACTTGTTTCTATCCGCAGATTGACTCGCTCCCCCGCTCTCTCGGCCCTTCGGCCTTCCCGTCTACGTCGTTCGCTCCCCAGCGAGCGAAAGCTGACGGCGCGTCGCTACTTTGGCGCCGGAAAAATCACCAGGTTCATGTCGCTTAGGCGACGTGCGCACATGATCTTTGTCCCATCCGGCGACCAGCGCGGGTTGACGAACTCGCCCGCGGCATCGGTGAGTTGCATCACGCCGCTGCCGTCGCGATTCATCACGAAAAGCTGGAACCGATCATTCACGCGCCGGGAGAATACCACGCGCTTGCCGTCGTTCGACCACGCCGGCCAGCCATCGAGCGTGTTCTCGCCGGAAATGTTGTGATCGTTTGTCGCGTCTGCGTTCATCACAAAAATTTGCGACTTCGCGCCGTCGACGCGCCGGTGCAGGATCGACAATCCATCCGGCGCGAACGACGCGTAAGTGTAGCCGCCGCCATTCGTCAGGCGTTTCAGCTCCGTCCCATCAACGCGGATCGTTGCCAGGTCCATCTTCTTGTCGATCTGTTCGCCTACCACTTTGTTGTCGCTCGGCACATCGCGACCATCCGACGCGGTCGCGCCGGCAAATTTCGTGGTGTTAAACAAGATCCGCTGACTGTCCGGCGCCCACGTCGGATGAATGTTTTCGGCGTTGCCGTTGGTGAGCTGGCGGACATTTGTGCCGTTGGCGTTCATCACAAAAATCTGGGACACGCCCGCCCGGATCGATACGAATGCGATCTTCTTTCCGTCCGGCGACCACGCCGGCGAGTCATCTTCGTCATTGCCGAACGTGAGCTGGCGCATGTCACTGCCATGACTCGCGCCGTCCGCATTCATCACATGCACCTTCATTCCGCTATGCCGGCTCGAGACGAGCACAATTTGTCGCGAATCCGGCGACCAGAACGATTCGTAATCAACCACCCACGTAAAGCTGCCGAGTTTCTTGACCGGAAAATCGTCCGCGCGCGCGCTGGCGATGATTGTTGAAACGAAGATCGACAACCAGACACACCAAATGCGTATCACGCGCGAACGTACGGCGCGGCTGAGTGACAAGCAACGTTGCGCGTCTTGCATCTTTGCCTTCTGGGTTCGCGCTCCAGAATCTTGTGCATTTTCAATCTCAATCGATTCAGCACAAAACTCGCCGGGAATTCGAGGTGAACTCATGGAGTCGCCTCATCCCTACGGCCAGGGTGGCCTCGGTCGCTATTTTGCGGATCAGTGCTATATTTTTAGATGTCTAAACGATCCGGTATTACTTTCACACGTCGCGGGCCGGACAACATTACCGAAGAGCTAATCGCTGTGCTTTCGTCGAAGGCCTCTTTCGAATTCAAGCCCTTGTTCGAAATCATGCTCCTCAATCTGCGGGAGCGAAATGCAGCCAGTGGCGGCGAAGAGATGCTGCGTTTGCGTGCGTATGAGAAGCTTCAGGGCCTTGTCAACCAGGGCGCGGTCAATCGGGAAGTCACAGGGGTCACGAAAAAATACAAAGGCGTTGCTGCGCGAATGGCGGTGCTGCGCACTGAGATGAAAGCTTTGCGCGCTGACTTTAATCAGCGCGCTCGCGCCAAGGCTGCCGCGGCGAAGTAATTGCTCCCGATCGAGTAGCTACAACGCAGCGTGGCGACCTTTTTCGTCGATCGCCAGTAATCGCACCTGGTTATACCGGGACGAGCGGACATCGTTCTCACGTTGTGATTTCGTTGGATCGTAAGCCACTTACGATGGATGAAAGAAGCACCGCTGTAGGGGCGGCTGCCGCAAAGAGTCACATTGCGAACCGCTGCGGCGATTGGTAGACTTGCGACGTGAAATTTCGCGTCACGATTGAACCAGACGAAGACGGCGTATTTGTCGCTGAATGCCCGGCTTTGCCTGGCTGCATCTCGCAAGGGAAAACTCGTGACGAAGCAATGGTGAACATTCGCGACGCTATTCAGGGCTACCTTGAAAGTCTGAAAAAGCATGGTGAACCGATTCCGGCACCGATCACGGAAGCGGTCATCGAAGTCTCCGTGTGAGCCGTCTTCCTGTTTGTTCAAGCGCAGATGCGGCCAAAGCTTTCGGCAAAATTGGCTACACATTCGATCATCAAACCGGAAGCCATATCATTCTGCGACATTCGTCCGGGCGCCGGCTCACAGTTCCAAATCATCGCGAGTTGGCTAAAGGAACGCTGCGCGCGTTAATCCGTGAAGCTGGTTTAACGAAAGAGCAATTCGCCGAACTGCTCTGAGCAAATGGAGGTCGACGACATCATCAGTTGCAGGACGCGGTGCGGGCGCAGAACCGGGTAGAACACGTGTCTCGCGAGAAGCCTTGGGTGAAGGCCAGCGCGCCGCCGATTGTCGATCTTACTCCACCGGCTTCGATTTCGTCGCGGATGTCTTCCGTTTGCGTGGCGGTTTCCGAGACTTTGGAGCAGCTCCGTTGCGAACAGCACGGACTTTCTGCTCCTGTTCAGAGGTGGCCGCATCGCGTTGGCGACGTTCCTTGCGTTCCTTACGCAGCTCTTTCTCGTGCAAATAAGTCTTGAACTTTTTATAGGCAAGACCACCGCCCAAACCAGCGGCGGCAACGGCCAGTGCCGCTGCAATTTTTACCGGGCCCCGACCAGGTACCATATGCCACGGGCATTTAGGCAGCGGATAGCTATCCGGAAGAGAAAACTCACAACCACGCGAAGTACATTTATGCGCCATAACTTGTCGTACCGCGGCTGGCTAAGATCGTCAAGCCTAGGGCCGCAGATGTTGCGTGAACCACTCGGTGGCGGCCTTCGCCGCGCGGTCGAACTGGTCGGTGTAAGCCGAGAAGTGACCGCCGGGGTAGAGCTCCAGCCGCTTAGGCTCGCCGGCGCGGTTGAACGCCGCCAGGGCGAGGTCGGTGGGGCAGACGACGTCGGCGTCGCCGAGCACCATGAGGAGCGGGGTCGGCGCGATGCGCTCGATGAATGCGCCGGGCTCGTACTCCGAGTACATCTCGAGCGACCGCAGCGTGATCTCGTTGCGCCACTTCTTAAACCGCCACTTGTCCTCCTCCGGCGCGTTCTTGCCGGTGAAGAAGTCCCACGCGTCCGCACTCGCGTGTGAGGCCGCGCCGCCCGCGGCGGGGTCGACCACCATTGGGACCATTTTCGGCGGGTTGCCCTTGTAGCGCTCGAGGCGATCCGCATCCCAAGCGTCGCGCTGGCCAGGGAGCGCCTGCGGCGCGATCCGCCGCAGCGTCGTCTGCCAGCCGCTGATCGTCGGCACCTGCGCGACCACGCAGCGCACGCGGCGGTCGACCGCGGCGACGACGAGAACGTGGCCGCCCGCGTAACTCGTGCCCCAGATGCCGATCCGCTCAGGGTCGACTCCGTCCAGCGTCTGCACGAACGTGATCGCGTTGCGGTAGTCGCGCACCTGCATCCACGGGTCCAACTCCTGCCGCGGCTCCCCGTCGCTGTCCCCGAAATTGCGGTGGTCGTAAGCGAGGACGACATGGCCCGCGTCCGCGACGGCGGCCGCGTACCGGTCGAGGTAGAGCTCCTTAATGCAGTTGTAGCCGTGGGCCATGACCACGGCGGGCGCGGCTGCCGCGCGGCCTCGCGGACGGTACAGCCAACCCCGAAGCGTCGTCCCGTCCGCGTCGAACTCGACATGGGTGGCCTCGTGCGCCGCATCTGTGCTGAGCACGGTCGGATTATCTCCGCCCCCGAACAGGGGTCAAGCACCCAGGTGCCTGTGGGGCGCTTCTCAGATGCGCTTTGCCAAACCGGCAAATGAGCGAAAGCTGACGGCCCGGCACTATTTTGGCGCGGCAAAAATCACCACGTTCATGTCGCCGAGGCGCCGCGCGCACATGACCTTTGTTCCATCCGGCGACCAGCGCGGATTCACGAACTCGCCCGCAGCATCGGTGAGTTGCAT
>Ga0137403_10005113_pt1 | contig 15258 bp, 11 predicted proteins | sample CZOMad2_1_16fung_FD_122057 | JGI IMG/M metagenome (GOLD analysis project Ga0137403, IMG submission 122057) | Vadose zone soil fungal communities from Angelo Coast Range Reserve, California, USA - CZOMad2_1_16fungal (Hybrid Assembly) | ecosystem: Environmental > Terrestrial > Soil > Vadose zone... | reverse complement strand
GCCTATCGTGATTGTGTCGAGATACTGCGCCATGCGCAAGAACTAGTGGTGAAGCTTACTCCCGCGGTTCGAGCCGACATTGAGGTTCGGATCCTTGAGTTTATGGGCGATGCCCATTTCGCCCTGGGTGCTCTGGTAGAGTCCGCCCAAACCTATGCAGCCGCCGCGGCATGCGCGCAGCAAGCTGGCCTAAAAGCGGCGCAGATGCATGCGCTGACCTCCGCAATGTATCCACTGGGCTTCATTGATCCTGGTCAAGGTGTTGCCGCAGTCGAAGAGGCCGTGAAGATCAGCATGACCGTTAACGATCCAGCGCGCTTAGCGCTTACACAAATGCTGGCCGCGGGTTGTCGCCTGGTGTTCGACTCTTGGAACCAAACGGACGCTGAATTATGTACGTCCGCTTACGAAACCCTGCTCCGTCTGTATCCTTCAGAGTTGGACCCCTATCAGGCAATTGTATATGCACATATATTAATGCTTAAAGGCAATTACGAAGAAGCATTGGAGTTATGCGAACGCAGCCTATCGGAAGCCAGCGTATCCCGCGTCGGTCACGTAGTGAACTTTCTGGCGCACTTTGGTGCCCTTAGCGCAAAGACAATCGTGCTTCTCAGCACCGGGCAACTAGGGAAAGTGTTGCAGATTACTAAAGCCGGAAGAACATCTCCGGAAGAGAATTTGTCATTGTATTGGTTACTTACTAAAACCGAAGCATGGCTTCGCATCCTGGCTTTCGACTTCGAGGGCGCAACGCGAACTTGTCAAGCAACCGGAAAAGTCCGCGGAGAGTATCCAGACGCGCAGTACTACGCGATTGACCAGATCGCCGCCGGAAATATGGCGCTCCATGGAGGGAAATACTCTGAAGCGATTGAACATTTCAAGCGCGTACAGGACCTTGGGGTGAGCGCCAAATTTTTCCGGTGTTGGGTCTGGCCAATGACGGCGCAGCTTGAAACAGCGAACGCCTGGCTGCTGTCTGGAAATATCCTCAACGCGCGCGCTGACGGTGATGATTTTCTAGAGTCCGCGCTGTCCACCGCCGATCCCCATCTGCAGGAGCTCGCCTGGGATCTGAAGACGCGCGTGGCGACATCCAAAGGCTGCGAATGCTTGTCAGCGTCCTGTGGCTAATTGAGCGCAGAGAGGCCCATGCCTCTCATGGCGGGGATAGTTCCGAAGGTTTTACGCTGTTATTACCGAGATCGCAATCTATTTAGGGGTCTGGAGGAGGCATTGCACGTTTGCCCGACAACCCGAGTAACTCATGGTTGGAATCGCTCACAATTATGCTTGTATATTTACATACAATAGCCTATTATTGCACATAAACATGCAAGCCAAGAATCGCAGCAACGGCGTCCTCATTGCGGATGTGGTCGAATCTCGCTCTCACTCGCACCTCCGTTCCTCACTCAACGAGAAGCTTCGGGCTGCCAGTATCGCGCAATTGAACGACAAACTCATCCGCGTGCCTTACGCAGTCACTGCTGGGGATGAATTTCAAACAATAGCCTTCCGCGTGGACGCAATTCCGAAATTGATTCTGGACCTACGGAGGCGCCTCCAACCCCCTCAGCTCCGAATCGGCATTGGAATCGGAACGATCCAGGGGACCATACGCCGGCCCGTAAACCGCATCGCGGGTCAAGCTTTCGAATCCGCACGAGCCGCTATCACTGGAATTAAGGAAACAAGGAAGTACCCAACCCTGACCGCCTTTCGTTCACAGAACCCGGAATTAGACCAGGTCGCCAATCTGGTTTACGGTCTGCATGACACGCTGCTCCTACAAATCACTTCGAAACAATGGCAGACGATTGCGACATATCTAATCAAGGATCGCGTGGATTACACTGCGAAGGCCCTATCGATTGATATCTCAACCGCTTCAAGGAATCTGAAGCGCGGATATTTTTGGCAAATCGAACACACCGCGATCGTCATGGAAACTGTCCTACGGCGGGCTTTTCCATGATTGCTCGATTTCATACAATGTTAGGTTATTGCACGCGATGATACATCCGGCCTACAACCTTTTTCTGGCGATCTACCTGGCCCATCTCCTCACCGATTTTGTTTTTCAGACCACCCGGCTTGTTTCTAAAAAGCACCGGGGTGATTGGCATGGTTATGTCGTTCACGGAGTCACCCACTACGTTCTCCTTCTGGCGATTGTCGCTCTCGCAGATCCACACCGCTTCCCGACCCCATCCTTTCAGCTGGTTGCCGTTTCTCTCTCCGTTATTCATTTACTCGTGGACTGGGCCAAGATCTCTTCGACCAAGTCTCGGTTACTCCCAGACAACGCACTGGTTTTTCTGCTCGATCAAGCGATCCACCTCCTCACTGTCATTGGAGCTGTCTTTTTCCTTGTTCACCCATCGGTCCAACCGTTTGTCTCCTGGCTGACGCGAATTCGCTTCATTCAAGAAAAAATCCTGCTGGTGACCGCCGTCTATGTCTTAGTGATCTTCGGCGGTGGCTATCTCATTCGTGCGCTCATCGCTCCTCTTTGGAAGGAAGAGCAGGGGAAGGAAACAAAGGAACACGAGGAAGTGATAAACGCTGGGCTGTACATCGGTTGGCTGGAACGATTTCTGGTATTAACGGCGTTGTTTCTGCAATCTCCCGCCACAGTCGGTTTCATTCTTGCCGCCAAGTCGATTGCGCGCTATCCAGAGCTCAAGTCGGTTCGTTTCGCGGAATACTTTTTGATCGGAACACTTCTCAGCGTGACTATCGCCATCGGCGGAGCCATGGTCTTGCTGAAAGCTCTCTATGGCACCGTTGCTATCGGAAAATAAGATTGGACCCTCGCGTCCTTAGGTCTAAGCTCAACCCACGCTGCACCCCGAATTGTTTCACGCGCCGGTCAGGCGGGCCTCCGATCCCGTACATCGATGTATCCCGGATTAAGGCCACTGAAGTCCAAGCTTAAGCTGTGCGGCATAACCGAACGCTGCTCTCGCCTTGCAAGTCAAGATCAATAACTTGGTGAACTATCCCTCCGTGAAGTAGACGCAAGACTCGCCGAGCTTCAACGTAGCGAAGCTAATGCTTGGTCGTCGTCAGACTGATCGTGGTGGTGTGATTCAGGCTGCCGGACACACCCTTGATCGTCACCGTGGCGGTTCTCAGGTTCGCAGTGCTGCTGGCCTTCAGCGTGAGCGTGCTGCTGCCGCTGGTGCTTGCCGGGTTGAACGTGGCAGTCACGCCTTTTGGTAGGCCGGTAGCCGACAAGCTTACCGCTCCGCTGAACCCATTCAATTTGTTCACGGTGATCGTGCTGGTCACGCTGTTGCCGCGGCCAACGCTTAAAGTACTGGGTGCCGCGGACAAACTGAAATCGGGTGCCGGCGCAGAGGCATTGACCGTCAGGCCGACCGTGGTGGTATGCGTCAGACTTCCGGAAGTTCCGGTAACGGTCACAGTGACGGTGCCGACGGTCGCCACGCTGCTGGCGGTAAGCGTCAACGTACTGTTTCCGGTAGTGGGATTCGGATTGAATCCCGCAGACACGCCGCTGGGCAAAGCGGAAGTTACCGCCAGGCCCACACTGCCGTTAAATCCGTTCGCCGGCGTCGCGGTAATCGTTGTGTTTCCGCCGACTCCGCCCTGCACAATCGTTAACGAGTTTGGCGAAGCGCTCAGACTAAAGTCCGGCGCTGGCGGAGCCGCATTGACGGTAAGGCTGACGGACGCGGTGTGAGTCAAGCTGCCGGAAGTTCCGGTGATGGTCAAAATGACTGTTCCGGTTGCAGCGGTGCCGCCGGCGGTAAGGGTCAATTTGCTGCTGCCAGTGGCGGGATTCGGGCTGAAGGATGCCGTCACGCCGCTTGGCAACGCCGAGGTGCTCAGATTGACGCTGCCATTGAATGCGTTCACCGGATTCACGGTGATTGTCGTGCTGCCTGCTGCGCCTCCTTGAACAATCGTCACACTGGTTGGCGAAGCGGAGATCGAAAAATCGGGTTGCGGAGCAGATCCTGGCCACGCGTTGACCACATTGGCCACATTGATGGTGCCGATGCCGGTCGCGAAGTCCCATCCGGTGCTGGTGGCATAAGCGGGTTGCAGCACCGAGTTCGAAGTGGACAACACTCCATAGCCATCCGCGGAATCGAAACAGTTATTCGTCGTTGTGCACTCCACAGCCATATCGCCAAGCGTCACGTCGTAAAACACACAGGAACCCGCGGTGCCGTTTCCAAGGCTGGAGTTACACGACGCACTTCCGGCTCCGTTGAACTGATTCGCCGCAAGGCTATAAAGCATCGGATTGGGATTGCCTTGCCTCGCGCCCGTCTTCTGATTGATGAGCGCTTGCACCCCCGCCAGAATCGGCGAAGCAAACGAAGTTCCGCCGGCGGCGGTCCATCCGCTGGGTGATCCCGTGCAGGCCGCGCCTCCGTTGGCCGTATCGGAGTAGCAGAACACGTAAAAATGCGACCACAGCCCGTTGGCCGCAAACAGCGAAACGTCGGGAATGTCGCGCGCGCTGTCGTTTGGATTACCCGGCACTACTTGCCACGACGGCTTGGGATAACCGGCGCACGATCCGCTCACTACTCCATTGATGGACGGGGTGCCCGTTGCGCAGCCGCTTGGGCCGCCGCCGCCCGCAGCCGTAGTTGCGGTTCCCGTAATGGCGGCCAGCAACCCGCCCGCGGCGTTGCAAAAACTGCCGGGACCGCTGGTCGTGTAGCCTTCGTATGCCGCAAGCAGCGAACCGGTGCAAGAGTCGTTCCACGGAGTCTCCGGTACATAGGAACGCGCGGAAGCGTAGTTCGCGGTGTTCCCGGTATTCCAGTAAGTTGCATTCGTGCCCGAGTAGGTGTCGCTGAAATCCGTGCCACCAACAGCCACGTTGTAGGGAGTCGACGCCAAGGCGCTCACGGTGATGCCAAAACTGGCCGCCGTTTGATTTTGATCGCAAGCCGCGGCGCCCGAATCGCCCGACGCCACATACACCGACGTACCTTCCGTGACTGCTTGCTGATAAGTGGAATTGAACGCCGCGTTTGCCGCCGCCCCGTTCACGGTTTCGCATTCACCGTAGCTGACGCTGATAATCGCAGGCGTCGTGCTGCTCGAAACGAGGTTCTGCATGGCAATCAGACCGCCGAACGTGGTCTGGGTGTCCGCGCATGCGGCCATTTGAATGGCAGCGCTCGGCGCCGCGGCGCTGGCGTACTCCGAATCCAGAATCGCTTCGCCATCATCCGCGTTCACACCAGGAGCGCCACAATTGTTCGGCCCGCTGGGCGGAGCAGGATGAGTTTGGCTCAGCGAACCCGAATATCCGGACAATCCAAAGGTTGATCGGAACGTGCTCCAGTCCGCCGCCGAATACAGGTCCGTATCTTCAATCAGCACGATCGTCTGGCCCTGTCCGGTGATGCCGGCGGTAAACACCGGATTGAAGTTGTAAATGGTCGCCAGGTCTCCAGGCACCACCCCGTAATAGTCGCTACCCAGTCCGGAAGGAAATGTGTACTGGTGACGCGGCTTCATCATCGGATGCGGCCGGAAATCGTGCAGCGAGACAACTCCCGCAATCGCTGGCGCCAGGGCCGACGGAATATGCGGCTCGCTCATGTTGGCGATATGACTCTTTCCATTTACTTCCAGATGATGAATCTCGGTGTGAAAGGCCTGCATCACCTGACCGGCAGTTCCGGAAAAATCAACCATGACGCGGCTCGGATATACGAAGTTCACTTGGAATCCGTGCGACGTGAGCCAGTTCGTGATGGCGTCAATGTCCGGCTGCGCCAATCCGAACCGTTCGCCGAACTCGGCAGCGGTGAGCCAATGGTGATAGTTGGCGGATTCAGGGTTGTGTAAATCATCGATCAACGCTTTAAGCGCAGTCTCCTGCTCCGCAGGGCGCTTCAACTGCAGCAGCAAATGTTCCAGCATCAGGTTGTGCGCGACGGACCCGCGGTCATTTGCCGCTCGCGCTTCTGGCCGCATGTTTCCAGCCAGAACCGTAAGTTTGCTTTCATCGATATTCTGAGTAATCAGCGGTCGCGCATTTTGCGCGGCCGGCGATTGCGCGTGAGACGGCAAAGCGAAGCTAAGCAGTGCGATCAGTGATGTGACAACCAGGAGAATTGTTGCGAGCGAGGGTTTGCCGAGCCTGACGAACATGGCGGCTCCTTTCCTCAGCCCATCAGGGACACCTGGGCCTGTGACCGGCGTGAAATCCTGCGAATCTGCTGCGGGGAAACCTATGCGGGTGGATTCTAGGCCTTCGCCGAAACGGGCGTCAACTGTTCTTGCGGGCAACAAGCGGGCAATGTCCGGGCGTTCTTGTCTGGCGAAGATTTCGTTCCGCGGGTGGCCCAGCCCTGGTACCTTGTCCGCCGGAAAATCGTATAAACTCTTGCTCGGAATCGCGAGGCAGTTCGCGCCGGGTCAACTCGCCTTCCGCAAAAGCCAATATCGATTTTGCAAGCTGGAAGCGCGCTTTGTCTGAGAACACCAATGAGGGAAGGTTTCCCGTCGCAATTTTCTTGAAATAGGTTCCGCCGCGAACTCATTACAGTATTCCGTTGACAGTCGAGTATATGGCCGGTTCCCCGACCAGCATCCATATCAGTGGTCAATCAGCACCAGAAATTTTGTAACCGTGTTGTTACGCCGAGCGCTTTCTTCACTCTTGCCTTGCGCTGCTTGCTGCTGACGAGCGGTTTGCTGGTTGGCAAGAGCAGTCAGGCCCAAACGACGATAAACCCGAGCAAGGTGATAGTGAGCTTCCGGGGATTCCGGGTCGAGCTGGATGCAATTCTCAAGCTGCACGCGCGCCGCCACCCACTGTCCAGACCATTCGAACGCCTTGCCCGCCTGGCAGCGGGCAAGCGCATCTTTCGGTGCGATTCGAGCCGCGCGCTGCAGCCTTCGCAAGATTTCGGGCCGATGGGAGGCATCGCCGTTGTCTTCCGCAACCCGCAATAAAATTCCTCCGCAAAGTGCGTTGGCCGTTCCACTCGAGGGGTGAGAGTCGGCAAACGCGCAAACCCGTGACACCGCCACAGGGTTGGGGGTCGCCGTATCCTCAAGAGTGATTTCTCCCAGATAACGAAAGGTCAAATCGTCCTTCGGGTCGAGCTGTGTCGCCTGCAAGAGTGACCGAATGGAATCGGTTGAACGGTCCACGACATAGTAAGTGAGCCCAAGCAGGATCTTTACGCGGGCGGATTGCGGAAAGATCTGCGCAGACTGTTCCAAGACGACGATTGCCGCGTCGAAAGTCTGATGCGTGAGCAATTCGCGAGCGAGGACCAAGTGATGTTGCTCCACCCTCGGCTCAAGCGTGACGGCAGCCTGGTAGCTGTGCACAGCTGCTAGAGAGTCTCCGCGCCTTTCCTGAATATCTCCCAGCAAACTTTCCAGCGAGGCGCTGTCTTCCACAGATCTGGCTCGTTCAGCGCTCGCCATTGCAGCGTCTAAATCGCCATCTCGAAAATGCGCCAGCGCCAGATTAAAGAAAATGTCGGCCCGACGGGGAGCGAGAGAGCTCGCGGCGGCGAAGTCCTTGGCGGCTTCGGCGAAAAGGTTGGCCCGGCTCAGCGTCTCCGCCATTTGCAGGCGAAGTTGGAGTTCTTTGTCGTCAGGAAGCCGGAAATTTCGCAGTGCCGCAAGCGATTGCGCCGGGCTAACGTGCGAATCCAGTTGCGCTGCCAAGCGGGCAAGGCTCGCCGCTACCTGCAAGTCCAGATTTTCGGGAGCAAGTTTGGCGGCAGCCTCCATGTCCAATGCGGCTGCGGAGGACTGACCCAAGCCAGACTCGATCGATGCTCTCAAGCGAAAGAACGAGATACGGCGTGGTCCGTCGAGTGGGGGAGTAACACCGTGCAGTGCCGCTGCCGCTTCTTTGTAACGGTGCGCGCGAGAGAGGTGAACCGCTCGCTGCACAGGATCTGGCGGGGGCTTCGAGGGCGGGGCTTGGGTAAAGCAAACCTCCAGCAGCAGCAGCGAGCACAATGTTTGCAAGAAGAGGGGCATATGGGGAAACATAATATCGCAGCGACGCGAACGTTGCGCGTTTATGCAAACGTGTGAGAAAATTCCGCCGTGTCCGGCACACCCGCTCCACAGCTACGCCGTGAACTGGGCCTCGTTGAGGCTGTCTCGGCCAATATGTTGGAGATGATCGGCGTTGGTCCTTTCCTGACTATCCCCTTAATTTTGAGTACGATGAACGGTCCACAGGCGATGCTCGGCTGGCTGATCGGAGCCGTCGTAGCGGTTTGTGATGGGCTGGTTTGGGCAGAACTGGGCGCCGCCATGCCGGGTTCTGGAGGACCTTATCGATATTTGTCCGAGGCTTACGGCCCCCATGGGCTGGGGAGGCTGATGAGCTTCCTTTTCATCTGGGAGACTATCTTCCTCGCACCCCTTTCGATTGGCGCCGGAGCCGTGGGATTCTCGCAATATACAAAATTCCTTTGGCCGACCATGGGCCCTTGGCATGGCAAGGCGGTCGCGGTTGCGGTCTGCCTGTTGATCACATTTTTACTGTATCGGGACATTCGCTCGGTCGGCCGCCTCTCTATCGCATTATGGATTGTGGTGATTTTTACGGCGCTGGCGGTAACGGTGGCAGGATTGCTAAATTTTAAGGTCCATCGCATTCTGGATTTTCCGCCGCACGCTTTCGCACCTTCGAAACAGTTTTTCGTCGGCTTAGGCGGGGCGACTTTGTTAGCGATGTACGACTATGGCGGCTACAACAACGCGTGCTTTTTTGCCGGCGAAGTCAGGCGCCCGGAGAGAGTGATTCCCCGATCGATATTGATCTCGATCGGTTTGGTCGCGGCCTTGTACCTGACCATGAACCTTACCATCATCGGAGTGATTCCATGGCGGGAAGCAATGCATTCGACCTTCATCGTTTCCGACCTGATGCTGCGGTTATACGGATCAACCGTCGCGCAAGTGATGACCGGCCTGATTCTATTTACGACCTTTGCCTCGCTGTTTGCGGTACTGCTGGGTTATTCGCGCGTTCCGTTTGCCGCCGCTACCGACGGACGATTCTTCGCGATTTTCGGACGGCTGCATCGTACGAAAAACTTCCCTTATTTTTCCGTGGCGTTCATCGGAATCGCGTCCGGATTCGCGTGTCTGTTGGATCTTTCCGACCTAATCACCGCACTCATTGTCATCCAAGTGCTGGTGCAGTTCATGGCTCAGGTGGTGGCGGTGACGCTGATACGGCGATACCGCCCGGATATTCACCGGCCGTTCAAGATGTGGCTATATCCGGTAACGAGTGTAGTGGCATTTGCGGGGTGGGCGTTCATCCTGGGGGCCAGCGGCCGCAAGTTTATTTTATGGGGATTTGCGCTGGCAGCATTCGGCGTCCTCGCGTACTTATGGAGGGCGCGGGCACAACAGGAATGGCCGTTTGCAGGGCCGCAAGCCGAGGTAGCGCCATGAATGCCGCCAACGCGCCGGAGGTCCTGGTGGTAGGCGATTTGTTCGCGGATCTGGTGATGAGTGGTTTTGAGGCATGGCCGCGCCCGGGCGAAGAAGTCTTTGCCAAACGATTTCACAAAGAGATCGGAGGCGGCGCTGCCATCACCGCATCCGGCTTAGGCAAACTTGGAATCCGGGTAGGAGTAGTTGGAGTTGTTGGAAGCTATGATGGCCAGTGGATAAAAGATCAATTAAGGGCACAGGGTGTGGACACCTCGACAATTCGAGTGTCCGTCGCGGAGCCAACAGCAATTACGATCAGTGTGTCCAGAGCTTTGGACCGCACATTTTTTACATATAACGGCGCGAATCGCGAACTGCCTGCGTTATTGGCCACGCTGATCGACAATCAAGATTTCCATTCGGCGCGACACATTCACTTGGCGCATGCCATGGATCCAGAAAAGCTTCCGGGCGCATTCGAATCGCTCAAAAATAACGGCAGAACTTTGTCGGTGGATGTCGGCTGGCATCCCGAGTGGTACGCGGACAAGAGCGCGCTCGCAGCGCTTAAATTGGTGGATGTTTTTTTTCCCAATGAACGCGAAGGGGAAGCTATGACCGGGGAAAAAGATCCGTGTCGAATGCTTAAAGCGATGCAAATTGCGGGTTTGCGTCGCGTGGCGATGAAGCTGGGCAGGAACGGCGCGGCGCTGTTGTGGGACGGCGACATTGTTTTCCAGGAAGCCAGCGCGATAGAACCTGTCGATACGACCGGAGCCGGCGATTGTTTCGATGCAGGGTTTTTGTATGGCTGGCTGCATGGAATGGAACCCAAGCAGTGTCTGCGCACGGGTACCGCTTGCGGAGAAATGTCCACGCTGGCGCTGGGCGGTATTGCAGGCTTCCCCTGCAAGGAAGAATTGGAAACGATCTTATGCAACGTAAAGTAAGCGTGATCGGGGGCGGCGGCTTGCGAACCCCGTTGCTGGTGCATGGCCTGTTGCGCGCTCAGGCATTGCTCAACATTGGCGAATTGCAACTCTACGACGTGGACCAGAGTCGTGCCGAATTGATGGCTTCGCTCGGACGGGAAATCGCGAAGAATCTGAAGGTGCAGTTAAAGATTGCTGCCGTCGATTCGATTGAACGCGCAACGGAAGGTAGCGACTTTGTGCTGAGCAGTCTGCGAATAGGAGGGATGGCGGCGCGCGCCAGAGATGAACGAATTGCCATTGCGGAAGGACTCACAGGCCAGGAAACTACCGGTCCGGGCGGAGTGGCAATGGCTTTGCGAACGATTCCGGTGGCGCTCACGCACGCGCGGATCGTGGAGCGGGTTGCTCCCCAAGCGTGGTTCATCAACTTCACGAATCCCGCGGGCCTGATCACCCAGGCATTGCAGCAGCACACCAAGCTCAGGGTTATCGGCATCTGCGACACTCCGGCGGAGTTGTTTCACCGCATCGCGGATGCGCTTCATCAACCAGCTTCCGAGGTTCATTGCGAATATGCTGGGCTGAACCATTTGGGATGGGTCCGGCGAGTCACGGTACGCGGAGAAGACGTGACCGCCCGATTGTTAGGCGACGAGCAAGCGCTGCGGCAGTTGTATCACGCGGATTTATTCGATCCTTTGCTGATTCAAGTGCTGAATCTGATCCCTTCTGAATATTTGTTCTTTTACTACAGCCAGCGAAAAGCCTACCGAAACCAGTTGCGTGCGGGAGCCAGCCGCGGAGAAGAACTTTTGCGAATGAACAGCGGTTTATTCACGCAACTTGAGTCCGAGTCTCCTGCCGGTGCGCTGGCAACTTACCGCAACTATTTGATGCAGCGAAACGCGTCGTACCTGCGGCTTGAGGCAGAAGCCGGAACCGCGTTTCAAGCAACCCAACCCGAACCAGACCCGTTTGACCGCCCCACCGGCTATCACAAAATAGCGGTGGAAGTGATGAGTGCGCTGGTGTCGCCAGAAGCCCGCACGGTGGTGGTGAACGTTCGCAACGAACAATGCATTGGGGATCTGCATCCCGACGATGTTGTGGAAGTACCTGCGCAGATCAGCGCGCGGGGCATCACGCCAATACCAACTGGACCACTGCCGGAGAGCACGCGCGGATTAGTATTGGCTGTTAAAGCCTACGAACGCACGGCGATCAGGGCGGCAATCGAGAAATCATGGCCGCTGGCGCAACTGGCAATGCTTGAGTATCCGATCATCGGTCAATGGGAAATCGCGGAAAATCTGCAACGAATTTGGGCGAGCTGCGACCAACATCTCGGATATCTGAGCAAATAACCGCCAGTTGGTCGCTCGGGGGCCTGGAGCGTTGCAGAAGGAAAGAGTCTCGGTTTGCGAACTTGCGAGAGCTTGGCGAGGTTAAAGAAATCGAATCGAAACCAGTTGTCGGCTAATTTTCGCGAAAAAGGGTGGGCAGGAAAAGGAGTTTGGAGTACAATTTGACATTGCAAACGTGTGCAACGCCGGTGAACCCCTGTGCAAAGACCCACCTCCATTAAAGATATAGCCAGGATTGCCAACGTCTCTTCTTCCACCGTTTCCAGGGCCCTCCAAAACAGCCGGCTCATCAGCAGCAGGACTGCTGAGCGAATCCAACACATCGCCAAGGAATCCGGTTATCGCGCCAGCGCTATCGCCCGGGGATTGGTGACTCAGCGTACAAAAACAATTGGCGTGGTGGTTACGACCATTGCCGATCCTTTCGTCAGCGAAGTGGTGAGCGGAATTGAAGAGTACGGTAACGAACACGGCTATTCGGTGTTTCTGGCAAATTCAAACGCGGACGCCCAGCGAGAGACCAAGGTTGTGCACTCCTTCTCCGAACAGCGCGTGGAAGGCGTGGTGGTCACCTCTTCCCGCGTCGGCGCACTCTATCGTCCTCTTTTGTCGGAAATGAGAATTCCCATTGTGCTGATTAACAACCAGCATCCGGGAGAATTCGTAAACTCGGTCTTAATCGAGAATGTCAAAGGCAGCACCGAGGTTACCAACCACCTGATTCAGCTGGGTCACCGACGGATTGCATATCTCGGAGACCGCTACGGCTATCAGTCCGACATGGAAAGATCGACTGGATATCGAGAAGCGCTGGAACGCGCCGGACTTCCGTTTCTCCCGGAATTGGTGGTGCACGGAGACGGCAAGTGCGAAGGCGGAATGACCGGAGTGGAAGTGCTGCTAAACCTGCCAAACCCGCCCACGGCAATTTTCTGCTACAACGACATGACCGCACTGGGTGCGCTACGGCAGCTACACCTGCGAAAAATGCGCGTGCCGGATGACATTTCCATCATCGGGTTCGATGATCTTTTCATAGCGTCCTACACCCAGCCTCCGCTCACAACCGTTCGCCAGCCACGCCGATTGATGGGCAAGTTGGCGATGGAAAGCCTGTTGAAACTGATTGCCGGCGAGAAATCCGCAACCACGATCAAGGTTCCAGCGGAGTTAATCGTTCGCGAATCGACCGCGCCACCACGGAAGGACTAGCGATGGAACCCCGGACGAACTTATTGTTGCGTGCCGCGCCATGCAGTGAAGGGCGTGGAACCACGATGGCCGCAGAGTCCGATCAAGTTGGATTTGAGTACCTGAAATTGCAGGTCCGGCAACTGCAAGCCGGCGACGAATATAGCGCGGAAACTGCCGCGAATGAATTGGGGATCGTCGGGCTGGGAGGCCGATTCGACGTAAGCTCAACGGAAGGAACATGGAAAAGTGTTGGGAGCCGTGCAAACGTATTCAGCGGGATGCCCTCGGCGGTGTACCTGCCCATTCAGACAAAATTCACGATTACCGCGATTACCAATTGCGATTTGGCGTTTTGTTATTCGCTAGCGAACACCAAATATCCCGGTGCTTTGATCAAGCCGGAAGACGTTGCGGTGGAAATTCGCGGTGGCGGCAATGCGACACGGCAGATCAATCATATTTTGACCCCACAATTCCCGGCGGACCGTTTGCTGATCGTCGAGGTGTATACGCCGAGCGGAAATTGGTCCAGCTATCCTCCCCATAAGCACGACGTACACAATCCACCCGGAGAAGTGGACCTGGAGGAACTCTATTACTACCGGATTGATCGACCGGAAGGATATGCGATTCAGCGTGTGTACACGCGGGACGGACGATTGAACGAGACGCTGACGGTACGGAATGGGGATTTGGTGCTCGTCCCGGAAGGATATCATCCGGTCGTCGCAGCGCACGGTTACAACATTTATTACTTGAATGTGCTGGCGGGGTCGGCGCGGTCAATGGCCGCGTCCGACGACCCCGACTACGCATGGGTGCGGGACAGCTGGAAAGAAAAAGATCCGCGAGTCCCGGTGGTGAAATGAAAATGGTGACCTCATCGCTGAGTCCGCTACAGCAGACCGCAGCGTTTCCCCTCACAGATTACTGGAATGATTCCTGTTCCATCGAGGAGTTGCAGTACGCGATTGCGAATGGAGCGGTAGGCGCCACTTCGAATCCCACAATCGTGCTGGCGGTCCTAAAAAAAGAACTGCCGTTGTGGCGCGACCGGATTCATCAAATCATCGCCGAGAATCCCGAAGCGAACGAAGTGGAAATTGCCTGGCAGGTGATCGAAGAAATGGGTGTGAAGGCCGCTAATCTGCTGATGCCGGTTTTCACCCGGGAAAATGGCCGCAAAGGCCGCATATCGCTGCAGACTAATCCGACGTTTTATCGAAATGCTAAGGCCATCGTCGATCAAGCGGTGCGGTTTGATTCGCTTGCTCCGAACATCCAGGTGAAAGTGCCGGCGACCGCCGCAGGAATCGCAGCGGCCGAGGAAGTTACCTATCGCGGCCTGCATCTGAACGCGACCGTTTGCTTCACCGTTCCACAGGCGATTGCCGTGGCGGAAGCGGTGCAAAGAGGGATCGAGCGCCGGACCACTGAAGGCAAAGACAGCGCTCATCTGACGCCAGCGTGCACCCTGATGGTCGGGCGACTCGATGACTGGCTGAAAGTGGTTGCCAAAAAGGAAGGTATCACCATCGTTCCAGGCCACCTGGATTGGGCCGGCATCGCAGCAATCAAGAAAGCGTACGGGATTTTTCGTCAGCGCGGATACCAGACGCGGCTGCTCGCCGCCGCCTACCGTCATCACCTGCATTGGTCGGAGTTAATCGGCGGGGACTTAATTATGACCATTCCGTATGACTGGCAAGTGCAATTCAACCGGTCCAGTGTGGAGGTCAAGGAGCGGATGCAGAATTCGGTCAATACCGAAACCGTCGCGGAGTTATACGGCAAGTTTGCGGATTTCCGTCGGGCGTATGAAGAGAATGGAATGGCCGTAGAGGAATTCGACGGCTACGGCGCGACCGTCCGAACACTGCGCACGTTTATCGGCGCATATTACGAGCTGCTGAGTTTCGTACGTGATTTCATGTTGCCGGATCCGGACAAGAAGTAGCACGGGTTCGTTGAAGTGGCCGATGCAGCGCAGCAAGAAATGTTTCGGGAGAGAAGATGGCGAAATTGCGAGTCGGTAATGCCCCGTGTTCCTGGGGCACCCTCGAATTTGAAACGACGAAAGCCGAGCAAATCGGTTACGGCCGGATGCTGGATGAATTGGCGGAGACCGGGTACACCGGAACCGAATTAGGCGATTGGGGATACATGCCTACCGATCCGGCCAGGCTGGCGCGCGAACTGTCCGCGCGCGGAGTGGCTATGCTTGGGGCGTTCGTGCCAGTTGCGTTGATCGATGCTTCGGCACACAGCGCGGGAATTGAAGCAGCACTGAAAACAGCGCGGTTAGTGGCGAGCGTGGGGCGCGAACCTGC
>Ga0137403_10005112_pt1 | contig 15258 bp, 16 predicted proteins | sample CZOMad2_1_16fung_FD_122057 | JGI IMG/M metagenome (GOLD analysis project Ga0137403, IMG submission 122057) | Vadose zone soil fungal communities from Angelo Coast Range Reserve, California, USA - CZOMad2_1_16fungal (Hybrid Assembly) | ecosystem: Environmental > Terrestrial > Soil > Vadose zone... | reverse complement strand
TCCTCTTCACGACCATCTCTCGACGCGCTCCGCGTGTCGGGCGCGCGGATGCAGCACGCTGATCGCCCAGCCCATGTCGATCCGCTCTCCGTACCAGCCCGAGATTCCGGTCCGCGGGTGGACGTGGAGCCCCTGCGCGGCGTGGCGGGCCCGGAGTGTCTGGATCGGATCGTCAGGCACCGGCGCGGGAGCCGGCACTTCGGGGAACTCGCGACCGTCCGGCCATCTGAACCGCAGACCCCCATCGGCCCGTCGCTCGACGTGAAAGCCCTCCTCGTGGACCGCGCGATGGTGACGCCGGCACAGCAAGGCGAGGTTGGAGAGCGTCGTGGGCCCACCCTGCGCCCAATGCCGCAGGTGGTGACCCTGTCCCATCCGCACGAGGCAGCCCGGAAAGCGGCAGCCCTGGTCTCGATGCAGGAGCGCCCGCCGCAGGGCGGGGGGAATGGTCCGGGTCCGGGCCCCGATCTCCACGACGCGCCCGGCGGCGTCATGCCGCATCACCACCCGGCTCGCGTCACACGCGAGCCGACGCGACGTTCCCGCGGGAACGTGCGCGCCGTCCTCGAGGACTGACTGACCGGGCTGACCCGGATCGGCCAGGACCGCGGCGTCGACGTGGACCACCACCTGGTAGCGCTCGCCCGGCGTGCCCGGATCGAGGCCGTCGTGCAAGGCCGTCTCGGCCACCAGCGCCAGCGCATCCGCCCGCTGCTGGCGGAGGGTCGGAACTTCTTCGGCCGGCGTTTCACCGGCCCGCACCGGCCGGCGGGCCCTCGGGTACATGGCCTCACGCCCGGCGTCCAGCGCGCGTAGGAGTAGCGCCCCCACCTCCGGCGCGAGCCGCCCCCTCACCACCACCATGCCGTCCTCGTCCTCGTACACCTGTAGCCCCCGCCGTGTGTGCCGGCGGGCCGCCTCTCGCGCCTCTGCGCGCCGGTCTACTTGGCGCCAGCCCTGCACGATGCGCTCCACGTGCACCGCCGTGCCCGCCCGCCCCACCGCGAGCAGTCGCGCTTCGGTCTCCGGCGTCGCCACGCGCGTGAGCGCCCGCACCTTGGCGTACGACAGCTCGCCTCGTCCCAGTGCCTCCGCCAGACGCGGCAGCGTTGCCAGCGCCCGCGCCACCCGCACCCGCTCCCTTGCTGTCCCTGGCTCCAGCCCCACCCGCCAGGAGAGCCACGCCGCGCAGGAGCTGAACCCGGTGTTCCAGCCCCCGCGGGCATCGAACTCCCGGATCAGCTCGAGCAGTCGCGCGGTGGCGGCGTCCAGGTGGGCCGACAGCTCGGCGATCTCGTCGCCCAGCTGGTCCAGCTCGGCGGCGTGACGGAGACCGGCGGAATTCTTCAGCGCGGGGATACTCATGGGGCGCCCTCCCTTGGTGGTGGGCCAACTCTATACCCGCGTTCGGAGGGCGCCGGCGCGCGGCCAGGAGGGGCAAACGGAGAGCGCGAGACCATTCGGGTTTCGCCCGTCGCCGTTCGCCCATCGGGCGGCCCGGGTGGGCCTCTGAGCGGGCGTCGACTACGCGCCGCCGGGCGACGACGATGTGCCTCGCGCGCGGGCGTCAAGCGGAAAATGCTGTTATGCGCGAGCGGTTCCGAGCTCCTGGCGCACGAGGGCGGCGCCGGCGGCGAGGGCGTGGAGCTTGCCGACCGCGACCCCACGGGCCAGCGGCACCATCCCGCAGTTGGTGCAGGGGAACACGCGCTCGGGCTTGACGTGCTTGAGTCCCTCGCGGATCACCGCGGCCACCTGCGCCGGCGTCTCCACCGTGTCGCTGGCCACGTCCACCGCGCCGAGCAGGATGTCCTTGTCGCCGAGCAGGCCGATGAGCGAGATGGGCACCCGCGCGGCCGCGCATTCCAGGGACACACCCCCCACGCGGCTCCGGGCGAGCAGCGGGAAGGTCTGCTCGTACTGGCGCCACTCGCCGCCGAGGGTCTGCTTCCAGTCGTTGTTGGCCTTGATCCCGTACCCGTAGCAGATGTGGACGGCGGTGCGGCAGCGCAGCCCCTCCACCGCGGTGTCGAGCGCGGCCACCCCCCAGTCGCGCACCTCGTCCATGTAGACGTTGAAGGCCGGCTCGTCGAGCTGGATCACCTCCACGCCCAGCGCCTCCAGCTCGCGCGCCTCCTCGTTGATGAGCCGCGCCAGCGCCATGCCGAGGCGCTCGCGGCTCCCGTAGTGCGCGTCGTGGATGGTGTCCACGATGGTCATGGGCCCCGGCATGGTGAACTTGAGCGGCCGCCGCGTCTGGCTGCGCGCGAAGCGGACCTCGGCGGAGTGGATGGAGCCGCGGCGGCGGACGGGTGCGGTCACGGTGGGCACGTCGGCCTTGTAGCGGTCGGCGCGGATGCCGATCGTGACCATCTTGGTGAAGTCCACGCCGTCGAGGGCTTCCACGAAGCCCCACACGAAGTGGCGGCGGCTCTGCTCGCCGTCGGTGACGATGTCGATGCCCGCCTGCTCCTGATCGCGGAGCGCCAGCACCACCGCGTCACGCTTGGCCTCCTCCAGCGCCGCCCCCTCCACCCGCCAGGGCGCCCACAGGGCCCGGGGCGTGGCCAGCCAGGCCGGTTTGGGGAGGCTTCCCGCGATGGTAGTCTCCAGCATTTCGGGCGCATGGTATCATGGCCGCCGTGAATCGCTTGGCCACCGCCGTCCTCGCGCTTGGAATACTCCTCGCCGGTTGCCAGTCGCTGGAGCCGGACCGACAGTGGTACAAGCCGAGCGGCGACTACACCGCCGCCGAGCTCGAGCGGGACACCAAGGCCTGCACCAAGGGCCGCGTCCTCAGCGAGGAATGTCTCCAGCAGCACGGGTGGGCGTCGCTGTCGGGTGACCGCGTGCCCAAGCGCAAGGAGACGCCCCCCGCCGGCTCGGGCGTGACGCCGGGCCGCTATTAGCATCCGCGCGGTGGTCTTCGATTTCGGCGGCGTCCTCTGGGACATGCGCTGGGACGTCGCGCGTGCCCTCTCCGAGCAGCACGGCCTGCCCCGCTCCTCGATCTTCGAAACTCTCTATCGGACCGACGCCTGGCATGCTATCGAGCGCGGCATCGGCGATGCCGAGGCCTGGAGGGCGCGCGCCCACGCGGAGCTCGAGACGCGCGCGGGCCGGCCGCTGCCTGCGCTCCACGACGAGTGGCGTCGGGCCCAGCGCCCCATCGCGGCGAATCTGGATCTGATCGGCCGCCTGCGCCCGCCCTACAAGGTCTCGGTGCTGAGCAATGCCGACGGCTCGCTCCGCGGGCGCCTGGAGGACGAGATGCGCATCCACCACCTCTTCGACGACATCGTCTGCTCGGCGGAGGTGGGGATGGCCAAGCCCGAGCCGGAGATCTTCCGGCTCGCGGCGGGGCGGCTGGGGCTGGACCCCGCCGAGTGCGCCTTCGTGGACGACTGGGACCAGAACATCGAGGCGGCGAAGGCGGTCGGAATGACGGCCATCCACTATCAGCTCGACAAGGGCGACGATCTCGCGGCGCTGCTGGCCGGCGCGGGCGTGCGGTCGCGCGCACGCTGATGCCGCGCATCGCCTGCTTCATCAATCCCGGGGCCGTGCTCGCCGACGCGATCGCGCTGGCGGCGCGCGCGGACGTGCTCGGCTACGACAGCGTCTGGTGCACACACGGTCTGGGCCGCGACGCCCTCCTCGTCCTCGCCGCCTACGGCTTCGGCGCGCCGCGGGCGGGCCTGGGCTCCGGGGTGATCCCGATCTATCCGCGGCATCCGGTATTGCTCGCCCAGGAGGCGCTGACCCTCGCCGAGGTCAGCGGCGGGCGCCTGCGGCTCGGCATCGGGGTGAGCCACGCGCCCATGGTGGCGGGGGGGCTCGGGCTCGACATGGGGCGTCCGCTCGACGTGATGCGCGAGTACGTGACGGTGCTGCGCGGCGCGCTCACGGGAAAGGTCCGGCATCAGGGGCCGCGCTATCAGGTGGACTGGCAGAGCGGCGTGCCGAGCCTGCCCGCGCCGCCGCCGGTGCTCCTGGGTGGCCTGGGGCCGAAGATGCTCGAGCTGGCGGGTGAGATCGCCGACGGCGCCGTGCTGTGGCTCTGCGCTCCCGAATACATTCGCCGCGAGGCGCTGCCCGCCATCCGCCGGGGCCGCGAGCGCGCCGGCAAGCCGCTGGCCGGTTTCGAGATCGTGGCGGCGGTGCCCGCGGCCATCACGGTGGACCGCGGCGCGGCGCTGGCGCTCTTCAAGCGCGAGCTCACGCGTTACCTCGCCCTGCCCTTCTACCGCGCCATGCTGGACAAGAGCGGGTTCCGCGCCGAGCTGGCCGCCTACGACAAGACGCCGGGACCGGAGGCGGTGCCCGATCGTCTCGCCGGCGCGCTCGGCGCGGTGGGCGACTATCGCACGCTGGCCACCTTCGTCGCCGCCCACCGCGAGGCCGGCGTCACGCTACCTGCCATCCGCCCCATCGGCTTCCCCGACGCCCCGCACTACCTGCCGACGCTGGAAGCCGGCGCCACCACCTGACGGGACCGTGGGCACCGGGCGCGTCCCGTTCGGGAGCCTGACCGCGCTCCTCCGCGCGGTGCCGGTGTCGCCCGAGGATCCCGGCACCGCCGCCTTGATGGCGCGGCTCCGCGGAGTCCGGCGCGCAGGCGAGTTCGACCGCGCCGCCTTTCTCGCCATGTGCCGCTGGAAGAGCCCGCGCGCGCTGCGGCACTACCGCCGGCACTCGGACGCCACCGTGCGGCAGGTGGCCCGCGCCGTGCTGGCCACCCGGAGCGAGCGCCGGCGCCTGGCGCTCCTGACCAGGCTGCGCGGCGTGAGCGTCCCCACCGCGTCCGCCATCCTCACCCTCATCGAGCCGCGGCGCTACGGCGTGCTCGACATCCGGGTGTGGCAGCTGCTCCACGCGCTCGGCGCGGTGGGGGCCTGCCCCGCCGGCCGCGGCTTCGGCGCCGCGCACTGGGAGCAGTTCCTCCGCCTCCTGCGCGCGCAGGCGCGCGCGCGGCAAACCACCCCGCGCCTGGTCGAGCTCACGCTCTTCCACTACCACCGCACGGTGCAGACGGGGCGGCTCTACGAGCCGGCGGCCGGCCGGCGGCGGAGCCCGACCACCGTCAATGCCGCGCCGCCCAGGAAGAGCGGCAGGCCGAGCCACAGCCGCTGACGGGCGCGGGCGCGGGCTCGCAGCGTCGCCAGCACCATCCGGTCCCCGGCTGCGATCTCACCGCGTCCGGCGAGGAATTGCCGGAGGCGCTCCTGCATCTCCGGCGGCATCTCGCGCTTGCCCCATTGCACATCCCCTTGAAGCACCCGCAGTCGTTCCAGCTCCGCATCGGAGCGGGCCAGCGCCGCGCGGCTGTCCGTATCCGTCTCCCGCTCGCGGCCGGTGAGGAAGAGCGTACGCAGCCGCGGCAGTCCCGCTTCGAGGAGGTCGAGCCAGGGATGATCCATGGCGGGAAAGGCGAGGAGGAGGAGCCCGGCCATCGCGACGGCGGCGCTCGCCACCAGCGCCATCCCACGGAGCGCGCGCCAGCCCCGCGCGCGGACCGCGCGCCAGGTCGCCGCCGTGCCCAGCGCGAGGGCGGTGAGCGCGGCGAGGGCGCCGAAGGTCGTGACCACGCTGGCGCCGGTGGGCAGGTCCCAGCGGTAGGCCGCCGCGAGCCCGGCCGCGCTCACCAGCGCCCCGGCGGCCCAGCCGACGGCGAGCCGGCCCTTGATCGAGCGGGCGAGCAGCGACCCGAGCGCCGCGGGGATGATGAGGTAGGAGAAGACGAGCAGCACCCCGGCCATGCGCACCGAGCTCGTGACCACCAGCGCGAAGGAAACGTAGAAGCAGAGATCCCAGGCGGCGATGTGGCGGCCCCGCGCCCGCGCGGCCTCCGGGTCGAGCGAGATCTCCAGCAGAGGCCGGCGGAGCAGCCAGTGGCCCGCGCCCACCGCCGCGTAGAGCGAGGCCACCGCGCCTACCTCGCCCGGCGTCACGGTGAGGATGCCCCCCACGAGGAGCTGCTTGATGTGCTCGCTGCCCTGGGGCGCGCGGTCCACCACGAGCACCGCCGCCGCCGCGGAGACCACGTAGACGATGCCGATGATGGCCTCCTGCGGGATCGCGGCGCGCCGGGTGCGGCTCACCGCGAAGAGCGCCGCGCCCCCGACCGCGAAGGCCAGCGCATACCAGTAGGCGGCCGGGCTCTGGATGGGATGCCCGGCCAGAAACGCGACGGTGATGCCGAGCGCCGCCACCTGGGCCAGCGCCAGGTCCACGAAGATGACGCCGCGGGCGAGCACGTGGAGGCCCAGGTAGACGTGGATGCCGGTGAGGACGAGACACGCGAGAAGGGGAAGGCCGAGGATGTCGAGCATGGCGCCGCGCCCCCCTCCGCCTAGCGCGGGGCGGCTGCGGCCTCGACGAGCCGCCGCACGTTGAGGTCGAAGAGCGCGATGTAGTCGCGGGCCTCCGGCTCGGCTCCCACCGACGAGGCCAGGATCACCGCGCGCGCGCCGCTCCGCACCGCCACCTGCGCCACGACGGACGGATTCGACCACGGCTCGGCGAGAATGAGGCGCACCCCGCCCTCGCGCATCCTGGTGGTGAGGGCGCCCAGCGACTGCGGAGACGGGGGCACGCCGGGGCTCGGCTCGATCGCGGCGACCACCACGAGGCCGAAGCGACGCGCGAAGTAGGGCCACGAATCGTGCGCCACCACCACGCGGAGCCCCGCCAGCGGCGCCGTCGCCCGGGACCAGCGCGCGAGCCCCGCGTCGAGGCGCTCGAGGAAGCGCGCGCGGTTGGCGGTGAAGGCCGCGCGGTCGGCGGGGGCCAGGCGCGCGAGGCCGCCCAGGATGGTCGCGGTCATGACGCGCGCGTTCTCGGGATCGAGCCAGTAGTGCGTATTGCCCAGCCCGTGGACATGTCCCCCGCGCTCCGGCCGCGCCCGCACCGTCTCGGCCTGGAGGAGCTCGACGCCGTCCGACACGTCGAGATCCCCGGACCCGCGGGGCAGGAGCCGGGCATTCCCGGCCGCGCGGAGCGGGCGGGCCAGCCAGGGCTCGTGGTCGAGGCCGATGCGCACCAGAAGGGCGGCCGCGCGGAGCCGCGCGAGCTGACCGGGCTTGACCTCGACGGCGTGCGGATCGTGGATGGCGGGGGCGAGGCTTTCCACGCTGACGCGGTCGCCTCCCACCGCCTCCACGAGGGCCTTGAGATCGGTGGTGGTGGTCACGACGGAGACGGCGCCGCCGCCCCACGCGGGGGCGGCGGCGAGCAGCAGGACAAGAATCAGCGCCGGGGGGCGCGGCACCGGCTACTTCTTGGCGGTGAAGATGCCCTTGGGCACCATGCAGTGCACGCCCTTGCGGACGTCCACCACCTGGGTGACGCGGCAGTCGCCGACCATGGAGGTGAGGGAATACGCCTCGTACCGGTCCAGGGGCACCTGCTTCTGCGCGGCCAGGAAGTCCACCGTCTCGCGGACGGCGTTGACCATGGCCTTGTTGAGGTCCTCGTCGAATCCCACCATGATCCAGTGGGTCCGGGTCTCCATTCGCGGCCACTCGAGCTTCATGTCCTTGCGCACGATGAGCTGCATCACGATCTCGCGGTAGGAGCACTCGAGCGCGGTGAGGTTCACCTCGCCGTTGCCCTGTCGGCAGTGGGAGTCCCCCGTCCAGACGAGGCCGCCCTTGAGGAAGATCGGGATGAAGATGGTCGTCCCTTCCTGCAGCTCGTTGAGATCCATGTTGGAGCCGTTCTTCCACGGCCGGATGGTGGACACCGGCGCCATCGGGTCGGTGGAGCCGCCCTTGCGCGGGGACGGGTCCTTGGGGTCGATGCCGACGGCGAGGGTGCCGGGGAAGGGCTGGAGGTCGACGGTGACGCCGGGCTTGAACTCCGCCTGGCGCTTGTCCCAGTCCAGATAGAAGTACCTGACGAAGCCATTCGGCATCTCGGGGGCCAGCGCGCCGATGGTGGGGAACTCCTTGCCGGGCAGGTTGAAGTTCACCCCGAAGGCCTTCGGCACGATCTTGAGGATGCGGATCTCCATCACGTCGCCGGGCTCGGCGCCACTGACGTAGATGGGGCCGGTCAGCGAGTGGGGCCCGCCGCCCGGGTTCGCTTTCCTGAGGGCGACGATCTCGTCCATGGTCGTGCCCGGCGTGATCTTGTTGTGGGCGTGCATCATGGTCTCGACGGCGACGGTGTCGCCGGAATTCACCACCAGCTTGGGCGGCTCCTTGGGATCGAGCCAGCCCCACTGCGTGGTCTCGAGTGTCGCCGGCAGCGCGTGGAACTTGCCGCCGGGTACCGCGAGGGCGCGGTCCCGCTTGCCCTCCTCGACCTGCTGGGCGGTGGCGTAGAGCCCCAGCGCGAGGACCACGGCGGCGAAGACGAAGCCGGTAACGATCCGGAGTCGAGCCATGGGGAATTCTCCTTTCGAGTCGCGTTCGGGTTCGCGCCGCGCGGCGCGACACTGCGGAGCGGGCCGGGGCCGATTCTACCCCAGGTTCAGGGCGTCCCGTCCAGCGCGCGCTTGAGCTGGTCGAGGTGGTTGTCGTCGTGCCCGGCCATGAGCCCGACGAAGTCGCGCATCGTGAGCCGCCCCCGGGTCGGGTGCACGCCCCCGCGATCCCAGTCGGCGGGTCTCACGTGGCGCAGGAAGGCCAGCGACTCCGCCCGCCGCCGGCGGAACGCGGCCAGCGCCTCGCCCGCATCGTTTCGCAGGTACTGGCGGTCTTCCGCCCAGCGGTCGGGTTCTCCGCCCTGGTAGGTGGGCTCGTCCGCGTCGAGCATGGCCTGGAAGAAGGCGAGGAACATCTCCTCGGTGTCCCGGAGATGGCAGACGATTTCCTTCGCGCACCAGCTCCGCGCGTCGGGCCGCTTCGAGAGCGCGGCCTCCGAAGCACCTTGAATGGCCGCTGCGAGATCGCCCGCCGTCCGCTCCATGCGTGCCAGCTGCTCCTCGAGCGTCGCCATGCCGTCGCCTCCGTCGGTGACGAGCTGGTGGAAGAGGTGCGACTCGCGCGCGTAAAAGCCCTGGGTGTGGAAGGAGTCGCCCAGCCCGAGTCCCGTGTAGTCCAGATGATGGCCGACCTCGTGGAGCAAGGTCCGGAGAAAGGTGCGGAAGGCCACCACGCGCTTCTGCTTCGCCGTCCGCATCCAGAGCGTGATGAGGGGAGCCTCGCCGCGGCCGCGCTCCCACTCGTAGAGTCCGTGCAGCTCGCCCCAGCGCGCGTGGGGACGCGATGCCAAGACCTGGACGCGCACCGGGGGCAGGCGCAGCGCGCCGGCGAGGGCGGCCACGAGCTTGCCGGCGGCCCGCTCCGTCTCCTCGCGGTCTTCACCACGGAGCGCGTCGGCAAGGGCCGCCACCAGGGGCCGCGCCGCCTCGGGATGGGGGAGCGGCGCCGCCGTCAGCGCGTCACTCTTGAGGTAGATCGCCTGCCGGCGGCGGTCGAGTCGCTTGAAGAATGCGAACGGCATCCGGCTCCGACGCCGCTAGCGGCCGGACCAGCTCGGCTTTCGCTTCTCGAGGAAGGCGCGCGCGCCCTCCAGGCGGTCGTCGGTGGTGCGGAGAAGGGTGGAGAGATCACCCTCGAGGCGGAGACCGTCGGCCAGCGGCAGGGCCAGCCCGCCCACCACCGCTTCCTTGGCGTAGCGCAGCGCGATGGGCGCCTTGTCGGCGATGGTGCGGGCGAGGGTGGCCGCGCTGGCGGCGAGGTCGGCGGCGGGCACCACGCGCTCCACCAGCCCGATGCGGAGCGCCTCCGCGGCGGAGATGCGCGCGCCGGTGAGGATCATCTCGAGCGCCTTGCCCCGTCCGACGAGACGCGGCAGCCGCTGGGTGCCGCCGCCGCCCGGGATGATGGCGAGATTGATCTCGGTGAGCCCGAGCTGCGCGTCGTCGGCGGCGACGCGCATGTCACAGGCCAGGGCCAGCTCGAGGCCGCCTCCGAACGCATAGCCGCGAATGGCGGCGATGATGGGCTGCGGGCAGCGGTCCATGACCTGCCGGAAGTCGATCCGCCGGCGCGACTCCCGGAAGGTCGTGGGCACCAGCGGCTCGACGAACTCGCGGATGTCCGCCCCGGCGGAAAACGCCCGCTCGCCCGCGCCGGTGACGAGGATCACGCGCACGTCGTCGTCCTTGACCAGCCGCGTGAAGGCGTCGAGCAGCTCCTCGCGCATCGTGTTGTTCATGGCGTTGTGGACGTCGGGCCGGTCGAGGGTGATGGTGGCCACGTGCTCGGCGGTGGCGAATCGGATGGTCGAGTAGGGCATAGCGACTCAGGCTCCCGCGGGCGGTTTGCCGCCCACCACGCCGCGCCGGCGAAGGTCGGCGATCTCGGCGTCGGCGTAGCCGGCCTCGTGAAGAATGTCGTCGGTGTGCTGGCCGAGGGTGGGCGGCGGGCCCGCGTCCTCCGCCTGCGTCTCGGAGAAGCGGAGGGGCTGGCCCATGAGGGTGAGGGGGCCGCGCTCCGGGTGGTCGTACTGGACCACCATCTTGTGGTGCAGCACCGCCGGGTCCCGCATGAAATCGTGGATGCTCTGGGTGCCCGCGGCGGGAATGTCGTGCTCGGCCAGGATGCGCAGCCACTCCGCGCGGGGCTTGGAGGCGAAGGTCTCCTCGAGCTGCGTCATCAGCTCGCCCCCGTTGTCTCGGCGCTCCAGCCAGGAGCCGAAGCGCGGGTCGTCGGCCATCTCGGGATGCCCGACGGCCTGGCAGAGCTTGCGGAAGAAGGCCTGGTTGCCAACGGCCAGAAAGAACCATTCGCCGTCTTGCGCCTGGTAGATGCGGTAGGTGGGGGTGTCGCGATACACCGTCTCCCGGCCGGGATAATCCACCACGCTGCCGGACTGCAGCGCCATCACGCCCTGGAGCAGCGAGGTCTGCACGTGCTGGCCGCGCCCGGTGCGCTCGCGGACGAAGAGCGCGGCGAGGATGGCCTGGCAGGAGAGCGCGGCGGTGTAGTAGTCGGTCACGGCGATGCGCATGTACTTCGGCGGCCCGCCGAATCCCTGCGTGGTCATGACGCCGGCCATGGCCTGGAGGAGGGGATCGAAGCCCGGCCGCTCCTGGTAGGGGCCGTCGGGGCCGAAGGCGGTGACGGAGGAATAGATGAGGCGCGGGTTGACGGCGCGGAGATCCTCGTAGCCCACGCCCAGCCGGTCGCACACCCCGGGCCGCATGTTCTCCATCGCCACGTCCGCGCGCCGGGCGAGGCGGTGGACGAGGGCGCGGCCGTCCGGCGCCTTCAAGTTCACCGCGATGGAGCGCTTGCCCCGGTTCCAGCCGTAGAAGCCGGGCAGCTCGCGAAAGGAGTCGCCCTCCAGGCCCTCCACCTTGATCACGTCGGCCCCGAGGTCGGCCAGCATCATCGCCGCGTAGGAGCCGGCGATGTACGAGGTGAGATCGACGACGGTGATGCCGGACAGCGGGCCGGAAGTCATGAAGAGGCGACGTGCTTGGCGATCAGCTCGCGGTGGTATTCCGCGTCGCCGAACTGCACCTCCAGCGACTTGGCGCGCTTGAAGTAGAGGTGGAGATCGTACTCCCAGGTGAAGCCGATGCCGCCGTGCACCTGTATGGCCTCGCCGCACACGCGGCGCGCGGCGTCGCTCACGTAGGACTTGCAGATGGAGGCGGCCACGCTGGCGTCGTCGGCGCCTGCCTCCAGCGCCCACGCCGCGTAGTACACGGCAGAATGGCTGTTCTCCACCTCCATGAGCATCTCCGCGCACTTGTGACGGATGGCCTGGAAGGTGCCGATGAGCTGCCCGAACTGCTCGCGCACCTTGGCGTAGCCGACGGCCATGTCGAGGCAGCGGCGCGCCGTGCCCAGCATCTCCGCGGAGGCGCAGACGGCGGCGCGGCGGAGCGCCGAGTCCAGGAGCGCGCCTCCGCCTCCCGCCGGGCCCACCAGCGCGTCGGCGCCGACGGCCACGCCGCCGAGCGTGATCTCGGACCACCTGGTGGTCAGGTCCATGCCGATGGTCGGGCGGAGCGTGACCCCGGCCGCCTTCGGGTCTATCAGGAAGAGGGATACGCCTTCGGGGGTGCGGGCGGGCACGAGCACCGCGTCCGCCGCCTCCGCCCACGGCACGAAGCGCTTCACGCCCGAGATCGTCCAGCCCGCGCCGGCGCGCTCCGCGGTGGCGGCGATGGAGGCCGGGTCCCAGTCGAGACTGTCCTCCTGCAGGGCCGCGGTGAGCCGCGCCCGCCCCGAGGCGATGGCGGGCAGCCACTTTTCCTTCTGGGCCGCCGAGCCGCCGAGGAGCAGCGGCAGGCCGCCCAGGACCACGGTGGCGAGGAAGGGCCCGGGATAGGCGACCCGGCCCATCTCCTCGTGGAGGAGGGCGAGCTCGACGAGCCCCAGCCCGGCCCCGCCGTACTGCTCGGGGAAGGGCAGGCCCAGCCAGCCCAGCTTGGCCATCTCGCCCCACAGGGCCTCGCCGTAGCCGCGCGCGTCCTCCTGCATGGCCCGCACGTGCTCGGGCTTGCAGTGCTCGTCGAGGAGCGCCCGCGCGGAGTTCCGGAGCAGGGTCTGGTCGTCGCTGAAGGCGAAGTTCATCGGGTGGCTCCCGCGCGGTCCGCGCGTGTCTCCTTGGGCAGACCAAGAATGCGCTCGCCGATGACATTCTTCTGGATCTCGGAGGAGCCCGCGTAGATGGTGCCCGCCCGCGACCACAGGAAGGCGTAGGCCCAGGTGCCCTGGTCACCCACCGCGGTGTCGATCTCCAGCGCCAGCTCCGGCGGCGCGCCGTCGGTGAGCTGGCCGTAGGCGCCGAGGATTTCCTGGGCCACCTCCATGAACCGCTTCTCGAACTCCGAGTAGGACAGCTTGGTGAGCGAGCCGCCCGCGCCCGGATGCTCGCCCCGCTCGAGCTGGGTGAGCACGCGGAGCGCGTTGTAGCGCTCGACCTCGAGGTCCGCCCAGATCTTGGCGAGCCGCTGACGCACAGTCGGGCTCTCGATGAGGGGCCGGCCCTGGCGCTTCAGCCGCCGCGCCGCATTGACCAAGTGGTTGTACTGTGCCGAATAGCCCGAGATGCGCGCCAGCGAGCGGCCGCCCCGCTCGTAGCCGAGCGTGGTGTTGGCGATGCCCCAGCCCTCGCCCAGCCGGCCGATCTGATTCTCCTTCTCCACCCGCGCCCCCGTCATGAACACCTCGCAGAACTCGGAGGAGCCCGTCATCTGCTTGAGCGGCCGGACCTCCACGCCGGGCTGGCGCATGGGCATGAGGAAGCAGGTGATGCCCTTGTGCTTGGCCACCTTGGGGTCGGTGCGCGCGAGGAGAAGGCCCCAGTCCGCCACCTTGCCTCCGCTGGTCCAGATCTTCTGCCCGTTGACGACGAAATGGTCGCCCTTGTCTTCGGCGCTCGTCTTCAGCGAGGCGAGGTCGGAGCCGGAGTTCGGCTCCGAGTAGAGCTGGCACCACATCTCCTCGGCGGTGAGGATCTTCTGGAGGTAACGCTTCTTCTGCCACTCGTTGCCATGCACGACGATGGTGGGCCCGACGATGCCGAGCCCGAGCCCGTTGGTGGGCGCCGGCGCCCCCGACCGGGCCATCTCGTCGGCCACGATGGCCTGCTCCATCGGGCGCGCGCCCTGCCCGCCGTATTCCTTGGGCCAGCCCATGCCGAGATAGCCCGCCTCGTAGAGCTTGCGGTGCCAGACCTTTCGCTCCTCGAGGCTGCGGAGTGGGGCGGGGGGCAGGTTCTGCTCGAGCCACGCGCGTACCTGCTTGCGGAACGCGATGTCCTCGGGCGTGTGGTTGAGATCCATGGCGGGGCCTCCTGGGAGTCGCGAACGGTACGCCCGGTTCTAGCACGGGGCCCGGAGAGGGTCAACACGCGCTCCGCCGCGCTATACTGAGAGCATGAAAGCCATCATCGTGGTCCTCGTCATCCTCGCCGTCGTGGTGGGCGGCTTCCTCGTCTGGGCGGTCGGCGTGAACAACCGCCTGGTGACCTCCGAGCAGGCGGTCAACGCGGTCTGGGCGCAGGTGCAGACGGTGTACCAGCGCCGTGCCGACCTCATCCCCAACCTCGTCGAGACGGTCAAGGGCTTCGCCGCCCAGGAGCGTACCGTGCTCGAGGAGGTCACCCGGGCGCGCGCGAGCGCCTCGCAGATGACGCTCAGCCCGGAGATGCTGAACGACCCGGCCGCGCTGAAAAAATTCCAGGATGCCCAGAGCGCGCTGGGGGGCGCGCTCTCGCGTCTCCTCGTCACCGTCGAGCGCTATCCCGAGCTCAAGTCCAATGCCAATTTCCTCGCGCTGCAGAGCCAGCTCGAGGGCACCGAGAACCGCATCACGGTCGAGCGCCGCCGCTTCAACGAGGCGGTGCAGGCCTACAATACCCAGCTCCGCCTCTTCCCCGGCAGCCTCGTCGCCGCCTTCCGCGGGTTCAAGGAAAAGGCCTATTTCGAGGCCGCGCCCGGCAGCGAGGCCGCGCCCAAGGTCAAGTTCTAGCCGCGCGCGGCGGCGGAGCCTCCGGTGCGCCCGATCCGACTGGCGATCGCGCTCGCCCTCCTCGCCGTCTCGGTGCCGGGCGTCGTCTTCGCCGCCCTGCCCATCCCGCCCCCACCCGACCGCCGCGTCAGCGACTTCGCGGGGGCGCTGTCGCCGGCCGACCGTGACCGGCTCGAGGCGCGCCTCGCCGAGCGCGAGCGCGCCAGCCGGAACCAGGTGGTGGTGGCGATCTTCCGCTCGCTCGAGGGGGAGAGCCTCGAGGACTATTCGATCCGGCTCGCCGAGAAGTGGAAGGTCGGCCAGAAGGGCCTCGACAACGGCGTCATTTTCCTGATCTTCCTCCAGGACCGGAAGATGCGGATCGAGGTCGGCTACGGCCTCGAGGGGACACTGACCGACGCCATCTCCTCCTCCATCCTGAGCCAAGTGGTGGCTCCTCACTTCCGCGAGGGGAAGGTTGCCGAGGGCATCGCGGCGGGGCTCGACGCGATCGACGCCGCCATCAAGGGGGAGTACCGCGTGGACGCGCGGCGCGCGTCGCCCCGCGGCGGCTCCGTCCCCGCCCTGATCCCCCTCGGCTTCACCCTCCTCGTCATCCTGGGCATCGTCCTCTCCGCCCAGCGGAACGCGGTGCGCGCGCGGCGGAACGGCTGGACGGGGGGCTCCGGCGGGTGGGGCGGGGGCCCATTCATCGGCGGCGGGGGCTTCGGGGGCGGCGGGGGCGGCTCGTCCGGTGGCGGCTTCAGCGGGGGCGGCGGGTCATTCGGCGGCGGCGGCTCGAGCGGGAGCTGGTGATGGCGCGCCATCCACGCTGGGT
>Ga0137403_10005111_pt1 | contig 15259 bp, 10 predicted proteins | sample CZOMad2_1_16fung_FD_122057 | JGI IMG/M metagenome (GOLD analysis project Ga0137403, IMG submission 122057) | Vadose zone soil fungal communities from Angelo Coast Range Reserve, California, USA - CZOMad2_1_16fungal (Hybrid Assembly) | ecosystem: Environmental > Terrestrial > Soil > Vadose zone... | reverse complement strand
CACAAGGAGGAGCCCACGCAGCCATCGGCCCAAATCACCCCGGTCGCGCACGTAAGACTTGTTCAGAGCTTCCCTAGAACGGCAGTTTTGCAGCGGGGGCCGCCTGCTGAAGCACGCGGCGGAAATCTTCCTGGATGCGCTTCAATGCAGCGGCGTTGTCGGCTTCGAAGCGCAGCACCACCACGGGCGTGGTATTCGAAGAGCGTGCCAGGCCGAAGCCGTCCGCATACTCGACCCGCAATCCGTCGATCTTGATGATCTCGCGCGCCGTGGGAAAAACGGCGCCCTTCTGCAGCTTCTCGATCAGCGCGTAGTTCTCGCCTTCGGCCAGCTTGATCTGCAGTTCCGGCGTATTGATCGAATCGGGCAGGGCGTCGAATGCTGCCCCGATGTCGGCAACGCCGCTCAGGATCTCCAGCAGGCGCGCACCCGCATAGGCGCCGTCGTCGAAGCCATACCAGCGTTCCTTGAAGAATACGTGGCCGCTCATTTCCCCGGCCAGCAGCGCGCCGGTTTCCTTCATCTTGGCCTTGATCAGGGAATGTCCGGTCTTCCACATCGTGGGCTTGCCACCGTGTTCGCGAATCCAGGGCGCCAGGTTGCGCGTGCATTTGACGTCGAACAGGATTTGCGCGCCGGGATTGCGCGTGAGCACATCCGCCGCGAACAGCATCAGTTGCCGGTCGGGGAAGACGACCTGGCCTTGCCTGGTGACCACGCCGAGGCGGTCGCCGTCGCCATCGAAGGCCAGGCCGATTTCCGAATCGCCTTTTGCCAGCGCGGCGATCAGGTCTTTCAGGTTTTCCGGCTGCGAAGGGTCGGGATGGTGATTCGGGAATGTGCCGTCGACTTCGCAGAACAATTCCTCGACCTCGCAGCCCAGGCGGCGGAACAGATCCGGCGCGAACGCGCCCGGCACGCCGTTGCCGCAATCCACGGCGATGCGCATTTTCCTTTTCAGTTTGACGTCGCCGACGATGCGCTTCAGGTAAGCCTCGGCCACTTCAGCCTTGCGGTAGGTGCCGCTGCCGGTTTCGAGCTTGCCAGACGCGATGCGTTTGCGCAGGTCCTGGATGGCTTCGCCGGACAGCGTGTCGCCCGCTATCACCATTTTCAATCCGTTGTAGTCCGGCGGATTGTGGCTGCCGGTCACCATCACGCCCGAACCGGTCTGTAGATGATGGGTCGCGAAATACAGCATCGGCGTGGTGACCTGGCCGACGTCGATGACCTCTGCGCCGGCCGATTGCAGGCCGCGCGCGAGCGCCTGCGACAGGGATGGACCGGACAGCCGGCCGTCACGGCCGATGCAGACCTTGCCCTGGCCCAGTTCGCGCGCCTTCGAGCCTATCGCCCGGCCGATCGCCTCGGTGACTTCGGGGGTCAGCGTCTTGCCGACGACGCCGCGGATATCGTAAGCCTTGAAAATTTCGGACGGGATGGAAGACATGGGGGGAAGGCCAAGCCTGGTTTATCGATTGATTATCCCATACGCAGACTGCGCGGACTGCGCCGAGTTCCCGCCGATTACCTGGCGTGCGGAAGCGGCGATTTTTTCGGAGAAGAAAGCCAGCAGTCGTTCCGGCAACCAATCGAGGTTGCCCGGAAAAGACCCCGATGCGAACCCGGCATCGCCGCCGCCTTCGGGATAGTCCAGGGTCACGCTCGCCGAAACTTCGTTTACTCCAGGAAGATACTGGCCGGGCAGGAAAGGATCGTTGCGCGCATGCACGATCAGCGTCGGCACTTCTATGATGTTTAGGTCGGGTTTGCTGCTCGCGCGCGTCCAGTAATCGTTCGTGTCGCGGAAGCCGTGCAAAGGCGCGGTCACGACATTGTCGAATTCACGCAGCGTACGCGCATTTTTCACGAGATCCGCGTCATACAGCGACGGGAAGCTCGCCAGCTTCTCGAGGCTTTTTTTCTTCAGCGTCTGCAGGAAATGATTGCCGTACAGCCGGTTCACGCCGGAGCCGAGCAGGTCGCCCGCGGTCATCAGGTCGACTGGTGCCGAAACGGCCGCCGCGGCATCGACCACAGGGCGCGCGGATGCCCGTTCGCGTCCGAGCCATTTCAGCAGGGCGTTGCCGCCGAGGGAAACGCCTGCTGCAAACAGCGGAGCCGTGGCGTCGAGTGCGCGCAGTCGACGCAGTATCCAGGCGATTTCGTCGGCGTCTCCGGAGTGATATGCGCGCGGCAGCCGGTTCGGTTCGCCGCTGCAGCCGCGGAAGTGCACCACGACGCCACGCCAGCGGCGGCGTGCGAGCGCACGCATGAGGGCGGTCGCATAGTGGCTCGCGGACTCGCCTTCGAGGCCGTGGAACAACGCCACCAGCGGCGAGTGGGGCCCATCGTCGTCTACCCAGTCCAGATCGATGAAGTCGCCATCGGGCGTTGCCCAGCGCTCGCGGCGATAGGGAGGAGGGGCCTGCCGCAGAAAAAATTTCGGATAGATGGTCTGCAGGTGACCGCCCGGCAGCCACCAGGGCGCGCGGTAGGGCGGCATCAGTGCAGGACGGACGGCGGCGATTCCTGGGGCGCGGCTTCGGGTGCAAGCGGCGAAGCATGATGAACCAGCATGCGCCATCCGCGATCGGTAAGCAGATAGATATTCGTGGAGAGCACCGGATTGGTCGGCCGCGGGTCGCCCGCCACGGTCACATGTTCGTACACGCTGTGCACCGACCACATGCGTCCGGAGGTGACGCGATTGCCCGCGAGGCGGAAGCGCAGCCGCGGCCCCTCGGAAAAAATCTGCCGCCAGGATTCGCGCACTTCGACCACGCCGCAATGGCGTCCGCCGCCCGGATGGACGCAGACGATGTCTTCCTCCTCAGCCCACACCGCCATCATTTCGACGAGGTCGGCGAGTTCGAAGGCGCGATAAAAAGCCTGCTCCGCATCCTGGGGAGTGGCAAAATTTTTGGCGATCACGTCGCGGGATGACTGTAGGTTTCAGCCAGGCTGTGAATTTCGGTAAGTACGCGGCCCGGCATGAGTTTCATCATACAGTCGAAATGTCCCAGCGGACACACACGCTCGAAGCAGGGGCTGCAGGGAACATCGAGCTTGAGGATGCGCGCACAGGCGGACAGCGGCGGCGTGAACGCGGGCGAACTGGAGCCGTACAGCGCGACCATCGGGCGATCGAGCGCCGCGGCCACGTGCATGAGGCCGGAATCGTTGGTGACGACCATGTCGGCACCGGACAACAGCACCACCGCCTGGTCGAGCGTCGTGCGTCCGCAAAGATTCACCGCCACGCCTGCGCTGCTTTCACGAATCGCTTCACCGATGTCGCGTTCCTTCGATGAACCGACGGCCCAGACCGTGCTGCCCTCCGCGGCAAGGGTCGCGGCGAGTTTGCCGAAGTATTGCGGCGGCCAGCGTTTTGCCGGCCCGTATTCGGCACCGGGACAGAAACAGACCAGGCGCGTCGCACGCGCCAGTCCGAGTTGTGCCATCAGGCTGTCGCGCTCGGCGGATGCAACCTGCAAGCGCGGATTCGGGAGCGCAGCTTCCACGGCGTTACCGCGTGGTCCGGCCAGATGGGCAAACCGCTGCACCATCAGCGGCAGCGCACGCTCATCGAGCTTGCGCGCATCGGTCAGCAGCAAGTGTCGGCCTTCACCGACGAAGCCGATGCGTTCCGGAATGCGCGCGAACAACGGCACCAGCGCCGACTTGAAAGAATTCGGCAGCACGTAGACCCGATCGTATTGCCGGGCCCGCACATCCCGGCCGATCTGCAGGCGTTTGCCCAACGCGAGTTCGCCGTGAGCGAACGGGCTTTCGATGGTCTCGCTGACTTCGGGCATGCGCCGGAAGATCGGCAGCGCCCAGCCGGGACCCAGCACGTCGATAGTCGAACCAGGATCACGTTGCTTGAGAAGCGTGAGCAGGGGCTGCGACAGTAACGCATCCCCGATCCACGACGGCGCCACGATCAGGATTCTGGTCATGGTTGCAAAGGCAAATTCTCACCGCAGAGGCGCAGAGACGCAGAGGAAACGCAGAGAAAAACCGGGATTGGTAAAGAATTGGAATGCGGGCTGGACTGATCGCGAATGCGGTCGGTATAACGGGCATGGAGGGACAGGAAACGGACCGGCCACTGATCTGCTTCCCCATTCCACGTCATGGCTTTCCTCTGCGTCGATTTTCTCCGCGCCTCTGCGCCTCTGCGGTGAGAATTTTCAGTGTGTGGGCCTGAGGGATCCGCGCAGCACGTAGCGCGTGCCGCAGTAGGGGCACAAGGCTTCGCCGTTGTCGCCGATGGGAAGGAACACGCGCGGATGCGAGTTCCATAACGCCTGCGACGGCAGCGGGCAGTGGAGCGGCAGGTCGGCCGTCGTGATTTCCACCTGTTTCTGCTTGTTGCTGTTCCTGGCGGCGGGTTCCATGGCGTTTAGACGTAGTGGCGTTCAGACGTAGTGCAGCCAATGACGGTATTTCTCGGAGCGGCCGTTGACGACGTCGAAAAACATCGAATGCAGTTTTTCGGTGAGCGGGCCGCGCTTGCCGGCGCCGATCGTGCGGCCATCCAGTTCCCGGACCGGCGTGACTTCGGCAGCCGTACCGGTGAAAAACACTTCGTCGGCGATATACAGATCGTCCCGGGTGATGCGCTTGGCATCGACCGTGTAGCCCAGGTCGCCGGCGAGCTGGATCACCGAATCACGGGTGATGCCGATCAGCGCGGAATTGAGTTCCGGTTCGACCATCCGGTTGTTCTTGACCATGAACAGGTTTTCGCCCGCGCCTTCGGCGACGAAGCCGTCCACATCCAGCAACAGGCCCTCGTCATAGCCGTGCTCGGTGGCCTCCATGTTGGCAAGGATGGAGTTGGCGTAAGTGCCGGAATACTTGGCCCGGCACATGGACACGTTGACATGGTGGCGGGCATAGGAGGACGTCTTCACGCGGATGCCTTTTTCCAGGCCCTCGGTGCCGAGATAAGCGCCCCACGGCCACGCGGCGATGGCGACGTGCACCTTGGCGCCTTTGGGGGAAACGCCCATTTTTTCGGAACCGTAGAAAGCGATCGGCCGCACGTAACAGGAATCGAGCTTGTTGGCGCGCACCACTTCCTTTTGCGCTTCCATCAGCGTTTCCCTGTCATAGGGACTCTTCATCATGTAGATGTGTGCCGAATTGAACATGCGCTCGGTATGTTCTTTCAACCGGAAGATCGCGGTGCCGCTGGCGGTCTTGTACGCGCGCAAGCCTTCGAATACCGCGAGCCCGTAGTGCAGCGAGTGGGTGAGCACATGGGTATTGGCCTCGCGCCACGGGACTAATTTGCCGTCGTACCAGATTTCACCGTCGCGGTCGGCCATCGACATGTTGCTTCGCTCCCTGGAAAAAGTCGTAATTCTAGCGCAGGCAGGGGATTTTGATGAGCGCACCTTACGCCTGGAACATGCACGCCTTGCCGGAACGCGACCGCATGCATTACTCTTGGCGCCTTGCGTGCCGAACGGTTGCGCCGAAAAAGAACAACGCTTTCAACCCCCGAAGTCCTTGACATCCAGCATTCATGGCTGAAACTTTCAATCGCGCCGTCATTCCGGGACGTGGCCTGATCGCCCGCCTCGGTGCTGCAGCAATCGACGCGACCGACAGCGAAGAGGTCAGGCTGCGCAAAACGTTGCTGATGTTTGCCAGCGGCCTGATGAACATGGCGGCCATCCTCTGGCTGCTGATCTACTGGTGGATGGGACTGAAGCTGCCGACTTCCGTGCCGCTCGGCTTCCAGGTCGTCTCCGCCGTGGTCCTGGTCGTATACCTGAAAACCCGAAATTTCGATTTTTTCCGGGTCGCCCAGCTTTCGCTGTTCCTGTTCTTCCCGTTCGTCATCCAATGGTCGATCGGCAGTTTCGTGAGTTCTTCCGGAATTGCGCTGCTGGCACTGCTTGCCCCGGTGGGCGCCATGATCTGCTATGGGCCGCGCGAGTCGATCCCGTGGTTCATCGCCTACGTCGTGCTCACCATCCTGTCCGGCGTATTCGATTTCTATCTCGCCCAAGGGCAGGAATCCGGTATTCCGATGAAAACCGTGGCGGTGTTCTTCGTGATGAATTTCACGATCATCTCCACCATGGTCTACCTGCTGCTCAGGTATTTCGTGCAGGAGCGCGACCGCTTCGAGGGACAACTTGCGGTGCAGCACGACCTGGTGCGCGTCGAGCGCGAAAAATCCGAGAAACTGCTGCTCAGCATCCTGCCGGCACACGTGGCCGAGCGCCTGAAGCATCAGCCGGGCACCATCGCCGATGGATTCGCCGACGTCTCGGTGATGTTTGCGGATGTGGTGAACTTCACCCGGCTGGCCGAGGAACTCACGCCAAACCAGGTGGTGTCCTTCCTCGACGAAGTGTTCACGCGTTTTGACCGGCTCTCCGATCAGCACGGGCTGGACAAGATCAAGACCATCGGCGACGCCTACATGGTGGTCGGCGGCCTGGCGGCAAACCGGCTCAACTACGCGGATCACGTTGCCGACATGGCGCTGGAGATGATCGAGCTGACGAGATCCGATCCGCAGATGCGCCGCCTGGGCGTGCAGCTCCACATCGGCATCGCGACCGGTCCGGCGATCGCCGGCGTGATCGGTGCGACCCGTTTCATCTACGACCTGTGGGGCGATACGGTCAACCTCGCGAGCCGGCTCACTTCGGAAGCGGAACCCGGCGCAATCCTGGTGGACAAGACGACTTTCCGCCGCCTCGGGCATCGCTATTCCTGCGATGCGCCGAAGGACATTGAAATCAAGGGCAAGGGCAACACGACCACCTACCGCCTGTCGGGCAAGCTCTACTCCGGCTGAACCGGCGCCCGCCGGATGATGCCGAATACCCGTTCCCAGAGTCGCAGCACCGCCTGCGTGTGTTCGGCCACCAAGGCGGGTTCGACCCGCGCGTAACGCTCGCCTTGCAGCCGCATCGCGTGCTGCAGCTTGCGGAATTCCCGGTAGGCAGCGTGAGCGCCCTGCGCAATGTCGTCCGCCAGCAGCCCCAGGCGGGCGGCGAGTTTAAGCAATGCCAGGTTGCCGATGTTGCCGGTCAGTTCCGCGTACCGGCTGGCATGGCCCAATACCAGGAACTGCACCGCAAACTCGACGTCGACGATGCCGCCGCGATCGTGCTTGAGGTCGAACAGTCCGCTGGCGTTCGGATGCGCGTCACGCATCTTGTCGCGCATGGACGGGATTTCGTTTCCCAGTTCCGTCAAATCGCGTGGGCGGCACAGCACCCCGGTGCGGACACGCTCGAATTGCGCGCCGATTTCAGCGTTGCCGGCGACAAAGCGGGCGCGCGTGAGCGCCTGATGCTCCCACACCCAGGCCTTTTCCGACTGGTACTCGCGGAAGGCGTCGACCTGGCTCACCAGCAGTCCCGCAGCGCCGTTGGGACGCAATCTGAGATCGGTTTCGTAAAGCACGCCGGCAGATGTCGTGCTGTTGAGCGAGGTGTTGATGCGTTGTGCCAGGCGAGCATAGGTTTCCGGCGCAGCCTGGTCTTCGTCGTCGTAGAGAAAGATGATGTCGAGATCGGAGGCGTAGCCGAGTTCCTTTCCGCCGAGTTTGCCGTAGCCGATGATCGCAAACCGCGGCTGTTCGCGGTGGCGCGCGCGTAACGCATTCCACGCGAGCCGCAGCACTTCCTCCAGCACCGTGCAGGCGAGCTCGCTCAGGTGGTCGGACAGCGTCTCGAGCGACAGTGAGCTGGCGAGGTCGAGCGCAAGCAGGCGCAGCGTCTGCGTCTGCTTGAAGTGGCGCAGCAGGTCCATCTGCCGTTCCGTGTTGCCGTCGTGCTCGTCGAGGCTTGCGTGCAGCGCCTCGCGCAACCGCGGCCAGTCCGGTACCTCGCTGCCGCCCTGGGGATTGATCAGTTCATCGAGCAGCACCGGATGCTGCGCGAGATAGTCGGCCGCCCATGGACTTGCCGAGGCCAGGCGTGCGAGCCCGGCGGTTGCATTCGGATATTCGAGCAGCAGCGCAAGGTAGGCTTCGCGCCGGCCGATGCTGTCCACGACATTGAGCATGCGCTCGAAGGTCGCATCCGGATTCGGCAGTACGCGCGCGGTGTCCAGCAATTGCGGAATCAGCCGGTCCAGCAACACCTGGCTCGAGGCCGCCATGCGGCGATAGCGCGCTCCGCCGCGGATTTCAATGAGCCGCGCATAGATACGGCCCGCATCGGCGAAGCCCATGCCGGAGAGGCGCGCGAGCGCGTCTTCGCGGGACAATGCCTGCAGCCAGAGGTCGGACTGATCCTGGGCGCCGCCGTTTTCCCGGACGCCGGCGAATATCGCCTCGAAATGCCGCGACACGACGGCGCGGTGTGCGTCCAGCTCCCGGCGCAGGTGGGCGTAGTCCGCGCAACCCATCATCTCGGCGACCAGGGCGCGATCTTCGTCTGCGCGCGGCAGCATCTGCGTCTGCTGGTCGTCCATATACTGCAAACGGTGTTCGAGGTTGCGCAGGTAGGTGTAGGCGGCGCGCAGTTCGTCGACGGCCGCCGCCGGCAGAATTTGCTTTTCCCCGAGCAGCGCCAGCGCCTTCAGCGTGGAACGCAGCCGGAACACCGGTTCGCGCCCGCCGCGGATGATCTGGAACACCTGCACCAGGAATTCTATTTCGCGGATGCCGCCCGGGCCGAGCTTGATGTTATCGGCGATTTCGCGCTTTTGCACCTCTTGGCGGATCTGCGCGTGCAGGCTGCGCAGGCTTGCGATGGCGCTGTAGTCGAGATGGCGCCGGTACACGAAAGGGGTCACGACGGCGTCGAGTGCCGCGCCGGCCTCGCCGGCGACCAGCCGTGCTTTCACCCAGGCGTAGCGCTCCCATTCGCGTCCCTGGGTGGTGAAGTACTCTTCCAGCATGTCGAAGCTCACGGCAAGGGGACCGCTATCGCCATAGGGCCGCAGCCGCGTGTCGACCCGGAACACGAATCCGTCCGCCGTGACTTCGGCGATCGCGGCTATGACCTTGCGTGCGAGCCGGATGAAGAACTCATGGTTGGAAATGCGCCTCGGCCCGTCGGTTTCGCCCTCCTCGGGGTAAGCGAACACGACGTCGATGTCCGAAGACACGTTGAGTTCGCCGCCGCCGAGCTTGCCCATGGCGATGACGTGCAACTGCTGCCTGGCCCCGGAAATGGCGCCCACCGGATCGCCGAACTCCTGCGCCAGCCAGCGCGCATGGTTGGCGGCAGCCGCACCCACGGTTTCTTCAGCCAATGCGGTGACGGTGGCGATGACCTCGGCGAGATCGGCGCGGCCGTCGAGGTCGCGCGCGATCAATCCCAGCATGACGGCCTTGCGCAGTCGGCGCAGCGCGGTTTTCAGCGCGCGATCGTCGCTTGTGCCCTCGATCTGCGCGCGCATCCAGGCCCGATCGAGCGGCGCATCCAGCGGCACGCCGGCCGCCAGCGCCGGCTCGGCGGACAGCAGGTCGCGCACATAGCGCGACAGGCGCGCCGCGCGGGCGATGGCCGATGCAACATCTTTCGTCACGGAAGCGGCGGAGGGCATGCGTCGTTGGTTTAGAATGGCTATGCTTCGATCGGCGCCGCCGCCCCGGAAACAAGCCGCGTCGATACATTCTGCGGCTGGCGCGTCACCCGGGCCGTCGTGCGGATTGCCGCAAATAATAACTACGGTGGATGTCCGGTGAATTTAAATTGCGTCCGCGTATCTTAACCGAACAGCGTTTCTTTCCACCGCCCCGATAGCGCGACGCCGACCAACGTGTTCTTCAATTACTGCTTCGCCTTCCTCAAGCACTGTTCGCTGTGGACCTATCGCATTGCGACCTACGCGGTCCTGATCGCCGGGGTGGCCTTCTTCGCGCTCGTGATCGGCCTGCGCTACCTGGTGTTGCCCCATATCGACAACTACCGCGAGCCGATAGCGCAGACGATTGCGCGCGCGGTGGGCCAGCGCGTGACGATCGGTTCCATTGCCGGGAGCTGGCAGGGCTACCGGCCGGAACTGAACCTCATGGACGTCAAGGTTTTTGGCGCCGACGGCCAGCCGGCATTGGCGCTGGATCGGGTCGAAACCGTGTTGTCGTGGCTGTCGCTGCTCTCCGCCGAGTGGCGTTTCGACTCTCTGGCGGTCTACGGGCCTGCGCTCGAAGTCAGGCGCGATGCAGCCGGCGTACTCTGGGTCGCCGGCATAGCCTTGCAACCGCAAGACGGCGCCGGGGGCGGGTTCGGCGACTGGCTGCTGGAACAGCGCCAGGTGCTCGTGCGCGACGCCACCATCACCTGGGTGGACGAGATGCGTGGCGCCCCCAAACTGCAACTCGACAAGGTCAATCTCCGGCTAGACCACGATGGCGCGATGCATCGCTTCGGCTTGACCGCGGTGCCGCCGGCGCAGATTGCCTCCCCGCTGGCTGTCCGCGGCGAATTTCTGGGGCGCAATGTCCGCGAACTGCAGTTGTTGAACGGGAAACTCTATGCCGAAATCGGCAATGCCGTTCTCGCGCTTGTGCAGGCTTGGGTACCGGCACCGCTGCTGCTGACGAAAGGTCTCGGGTCGCTGCGCCTGTGGCTTGAACTGAACGGCACCCGCCTGGGCGCGGCCACCGCCGACCTCGGGCTGGTCAACGTGCACACGCGCCTGGCGCCCGATCTTCCCGAACTTGCCTTGTCCGAAGTGCATGGCAGGCTGAGCTGGACACAGCGCGGCGACCGTACCGAATTTTCCGCGACATCGTTTGGCTTGACGACTGCCGGCGGGCTGAAGCTGGCGCCGCCGCAATTCAGCTTCGTGCGTGCCGAGCCGGCCGGCGGTGCGCGCCATTCCGAGTTGCACCTGTCGGGTCTCGACCTGGCACCGGTGGTCGAACTCGCGGAGTTCCTGCCGCTCGACGCCGCGCTGCGCGGTCGTCTGGCACGGACAGCGCCGGCAGGAATCGTGGAAGACGCGCAATTCTCCTGGGACGGCGAATGGGGCACCGGGCAGCCCTATGTGGCGAGGGTGCAAATTACCGGCCTGTCGGCGCACCCGGACGGCGCGCTTCCCGGCTTCCATGGCGTCAGCGGCCAGTTCGACGCGAACGAGCGAGGCGGAACGGCATCGCTCACCGCGACCAGCGGCGGCTTCGAGTTGCCGAAAGTATTTCTCGAACCGGTGCCGATGGATTTCCTCACGGTCAACGCGGGATGGACTTTCCGCGAAGGCGTGATCGATGTCGCCGTGAAGAACGCCAGTTTTACCAACGAGCACCTTGCGGGCAGCGTTTCCGGCTTCTATCGCGGTGCGAGCGAAGGCCCCGGCAGCGTGGATCTGCGGGGCATGCTGGTGCGCGCCGATGCCCACGAGATCTGGCGCTACATGCCGGTGACGGCACCCGTCACGCAGGCCTGGCTCAAGCGCGCGCTGCTGGCCGGGGAATCGAGGGACACGCGTTTCCGTCTGAAAGGTCCGCTGAAGGACTTTCCTTTTGCCGGCGACAAGAACGGCGTATTCGAAGTGGTAACGAAAGTCAGCGGGGTGACCCTCGACTACGCGACTGGCTGGCCGCCGTTGACCGGCGTCAACGGAGAAGCCGTTTTCAGGGGCGATCGCATGGAAGTGCGCTCCGAGTCCGGCAGCATCCTCGGCCTGCAGTCGTCCGGCGTGCAGGCCTCGATCGCCGAACTTGGCAAGCACGAAGAACATCTGCGGATCAAAGGCTCGGTGCGGGGACCGACTGCGGACTTCCTGCATTATACCGAAGTCACGCCGGTGGCGAGCCGCATCAAGACCTTCACGGATGAATTGAAAGCCGTCGGCGATGCCCGGCTCGACCTGGAACTCGATCTGCCTCTGCACCAGATCAAGGATTCCGCGATCAAGGGCGAACTGACGGTGCAGAACAACCAGATGACGCTCGACCCGCGTTTGCCGGTTTTCGAACATTTCGGCGCACGCATAGGGTTTACCGAGCACAGCTTCGATGTCAGGGACGGGCGCGCGTTGATGTTTGGCGAACCGCTGTCCTTCGACGCGTCCTACCAGGCAGATGGCGGCATCACTGCGAACGTTGCCGGCACGCTGGACATGGATCAGGCGCGAACGGCATGGAAGCATCCGATGCTTGCTTTCCTCGACGGTCAGACGGCGTGGAAAGGCACAATCGGCGTGCGCAACAAGATCTCGACCATTCGCTTTGACTCGAATCTGGTGGGGGTGACATCGACATTGCCGGCACCGTTCGCCAAGGCTGCCAACGCCAGCCTGCCGTTGCACGTGGAATTGCGAGAACGTGCCGGTCGCCAGGGCGTGCTGGCGGTCAATCTCGACAAGGTCGCCTCCGCGCAGTTATTGCTCGACGCCAGTGCGCCGAGCGGGGTGCGCCGCGGCATGATCAGTCTGGCCGCCACGGCGACCCTGCCGGCATCGGATGGATTGTGGATTCGCGGCAGTCTCGACCTGGTGGATGCGGATGCCTGGCACTCGCTGTTGTCGGGCGGCGCGGGCGATTCCCCATCCGGTCTGGCGGGAGTGGACCTGCAGATTGGCATCCTCGACATCAATCGCCGGCGCTTTCACGACCTCAAGGTCGAAGCGACCCGGGAGGATGCCGGCTGGCAAGCCACCCTCGCCGGCCGCGAAGTGGCCGGCCAGGTGTCGTGGACTTCCGCGGGCGACGGGAAGCTGGCGGCGCGCCTGTCGAAGTTCGTGTTGCCGCCGGTCGCCACGGAAATACAGGCCGGCACAACCGGCGACGAGACCGACCAGCGCCTGCCTTCGGTGGACCTGATCGCCGACAGTTTTACCTATGAAGGCAAGGATCTGGGACGCCTGGCGGTGCTGGCGCAACCGGAAACCTCCGGCTGGCAGTTGCGGCGGCTCGAAATCGCCAATCCCGAGAGCAAATTCGTCATGAGTGGCCGCTGGGCGATCGCGGTGACTTCGCGCACCGACGTGACGGTCAAGCTCGAAGTCTCCGACCTTGGCAAATTCTTCGCGCGGCTGGGCTGGCCGGACAGCATGAAGGGCGGCACGGCCACACTGGAAGGTCCGCTTGCCTGGAGCGGCAACCCGGCCCGGTTCGACATCCCGTCCCTGTCGGGCAACCTGAAGCTGGAGGCGAAGGATGGCCGCTTCCGCCAGATCGAGCCGGGCGTTGCCAAGTTGCTGGGGATCCTGAGCCTGCAGGCGTTGCCCAAGCGGGTATCGCTGGATTTCCGCGATGTATTCAGCAAAGGCTTCAGCTTCGACAACATATCTGCGGACGTGAGTATTGCCGCAGGCGTTGCCGATACGAAGAATTTCCTGATGAGGGGTTCCGCTGCGCGCGTGGCGATGCACGGCCAGGTCGATCTCGCGCGGGAAACGCAGGACCTCATTGTGCGGGTCACGCCCTCCCTGTCGGAGAGCATTGCGATCGCCGGCGCGATCGTCAACCCGGCCATCGGCGTTGCAGCGCTGATCGCGCAGAAGGCGCTCAAGGATCCGTTCAGCCAGATCGCGTCCTTCGACTATTCGATCACCGGAGCCTGGGCCGATCCGGGCATTACGCGGGTATCGAAGGCGTCTCCCAATACCAGGGAAAAGGGACGTTAGAGCAATCCACCGGGGCGAGGTTACAATCCGACCTCGCTTCGACAGGAAGAGCTCCGTAACCGGCATGGCCATCCCCACCAAATCAGGCTTCGGCCGCGCAAAGCTGCGCGGCGCACGCGAACACGCCGCTCCCGTGACGACACAGGTGAAGGGCCAGGCGAAAGCCCAGGCGTTTCGCGTTGCCGGCGTGCAGATGGCGTCCGGCCCGAACGTCGCCGCTAATCTGAACGAGGCTGGCCGGCTCATCGAGATCGCAGCACAGCAGGGTGCGCGCCTGGTCGCGTTGCCGGAGTACTTCGCGATCATGGGCATGCGGCCGACCGACAAGGTGAAAGTCCGGGAGAAAGACGGCGACGGGCCGATCCAGCGCTTTCTTTCGGAAACGGCGAAGAAGCATAAAATCTGGCTGGTCGGTTGTTCGGTGCCGATGGCTGCACCCACCGAAGGCAAGATCTACAACTCCTGCCAGGTCTATGACGACGGCGGCACGATGGTCGCGCGTTACGACAAGATTCATCTTTTCAACCTCGACCTGGGCAAGGAAAGGTTCGCGGAAGAGGGCACGCTCGAAGCGGGCAAGCAGGTCAAGGTCGTGGACTCGCCGTTCGGTCGCATCGGGTTGTCGGTTTGCTATGACCTGCGTTTTCCGGAGCTGTACCGGGCCATGAAGGACGTGGACATCATCGTCGTGCCGTCGGCGTTTACCGAGACCACCGGCCGCGCGCATTGGGAGTCGCTGGTGCGTGCGCGAGCAATCGAGAACCTGGCCTATGTACTGGCCCCTGCGCAGGGGGGCTATCACCTGAGCGGGCGCGAAACTCATGGCGACTCGATGGTGGTGGACCCCTGGGGGACGGTGCTCGATCGGTTGCCGCGCGGGTCGGGGGTGGTGGTTGCCTCGGTCAATCCCGCCTACCAGGCCAGCCTGCGCAAGAGTCTGCCCGCGTTGACCCACCGGGTGATACACAAGATCTAGAATGCCGTGAATACGCGAATATCGTGAATTCGTCCGCTCCATCTCGGCCGTGAGGTTAAATGCTTGAAAAAAGCGATATTCACGCCATTTACGATATTCACGCAATTCACAAAAAAATCCGGAGGAGCTGAAGTGCCCAACGATCCATCCAACAACCGCGAGCTGCTGTTCGCGACCGCCGACCGCACCTTGCTCGCACCCTACGGCCTCGACACCGGTGGCATCGATCGCGTGTTCGGCCAGATCATGACCCATAAAGTCGATTACGCCGACCTGTATTTCCAGTATTCGCGTTCGGAGGGCTGGAGCCTGGAAGAAGGCATGGTGAAGTCCGGCAGCTTCAACATCGACCAGGGTGTGGGTGTGCGCGCGGTGAGCGGGGAGAAAACCGCTTTTGCCTATTCCGACGACATCAGCCTTCCCGCGCTGGAGTCCGCGGCACAGACCACGCGCGCAATCGCACGCCGCGGCGAGCAGGGCGCAACCCAGGTGGTGAGCCTGACTCGCGGCCGCGAACTGTATCTGCCGCAGGATCCGCTGGCGAGTCTCGCGGACGGCGACAAGGTGAAACTGCTGGAAAAGCTCGAACGGTATGCACGCGACATCGACCCGCGTGTTTCTCAGGTCATGGCTTCGCTCGCGGGCGAATACGAAGTCGTTCTAATCGCGCGTTCCGACGGCATGATGGCCGCGGATGTGCGCCCGTTAGTCAGGCTG
>Ga0137403_10005110_pt1 | contig 15262 bp, 11 predicted proteins | sample CZOMad2_1_16fung_FD_122057 | JGI IMG/M metagenome (GOLD analysis project Ga0137403, IMG submission 122057) | Vadose zone soil fungal communities from Angelo Coast Range Reserve, California, USA - CZOMad2_1_16fungal (Hybrid Assembly) | ecosystem: Environmental > Terrestrial > Soil > Vadose zone... | reverse complement strand
CATGGAGGACGGCGCCTATTCGACCTTCGGAGCGAGCAGCATATCGCCGCCGCCCAGTATCAGGCGATTCCAGGTCGGCGAGACGACGATCTCGTTGACGCAGACGTGCGCGGGCGACTCGGCGACGAAGCGCACGACGCGCCCCAGATCCTCCATCTTGAGCATTCTCGCCTGGTCCTCGGGCGAAGGCGGCTTCGGCCGGGCGCGCTGCAGCGGCGTCACCGTCTCGCCCGGATGGATCACACAGGCGCGGATGCCGTGCATGCCTTCCTCGAGATTGATCTGGTGCGTGAGGCCGGTAAGCGCCTGCTTGCTCGCGTTGTACGCGGCGCCGCCGATGTAGGCCTGGTAGCGCGCGAACCACGAGCCGATGTTGATCACCAAGCCGTCGTGCCGCTCGCGCATCGCGGGCAGGACGGCGAGCGTGCAATAGAGCGCGCCGTTGAGGTTCGCCTCGACGACGCGGTCCCACTCGGAGGCCGCGAGGTCCTTCAGGAAGCGCTTGGGGATGTTGACGCCGGCGCAGTTGACGAGGATGTCGACGCGGCCGTGGCGCGAAAGGATCGCTCGCGCGGAGAGCTCGACCGCGTCACGGTCGGTGACGTCGACCGGCTCGGCGTCGGCCTGTCCTCCCGCCCGGTCGATGAGGTCCTGCGTTTCCGCGAGCGCGGTAGCGCGGCGCCCGGTGACGACCACCTTCGCGCCGCCTTTCGCGAGCTCCATTGCGGCGGCCTGGCCGATGCCGCTGCCGCCGCCGGTGACCCAGGCGATTTTTCCGGCGAGCCCGCTCATGCGCGACCGCCGGCTTGCTGCAATCGGAAAGTCATTGGTCCTCCGAGGTCTCCAGGATCGGCGGCAAGGGAGAGTCGAGCGCGGCGCAGATCGCGCGCATGAGCTCCCCTTCGGCGAGGGTAAGTCTATCATCGGCCATCACCACCGCCACGCAGGCCTTGATGAGCATCGGCTTCTTCAGAGGAGCCAGCAGCTTCAGCTCGTTGAGGGCGCCCTCGACGGTATCGAAGCGGAGTTCCGCCAGCGAGTGCAATACGCCGCCCTTGATCCCGAGAGCGTCCATCCCCTTGCCGAACGCGAACATCCCTCCCCCGCCCGCGTGCGCGAGCAGCGACAGGACGACCCCCGATTCCCGGGCGACGGAGGAGATGTCCCGGTACTTCACCGGCGGGGCGCCCCTGACCTGGGGACCGAGGTGGCGACGCAGCACGGTCTGCAGCACGAACTCGCCGAGGCTGATCTTGCCGTCCGCCTCGATCAGCCGGCGCACCAGCTGCAGCAGGCGATCGCGCCGGTCCTGCGGGAGGACCTTGAGCGCCGGCAGGGCGAGCGTGAGCGCCGGAATCCGAAGCCTCGGACCGAGAGGCGCGAGGGCATCGGCGATGCGAGCGCACTGCTCGGCGGCGCCGGCGCCCGAATCGTCGCTGACGAGCGAGAGCTGCCGCGTCCGCGTTTCCCCCGTCGCGAGCAGCAAGGCCAGAACGACCGCCCGCGCGCCGGCTTCGTTTCCGGTTGCGGCGCGAACCTCGCCCGGGATTTCGTCGAGGATGCGGCGGGCGTGGTCGACGTGTTCCGGCGAAGGATTGCCGATGCTGCCGACGAGCGCCGCGGCGACGGGCGCGGCTCCGCCTCCCGCGGCCGGCGCGCGCTTGGCGTAGAGCGGGCTCGCGAACGCCTCGACGACGGGACTCCCCTGGGCGGCCAAGGATGCGGCCCCGGCCCGCTCGGTGCGCTCCTTGAGCAGGCGCGCCGCCGCGGGACCGAGCAGTCGCTCCATGCGCTCCTCGATCGGCGGGTGCGTTCTCATCCACGAGAACTCCAGAAAGTCGGCGATCGGGGCGCCTATGCACATGTGCGAGACCTCCTCCGCGTGGCGCTGGCCGATGGCGCTGCCCCGCTCGGCGATCTTGTAGAGCGCTCCGCCTATGCCGCCCGGGTTGCGCGTGAACTGCACCGCCGACGCATCGGCGAGAAACTCGCGCTCGCGGGAGACCGCGGCCTTGATCAGGCGCCCGGCGAGCACACCCACCGACCCGATCAGCCAGAGCGCGAGGCCCGCCAGGAACACGCGGGCGTCGCCGCGGTTGCTGTCGCGGGTGTCGCGATTGACGCTGCCCCCTGCGCGCATGAGGAAGCTCCCCGCAGAGCCGATGAGCACCAGGCCCGCGATCACCCCGAGCAGCTGAACGTTGAGACGCATGTCGCCGTTCAGGATATGGCTGAACTCGTGTCCTACCACGCCCTGGATCTCGTCGCGGCCGAGCCGCTTGAGCGCACCGTCGGTGACGACGACCGCCGCCTCGTTGGGCGTGTAGCCGGCGGCGAACGCGTTGATCGCCGCCTCCTCGTCCATGACGAACACCTGCGGCACCGCGATGCCGGAGGCGAGCGCCATCTCCTCGACCACGTTGAGCAGGCGCTTCTCCTCGAGGACCGCCGTGTCGCGCGCGATCAACCGGGCGCCGACCATCCCGGCGACCGCGACGCCGCCGCCCGAGAGCTCGTGCATGCGCACCAGCGTCCCGCAGAGGATCACGCCGAGGACGACGACGGTCGTGATCACGTACGCGGAGCGCGGCACCGCGGCGAGCGCCGGGCCGATCGGAAACAGCGGCCGCTCGGTGGCGACGAGATAGATGGTGCCGCCGATCACGTTGATCGAAAGGACGATTACCGCGACCGCAAGCACGAACGCGAGGAGGATCCAGCCGGTGTTGCGCCGGGCGCGGTGCTGCTGCTCGAAGAAATCCATGGCGCAGCCCTGGCGGCTGCAGGAGACCGAAACTTAGTTGAACGACACCTTGACGGCCTTCCGCTCTTCCGGAGACTCCGTGGCTTCCAGCAGCGTCGCTTCCTTGAAACCGCCGAAGCCGGCGACGAAACTGTCCGGGAAGCTCTCGATCGCCGTGTTGTAGCTCATCACCGCGTCGTTGTACGCCTGGCGCGCGAAGGAAATCTTGTTCTCCGTGCTGGTGAGCTCCTCGGAAAGCTGCATCATCGTCTGGTTCGCCTTGAGCTCGGGATAGGATTCCGAGAGCGCGAAGAGCTTGCCGAGCGCCCCCGAGAGGCCGGCCTCGGCCGCGATCATCTGCTTCATCGCCTCCGCATCGGCGGGATTGGCGGCGGCGCGCTGGTTCGCGCTCTGCGCGCCCGCGCGCGCGGCGATCACCGCTTCCAGAGTGCCGCGCTCGTGCTTGAGATAGCCCTTGGCGGTCTCGACGAGGTTTGGAATCAGATCGTAGCGGCGTTTCAGCTGCACGTCGATCTGGGCGAAGGCGTTCTTGAAGCGGTTGCGTGACGCGACCAGGCCGTTGTAGATCGAGATCAGCCAGACGAAGCCCAGGACGACGATGCCCACCACGGTCCAGAAACCCCAGCTCATGTTTTCTCCCTTGTGAGTGCCACGCCGCGATCTGCCCGCGCTAGTTGAGCACGACCACGGTCCGCGCGGCCTTGTCGTGCCAGCCCTGCTTGCGCTTGTCGAAGGCGATCCAGAGGACGCCGATCAGGGGAATGAACAGCAGCCACATCACCAGGAGCACGACCGCCCGCAGCGTCAGCTTTCCCATGGACGCCGGCGCCAGAGTCGCCGAGTCGACGATCTTCGCCGACACCAGCATCAACCCCGGGGTCGCGCTGCGGTAGCGCCACAGCACGATCATCGCGAGCAGGGGCAGGACGAGCTGGGTCCAGAAGTCGACCGCGAGCGTCTTCCCCTCCATGGCGAGCAGGAGATAGTCGCGTCCGAAAAAGGCGATCTCGATCGGCGCGATGATCGCCAAGAGGACGATGATGTCGATGATGGAAGCGCCGAACCTCAGCCAGAATCCAGCGTACTTGGGCTCGCGCGACGGCGGGGTGTCGGCCATGGCCATGCTCAGCTAGCGCATGGTAGCCCGACCCCGGCGAGCGAGGCAACCGCCGCTCGCCGCCAATCTAGTTAGTGGTGGCCGGCGCTCCGGGGAGGACCTGCATCCACGGCGACGGACAGGTCGGGACGTTCGGGTAGTAGTCCTGATAGTCGGGGCAGTAGTAGTGTATGTCGCCTTGTTCGATGTACGTGGGCGTGGTCGCCGTCGAGTACGCCGGGCCGCCGTACGCCGGCGACTCGTAGGCGTACCCCGGATACGGGTACGGATACGGATACGGGGGATACCAGAAAAACGGCGCGGCCACGATGACCCCGCCGCTGACGATCACCCTGCGAGGCGGAAAGCCCGGCCGGCCGACGACGACCGGCGGACGGACTCCTACGGGCGGTCTGCTGCCGACATGCCCACCCGTGAAACGCACGGGGCCGGTGGTGAAGTGCATGGGCCCGGTGGTGAAGCGCTGACCGCCCATGTGACCGCCGCTCATTCCGGGGTGTCCGCCCACGCCTCCGCCGGCGTGGCCTCCGCCGCCGTGCCCTCCGCCGCCGCCCCTGCCGGCCTGCGCGAGCCCGGCGCCGGCGAGCAGCGCCAATCCCAGCAGAATTCCGATCACCCGTTTCATGTGAGCCTCCTTGCGGAGAACCCGATGAGGAAGTGTAACGCCGCGCCGCCGGACGCGTTGGCCGTTTTACACCTTTTACACCCGGTTACAACCGGCCATTTTCACAGGCAGTCCGGCTCACCGGCGGGCGGCGTGGGACGCTGCACGAAGCCGAAACGCCCGGGGACTTCCGCACCACGGATGGGCGCAACCCGGATGCTCGCGCCGCGCAGCAGCGCCCGGGTTTCCTCGCCGCGGGCGACGTCCTCGAGCAGGCGCTCGGAAGTCCGGCCCCTCGGGTCGGCGAGGCGCTCGACGAAAGCCGGCAGGTCGCGGTCGAGGAGCACGCCGATGCCCATGTCCGCCTCGAGCAGCAGCCCGCCGGCGTCGTCGACGAACAAGGCCTCGAGCGCGCGCGGCGCCGCGCCGGTGTGCGTGAGCAAGCCCTCGCCCGCGTCGTCGAGCCGGTATACCCACGGCGTGTAGTCGAGCGCGACGTATACCCGCTGCGGTCCGTTCTGGAAGTACCAGCGCCCTTCGGCGTCGGCCGCGTAGTTCCTGGCGATGAACTCGTTGACCGCGGGGTTGGCGATGCGCTCGAAGCGTCCGGAGACGTTCTTGATCATCCAGCTGCCGCGCCGGTCGAGCGAGAGCCAGCCGTACACCGCCGGCACGTCCGGCCATTTCAGCATGCCGCGGATGACGATGTCGTCCATGACTCGCGTGTGAACAATTGCGCGCGTCCAGTATAGCGGCGGCCGATTCGCGCGCGCGAAGCTCTGCTATGCTGTCCCGGAGGCGAGGGGAGGCGCCGCGTATGAAGCACCAGTCGATCCTCGAGTACGCGAATTTCCGCTGGTTCAAGGTGGCGGCCGCCCTGTCCGCGATCGCCGGGTTCGCGTACGGCTTGCACGATCCCTCCACCAAACCTTACGGCGGCAGCGCCCTCGGTTACACGCTCGGCACGGTCGCGGCGCTCCTGGTCCTGTGGCTGCTGTGGTTCGGCGTGCGCAAGCGCCTCTATCGCTCGACGCTGGGCACGGTCCAGGGCTGGCTGTCCGCGCACGTGTACCTCGGCACGGCGCTGCTGGTCATCGCGACGCTGCACACCGGCTTCGAGCTCGGCTGGAACGTGCACTCCCTCGCCTACGTGCTCATGGTGCTGGTGGTCGCGAGCGGCTTCTACGGCGTGTTCGTGTATCTGCGGGTGCCCGGCGCCATCACCGGGAACCTCGGCGACGAGACGCTGCAGTCGCTGCTGCTGCGCATGGCGGACATCGACAAGGACATGCGCGAGAAGGCGCTGTCGCTGCCGGACGATCTTTTCCGCGTGGTCGAGCGCTCGGTGGTGGCGACGCGCCTGGGCGGCAACGTCTTTCGCATCCTCTCGGGGCGCGACCGGGGCTGCCCGACCGCGAGCGCGGCGCGCGAGCTGCCCGAGCTCGCCAAGCGCCTCACCGGCGAGCCCGCCAACGTCAACAAGGAGGTGTACACGCTCCTCCTCGAGAAGAACGAGCTGCTCGCGCGGGTGCGGCGCGACATGCGCCACAAGGCGATCCTCGATCTTTGGCTCTACTTCCATGTGCCGCTGTCGGTCGCGCTGCTCGCCGCGCTCGCAGTGCACGTGACCACCGTGTTCATCTACTGGTAGCCGCCCCTGAAGCTCCTCGTCATCACCGTGACGCGAAGCCGCGCGGGCAAGCCCCTCCAGGCGAAGCGCGAAGTCCAGGGAGACTTGCTGCGGGTCGGCCGAGCGGCGAGCAGCGAGATCCACCTGCCCGATCCCAGGGTCGCGCTCAACCAGGGCCTGATCGTTTTCCGCGACGGCCTCGTCTACAGCGAAGGCGACGCGGCGATCGTCAGCCACGCGCAGACGACGCGCAAGGCGGTGCGCTCGGTGCGGCTCAAACCCGGCGCCAGCGTCAACGTCGGACCTTACCGTTTCACCGGGGTGCAGGCCCCGGAAGGCTACGACGCGGCGCTCTCGATCGAGCTGGTGAAGCCGCTCGCCGAGGCCGCGTCGGGCCTGGCGACCCGCGCGAGCCGGCTCACGCTCGCGTCGCTCAGGCTGCCCAAGCGCTGGGCCGCGTGGGCGCTTGCGCTCGCCGTGCTGGCGCTGTTCTTCGCGCTTCCCGCGGGGCGCATCCTCGACCTGCCCTGGCGCGCCGCGTCGCAGTCCACCGGCATCACCGGCGACCGCTTCTGGAACCCGGGTCCCATGATCCTCGCCCACCAGCCGATCGAGACGCGCTGCGCCGCCTGCCACACCGCCGCCTTCCAGCACGTGAAAGACCGCGCCTGCCTCGAATGCCACACCGCGGTCGGCCATCATGTCGGCCCGGAGCTGAAGCCCGCGGTGCTGTTCGAGGGCGCGCGCTGCGCGAGCTGCCACCGCGACCACAAGGGCGTGCGGGCGACGCACCGCGACGACGACGGCTTCTGCGTGGCTTGCCACCGCGATATCGGGCGCAAGGCCAGTAGCACGCAGGTCGAGAACGCCTCGGACTTCGCCACCGAGCACCCTGCGTTCCGCCTGTCCCTGCTCGAGGGCGATTCGGTGCGCAAGGTTCGCCAGGGAGAGGACGATCTCACAGAGAGCTCGAACCTCGCGTTCCCGCACGCGCCGCATCTCGATCCCGCGGGGGTGAAATCGCCTACACGCGGCCGCGTCCGGCTCGACTGCGGCGCCTGCCACCACCCCGACGCGTCGCGGCGCGCTTTCCAGCCGATCTCGATGGAGCGCCATTGCCGCGAGTGCCACCGCCTGGAGTTCGAGCCCGCGGTGACTTCGCGCGAGGTGCCGCACGGCAAGCCCGCCGAGGCGGTGAATGTCGTGTCCGACTTCTACGCGAGCCTCGCCCTGAACGGCGTGAAGGACAGCTTCGAGAAAGCCTTCGGCGTCCCGGGCGAAGGCCTGCTGCGCCGCGTCGGCCAGCCCTCCGAGTCCCAGCGCAAGGTCGCGCTGCAGCTCGCCGAGCGCAAGGCCGACCGCGTCTCGGCGGACCTCTTCGAGGTGCGCGTCTGCAGCACCTGCCACGAGGTCGGCAGGAACGACGCAGGCTGGACGATCGCGCCGGTGAGAATCGCCAGCCGCTGGATGCCGCAGGCGCGCTTCAGCCACAGGAGCCACGCGCAATCGAAGTGCGCCGATTGCCACGACGTCGCCCGTTCGCTCGATTCGAGCGACGTCGCCATTCCGGATATCAAGACCTGCCGCGAGTGCCACACCGGATCGAAGCCGGTGGAGAAGAAAGTCGCCTCGAGCTGCATGCTGTGCCACGGGTTCCACGACGCCGGCCATCCCTGGAGCCCGGCGAAACCCGGAGCGGTCGCGGAGGCGCGCGGTGCCCGGTAAGGGCCGCCTTGCGGCGGCGCGCGCGCTCGTCATCGCCGCCGCCGCCGCGCTCGGCTGCTCGGGATCGGGCAGCTCCACCTCGCCGCCCTGCGCGCCGAACTGCCTGTCCGTCAACAATTTCCTCTCGGCCGCGGACGTGCAGCAGATCGTCTCTCAGGCGGTCGGCGAGGCGCAGGCGCGGGGCGCGCCGGCGACGATCGCCGTCGTCGACCGCGTCGGCAACGTGCTCGCCGTGTTCCAGATGACGGGCGCCGCCGCGAGCGCCACCATCGCGGGCGGCCGCGGCGTCACGGGAGGACTCGAGGGGCAGGCGGTGCCCTCCACGCTCGCCGCGATCGCCAAGGCGATCACCGGCGCCTACCTCTCCTCCTGGGGCAACGCTTTCTCCTCGCGAACCGCGGGCCAGATCGTGCAGCAGAACTTCAACCCCGGCGAGCTCGACGCGCCGAGCGGCCCGCTCTACGGCGTGCAGTACTCGCAGCTGTCGTGCTCGGACGTGAACACGAACAATCCGGCGCAGACCGTCGGGCCCAAGCGCTCGCCGCTCGGCCTCTCGGCTGACCCGGGCGGGCTGCCGCTGTACAAGAACGGAGCCGTGGCCGGCGGCATCGGCGTGATCGCCGACGGCGTCTACGGCATCGACCTCGACATCTTCGACGTCGACCAGGATACGGACGAGCTGATCGCCGTCGCGGGCAGCTCCGGATTCGCGCCGCCCGATGACATCCGCGGCGAGCGCATCACGGCGAACGGTCACTCGTTCCGCTTCGTCGATTCGGAATCGATCATCTCCAACCCGGCGAACGCGCCCGCGTTCGGCACCCTCCCCGGCGCGCTCGTCGCCGTTCCCGGCTACGTCGGCGTGGCGGTTGTCCCCGGCGTCGCGTTCGGATTCCCCGCGTCCGGATACGCGCAGGCGACAACGCCGGCGCTCGCCGCGCTCGGGGCCTTCACGCTGGTCGACGCAGTGGGCGTGGAGCGCTTCCCGCCGACCGCGGGAGCGGGCGCAGGCGCGCTCACAGCGAACGACGTGTCGGCCATCCTCCAGGAAGGCCTGAAGATCGCGCAGCGCGCGCGCGCGCAGATTCGCCGCCCGCTCGGCTCGGCCGCCGAGGTCTCGGTCGTCGTGGTCGATCTGAACGGCGACATCCTCGGCCTCGCCCGCACGCCCGACGCGCCGGTGTTCGGCACCGACGTCGCCGCGCAGAAAGCGCGCAGCGCCTTGCTCTTTTCGCTGCCCAACGCAGCGACGCTGATCGCCGGAGTTCCCGCCGTCGCGAGCTACGTTCCCGCGTTCGCGGCCTTCGTCGGGGCAGGCGGCGCGCTCGACGGCAGCACGGCGTTCTCGACGCGCGCGATCGGCAACCTGCACCGGCCGATGTACCCCGACGGCATCGGCGGCAAGCCCGCGGGGCCGCTGTCGCAGCCGCTCGCGAACTGGAGCGTGTTCAACGTCGGCTTCCAGCTCGACCTCGTCCAGAGCCAGCTCCTCGCCGGGGTCGGCGGGAGCACCGCGACCGGCTGCAGCGGGCTCTCGGTCGCCACAAACGGAGTCCAGATTTTTCCGGGCGGACTGCCGATCTACCGCTCGGGCGCGCTCATCGCGGCGATCGGCGTCTCGGGCGACGGCGTCGACCAGGACGACATGGTGGCCTTCCTCGCGTTGTCGAACGCAGGACTCGGCAACGCGCCTTCGGCGATGCGCGCCGACCAGCGCTCGCCTCAAGGGACCGGGCTGCGCTACGTGCAATGCCCCCAGTCGCCGTTCAACGGATCGACCGAGCAGAATGTATGCGCCGGACTGTAGCGCTCGCCGGAACGCTCTTGTTGGCGAGCTTCGCGTTCGCGCAGGAAACGCCGGCTCCTTCCGAGGACGTGAAGCTCCCGCCCGAGCGCAATCCCGGCGAGGAAGTGATCCAGCGGCGGCCCGGACAGAGCGAGCCGCTGCAGTTCTTCCCGCCTCCGGTGGATCCGCGCCAGGTGCCCGCGCCCGCGGCGGCCGTGCCGCGCGAGACGCTGCCGGTGCCCGACCGCTGGAGAATCATGCAGGGGCTCGGGTACCAGCACCCGTGGTACGACCCCTACAACCAGAACGTGCTGAAGGGCGATCTCCCGATATCGAAAGGCTCGGACTGGTTCCTGAATCTCGGCGCGGTCTCGGACACGCTGTTCGAGGCGCGCCGCCTCCCCACGCCGGTTCCGCCGCAGGCCTCGACGCGTCCCGGAAGCACGGACGTTTTCGGCCAGGGCAAGCAATCCACGTTTTCCGAGACGCTCATCGTGTCGATGGCGCTCATCAAGGGCGACACCACCTTCAGGCCGCCCGACCTGGAGCTGCGCCTCACGCCCGCGTTCAACGTCAACCGCAGCGCGGCGCAGGAGAACCGCGTCCTGTTCGCCGATCCGCGCGAAGGCGATACGCGCAACGACAGCCACGTCGCCCTGCAGGAAGCTTTCGCCGACGTGCACCTGCGCAACGTCTCGCCGCGCTACGACTTCGACTCGATCCGCGTGGGCATCCAGCCCTTCACCTCGGATTTCCGCGGCTTCGTCTTCCAGGACGTTCCTTTCGGCGTGCGCCTCTTCGGCACGCGCGACAACAACCGCTGGCAGTACAACCTCGGCTGGTTCCGGCGCATCGAGAAGGACACCAATTCGGGCTTGAACGATATCGGCAAGGGCTTGCGCGGCGACGACACCTTCGTCGCCAACGCCTACCGTCAGGACTTTCCGGCGCTCGGCTTCACCTCGCAGGCGACGGTGATGTTCAACCGCAACACCGAGGGCGGCGGCCAGCATTACGACACCAACGGCTTCCTGGTGCGCCCCGCGGCCGTGGGCGACGAGCGCCCGCACAACTACCGCGTCACCTACCTGGGCTACAACGGCGACGGGCATTTCGGGCGGCTGAACCTCTCCGTATCGCTGTACGCGGCCCTGGGGACCGACGACCACAATCCCATCGCCGGAGGGCCGCAGGACATCCGCGCGGGATTCGCGGCCGCCGAGCTGTCGCGCGACTTCAGCTGGGTGCGCCTGCGGCTGAACGCGCTGCTGCAGTCCGGCGACAAGGACCCTTTCGACGGCAAGGCGACGGGGTTCGACGCGATCTTCGAGAATCCGCAGTTCGCGGGAGCCGATTCGAGTTTCTGGATCAGGCAAGCGGTGCCGCTCGTCGGCGGCGGGGGCGTGACGCTGTCGGGACGGAACGGCGTGCTCGCGAGCTTGCGCTCCTCCAAGGACGAGGGCCAGTCGAATTTCGTGAACCCGGGCCTCGCGCTCCTCGGCGCGGGAGCCGATTTCGATCTGACGCCGCAGTGGCGCCTGATCAGCAATGTTTCGTATCTGCAATTCCAGAGCACCGAGGTCCTGGGCGTGCTGCGCAACCAGACGCCGCCGTCGCGCGAAATCGGCTGGGACGTTTCGGTCGGCGTGCAGTGGCGGCCCTTCATGAGCCAGAACATGGTCCTGAATGCCTCGGCCGCGGCGCTCCTTCCGGGAGAAGGCCTGAAGCAGCTCTACGACGAGAGCCAGCGCGGGCCCCAGTATTCGATCCTCGCCAACCTGCTGCTCGCCTTCTGACATGAGAGCGCGATTCCTCCCGCCTCTGCTCGCAGCCATGCTCCTGGTGCCGGCGCTCGGGGATTCGGGCGAGCGGCGCGCGCCGCCCGCGCCCGCGCGCCAGTCGGTCGAAGAAGCGGAGACGAAATCCGCGGGCTGCACGAGCTGCCACGTCGCGACCGACCGCCACACCATGCACCAGAACCCCGGCGTGGTGCTCGGCTGCGCCGACTGTCACGGCGGCGACGCGCGCGTGCGCGTCGATGGGAATGCCAAGCGCGAGGACCCCGGATATCACGAAGCGCTGCAACGCGCGCACGTGCTGCCGCGCGATCCGCGCGCCTGGAGCTGGCCTTCGAGCGCGAACCCCGAGAGAACCTACACCCTCCTCAACCGCGAGTCGCCCGAGTTCGTGCGCTTCGTGAATCCCGGCGACCTGCGCGCGGCGCGCGAGGCCTGCGGTGCCTGCCACCTCGCGATCGTCCAGGCTTCCGAGCGCAGCCTGATGGCGACCTCCGCCATGTTCTGGGGCGCCGCCGCCTACAACAACGGCATCCTGCCATTCAAACGGTCCATTCTCGGAGAAGCGTATACACGAGAAGGAGAAGGCGCCGTGCTCGTGAATCCGGTGAAGCCCAACGACTTCCTGACGGAGAAAGGCATCCTGCCGGGCCTCACCGCGCTGCCCGCGTGGGAGTCGGTGGCGCCCGCCGACGTGTTCCGCGTGTTCGAGCGCGGCGGTCGCGTGATCTCCTCGCAGTTTCCCGAGGTCGGGCTGCCGAACGCGAGCGGCGCGCAGCAGAGGCTCGACGAGCCCGGCCGGCCCGACATCCGGGCATCGAACCGCGGGCCGGCGACCGGAAGCCGCATCGCCGTGCCGCTCATCAACGTCGCCAAGACGCGTCTCAACGATCCGCACCTGTGGTTCCTCGGCACCAACGAGCAGGCGGGCGACTACCGCTCCTCGGGCTGCACGTCCTGCCATACCGTGTACGGCAACGACCGCGACCCGAAACATTCCGGTTCCTACGCCCAGTACGGCAGCTCCGGCGAAACGGCGACGCAAGACCCGACCATCGCGAAGAATCAGCCGGGCCACCCGATCCGCCACGAATTCACGCGCGCGATCCCCTCCTCGCAGTGCATGGTCTGCCACATGCACCAGCCCAATGTGTTCGTGAACTCCTTCTACGGCACGACCCTGTGGGACTACGAGCCGGCCGCGCCCTTCATGTGGCCGCCGAAGCAGAAGTATCCGAGCGACGAGGAAGCGCGCAGGATCCTCGACCGCAATCCCGAGGAAGCGGCGATCCGCGGCAACTGGGGCGAACCGGGGTTCCTGAAGGACGTCGCTTCGCTGAATCCGAAGCTCAAGGCCGCGCAATTCGCCGACTATCACGGCCACGGGTGGAATTTCCGGAAAGTGTTCAAGCGCGATCGCAAAGGGACGCTGCTCGACGCCGAGGGCAAGCCGGTATCGGACGACGACCCGGAGAAATTCGCCAAGGCGGTGCATCTCACCTCGATCCACCTCGACCTCGGGATGCACTGCGTCGACTGCCATTTCGCGCAGGACGCGCACGGCAACGGGCACATCTACGGCGAGGTCGCCGCGGCGATCGAGATCGACTGCGCCGACTGCCACGGCACCGCGGACAAGTATCCGCCGCTGCGCACCTCGGGACCGGCGGCGCGGCCCGGGGGCCTCGACCTTACCCTGCTTCGCACGCAGGACGGGCGCAGGCGCTTCGAATGGCGCAAGGGCAAGCTCTACCAGCGCTCGGCGCTCGACCCCGAGCGCGAATGGGAGATGACGCTGGTGAAGGACACGGTGACTCCTGGAAATCCTAAGTACAACGCCAAGGCCGCACGCGCCAAGCTGATGCACTCGGGCGACGCGGGCCGCGCCGGCAAATGGGGACCGGGCGCGGGAGAGTACGCGCACGGCAACGACAAGATGGCGTGCTACACCTGCCACGTGTCGTGGACCACGAGCTGCAGCGGCTGCCATCTCCCGATCCAGGCCAACTGGAAGACCGAGCGGCAGCACTACGAGGGCGGCGAGACGCGCAACTACGCGACCTACAACCCGCAGGTCTCGCGCGACGACGTGTTCCAGCTCGGCCGCCACGGCCCGGTGAAGGGCGGGCGCATCGCGCCGGTGCGCTCGTCCTCGGCGCTGGTGCTCTCCTCGACCAACGCCAGCCGCGAGCGCATCTACATCCAGCAGGCCCCGGTCGCCGCGAGCGGCTTCTCCTCGCAGGCGTTCGCGCCGCACTACCCGCACACCGAGCGCAAGACCGAGACCAAGACCTGCTCGGACTGCCACGTCTCGCGCGCCAACGACAACAACGCCATCATGGCGCAGCTGCTGCTGCAGGGGACCAATTTCGTGAACTTCGTCGGCTTCAACGCCTGGGTCGGCGCCGAGCGCCACGTCGAGGCGGTGCAGGTGACCGAATGGGACGAGCCGCAGGCGGTGATCGGCAGCTACCTGCACCGCTACGCCTATCCCGACTGGTACGCCGAGCACGAGAAGCGCGGGCTTCGGCTCCCCGAGGCGCACGACCACTCGACCTCGGGCCCGGCGGCCTGCGTCGCGCTGCGCGGAGAATACCTCTACGCCGCCGAAGGCGGAGGCGGCATGCGCGTCTACGACGTCGCCTCGATCGCCAACAAGGGCGTGTCCCAGCGCATCATCTCCGCGCCCTTCTCGCCCCTGGGCCACGATACGCACGTCGCCTCGAAGAACGCCACCTGCGTCGCGCTCCCGACCAACCAGCCGATCGCGCCGAATCGCAACCAGGGCGAGCTGATGAGGAAAACCAACCAGGAGCAGCCCTTCCACCCGATCTACAACTACGCGCTCGTCACCGACGCCGAGGAAGGCCTGATCCTCGTCGACGTCAACACGCTCGCCGACGGGGAGCCGCGCAACAACTTCCTCAAGCGCGCCGCCACCTGGAACGAGGGCGGGGTGCTGAAAGGCGCCAGGCACCTCACCATCGGCGGGCGCTACGTCTACGTGTCGGCCGACGCCGGGATCGTCATCCTCGATCTGGACGAGCCCCTCAAGCCCCGGCTCTCCGCCGTCGTGCCACTTTCGGGCGCGCGAGCGTCCGCGCTCCAGTTCCGGTATCTTTTCATCGCCGACGGGGAGGGATTCGCCGCGATCGAAACAATTCCTGCGATCGCCGCTCTGCGAAACGCGAGAGTCATTTTTGCGACTCACTATTTGAATATAACGATGCGTCACAGCGTCGGAGATGAACAGCGAACAGACACTAATGGACGCGAATTAGGCCGACTCAAGGGTATGTATTCACCGGCCTGTCCGCCGTAGCTAACAGACGCTCTCCGCGCGTCTGCCCTACTTTGGTCCCGCCACAGCGAAGCGGAGGCGAAAGCGCAACAAGGATCCATTCGTGGTTCAAAATCAACCCATGGTAATTGGGCTCACAGGAGCGTCCGGTTTTCTCGGGCAAGAAATCATTCGCCAAGCCGTGTCGCAGGGAGAACAGGTTGTCGCTTATTCTCGGACTCCGGACAAGCCTGTATCGGAAACCATTCGTACGGAGGCGTTTAGACCTGGAATGACAGTCAGCAATCTGGACACGATTCTCCATTTGGCCGGAGAATCAATTTCGGGTCCATGGACCAAGGCTCGGCGAGATCGGATCTTACAGAGTAGAGTTCAGGGGACCCGGTGGGTGGTCGAAGCTTTGCAGAATGCTCCGAATCCGCCACGCACGCTGATCTGCGCTTCAGGAGTGAACATCTATGGCGATCGAGGTGAAGAGGAATTGGTCGAAGAGTCACCGGTCGGCCGCTCTGGTTTTCTCTGTAGCGTCGGAGTCGCCT
>Ga0137403_10005109_pt1 | contig 15263 bp, 14 predicted proteins | sample CZOMad2_1_16fung_FD_122057 | JGI IMG/M metagenome (GOLD analysis project Ga0137403, IMG submission 122057) | Vadose zone soil fungal communities from Angelo Coast Range Reserve, California, USA - CZOMad2_1_16fungal (Hybrid Assembly) | ecosystem: Environmental > Terrestrial > Soil > Vadose zone... | reverse complement strand
TTCTCCGCAGGCGGGATCGCCACGCCCGCCGATGCGGCGTTGGTACGCCAATTGGGAGCTGAAGCGGTCTTCGTCGGGTCCGGCATCTTCATGGAGAGCTCCAGCGAGTTTGCCAAGCCCGAGATCGCGGAAGCGCGCGCGCGCGCCATCGTAAAGGCCACCACTCATTTCGACGATCCCAAAGTTCTGCTTGAGGTGAGCGCAGATCTGGTGGGCGCGATGAAGGGCCTGGCGGTGGGCGCGATCGCTGACGCCGACCTGCTGCAAAAACGCGGCTGGTAAATCGTCTCTTCACACCCTAGAGTTCAGATGAAAATTGGAGTGCTGGCTCTGCAAGGCGACTACGACGCGCACCGGCGCATGCTGGAGCGGCTGGGCGCGACCGTTTCCCTGGTCAAGAAGCCTGAGCAACTGGATTCAGTCGAGGCGCTCGTGATCCCCGGCGGCGAATCTTCTACCTTCCTTAAATTTCTCGAGCAGGGCGGCTTCCTGGAAAAACTGCGCGACTTTGTCCGCACCAAGCCGACTTTCGGCACCTGCGCCGGAGCTATCCTGCTGGCCAAGGAAGTCTCGAATCCATCGCAGGAAAGTCTGGGGGCGCTCGATATCCGTATCCGCCGCAACGCGTATGGGCGTCAGATGGAAAGCTCGATCCATCAAGGTCCGACTTCGCTCGGGCATGATCCGCTGGAGATGGTCTTCATTCGCGCTCCCAAGATCGAGCGCGTCGGAAGCGGCGTGGAAGTCTTGGCGCGCGAGGGGGATGATCCGGTCCTGGTTCGCCAGGGCAAGACTATGGCAGCGACGTTCCATCCTGAACTCTCCGACGACACCCGCGTGCATGGCGAGTTCCTGAAGATGTTGAATGGAGCACAATAGGACCGGAATGGCCAGGGCGCTCCTCGTCGCGCTTGTTCTTCTCACCTGCGGAACTCTGTACCTATTCATCGCGAAGATCTGGTGGATGCCGGCGCTGGCTTCGACATCGGGCGCGGCGATTGACCGAGAATTCTCAGCTACTCTTCTCATCCTGGGGACCGTCTTCGTGGTTGCGCAGATCGGACTCGGCTTCTTCGTTTGGAAGTACCGCAGGTCGAATACGGCAACATACTCGACGGGGCACCGCGGCGCAGAGTATGCCTGGACGGCGATCACCGCCATCATTTTCGTTGCGATGTCGCTGGCGGGCGAGCGCACCTGGGCGGAGCTACGCGGAGCTCACTCGCCTCTCGAACAAGAGGTTCAGGTCGAAGTCACAGGCACACAATTTGCCTGGTACTTCCGCTATCCCGGCCTTGACGGAAAGTTTGGCAAGACCATCCCCGCCACTGTTGATGCATCGCTGGGCAGCGCCGCCGCTATCGGGCTCGACACCAACGATCCTGCGGCCAAAGACGACGTAGTGACTGCGGCGCTGGTTGTCCCAGCAGATCGTGAGGTGCGTCTGCACCTGCACGCGCAGGACGTGATCCACAGCTTCTTCGTGCCGGAGTTACGGCTGAAGCAAGACGTGGTGCCGGGGCTGAATGTCGAGGCTCACTTCCAAGCGACGAGACTGGGCGAGTACGAGATCGTGTGCGCGGAACTTTGTGGGCTCGGTCACTACCGCATGCATGGAACATTGCGGGTCGTGAGTGAGGACGACTTCTCGAAGTGGCTGCGGCAGCAGGAAGGAGCAGCGCGATGACCGACTCTTCCCGCACCGATCGGGGCACTACTTCGGGAATTCTCGGCCGCATCTTCAGCCGCGACCATAAGGTTATCGGCTTGCAGTATTTCTTTTTGTCGCTAGCGGCGGCACTGGTAGGCGTCGCATTGTCGGCACTGATGCGCTTTCACCTGGTGTGGCCGGATGCTTCCCTGCCCTTCTTCGGCGCGATCAAGCCGGAACAGTATCTCTCTCTACTCACCATGCACGGCACGTTGATGATCTTCTTTGTACTGACGACGGCGCCGCAGGGCGCGTTTGGGAATTATTGTTTGCCGTTGCAGATCGGCGCGCGGGAGATGGCTTTTCCGCGACTGAACATGTTGTCGTTCTGGTTCACGGTGCTGGCGTTTCTCGTTTTGCTCTCGGCATTTGTTGTGAGCGGAGGCGCTCCGATCTCGGGATGGACGCACTATCCCCCGCTCAGCGCAGTTGCGAGCGCGGGCCCAGGCCAGGGCATGGGGATGGACCTGTGGATCGCCAGCATCGGATTGTTCTGCTTCGCATCGGTTCTCGGCTCCATCAATTTCATCGTCACGGTGCTTGATCGTCGCGCTCCGGGGATGACCATGATGCGGTTGCCGCTCACAGTGTGGGCGTGGTTCATTACCGCGATCCTTTCACTGCTCGCTTTCACGGTGCTGCACGCCGCAATCGTTCTCTTGTTCATGGACCGCCATGCCGGCACCAGCTTTTTTATCCCTGAAGGCGTGGTGGTGAATGGGAGCGTGCTGCAGCACAGCGGCGGTTCACCGCTCTTGTGGCAGCATCTGTTCTGGTTCTTCGGACATCCAGAGGTCTACATCGCAATCCTGCCGGGCATGGGACTGACCTCGCACTTGCTCTCGACATTCGCGCGCAAGCCGGTCTTTGGATATCGCGCCATGGTCTACGCCATGATGGCGATCGGCGCTCTCGGCTTCATGGTGTGGGGACATCACATGTTCGTGAGCGGCATGAACCCATTCGCTGCATTCGCATTCAGCGTGCTGACCATGGTGATCGGGGTACCGTCAGCAATCAAAACTTTTAACTGGCTGGGTACGCTGTGGCGAGGGTCGATCCGGCTGACGGTGCCCATGATGTTCGCCATCGGTTTCGTATCGGTTTTCGTGACGGGCGGCCTCTCAGGACCAATCCTGGCGCAGCCCGCGCTCGATACGTACTTGCACGACACATACTTCGTGGTGGCGCACTTTCACCTAATCATGGGCGTGGCTGCGGTCATAGCGATTTTTGCGGCAACATATTTCTGGTTTCCCAAGATGTTCGGCCGCCACATGAATTCAACGTTGGGATACGCACATTTCTGGTTCACATTTGTCGGCGCGTACGCCGTATTCCTTCCCATGCACTTCCTCGGAATGGCCGGTCATCCAAGGCGCTACTCGCAATTAACGGAAGTACACTATCTGCAGCCGCTGCTGCCACTGCAACGGTTCATCACCTGGGCGGCGCTTGTGACCATCGCAGGCCAGGTGATCTTCTTGTTCAATCTTTTTTGGAGCATATGGCGGGGACGGACCGCGGAGCCAAATCCCTGGGAGGCAACGACTCTCGAGTGGAGCCAAGGGCAGGACTCGCCGGTGATGCGAGGTCCTTATGAATTCAATGTGCCGGGAGCTAAGGCAGAATTCCTGATGCAGCAAGAGGAATAGGAAGCATCGTAGATAGTATGGCGCGATATCCCCGATCAGACGAACTCGAATCGCCGAGCAGTATTGATCATGGTGGCAGCGGGACCCCGCACTATGGCGGCGGTGATGGCAGCGGTGACTCGGGTGACGCCTCGCCCGACTACTACCAGAATCTGCGGCGCTACCGCTTGTTCGTATTTCTGGTGTTCATTGGCGTGTTTATTTTTTTTACGGCTCTGAGTAGCGCTTACATAATCCGGCGCGGCAACGGACACGTAGATTGGCAGACCGGAGCGTTCGTGCGGGACTGGCAACCGCTGACCCTGCCCTCCATTCTGTGGATGAATACGCTGTTGTTGGCGCTCAGTAGTTGCGCCCTGGAGTTCGCGCGGCGGAATCTTGTGCGGCAGGTGGCCATCGCGCCGGCGGTCGCAGTTCCGGGCGTGGCGAGGGAGAAAAAATATAGTGCTCCGTGGTTGGCGCTGACCTTGATCCTGGGCGGCGGCTTCCTGGCGGGCCAATTTCTAGCTTGGGAACGACTTCGCGCCGCTGGTGTCTTCATCGCAACCAACCCCAGCAGTTCGTTCTTTTACATTCTGACTGCGTCCCATGCCGCTCACTTGATCGGGGGCATGCTGGCGCTGATTTATGCGGCAGGGCTTTCTATCTTTTCGACGAAGCTCGAACGCGAAGTCGTCGTGGTCGACGTGACCAGCTGGTACTGGCACTTCATGGGGCTGCTCTGGATTTACATCTTCCTGCTGATGCGGTTCGCGCAATGAGGCCATTCCGACATCTCGTCATTTGGGGTTTCCTCTCTCTTCCAGCCAGCGTGGCGTTTGCGCAGGGGTGCTCGATGTGCAAGACCTCGGCTGAGGCTGCGGCGGCAGAGCAGCAGAACGCGCTGAACCGCGGCATCCTGATGCTCGCCGTTCCTTCGGTAGTCATTTTTGGAGGTCTGTCGATTTTCGCGATCCGGTACCGCGCAAAGGGCACCGCCAAGCCGAGTGAGCGGGCTCAGAACGACGATAGCGGTTTGTTATAATCCATCAGGACCTTTGAACGGCGCGCCTGCGGTTTCCTAGCGCTGTGGTCGCACGATCCCTGCGGAAGTGGTGGAATTGGCAGACACACCATCTTGAGGGGGTGGCGCCGAAAGGCGTGCGGGTTCAAATCCCGCCTTCCGCACCATTTAGTTTTTCCAAGGACATCTAACAATGATTTTGGTCTACATCCTTCACGTACTGGTTTCGCTGTTCCTGATCCTGGTGGTACTGGTGCAGAGCGGCAAGGGCGGCGACCTCTCCATGTTCACCAGCGGCGGCAGCCAGACTGCTTTCGGCCCCGCTGCGGGCGCGACCCTGTTCACCAAGTTGACGACCTGGTCCGCGATCATCTTCATGGTGACGTCCATCACCCTCTCCATTCACTCCTCGCGCACAACCGCGACGGGCGGCTCGGTGCTGTCAGGAGAAAAGGCGGGCACGTCGCAGCCGGCTCCCGCATCGACCCCCACCCCGGCACAGGCTCCTGCTCAGGCTCCAGCAAAGAAGTAATTGTGAACTGTTTTGAGAAAGGCCTCGTTCGCGAGGTCTTTTCTATTGCGACGAATACAATCTAAGAGATGATTCACGAGATCTTTCCTGTCGGACCTTTGCAGTGCAATTGCTCGGTGATCGGCGATGCGGCCACGCGTGAAGGCATCGTGATCGATCCGGGAGACGACATCGATCGTGTGGTCGCCGCGCTCGACAAACACAATCTCACCCTTAAGCAGATCGTGATCACCCATGCGCACATCGATCACGTGGGCGGCGCCATGAAGCTGAAAAAGCTGACCGGGGCGCCCATCCTTCTGAATGAGAACGATGCCGCGCTGCTGAAGATGCTGGACATTCAAGCCACGTGGGTGGGAATGAAGTCGCCGGGACCTGTCGCCATCGATTCCAGCCTGAATAGCGGTGATCGCGTGACGGTGGGAAGCATCAGCGGAAATGTGATCCACACACCCGGGCATACAGAGGGCAGCGTATGTATCTACTTCCCTGCGCACCAAAAGCTCATCGCTGGGGACACTCTTTTCGCGGGCAGCATCGGCCGCACCGATCTGCCGGGCGGATCTATGGACAAGATCATGCGGTCATTACATCGCGAGGTGCTCGCGCTGCCGGATGAGACGGTGGTGGTTCCTGGGCACGGCGAACTGACCACGATCGGTGAAGAAAGAGCCACCAACCCTTTCCTGCAAAAATAACAAGGGGAGCCGGGGCTCCCCTTATTCCGACCCTGAATCCGACTAACTGGTTTCCTGATACTTCTTCACGATCTTGGGCGAGACGAACTTTTCCGGCGGAGCAAACCCCTCAACTTTCTTGGCATTGCGGAAGTTGTCTTCCGCCTGGACGAGCAGCTTGTGATCGTCCTGCTGTTGGCCGCCCAGGATATAGCGCGTCAGTTTGCTGGCGCCGAGGTAGAAATTCGCCAGACCAGCCTTTGAACCTGCGCCGTCGAGATAATCGCGGATGTGGGTCTCCGCGCTCTCAAATTCCTGCCGATAAAACTCGTTGATGCCCTTGGCCAGCATGAAATCGGCCTCAGAGCCGGCGACGATGGTCTTATTGCTGGCTTCGGCCTCCTGCTTGAGCTCGGCGAGGCCATTGCGCGCGGCGGCGTTTGAGGAGTCGGCTGACAGCACTTTCTGATACAGACCCATCGCCTTTGAAGCATCGCGCTTCCTGCGCGCCGCTTCGGCATCGCGCAGGGTGGAACTCACGTCCACCTTGGGACGGCTTTCGACGACGGCCGCGATGGGACGGCTGACCGGTGGCGGATTGTTCGCGACCGGCGGGTTGTTGTGCGCAACCACTGCCGGATTGCTTCCGGCCTGTGCCAATTGGTTCATCTGATTGATACGGCTCCGCGGATCGCCAGGGCCATCCCCTTTGACCGACGCCGCCTCGGTGTAGGAATTCGCGGCGCCTTTGTAGTTCTTGGCGTTGGCCAGACTGTCGCCCTCAGCGAAGGCCTGTTCGTAGTTGCGGATCTTCTGTAAGTAAGTTTGGGCGTCACCTTGGCGCTTGCCAGAGATACCGTTGAATGCCGACTTGGCTGAGTTGAAGTCGTTCCGCTGATAAGCTGCAACACCCTGGTCGAACTTCGCGCTCATGGCGCTTTCGTTCGAAGCACTCGCAGCCGCGGCTTTGGCCTGCGGGATCCTGGTGCTCAGATAAGCCTGCGCATCCGCCATGTGCGGGCCGCTCTTCACGTTCTTGAACTTCTGCTCGGCGGTATCGAAGTCAGCAGAGTTGAATGCCTTGACGCCGTCGGCGAAGCGGTCGTCGTTGCGGCGGTTCTCGCGCGCGACTTCCTGCGCCATGATGTTGCAATTCTGCTGCGCATCTTTATAGGTCGCGTCCTCCTGCGCGGCGGCGCAATACAGACGTGCCGCCTCGGCAACGTTTCCCTGCCCGGCAGCGGCTTGCGCGGCCTTGTAGAGGTCGTCCTTTTTGCTGGCGAAGGCCGGAATGGCGGCAGCGATCAGGGCGAAAGTTACCAACGCTCTCTTCATATCAGTTCGTCCCCATGATCTGTTTCTCGACGTCGATCGGTTCAAAGACCGACTTCACCGTGCCCGGCGACTCATTGGTCGCGCTCACTTTTTCCGTCTTCTCGGTGCCGTCGCGACCGGTGAGGACGACGTCGTAATCACCGGGTGGCACAGCGATGCGCGCCGGCGTGATGTCATCGGGAGCCAATTTGACTTTGCCATCCGCTGAGGTGATGGACTTCACGGTGGCGTACGGCACGGCATTGATCTCGATATAAGTGGTAGAGGCGGGCACCGCGGTCATCTTCTTGTAGCCGAAGTAACCGCCGATGATGGCGACGACAACCACCGCGATCAGGATTGGAACAACCGGCGACTTCTTGGGCGGAGGCGGCGCAACCGCAACCGGGCGATGCGGGGCCGGCGCGTGTTTAACAGGAGCCGGCGCAGCCGCAGCAGCTCGAACCGACGATGAAGATGCCATGTCTACCGAACCCGCGACCATAGTCGCGCCAATGTCGTGCGAACCGGCCACGATGGTCTTACTAAGATCCATTTCCTTCTGCTGACGGTTGGCGCCGGCAGAAGCATCTTTCTTCGCGGTCTCATATTGCTTCTGTAATTCGGGAGGAGCACTCGAGACTAACGGCGTAACCGCCTCAAGGCTGCTGAGAGCGGCCACGTATTGGCGCGCTAACAAGTAAGCGCGCGCGTCGCGGAGTGCCTTGTCGACGGCGGACTTCGCCATCGTCGTCTTCTTGGTCTCGAAATTCGTGTAGGCCGATCGGACCTCCGGCGTCTCGCCGTAGGTCTTCTTACAGGCCTCCATGATCTTCAGAGCGCCGGCGAAATCGTTCTTCTCCAGCGACTGTCTGGCCTTGTCGAGCGCACTGCCGACACCTTTAGCCTGATCTTGTTCGGTGCGTGCCTTTTCGAGAAGCGCGGTGAACGAAGTGGCCCGCGAGAACTGTTTGGCCTGGCCTTCGAGGAAGGTAACGGCGTCTTCGATCTTGCGCTGTTCCAGCAGCTTCTGTCCTTTGCTGACGACAGCTTCGACGCGCCTGTTGTATTCGTCGAGCGCGCGCCGCGCTTCCACCAGCACGACTTTGAGTTCCTCATCAGGAGTGTGCTTTAGCGTGCTCTCAAGCAGGGAGACGGCTTGATCGAATTCCTGATCAGCCATCAGCTTCTGGGCTTCTTCAGCGGCGGCATCAAGCTTCTTACGCTTAGAAACACTAGCCGCCTCTTCCCTGGCAAATTGCAAGAGGTCCTGGATCTCGGCGGAGCCTTCAATCTCGGTCTGGGCAATCTCTAACACTTTGACCGCAGCGGCATAGTCCTTCTTGCCGATGGCTTCCTTCGCCTTCTGAATGTAGCCCTCTTTGATCTGTTCGGCCTTCTCGCTCTCCGCGGCTTCGCGCACCATGTTGATGAATGACTTCAACTTGGTATCGCCGGGAACCTTTACGGCCGCCTTCTGTAGCACTTCTAGAGCGTCTGCAGCCTGACCACCGTCGAGCAGCTTGCGCGCGATGGCCATCTGCTCTTCGACGAATTTTTTCTTTTCGCTGGATTCGCGCTGCTTGTCGGCAAGAGCCTTCAACTTGAGAAGGCCGGGATCGTTGGCAAATTTCTTTAGCGCCTCGTCAGCCTTAGCAGCGGCGGCCTTAGCATCATCTTTCGCCAGTGCCTCTTCGATCTCACCGGTAAAGCGTTCGAGATCTTTGCGCTTGGTCTCCTGCTCGCGGCCAGAGGAGGCAAGGTTCAGGAGCGACATGACCTCAGGGCTGGATGAATCAATGGCCTCAGCGCGCTTAAGGACTTCAAATGCCGCAGTGAATTTCCGCGAGGAGATATCTTTGCGGGCTTCGTCGATGAAGTTCTGTAGTTCCTTTTGCTTGGAGCGCTCCGACAGGTCCTTGACCACAGCCGCGTGGAGGCTGCGCGCCTTGGAATTGTCGGGATCGGCAGTAAGAGCTTCTTCCAGCGACCTTACCGCTGCTTCGAGATCGCCATTCTGCTGCGAGTTCTCGGCCTTGCGCAGGGCGGATTCGACTTTATCTTTCTTCGCCTTGGCGGCGGCCACGATCTCGCGCAGATTGATCAGTTCGGGATTGGTCTTGTCGAGAGTAAGGGCCTGCTCAGCGTAGGCGAGCGCGTCCTCGTAGCTCTTCTGCGACATCGCCTCTTCGGCGTGCGAGCGCAACTGCTTGATCTGCTCGCCGCGTTGCTGGCGCTGCATGCGCTGCTGCACTTCCATCATCAGCTCTTTGGCGACGGAGTGCTGGGTGTCGACCTTTAATACGATCTGCAAGATCTCCTTGGCCTTGGGCAGGTCAGACTTTTCGACCGCGACCTTGGCGCGGTTGACGTAATCCGAGACCATGGTCTTCTTGATCTGCTCCTGCACGCGACCCAGGTCAAATGCAAAATCCTCGGCGGTGGCGTAGCGCTCTTCGCGATCTTTCGCAAGCGCCCTCTTGATCACGTCCTCGAGGTCCGCCGGATAGTTGTCGAGAAAATTCTTTAGCGGCGGCGGCGGCTCGTGAATGATCTTGAGGAGGGTGGATGCGGTGTCTTTGCCGTCAAAAGGAAGCACGCCGGTCAGCAGCTCATAGAGCATGACGCCGGCGGAAAAGATGTCGGTACGGCCGTCAACCACCTGAGCATTGATCTGCTCGGGCGACATGTAAGTGATGGTCCCGACCACCTGACCGGTACGGGTGAGCGAGTTGTCGCCGACGCGCGCGATCCCGAAATCCACAATCTTGCAATCGCCGTTGCGCAGTACCATCAGGTTGGCAGGCTTGATGTCGCGGTGCACAATGCCGCGCTGATGTGCATAATTCAATCCAGTGCAACACTGGATGATGAAGCCCAACTTCTCCACCATGGAGAGCTCGCGCTTGCCGGCGATCATCTTGTCGAGAGGCTCTCCTTCCAGATATTCCATGACCAGATACGGATTGCCGTCCTGATCGCCGAGGTCGTAGACGATGACAATGTTGGGGTGCTGCAACATCCCCGTGGACTGGGCTTCGCGATAGAAACGTTTGAGCAGATCGGGGTTCTCGGCGAATCCGCCGGTCATCATCTTGATGGCGACCATGCGGCCGATGCGACTGTCAGTCGCTTTGTAGACGATGCCCATGCCGCCCTTGCCCAGGACGTCGACGACATCGTACTTCCCGATCTTGCTTATCGTGTTCGGCGCCATACGTTAGTGCACCCTTAGATCGTGACTTTTAACAATTGCCCACCCGCCAATACCATCGCACCCTGCGGGACGGGCGCAGTGCCGCGAACCTTGATAAACGTTCCGTTGCGGCTGCCAACGTCTTCTAAAAAATAACTGTCGCCGCGCTGGTATACCTTGGCGTGCGAGCGGCTCATGAATCCGTCTTCCGGGAAGATGTATGTGCCTTTGTTGCGGCCCCAAGTGATTTCTGACTCGAGCAGCGGATATTTCACGTCGTCATCCTTGCCTTCGGCGGTCAGCTTCACGAACTGGGCGACCGGCTCGGCCAACATCTCCGACATGTCCAGCATGGTGGTGCCGGTGCTGGCAGCGGCGGAGAGGGCATCTGCCTTCTCGCGGAATTTCATGACTTCTTTTCCCATCATGATCACGTCGCCGTCCTGCAGCGTGTAGGTGGCGATCAAACGGACATAGACGCCACGACCTTCACTTAAATCTTCCACCAACAATTGAGAACCCTCGGCGTAGAAGCGCGCATGCAACGGAGCGAGCTGCGCGTCGCCTGCGAATTGCAGATCGCCCTGACTCTTGCCCAGCGTGAGTTTATTGCTTTTGAGAGCGTGCTCGCCGCCGACGCTTCCATCCTTGCGAATGTGCTGCAGTTTGAACGGCGGGAAAACCTGTGCCGCCTTGGCGCTGGACTGAACCTTGGTGTGCGCGACGACTGGCTTCTTCGCCCCACCTTCTTGCCAGATGACCTCGTATAAATCGCGGTCGCCCTCTTTGCCCTTGAGCGAAAAGCGGCCGATGCCGGCGACCTTGAATCCGCCGAAATTCTTCACCTGCTCGTAAAGCGTGTCGGAGATCACGATCTGCTCGGGCTGCGCCGCGCTCTCCACGCGCGAGGCGACGTTGACGACGTCGCCGAATACATCGTTCGACTTCACGATGCCGGAGCCGTAATTCAATCCGATGCGGATGAAGACATGGTCCTGTTCGGGACGCGGCGCGTTGAATTTGATCAACTGCTTCTGCATCTCCATGGCCGCGACACAGGATTCTTTTGGGTCTTCGAAAGTCGCCATGATGGCGTCGCCAATGAACTTGATAACCCGCCCGGTGTGCGCTTCCACGATCTTCTGCAACGCGTCATTGCACTGGTGCACCATCATGAGCCCGGCCACGTCGCCGTATTTTTCAAAATATGCGGTGGAGCCCTTGATATCGGTGAACATCACGACAACGGTGCGCCGGAACTTCTCCAGCTCGGCCAAAAGCTCGTTCTGGCCTTTGGACGACTGCATGAGCTGGGTGACGCTGTTCGGGTTTGAAGACATGTCTGTTCGGGTGCCCTGTGAAAGCTATTCGATTGCCCTGGGGTGTACGACACAGCACACGAACAGCGGCTTCGCTGTCCGCTCAGAACTATCCTCAAGCGGATCGGCTTGGGGGTCGCCAAAACGCACGTCGAGGTGTGAGCTAACTTACCACGGAAATCATTCAATTAGAAGCAGTTTTCGTGCTGGAATGGCCCAGGTACACGGCTGAAAAAGCGGTCGGATTCCTGGTGATTTGAAGTTGGACTTGCTTCACTTACAAGGCTTCCAGCAAAAGCCCGATTCCCTCGCTAAAAACATCAGTTGGGGTTATGAGACTTACTACTAAGTAACCATCCGCCGGAAAATCGTAAAAATGGCCGGGGTGGACCACGATCCCGTCCATTTCGAGCAATGAGATGGCCAGTTCCTCGTCTGACCAGATCGCGGGAACCCGCAAAACGGCGTACCAACCGGCTTGCAAGGCCAAGCGTTGACAGAGCTTTTGGGTCGCGAGCTGCCGGTCGAGCTCCGCAAGATTTTCGTTCACCCGCTGCTGTAGTTGCTTGCGCAAGCCACTTCCCTGCCGCAATAGTTCGGGAAGCGCGTGCTGGATCGGCGCATTCACGGAAAGATAGGTGTCGGCAATCACCTCGAGTCGCGACAGTGCATCTTGGCGAAGCTGTTCAGGTCCGCTCGCGAGCAGCCACGCAAGTTTCATTTGCGGGAGCGCGGCGACTTTTGAGATGCCGCTGAGTGTGAATGTCAATGCGAGGTTCTGGTCGCGAATGAAGGTTTCTCCGGTAACGCCGGGCTGGGTAAAGTCGAGGAAAACCTCGTCGGCGATAAGCGCCATCTCGCGCGGGCCACACATCTTCAACAGTGCGAGCCGCTCGGTTTCGCTGACGAGCGAACCGGTGGGGTTGTTGGGATGCACCACAAGGACTGCGCGCGTCCGCGAACTGATAGCTGATTCAAGCGCGTGGAGATCGATGTGCCAGCCATGATCGTAGAAGAGCGGGTATGACGTTAGCTTCACGTCTTGAATGCCAGCCAAAAAATCAAAGAGCGGATAGCTTGGAGAGGCGACCAGAACCTCGTCGCCCGGGTCGCAGAGCAAGCGAAAGAGGAATGAGTAGGCTTCGCTGGTGCTGGTGGTCAGGACGATCTGGTCTGGCGAGACCTTCGCGCCGTGGTCAGCGTAGTAAGAGGCGATCGCCTGGCGGGCTGAAAGCAGTCCTCGCGGATCGGGCTCGTAGCGCAGGGCGGCCGACCGATTCAACGCCGCCAGGATCGCCTGCTCATCGTAGTCGAGTCCGACTTCCGTCGGATTGGAAGCGGAAAGGTCGAGAAGCTTGCGGCCTGATTTCTTTGCCTGCTCAAGCGCCACGCTGAAGCGATTAGGCGCGAGGTTCCACTCGGTGCGGCGCGCAAACATAAGAGTGCACTCTACCGGAGCGTCACATCCACAGCAAACTTACTTGACCTGGATCACGCTTTCGCTGCTGCCGACTTCTTTGGCCTTGGCAACAACCGCTCGTGCCATTTCGTACAACGAACTGGCGTGGGGAGCGTCAGGCCCGGCCAGCGCGAGCGGCTGACCTGCGTCGCCGGAGCGGCGCAGCTCCGGATCGAGTTCGATCTGCGCCAGCAGCGGAAGGTCGTATTGCTTCGCTGTGCGGCTGCCACCTTCTTTGGAGAAGATGTCGATCTCGTGCTTGCAGTGCGGACAGGTGAAGTGGCTCATGTTCTCGACCAGACCAAGAATGTCTACCTTGAGCTGCTTGAACATCTCGATAGCCTTGCGCGCGTCTTGCAGCGCAACGTCGGATGGAGTCGAGACGACGACGGCGCCGCTGACCGGAACGGTTTGAATCAGCGATATGGCAACATCGCCGGTTCCGGGTGGCAGGTCGATGATGAGATAGTCGAGTTCGCCCCACTCCACCTGCTGTAGAAATTGCCGGATGATGGAGTGGAGCATGGGTCCGCGCCAGATGACCGGCTTGTCGCCGGGATTGAGCAAGCCGACCGAGATCATCTTGATGCCGTACTGCTCAATGGGCTGGATGCGATTTCCTTCGAGAGCCTTGGGCTGGGCATCGAGCGCGCCCAACATCAGCGGGACATTGGGGCCGTAGATGTCACCGTCAAGCAATCCGACGCGGTGGCCGAGTTTGGAAAGCGCGACGGCGAGGTTGACGGCGACGGTGGTTTTGCCGACTCCGCCCTTACCCGAGCCGATGGCGATGATGTTCTGGATCCCCGGCAGCGGCTGCGGGCCGGTCTGTGGAGCTGCGTGCGGATGAGCGTGCGAAGCCAAGATGATCCCCTCTAGGCCAATTATAAGGATTGCTGTGGAAACGCGGTACTTTGCTCGAGCGGAAACAGCTGTGTGACAATGAGTAAGCGATTGCCCGGGTGGCGAAACTGGCAGACGCACGGGACTTAAAATGCGGTTCTGCTACTTTGTCCGACGGTCGAATTCCTTGAGAAGAGGTTCATGATGACGACAAACGTCAGTCCAGCGCAAAATCAGACAACCGGAACGACCAGCGTGTTCGATGCCGCAAACGGGTTGGCATTGGTTCGCTTGACCATCGGCGCGATGTTTATCTGGGTCTTCTTCGAAAATCTGGGCAAGGGTCTCTACACTTCGGCAGGCTACGCAAGTCTGATCAACTATTACATCAAGGCGAGTCACGCGCCGGCAGCCTGGAAGGCGGTGATGGGGCTGGCGGCAAACCATGCCGCGATTGCTGCTCCCATGCAGGGCATCACCGAGATCTCGCTCGGTATCCTGCTCGTCATCGGTCTGCTGACCCGACCGGTGGCATTTGTCGCTTTTCTATTTCTCGGCAGCCTTTGGATTTCGGAGTGGGGCACCTCGTGGATCTGGGAACTGCTGGTTCCGATACTCGCATCCCTCGGACTCGCTATCGGACGCGCCGGCCGTAGATGGGGCGTTGACGCGCGGCTGGCACAACGCTCGCCATCCTCGCCGTGGTGGTGATCGGGCTAAGGTCAAGTGCGCGTGTCCGTCATCATCCCCACCCATAATGAAGCGCAGGCGATTGAGCGCGTTCTAGCGGATCTCCCGTCCAATCTCACGACCGAGGTCATCGTTGTCGATAGCAACTCGAATGACGGGACGCCCGAGATCGCCGCGAGAATGGGAGCCCGCGTCGTTCTGGAACCGCGCCGCGGATACGGGCGAGCGTGCCTTACTGGGCTGGCCGCGGCAAATTCCCCGGACGTGGTTGTATTCCTTGATGGCGATTACAGCGATAGGCCCTCTGAACTGCCGATTCTCTTAGCGCCAATCACTGAGGGGCGTGCGGACATCACGCTCGGTTCCCGCCTGCAGGAGCGGCGTTCCGCTGGTGCCTTACCTTGGCATCAGGTGTTTGGGAATCGTCTCGCTGCCAGCCTGATCAGGCTTCTCTATGGGCTAGACATCAGTGATCTCGGTCCGTTTCGGGCTGGCCGCGCAGATGTACTGCGCTCGCTCGGACTGGAAGAGACCACCTATGGCTGGGCGGTTGAGATGATCCTCAAAGGAGCCCTGGCTGGATTCCGCGTGGTTGAAGTTCCGGTGAGCTATTACCCGCGCATCGGAAAATCGAAGATCAGTGGCACGCTGAAGGGCACGATCGGCGCCGGTTGGTTCATTCTCAGCCTGATAGTGCGCTATTATTTTCGGCGCCGCAGAGCCGCGAAGCCGGAGCCAGAATAGTTGTCGTCAAGATTCTATGAAATCGTCAAGCCAGACGGTGGTGCGTTCGTCACGTAGCAACCGTGTTCTGGTGATCATGGCGAAAGCACCACGGCCAGGCTCGGTCAAGACCCGCCTGGC
>Ga0137403_10005108_pt1 | contig 15270 bp, 16 predicted proteins | sample CZOMad2_1_16fung_FD_122057 | JGI IMG/M metagenome (GOLD analysis project Ga0137403, IMG submission 122057) | Vadose zone soil fungal communities from Angelo Coast Range Reserve, California, USA - CZOMad2_1_16fungal (Hybrid Assembly) | ecosystem: Environmental > Terrestrial > Soil > Vadose zone... | reverse complement strand
CAATCACGAAGTCCTCCATCCACAGTTGGGGCGTACTTGATCAATCCGGCGTCTATGCACAGAAGGTCTGACAGCTTACCGCGGGAGATCTGCAGGCTGTCCTGGCACAGGACTGAGGGCGGAGGAATCCTCCCTGACCACCCCGCAGACGTCAGCAGAGGGCATAGGAGGCCCGCGATAGCGGGCTGAAGGCCTGAACGGTAGAGAGGAGAGGTGGCCTGGGGTGGAGCGGCGCGATCGCATCCGGCGAGGGGTTGGGCGAGGCTCGGCCTCTGGGATGAACGCGCGGCTGGCACGCCGGGAGATGACGCTCCGGTTGGGGTGCATCTCACCCTGACGGCATCGGCCGAACCGCCGGAGACGTGACCCGTATGTCCGGTGGTGTGGGAGGGGGGAGGCCGTGAGGCCCCTCCCTATCCCGATTCGGCGTTCAAGGAAGGTCAAACTGCAAAGCTCCCATAGAGGGTGGCGATAGCATGCCAGAAAGAGAGAGACCGGAGCCAGTTGGTGTTCGTTTCAAGGAGCTTGTTGAACTGGTTGACCTCAACCTGGCCAGTCTATCTCTTGTCCCAGATACTGGTGCCACACTCGATCTAGACTATGAGATAACGCCTGAGGACTTCCTCGCATGTGCGGACAAGGACCTCTTGCAGGATGATGTCCGGGGCCTGGTAAACGGGCTCTCCAACGCGGAAAGAGCTATCGACTGCCAAGTGGAGAAGCTACTGGCTTGTCTTGGCTTGCCTTCTGCCAGGAGGGTCCCGAAGAAAATGGGCCTCTTGACCGAGATAGGCGTCGTCGCTCCGCGCATCGTTACAAAGGTGGTGCGTGCAAGAAACTACTGAGAGCGTGAGTACCGAACACCGGACAAAGAACAACTGGAAGCTGCTGTGGATGTGGCCATACGATTCGTTGCGGCGTTGGAGCGATCTTTGGCCTTCTTCCCTGAGAGTTTCTCCTTCGACAATTTAGCTGAAGGTCTCGAACTGGTCCCCGGGGGGGTTGCAGGCATGCAAGGAGATCTCTTGTCGTTTTCACTCCGATCGGCACTGGTTCGAAATACCAGGTTACGTATACGACATCGACAGGGAAAAGAAGAAGCGCACTCCAGTTTTTCTCGGAAACTCGACTTTGAAGGCATCCGACCGAGGTGATCGTGCGCTGATCCGGCGTTGTTTCTCCTTCGACAAGTCGCCGGCCCCAGAGGACAACTTTCGGAAGTCTCTTCTATTCGTGCTGGACTGATAACGTTTGGCCGTATGTGAGAAGACGGTGAACGCGCCGAACAACCGCATCACGTCGGACGCTCGCACGCTCGCGCCGCTTATGCGCCCCGTTAGGCCTCGCGTCGATCGTCAGAGTGGCATCAGGTCCCTGCACACCTCATCCCGGTGCGCTGCCCCACCTTCACGTATTGACGTTGTATATATCTCTCGATAATATTCCTGCCATGGACACGCGTTTTGTGTTACATGGCATTACCTTCGTTTGGGACAGCAACAAAGCGTCAACTAATCTGCGTCAACACGGGATTCCGTTTGAACAAGCAGCCGAGGCGTTCTTCGATCCCTTCCTGAAGCTGGTGGATGCGAGCCGGCATGAGGAGGCACTGGACGCCATTATTGGCATGGATACACGCTGGAATCTCCTGTTTGTCGTCCACATCGAGCTGGAGGACGATGCCATCCGCATCATCTCGGCTCGGAAGGCGACGCGGAGGGAGCGGGCATACTATGAAGCTTGAGCATTTGAAAAAGCGTCTGGACCGAAACCGCCCGATGACGACGGTGTCGATTCGGTTCCCGGTCGATGTGATCGAGGATTTGAAGCGGGTGGCGCCACTGCGGGGCTTCTCCGGCTATCAGCCATTGGTGCGCGCCTATGTCGGCCAGGGGCTGCGGATGGATCTGGAACGCCTGGAGAATGACACCGTGGCGGCCTTGGTGGAGAGCCTGAAAAGGCATGGCGTTAGCGAGGAGGTCGTCAACGCAGCTCTGGACGAGGTAGCTCACAGGTAAAGGTGGTCGGTGGTGCGCTGTCACCCCTCGACTCGGCTGGGCTGAACCAGGGCATGGAGCCAACGCGGTACTGCGCGCGGCTCATGCCCCAGCCGTTAGGTTTCTATACGGCTTTCACCTTGCACTAAAGGCAAGAAAATGGATAGGAAAAAGATCAAATCAGAGCAAAGTCGGCTCATCGACGAAGCTCCCTTTATTGCCCCATCGATAACTCGTTTTAACGACGATCGTAACTATCTCACGTTGACTGATTTTTTGGGAGGTGAGGAGCATAGGGGCTTGACAGCAGCGGGAGGAGAGGCCATCCTCGGCGCACGGCTAGGGAGAGTGTATAATCTCCCGCTCACCATTGGGCTCGGGAGGATAGCCTCATGTTCCGCATCATACGGGTTCCCGCCATCCTGGACAAGTTTTTTGATCGCCTGCGCTCCGACTTTCACTGGAACCATGGGATGTACTGCCGTCTGCTGGTCGTGGCCATGGCCTGTATGTGGGGCCGACGGAATGGGGCCAACCGGTACCGGTACCTGGATGCCGAGCACCACCGGACCCGTTTCAACAACTTTTTCTTGGGGGAGCGGGGGGATCCCGCGGCAGCCCTCCGCCAGAAGGCGCAGGACTGGCTGCGCGCCCTCCGTCCCGGCACAGGAGAGACCCTCGACTTGAGCATTGATGACTCCACGAAAGCCAAACGGGGCAAGGCCATGGACGCGATCGCCAAGATGAAAGACCCGACAACCGAGGCCTCCATCCGGGGGCATCAGTATGTCGGCGCCATCCTGGTCTGCCGTGATCACGTCATCCCCTTTGGCCTCCGGCTCTATGTCACAAAAGCGCCCGGTGCGGCCTTGGGGCTACCCTTTCGCAAGACCACGGCGCTGGCGGCGCCACTCATCCGGGAGTGCAAGCCCCCCACGGGGGTCAAGGTCGTGGTCTGGTGCGATGCCGTCTCTCTGTGTCCCACGGTCGTGCAGGCCTGCCGCGAGCAGCAGTTTCTTTTGGCCTCGACTCTGAAGAGTAATCGGCGCCTATGCAAGCACGGTTGGCAGCTCAAAGCCGGCCGCTATGGACGCCATCGGTGTCGGCGGCGCCGCCCCGACACCCTGGACCTGGCGAAGCCCGATGGGCCGGTCCGCTATCGCTGCGTGGATGCTGGCGGGCTGGAGGTCAGCAGCCTTGGCCCGCTGCACGGGGTCTTCTCACGCACAGGCACGGCCAAAAAGATCCTCGGGCTGGTCACCGACAGCCCGGAGCTCTCTGCCACGGACGTCATCCGGACGTATGAAACACGTGGGACCATTGAGCCGTGGCTGAAAGACGTGAAGCCGTGGCTGGGGCTCGCTCACTACCAGCATCGCCCCTACTGGGCGGCGGTGACACACCTGCATCTGGTCTGCTTTGCCTACGCCCTCCTGACCCACCTGCGCAGCGAGCGCCATGGTGCACAAGGCCACCGACCACATCACAAGATTGCCGATCTGTCGACCGCTACGGCTCAGGAGCAGCTCCGGCGTTTGCTCTGGGAAGACCTGATGACCGATCTGAAAGAGAAGCGCCATGGTCAGTCTGACATTGAAGAACTGGAGCGGCTTCGCGTTGCCTAACAGAGCAAAAGTCTATCAACATGAGTATCTTTGCAGGAAAGGGTCATGGTGGGCGAGGAACAGACCGACCACGAGCAACGGGAAGGGCTGCCGTTATCCAAGGCAGCCCAGTACCTCTTGGAGGAGTGCCGCATGGTGCTGCCGGGCATTCAGGCCCTCTTCGGGTTCCAGCTGATTGCCGTGTTCAACCCGAGCTTCGCCCAGAAGCTCAGCCCGGCCGAGCAGCGCCTCCACCTGCTGGCCATCGCTCTGGTGGCCGTGGCGGTCGCGCTCATCATGACCCCGGCGGCATACCACCGGCAGACCGGGGCGCGAGAAGTCAGTGAGACGTTTATCCGCCTCTCCACACGCTTGCCGCTCTGGAGCATGTTGCCGCTGGCCGTGAGTATTTGCGTGGACTTCTACCTGATCGGCCGGGTGATCCTTGACGGCGCGTGTGTTCCGCTGCTGGCAGCGGCACTGTTCGCGGTCTTCATCACCTTGTGGTTCGTGCTCCCGCGCGTGTGGGCCTTGCAGCGGGCTGTGCGCGGGGGCAAGTGAAGAGGGGGGCCGCCGCACCTGACGCTGCAGCCGACCGAGTCGGCCGCTCCTGGTCCTGCTGCCGATGACTTGGGCCGGCCCGGCGGTGGTCGTGGTAGCAAGAGGGGTGGGCGGATGTCAAGGGGGGTGACCGCCTAGGCGGGGGTGGCACAAAAGAGGTGGCGTTGGAGCTTGCAGTGCTGGGTCAGGAGTGCGCTTGGCCGCCAAGCCAGTGCGAGACAGACGGTGTCGCAGGGGCTGGACCTCGACACGACGGGGGCTGCACCTAAATCGATGCCGGTACATCCTTATCACGACAGTCACTCCGATTGAAGGCAGGGAGGTAGTCCAAGCGTGCACGATGATTACGGAAGGCATACTCGAATACGGGTTCGAACCGACCACCACCATCAGCCGTCTGGCTGCCTCAGGTGCCACGGGAACCTGCTTGGCCATGACCCTCATGAAGGCGCTTCATGCCCGGGCCATGGCCACTATGACCTGAGTGGCATGTGTGCCTTTGGCCAGCGGCTTTGGAGTGTGTGTTCAAGACATGGCAGGCGTTCGGTCTGTACAGTGACCGTCTGGCCGTATGCCTGAACGAGCATGTGTTGAGGGGGGGCGGAACACACGACCTCGCTCAGCCATCGCCGGTGGGCTGGGCTCTAGATGGCCCGACCCGTATAGCGGCGATCGGAAGTCATGATGTCTTGGCGATACGACCGCAGAAGAGAAAATCTAGATCAGAGTCAGTGCCCTTGGGCACAACCCGGCGCTCGTCCCTTGGGAGGAGGAGACTGCATGCACCTTGACCTCAAACCTGTCACAGAACTCAGCGATAGGGAGCGCGACGCCCTGAAGGCCCTCACCGCCGCGGTCTATCCTCCAGAGGTCCTCGCCAGGAGCCCCGGCCGGTCCCTCCAATGGGCTCCCGCAACATGGAGTGTCCTGGTGTGGACGGAGGAAGGGCAGCTCATCGCCCACGTGGGGATCGTGACCCGTGAAGGGACTCTCGACGGTGTGCTGGTGCAGATCGGCGGCGTCGGGAGCGTGAAAACCCACCCACAGGCCCAAGGTCGGGGGTACGCGAGCGCGGCCCTGCGCTGTGCTGCGACGGCCCTGCATGATGACCATCACGTCGCTTTTTCTCTGCTCGTCTGCCAGGCGCATCTGTTGCCGTTCTACGGGCGTCTTGGTTGGCTCCCCTTTCCTGGGCGCCTCGTCGTTGAGCAACCAGGCGGTTCCATCGTCTTCACGATAAATCACCCCATGGTGCTCCCGGGGCTGCATTCGGCGCCACAGCAAGGCGTCATCGATCTCCGGGGTTTGCCCTGGTGAGAGCGGAGGTGTGTTAAGGAGTATTCGGTACGCTGTGATCGGCCCCGTGGTATCTGGGGCAACCCTCTATCACGCGACGAGCGGCTGACCAAGGTGCGCCAATGCGCCTCCCGTGTACTCCCCGCTGCTGGCATCGAGAGATTCATTACGATGGTGGAGGACTTGGAGCAGCCTCCAGCCAAGACGTCTCGGCATTAATTGGGCTGCTAGCTCAGTCACCGGCGTCTTAACGCGCATGCACAGTGAGGTCTCTTGAAGGCCTCGCTATCCCTGCATGACGCTGCACGGCGCCCCGGTCGTCGCTGCAGGATCACACTGCGCGCGGCCGGTATAGTTCAACCGCTTGTCGTAGACATGCAGCGACACCATGACCTGATCGGTCTCGTTCGTGACGCTGCATGTTCTATTCGTGCGTCCTGTGCCTGGCAGGGCCTAACTGTCGTACGGTCGGTCCGAGATCGGCCGTTCGTCCTGATGCGAGGCGATCACGTCCACGTCCCACAGATTCGAGAATTTCAGGGCGCGTGGGCAGTGAGCGGGCGTGATCCTCGATCCACCAGAGCCACAGGCAAAGTGTGCAAGCGCCGACGAGCGAACTGTCGGGGAAGCTGACGATAAGCCCTTGTTGCTGTATCGCGGGGCAGCTTACGGCAGATCGGACAGGGCGTCAAGTGACTTCTGAGGATTGAACCAGGCCCGTGCGAGTTCTCACACCGCCGGGCTGTTGAACGCTTTACCATGCATCTCCTGCCGGTGCGGTTGGTAGAGGGAGAATCTAGCCACGATGATCGAGGGGGCCATAGAGGATGACTGGGGGCAACCTGACATGATAAACTTTGCGATGAGAGAATTCGACGGTTTCGTCGCCGTCACCTGAGGGTCAGTCGCGTCACGACGTGTAGGGAGATTCTCAATGCCGCAGACCACTCGTTTCCGAGATCGTTATGGGCTCACACTGACCACGAATTCCGTAACAGCTGTCGAGGGCTATGTCCAGGGCATCGACCAATTCCTAGCCGCGGAGCTCGGAGCAGACACTTCGCTGGCGCAGGCGGTCGAAGCGGATGAGGGTTTCGCGACGGCCTATGCAAGCCTGGCGATCATACAACAGTTCCAAGGCTCAGCCGCCGCGGCAAAACAGAGCGCCGCGCGCGCTCGTGCATGCATGGCCGGCCTCTCTGAGCGGGAGCGACGATATGTCGAGGTCATCGCCATGTTCGTTGACGGCGGCGGGTCCCATGTGCTGCCGCTGGTGCATGCGCACGTGGAGGAGTTTCCGCGTGATGCCGTCTTGCTGTTCCTCCGCGGCTTCTTGAATGCCAGGAGCGGTAGGGCAGACTGGCAGCGGGAGCAATTTGACTACCTTACACAGCTGGCACCCCAGTATGGCGATGACTGGTTCTTCCTCGGACAATATGCTTTTGCCCATCATGCCCTCAACCGGTTTGAGGAGTCACGCCGATTGGCCGAACGCTCACTGGCGTACAATCCCCGCTGTGGGCACGCGGTGCATAGTCTGGCGCATGTGTTCTACGAAACGAACGACCATGCCACCGGGGCCACATTCTTACATGGGTGGATGGCAAATTACGACCGGAGTGGGCCGATGCACTGCCATCTCGCCTGGCACCAGGCCCTCTTCGAGCTGTCCATGGGCTACTATGTGCGGGTGATGGACCTATATGAAGACGCCATCCGTCCCGACGTGGCCCGGACACGGACCAGCATGTACGATGCCGCCTCGCTGCTGTGGCGCTATCAGATCTATGGCTGTGCTCAGGACGAGCTCCCATGGTCAGCGGTGGGTGAACTGGCCGCGCGCATCACAGCGCAACCAGGCATGGCGTTTGTCGATGCCAATGCCGCCTTGGCGCTGGCGGCCGCGGGGGATGAGGTGGCCTTCGGCCGACTCATCGATGGCTTGCGCACTCTCGACGCGCAGGGCCATCCGACGGCTGGATGTGTCGTGCTCCCCCTGGTGCAGGGGATTTGGGCTTTTGCGCAAGGCGCGTACGACGAAGCCATCGAGCGGATCGAGCCCATCGCCGATCAGATCGTGCGTATCGGTGGCAGCAACGCCCAGCGGGAGGTCTTCGAGGACACACTACTGGAGGCTTATCTGCGCGCTGGGCGTTATGCACACGCCGAAGCGATCCTGCGCCAGCGGCTCGGTCGACGGCCCTCGGGGCGCGACTTTTTTTGGCTCGGACGCGCCCAGATAGGTAACGGTCAGCTAGAGAACGCCCGGATCAGCCTCCATGAGGCGCGCCAGTGCTGGGCCAACGCCGACCCCGAGGCCACAGAACTGATTGCCCTCGAACGCACCCGGCGTCTGGCGCAGGCTACGGGATGATCTCAGGCCGTATTGGGCGCTTCGGAAGCGGGCTGGCATCATCCTTGTTCATGAAAGAAGGGCGGGCAGACCACAAGAGATTGGACGGCTATCGCCTCGAATGTGTACTCCGGTCGGGCGGCACCGCAAGATGATCGGGAAGGGTAGCCCTGAGTGCCAGGTACTTGCTGCAGATTTTTATTGACCCCGAGCAATCTGCTCTCCTACACTTTCGCGATCTTCCTGTGAATGGGCCGCTGATGGATGCCGTACTTGATAAGGACGACGAACATGTCTCACGTCAGTTCAAACCGGCCTTGCACATCTCCTATCATGCCCCGTCTTCCAGCCGTATCTATGTTCTTCATGAGGCCACAACTTCGCACCTATGCATAATCCCCTCCTACACAGAGGGTTATTTCCTATTTGAAAACATGCCTGCTCGTCATCACGCAGCCGGACCGCTTGCTGGCCTGGTCAACCTAGAGCGCTAGTCCAGCATTCCGATGGTTTCCTCCTGAGACAGGCATCAAGGAGCCGCAGTAGCATGGAAAGGTTGTGGACCACGGCCTACTTTCGCGAAGGTTCGACCTAGAGGAGGTGTACACAACTATGAATGTCAGAGCAATTAGCATGGGGCTGGTAGCAGGAGTGCTGGGGTCGATACTGGCGGTCCAGGCCGCCTCCGTCACGCTGGCCTGGGATCCTCCAAGCCCCTCGAGCGAAGTCACGGGGTACAAACTCTACTATGGCCCCGCCGACACGACTGGCTCCGAGAGGTACACAGAAGTGATAGACGTGCACACGGCGACCCAGTATACAGTGGAGGGGTTGACGGTAGGCACCTGGTATGTGTTTGCGGTACAGGCCCTGGGGGATGATGGCAAGACGAGCGACTTCTCCAGCCAGGTACGCCATCTGGCAGCGGCGATCGAGTCGATAGCCGGCCCGCCACAGGTAGTAGCCGTGGATAGCGAAGAGACGACAGCGCATGAGAGTGGGTCCGGTCGCAATGTCCTGGACGGCGACCCGGCGACCATCTGGCATACGAAATGGTTCGGGCAGTCGCCGCCGCACCCGCATCACATTATCCTGGATTTAGGGGCCGTGCGCACGGTGTACGGGATCCGCTACCTGCCGCGCCAGGACGGCAAGCTGAACGGCACCATCGTGGGCTATGAGGTCTATGTAAGTCTCAATCGCGATACGTGGGCTGCTACGCCCTGGATGAGAGGGTCCTGGGATCCTACAGCGGCCGCGAAAATCGAGGTGCGGAGCAACGGCCAGCGCGGGCGCTACCTCAAGCTCGTGGCGACGTCGGCGGCCGATAACCGCCCGTGGACCAGTGCGGCCGAAATCCAAATCATCAGGTAACTCCCGTAGCGCGGCGTGATCCGACTTGGGGCCGCAACCGCCGACTCGCGGTTGAACCCGACCAATTGAGGAGATCCTCGGTTAGCCTTCGACATCATTGTCGCCCAGGACTAGCATCAACCGCTCAGTGGCAATTCTTCCAGGCCAGCGAAAATGCGCATGCGCTTTTTCTTGCGTCTTTGGGCCCCTCAGGGCACGAGCCTTATAGTGGAACGGCGGGACAGGGAAGATGATCGCTTGACATCATCGCCAAAATGCGTAGAATAGGACTTAGTTTGACACTGTAGTATCGTGTTAGTGCAAGGTGGCAACGTGGATGTAAGGAGGGTGGACATGGCCACAAATGGCGAGTGGAAAGTTCTCGTGGATATCCTGTACTGCGTCGCGTGACAACATCACGCCACGGCCACGTGGGTGGCCAACGAATTCTTCAGGACTTTCGGTGCGGACGTTGGGATCTCCCTGACTCCTGGCGCCAACGGCCGGTTCGAAGTGTACCTGGACGGTGAGAAGATCTGGGACAGGAAGGAAGCCGGAAACGTTTACCCGGATCTCAGCATTGTGCGGCAACTGAAGGGTGTGATCAAAGCTAAGATAGATTCGCTGGTTGCTGCTGACTAGCGGCTGAGCCGATCACTTCCGTAACAGTCCCTTCAGCCCTTCCGCGAGTTCCAGGAGGGGCTGAAGGAGGTGATAAGCCTCCGATCGTGGCTCCTCCTCAGCCAGAACGCTTTTCCCCACCTCTAGCCCTAGATTTGGGCGAAACTCCCACCATTGAACAACAGCCAATCGCTGCAACATCTGGTCAGCGGGCAAGCGTCGGCTCGGCTTGGCCGAGTTCCGGAATGGGCCCGTCATAGTAGGGCAACCGATCAATGCGTGGGGTCCAGATACCGTTTGCGATGACCCGCCTGACGTGGGTCGCAATGTCCTCAAGGGTAGCAAACCACACCCGTCCCTTGCTGTGCATGTACTCGATTAGCCTAGCGATGGCCACGCAACGAGCGAGCCGCCCACTCAAAAAAGGATGCCAGACTGCAATCCAGAGTCCCCCATATTCCCACATGGCATCGAATTCGGCCTGATAGACCTCCATCGCCTGCTGAGGCGACCGTGGAGGCATTAGGTAGGCGAGATCCCTTGATGCCATAAAGTGCGGCCAGTCATCCATGGCATAGTGCGTCGGCAACTCAAGCACCTGCCCCTGGCTATTTTCCAGCACATACGGGATGTCGTCGCCCATCAGCGAGGCATCGTAGAGCAGCCCTTCGTGGACAAGGATGTCCAGGCTGACCCGCGAGAACCGATAGGAGGGGGCGCGGAAGCCTCGCGGCGGCTGGCCGGTCATGCGCTCGATGACCTCGCTCGCACGTCGAAACCAGTAGGCCTCCTGCTCGGGCTCACAGGCGTTCGGGTGTTCGTGCAGATAGCCATGATGGGCGATTTCGTGGCCGCCCTGGAGAATCGTCTCGACCGCAGCTGGGTAGCGTTCCATGCACCAGGCGGGGAGAAAAAAGGTCTGCCGCATGCCAAAGTGTGCGTAGAGGTCAACCAGGCGCGGTACCGCGACTTCAGGCCCGTACCGTAGCATGGACAGCGCCGCCACTCGGGTATCGGCGGATGAATGATGCGCCAGATGCAGAATACTATCGGCGTCCATATCGAACGTAAAGGCGACGGCGCATCGCGCGCCATTCGGCCAGGGGACCGGGTTCTTAATCATGGCAGCGCTCCCAATCGCATCATGCATGAGCCTCGTCCGACTGCAGTCGAGACGGAACGAGGGCAACGATTAGAGTCCCAGAAGCTGCTCCAGGTTCTTCCAGAGAATTTTTTCTTTTTCCTCTGGGGTAAGACTTGCCAAGCTCTGCACCCATCCCGGAGGTGAGGGCTCCCACCCCACGAACGGCCAATCGCTGCCGAGGACGACACGGTCTGCCCCCACTTGATCGATCAGAAAGCGCAAGGCGACCTCGCTATTGGTCACGCAGTCGTAGTAGAGGCGACGTTGATAGGTGCTGGGAGGATGCTCAATGTGTATGCGGGCCTCGGATCGGACCTGCCAGCCGCGATCAAGGCGTCCCATGCCAAAACAGGCGGGTCCACCCCCATGGGCGACGCACACCTTGAGGTCCGGGCAAGCGTCGAAGATGCCCCCGAAGATGAGGGTGGCAACGAGCAAGGCGTCTTCCACCGGCACACCGATGCTATTGGCTAAGTTGAACTTCTCGGTAAAGGCCAACACCAGATTGTCCTGCGGCTGCGGGTGAAAAAACAACACGGCGCCCATCGCTTCCGCAGCCTTGAACAACGGCAAAAAATGCGGCTCATCCCAGGTCTGGCTATTGACTACGGTGTCCAACTCCGCGCCTTTGAGGCCGAGGACATGGACGGCGCGATCGAGCTCATCCACGGCTGCGCCGATATCCTGCACCGGCAGGGTGGCCAATCCGGCGAACCGTTTCGGCCACTGTCGGGTCATGGCGGCGATCTCGTCGTTCACCTCCCGTGCTAATTGCTGCCCCTGAGCCGAGTCCACGTCATAGCTGAACAGCGGCGTATGAATCGACACGACTTGGACGTCTACGCCCTGTTCGTCCATGTCCTTCAGGCGTTCTTCTGGCGTGAAGCGCAGTTTGGGTGTTTGTACGCCAACTCGTTTGCCTGCGCGCACCACCGCCCCCAGCCCACGCCCCGATTCGAGGCGGAAACCATGCCAGGCCTGCCCGGCGTCGACGGCCTTCCAGAGACTCTGCGGCATCAGATGCGCATGAATGTCGATGCTCCGCATAGGAACACCTCCTTATCGATGGCTGATGGAAAATTAAGGGGCTCTGTCCATGGCTTCCTTGAACTGCCGCAAGGCGTTGATGTGCTGCTGTGGGGATTTGAGGCTGGCCCCGCCGGTCCCGACAGAGAGATGTGTGGCACCCAGTTCCTCCCAGGCCTTGACCTGGGCGAGCCAGTCTTGCGGTGTCCTGCCGGCCACTGCGACGCGGCCCTCGATACCTATAGCGGCTGGGTCACGTCCCGACTGCAGGGCATGGTCGCGCATGCGGGCGATGGCCTGTCGCCCCTCTTCACCTGGGGAAAACATCGGGAACCAGCCATCAGCAAGCCGACCGATCCGACGCAACGCTGCCTCGGGAGGAATGGGACGCGCGGACCTGCCGGCCCCGATCCAGATGGGGATAGGCCGCTGCACCGGCATTGGATTCAAGCCCGCGTGGTTGATCTGGTGCCATTGGCCTTTGAAATCGACCACCTCCTGCGTCCACAGCGCTCGCAGGACAGCGATTTGCTCCTCGCATCGTCGGCCACGGTTATGGAAGTTTTCGCCGAGCGCTTCATATTCGACAGGGTTCCAGCCCACTCCGATCCCCAGCCGCAGTCGACCGCTGCTGAGTACATCCACCTCAGCGGCCTGCTTGGCGACCAGGGCCGTTTGGCGCTGGGGGAGGATGAGGATGGCTGTAACTAGATGTATCCTGGTGGTGATGGCGGCAAGATAGCTCATCAGGGTCAACGGTTCATGGAGATAGCTCTGGTGCGTATAGGGGAACTCGGGCACCTCGGGATGGAACTGCGGGTCGGCACCCAGGACATGGTCGAGAATACGCAGATGGGCATAGCCCAGCTCCTCCGCTGCCTGAACGAAGTCGCGCAATCCGGCGAGATCAGCTCTGAACTCGATGATCGGGACGTTGACGCCAATGTCCATAGATACCCTCCTTTCGACGACCTCAGGGGTGAGGCCACGGTGCGGCTATAGCCCAGGAATCTCGATATCCATCAGCGGTGCATATTGCTGCCCGCCATGGTTGTCACTGTCGAACAGATCACCCTGAAAGTTGGGGCGCGGGATCGACGCCTTGAAGGCCAAGGCATTATCGCAGACGAAGAATTTCACCTCGTCCGGGGGCAAGCCATAGTGCGCGGCGACGACTTCGCGGCTGAGCGCTCCGGACTCTCTGACTCGCTCGTAGACTTCGGGCTTGGCGAACATGATGTCAAAGGTCAGCTCAAAGGGGCCAGCATTTTTACTGCGGATGAGACGTGCAAGTTCTCCCAAGGTCGCCATCACCACCTCCTGCTCTGTATCGGTTTTTCAATGCACATCGATGTATTCGATGGGGAACATCTCGTAGGGATCGTCGGGCTCGACCACGTGATTGACACAAAACCGATAGACGGCACCGCGTTCCAGATAGGCCGGGTTATAGGGACAGGCCACCCCGGTGATCAGGCCGCCCCATTTGGGGATCGGCAGATGAATGGCCTGGTGCCTGGTGATGGCGGCGATAGAGGAGGCGATCTCCTGCGTTGGCGCCGTGACTTCGAATAGCAGGCAGAGCTCATGCGTATGGATGTCCTTGACCGGCTCAAGCGGTCCCATGGTGCCGTTCTTACCGTACACACGGATGTAAAAGACATAGTCATCACGCGATAAGGCTTCGCCGTACACGTCTGCGACCCGCGCATGCACCCGTTCGTAGACGCGTGCCACCCAGTCGTCGATCTGACGGATGATAAAGGGATCGCGAATCGACCCGATGACCACACTCTGATAGCCCACCTTTTCTGCGCCTTCCAACTTCACCGTATAGCGCTCTGCCGGAATGAACTGGCTCCCCGTCACACGCACGCGGCGGTCGTCGAGCGCTTCATACCGCGAGTGAGTCAAATCGATCGTGCCGTTCGATTCCACATGCAAGTACGGATCGGCATTCTCGTAGAGGCTATGGGAGGCGATACTCTGGGGCGTACAGCGCAGCGCCGGGTCGAGGGGTTCGACATCGAAATGATCCGCCCGGCAGGTCGCCATCAGGCAGTCTGGCGACGTGCGCTGCTCCACCGAGGCGGCACCGCACTCGAGGATCTTCGCCGCATGCCAAGCGATGCCAGCGGGGATGCCGGCGCGCACCGGGATGCCGGCGAAGATCGCCGTGTCGCTCGAGCGGCCAGCCAGCACCACCTCTGCCCCATGATCGAGCGCCCGGAGATACGGCTCGGACCCCATCATGCCGACGATGCGCGTCGAGCGGTCGATCACCGCCTCATCGAACGACGGAGCCGGCTTGAGGGGCTTGATGCGTCCTTCGCGTAAGCGCTGTTTCAAATATGCCTTGTCCTGTTCGGCCTGGATGAGAGCGAGGGGGAAACTCAGACCCTCCTCAGCGGCAATCTCACTCAGGATCTCCTTCACGACGGCGACATGCGGGACGCCTCCCGCCGTTCCGGCCGAGCCCAGCAGCAGCGGAATGCCGGCTTGCCGCGCTGCCAGCAGCATCAAGCGCAGGTCTCGTTTAATAGCCACACGTGGAAAGGCTGTGGTGCCGGCCCCAAGCGGATAGGGGCCCGGGTCGGTTGACCCACAGTCGCAGCCGATAAAATGCGGCTGACGCCGCATCGCCTCGGCAAGGGAAGCTTCGCGAAACCCCGAGCCACACACCCCTGTGGCTGCGAGCACCCTGATCTCCGTGCCGTCGTCGCTTGCCATGCCCCGTCTCCTCTACTATCCGTGCTCGTGGTTGCCCGCGAGTCGAGCCTTCGTTCTGTACACGGAGCCGGTCCTGCGTGCGATAACCCTCACTCAGACACTGTCCCCTGGACTCCATAGGTGCCAGGACAAGGGTAGAAACGGTCCGTGCTGCGGTCCTCCCTCTCCAATCGGGAGAGGGGCGGGGTGAGGGGAGGCCAAACTGTTCCAGCATACCGTACATCCCTCACCTTCACCCTCTCTTCGCAGGTGAGGAAACCTTATTTGGGGACTTATCCTGACGCCCGCGACCACGGTCCCTCTAGCCTATATGGCAGGCCCCAGTGCGCATCCCCCTCCGCCCAACGAGTCGGTGTATAATAACATGATGCGGGGTCGCCTGTCGCTCCGAGTCATGGAGTTCAGTCGCAGTGTCTGCCTGGTCATGGCGTGGCCTTCGCGCTATCGCAACGCTCATACGGTAGAATTGAGCACGAGAATTCAGCAGAAGGAGCAGTGCCATGCGCGCCAAAACGCATGCGACGATTGATGATTTGTACAAAGTGGAGGGCAAGGCGGAACTGGTGAACGGGGAGATCGTCGAGA
>Ga0137403_10005107_pt1 | contig 15275 bp, 14 predicted proteins | sample CZOMad2_1_16fung_FD_122057 | JGI IMG/M metagenome (GOLD analysis project Ga0137403, IMG submission 122057) | Vadose zone soil fungal communities from Angelo Coast Range Reserve, California, USA - CZOMad2_1_16fungal (Hybrid Assembly) | ecosystem: Environmental > Terrestrial > Soil > Vadose zone... | reverse complement strand
TGAAGATGGTGAAAAGCTGGCCCTCGTGCTGGATGACCATGCCGGGGCGGAGTTGTGTCGCTTTGACGCTGCTCATTGTTTTTTTTTGCGGCCGCAGAGCGGCCGACAGCTCCCTAGAACGATTGCGAATTTCGGAAATTCCTGCAAGCAGCACGCTCTGCGATGCGGTGCACGCGGAATAACACGAGGCACACTGGGAAATGTTTTCAGCCCCAGCGGGAATTACCAGTATAAAGGGGCTCAATCGGGATGGTCAATCTGTCTTCCTTGTCCTTCCTGAGTCCTCTGTTGCAGATTGTGGTGTTCCATTCAGAAGCCCTGGCGCTCTCCGGTCACCGGCATTCCGGAATAATGAACGTGAACCAGGCGCCAGCGGCCCCGTATTTTCTGATAGAGCTGCGTTTCGCGGCCGTGGGTGGTGAGGGGGGAGCCGTCTTTTCTGAACTTGGCGGCAAAATCCCAATAGAATTCGGCCTGGGCGGCGTCGCCGAGAATATGGATGGAAACGTCGTGAACGCTTAGTTTGCGTTCCGAGAAGTTATCGCCCATCAGTCGCGTGTAGACGTTTTGCTTGATTTGCTCGAAGCCGTGTTCGTGGCCCAGGGGGTGGATGAAGGAGACGTCTGGCGAATCCAACCAGACGTCAGCGGCGAGAGTGGTATCGGCGGCGTCGATCGATTTCGCGTATTTGTCAATCAAGCTGCGGATCGCGGCGCTGTCGGCGGCCGTTTCCTCTGACGAATTGTCGCCATGCGTTTCGTCTTTTCCTCCTTTTGTGCGTGCCGTGGCGACTTCCGCCATGATCTTTTCGATTTCATCGGGATTGCGCGGCAGCCGTTCGCTCAACAGTTTGGCGCCGGTTTCGGTGATGAGGACGTCGTCCTCGATGCGCACGCCCAGATTTTCCTCTGGGATGTAAATACCGGGTTCGATAGTGATAACCATGCCGGGCTGGAAAGGGACGCAGTGGTCACCTGCGTCGTGGACGTTTAATCCGATGTGATGGCCGAGGCCATGGATAAAATATTGCCCAAGCGCCTTGCCTTGAAGATCCTTTCCGTGGGAGTTGATGTAGTTGTAGGCAATCTTGTGGACGTTTTTATCGCCTTTGCCGCAAAAATCCATGCCGGGTTTCAGAGCGGCCAGGGCGGCGTTTTGCGCGCCAAGAACGATGTCGTAGATTTCACGCTGGCGGGGCGTAAATTTGCCGTTCGCAGGAATGGTACGCGTGATGTCGGCGGAGTAGCCAGCGTATTGCGCGCCGACATCCAAGACGACGATGTCGCCGTTTTCGATTTTGCGCGACAGTTTGTCGTAGTGCAGCGCGGTGGAGTTGGGGCCGGCGCCAACGATCGGGGCGTAGCCCTCTGCTTCCGAGCCGCCCCAGGCGTGGACTTCAACCATTTTTGCTGCCACCTGATATTCGTAAAGTCCTGGCCGCATCAGCTTCATGGCTTCGAGGTGGGAGTCCAGGGTCAAGCCAATCGCTTCTTTGAGGAAAGCGATCTCGCCGGGAGATTTTATCTGCCGCAAGCCGCCGATTTGCGCCCGAATGTCCTTCAGCTTGGCCTGCGGCGCAGCGAGTTCCAGCCACTCGACGACCGATTTTTCGTGGGGGTAACCGCCAAGTTCTTTCTGATAAGGAAGAATGGTGTAGAAATTCGGATATGTCTTGGCAAGATTTTCGATCGCAATGCGAAAGTCGCTCTCGAACGATTTTACGGCCGCAAATCCGGTGCGCGCTTCGATGCCCGAGTCGGTTGGCGACATGCGGACGCCGTTCCATCTTTCTTTTTGCGAATTCTTTGCAGGGAGAAAAAGTGTTTCTCGCGCGATGCGCGGCACTTCGCCTTTCTGCCCCGCGGGCAGGATTATCAGGCCGGCTCCTTCTTCGTTGTGGCCCGTAAGGTAATAGAAATTCTCTTCCTGCTCAAAAATGTAGTTTTGCGAGCCTTCTTCGCGGCCTGTAAAGCCCCACAGAACGATCGGCCCATCGGCTTGCGCGGCAAGCCTTGCGCGGCGTTCCGCGTAGACACTATTGGGTTCGCGCTCGCGGCGCTCTTGAGCGCGCGCGGTGGTGGCGAGGCAAGCCAGACACCACAATCCCAGGAACAGCCGTTCTGCAGCCTTCAACCGGCCAAGCGACCACACCGACCACAGGCGACCACTCATTCGCGCACCTCGGAACCTTCCTATTGTTGTTTCGCCCACAGGGCATGTGGGTTTGCGGCGTGCCACGCACAGACGGGAAATTGTAACTGAAGTGGCGAGCCGCCGATATATGTGGCTATCATGACCCCTGAAACAGATACCATTTTGGCGGTTTGATGAATCTAATCAAGTATGCGAATACGAGGGGGATTAGTTGCGTTCGTGGTTGCGATTCAGTCCATATTGTTCCTGACACATTTTTTCATTTATAAAACGTGGACGTTTGCGCTGCCGGGGAATGATTTCTCTGGTAGCTGGCTCAAAGCGACGATTGGCGTGTTGTCCATCAGCTTTATAGCTGCGTCGCTTCTGGCTTTTCGGTTCACAAATCCCGCAGTGCGAACGCTCTATCGAATTGCCGCGGTGTGGCTTGGAATTGTCAGCTTCTTGTTTCTTGCGGCATGCGCGTCATGGGTGGTTTTTGGCGTGACGCGGATCGCCGGGAGTAACGTGCATTTTCACGGGATCGTGAAAATTTTGTATGCAGCAGCGGTGTTGAGCGGGATTGGCGGAGTGTTGAACGCCGGCTGGACGCGCATCCGGCGGATTACCGTGCGGCTGGAGAATTTGCCGGAAGCGTGGCGGGGACGGAAGGCGGCGCTGATCAGCGATTTGCATCTGGGGCATGTCCGCAACGGCGGATTTTTGCGGCGGATCGTGGCGCGGGTGATGAGAGAAAATCCCGACGCTGTGTTCCTGGCTGGGGATTTGTACGATGGGACGGCTATCGATGCGGCCAAGGCAGCGGAGCCTTTGCGCGATTTGCGGGCGCCGCAGGGCACCTATTTTGTTGCCGGAAATCACGAACAGTTCGGCGACGATTCCCGGTACCTGAAGGCCGTCAGCAACGCGGGAGTGCGCGTGCTGCACAATGAGAAAGTGGAAGCGGATCAACTGCAGATCGTCGGAGTGCCGTACAATCACGCTACTCAGGACGAGCATTTCCAGAGCGTGTTGCGGCAAATCGGCGTGGACCGGAACCGGGCCAGCATTCTGCTGACGCACGCGCCGGACCGCCCGCACATTGCGGAGCAGGCTGGGATTTCGTTGCAGGTGTCAGGGCACACGCACGTGGGGCAGTTTTTTCCATGGACCTGGATGGCGCGCCGAATCTATCGCCAGTTTGTGTATGGACTCAGCCGCATTGGAAAGATGCTGATTTATACCAGCAGCGGCGCGGGAACGTGGGGACCACCATTGCGTTTGGGCTCCAGTCCGGAAATTGTGTTCTTTCAGTTTGAGTGAGAGCTGCGGACTTCGTCCGTAGGCTGTGCCTGAACTGGCTGTCAGCCGCGGAAAAAATCAATCAACAATTCAGAGACGCGGGCTGGCTCTTCGTGCTGGAGCCAATGCGTGGCATTGGCAAAGGTGAAGAGCTCGGCGCTCGTGCAATAACGCAAACTTTCGTGCGCCATTTCGGCCAGGAGGAAGTTGTCGCGTTCGCCCCACAGGATGCGGGTGGGGACGCGCACGTTCTTGTCTTGAAATTTGACACGGGTGCGGAAGAGCGCGCGATACCAGTTGATCATGGAAGTTATAGCACCGGCTTGGGACCATGCGGCGCGATATTGAGCGAGATCTTCGTCGGAAAAGGTGCCCGGGCGGCTGGAGCGGAGGAGTGCACGCGCGCCGACGCGGAAATTGAAAGCGGAGAAAAATGCTTCCGGGAGCCAAGGAAGCTGGAAAAAGAACATGTACCAACTGCGGAGAAGTTGACGCGGACGCGTGCTGAGGAATTTGCGCATCACCGAGGGATGCGGAACGTTGAGGACGACGAGTTTGGCGATGCGCTGCGGATGAAGCAGGGCGGTGCTCCAGGCCACGGCGGCGCCCCAATCATGTCCAGCGAGGAAAATCTTCTCCTGACCGAGTTGGTTTGCGATGGCGATGACGTCAGAGACGAGTTCAGTGAGAGAGTAAGCTGCTACTCCGGACGGTTTTCTGCTGAGGTTGTAGCCGCGCTGGTCGGGGACGATAACGCGAAATCCGGCGGCGGCCAGCGGCTCGATCTGCTTTCGCCAGCCATACCAAAATTCCGGGAAGCCGTGGAGAAGAACGACGACGGAGCCGTCCTTTGGGCCAGCGGCAACCGCATGCAATCGAATGTCTCCGTGCTGGAACTGGATAGTCTCCACGTGGGGCTAGAAGCCCGGAGCGCCGGAAGTAGCGGGGCGCATTTCGGGGGCGTTGACGCCGAAGCGGAGACGCGCGAAATACGATTGGCCGAGCGACATGCACCCGGTGTAGAGATAGCCCCAGACGAAGAGCAGCAAGAACGGGACGGTGGCGTAGTTTTCGTTCCAGATGGCGTAAACGATGGTTAGTGAAAAATACAGGCCGAGCAGCACTTCCGCGTAAGGCATCCAGCCAGCTTTGTTTTTGTAGGATTTTTTCGCAAACGTGCCTTGCTTGCCTTCAATGTTGAATTTAGGAGTGCGCGCAAATTCGCTTTTCTTGCCGACGATGGCTTCCATCACCGCTTGCGCATTGCGGACAGCAATCCCGATGCCCGTGGCCATAACAAACGGTAAGTAGAGAAACGTGCGCCACCACGTTTTTGGCCGCAACTCCCGTTGCGCGACAAGATAAAAGCTGGAAATGGAGCACGTGGACGCGAGAAAAAGCGGCAGGTCGATCACCAGCATCTGGAACCAGCCCTGATAGAAACGCACGATCATCGCCGGCAGCAACATGGTAGAGAGCAGGATCATCAGCGGGTAGCTGATGTTGCCGGTCAGGTGGAAAAAAGCCTCGGTTTTGACGTGCCACGGAGCGTCTGACTTCAAGACTTTGGGCAGGATTTTCTTCGCCGTCTGCATCAGGCCCTTGGCCCATCGTGCCTGCTGGGCTTTGAAGCCGTTCATGTCCACGGGAAGCTCGGACGCGCACTCGATATGCGGCAGGTAAAGGAATTTCCAGCCTTTGAGCTGCGAGCGATAAGAAAGGTCGGTGTCTTCGGTGAGCGTGTCGTGCTCCCAGCCGCCGGCATCGTCAATGGCTTTGCGGCGCCACACGCCGGCGGTGCCATTGAAGTTGAAGAACGTGCCGCGGCGGGAACGCGCTCCGTGCTCGACGACGAAATGGCCGTCAAGAAGAATCGTCTCCACGTTGGTCAGCAGGGAATAGTCGCTATTAAGGTACGTCCAGCGCGTTTGCACCATGCCGATTTGGCCACCGCCTTCAGGATTCATGAAGTAAGGAATCGTGCGGCGAAGAAAATCAGGTTCGGGCAGGAAGTCGGCGTCGAAAATGGCGACGAATTCGCCTCTGGAAGTCTTCAAGCCATTTTCAAGGGCGCCGGCTTTGTAGCCTTCCCGGTTGGTGCGGTGGATATAAACGATGGGCAGGCCTTGCGCGGCGTGACGTTCGACGCAAGCGCGAGCAACTTCGCAAGTTTCGTCGGTGGAATCGTCCAGCACCTGCACGTCAAGCAACTCGGCCGGATAGTCAAAGCGCGAAACAGCTTCGACGAGTCGCTCGATCACATACCGTTCATTGAAGATGGGCAACTGCACGGTGACGCGCGGCCAGTTCGTGACCGGCGGCGGAAGCGGGGGAACATTCTTCGAATAAGCAAAATAATCGTAAACCAGCCAGTAGCGATGGAGACCGTAGACCGCCAGAACGAAAAGCACGATGAAGTAGGGGATCATCATCGCCAGGTCGAAGGCATTGGCGTGGTAGATGCCGGTAAAGGTTCTGTCAGTGATCTTGTGCCAATAGTGGCTAAGAGGGTTCTGAGCCGCGAGAGCAACCGAGAGTGAAAGGGCTAGGCGCACGATAAGAGTTGTACCGGCGATCGCAAGAGTTTCTCTCCAGCAATCTTCGGAAACAAGGATTATACGGCATGTTCTTGATCGCAATGAACTCAGATCAACGAGGGCCGCAAGATCCACGATCCGGAGCGAAAAGCAGGTCCGGCTGTACTGCTAGGGTACGAGCACGATTTTTCCTGCGGCTCCGGGCTCGAGGATTTGTTTGTGGGCGCGCGCGGCTTCAGCGAGGGGCAACTCCTTGCCGACGACCGGGCGAAGCGTGCCGTTTTCGAGTCCGGCGAACAGGCCGCTGTGAATTTCAGCCTCTTCCGCGGGTGTAACCGCCCACAGCGTAAATCCCCGCGCGGAAGCGCGGCGCAGCATCAAGTCCCGCGGGTTGATGGTGATCTCGCCGCGATTGCCGATGATGATCACTCGTCCATTGGTGGCCAGCATCTTCAAATCCGCCGAGAGGTTCACATTGCAGAGCATTTCAAGAATCACATCCACGCCGCGGCCGCCAGTAACCTTCATGATTTCTTCCTGATAGCCCGCCTTGCTGTGGTCGAAAACCTGATGCGCGCCTTCGCGCCTGACGAGTTCGAGGCCTTTCTGCGTGCCCGCCGTGCCAAAAACGGTGATGCCCATGGCGTGCGCCATTTGGACCGCCGCGCTGCCGACTCCGCCGCTTGCGCCATGTACCAGCACGGTTTCCGATGCGCGCGCTCCCGCGGAGTGATAGAGCGCGTGATACGCGGTTCCGTAAGGAACCCATACTCCCGCACCCTGGCCAAAAGTGATTTTTTCGGGCAGTCCATGCACTTGGGCTTCAAGGGCGAGAGCGTACTGCGCGTACGCGCCAGTAACCGTTCTCGCGGTGTAGACGCGGTCGCCAGGCTTCACTTTCTTAACGCCATCACCAACCGCTTCGATCACGCCGGCGGCGTCCGAACCCGGTGTGTAGGGAAGCGGCGGCTTGACGGCGTAGGTGCCCGCGCGCATGTAGGTATCGTAGGGATTCACGCCGGCGGCGTGAATTCGGACAAGAACCTGTCCGGCGGCTGGTTTCGGCGTGGGCACTTCTTCGAGCTTTAGAACTTCGGGACCGCCAAATTCATGGACGACAATGGCCTTCATCGTTTTTCTCCAATGAAAGAATTAGAAAGCGAAAAAAGCGCCGTCGAGCCTCCGTGGTCCCAGCAGAAGCTTAGAAATGATCATCGACGATGACCGTGGCCACTTCTTTCTCGATAAGTCCGGCGGACTGCGCCCACGCCGTAGTTTGCCAATTGTCTTTCCCTTTTTTCGCGGGGATCCATGGCGGCAGCGTCTGATTCAAATAATTGGCCAGCGCATAGATGTAAGGCTCATACATCTTACGCATCTCGAAGAGTTTGCCGTCGGCTTCTTGTCCATCATGAAGCTTCAAGCCGTGCTGTGCGAGGGTGTCGCGAATGCGGCGCAAGTCTTGAGCGGGAAGCCGATCGTGCGGCAGCGCCTTGGGCTCCGTCCCGAAAACTTGCGAGAGGTCGACGACAGCGTGACGCGCGATGGCGAAAGTAAGTTCAGCCTGTTTTTTGCAGCCGCCTTCGATGCCCACAATGACAAGCGCGCAGGTGTCCAGAATCGCTGTAAGCGAAGCAATCCAAGATTGATTGTCGTGCTGCGAGCGGAAATAGGCGAGCACGGGATAGGAGAGGTGGCTCTCCATCAATTCGGCACACCAGAGCTCCCAATCCTTAAGGAGAATTCGAAGCGCCTCCTGGCCCTGCGCGTAGCTGTGGCGGCGAAGCAATTCACCGGCGGTGGGGGGCGTTCCAGCACGCGAATCCAGGAGCGAGATATTCACCTCGCGTTTGGAGAACGAGCCGTAGATGAACGGCAGGTAGCCGATGACCGCGGCAAGAAACCCGAAACCAAAACCTGCTTCGGTGACCACCAGGGCGCGAGCAAGTCCGGATCGCGGAATGACGTCGCCGAGACCAAGTGTGAAAAAAGTCGTGCCGCTGAGATAAATGTCCGTCTGAAAGCCAGGCTGCGTGCCTGTGGTCACCACGGCCGACCCGGCGCCGTATTGCATGAGTCCGAAACCGAAAACCAGTCCCACGGCCCACACGCCGACCAGCACAAGCAGCGAGATCGGGCCGAAGAATCCCAGGAGTGCCTCCTGCTTCTTCTTCGAAGGCACCAGGCAGATGACGAATCTCCAAACCGACCAGGTGGTTTTGTAAAACGCCCGGGTAAGCCGAAATTTTCGGGTCACGCGTCGCGGGAGGATGATGGCCTCGAACGCGTCCCAGACGACGATCAGAAAGATCGCGACACCTGCAGCAAACGCTCCCGGTGCTGGAATCATGTGCGGCATTGTACCTGTTTGGCCCGTTTTCTGAGAATGCCCGAAGTGGGCGCCGCAGTCCTAGGATTCCAGGCGAGCGCTAACGCTGATTTCTGCCTTGAAGAGTTTGGATACCGGGCAGCCGGTTTCGGCGGCTTTTACGGCGGCGTCGAATTTGCCTTTGTCCGCGCCAGGGATTTGCGCGACGAGCTCCAGGTGGCTTTTTGTGATGGCGAAGCCGTCAGGGAGTTTCTCGAGCGAAATCGTTGCCGTCGTTTCGAGCCGGCTCGCAGTCATGCCTGCGTTACCGAGCTGTGCCGAAAGCGCCATCGTAAAACACCCCGCGTGCGCCGCGGCCAGGAGTTCTTCCGGATTGGTCCCAACGCCGTTTTCAAATCGTGTGCTGAAGGAGTACTGCGTCTGCTTCAGGACGCCGCTATCCGTTGAAATCGAGCCTTTCCCATCTTTCAAACCGCCTTGCCAAACCGCGGATGCTTTGCGCTGCATGATTTCTCTCCTTATGGCTCTTTCGTTCTGTTTGAATCCAGAGAATTCGATTCGCAAGCTCTCTGCAAGGGTATATTTAGAAAATGAGCTTGTCGAGAAAGCTTTGCGAGCGCCGGTGAACGCCATCCTCCAGAAAGTCGCGCATCGGCCTTGGCCTCTTCCCACCGGACCGTGGGTGATGGCCCAGAGCTGGCACGACCTGCTCTTCGCGCACTGGCCGATTGATGCTGCAGTCTTGCGCCCACTGATTCCCCCGCAGTTGCCGGTCGACACCTTTGAAGGGCAAGCCTGGGTCGCGGTGGTTCCATTTCGCATGACCGGGGTGCGGCTGCGCGGGACATCGGCACTGCCTGGGCTCTCGGCGTTCCCCGAACTGAATGTTCGTACTTATGTGACTCTCGGTGGCCAGCCCGGTGTCTGGTTTTTCAGCCTGGATGCAGGCAACTCTCTCGCTGTTGCCGTCGCTCGTGCCTGGTTTCACTTGCCGTACTTCCGTGCACGAATGACCTGTGAAAAACATCAAGGCTGGATTCACTACCAAAGCGAGCGGACGCATCGCGGAGCGCCACCAGGATCGCTCGTAGGCAGGTATCGCCCGGTCGACGAGGTTTTTTCTCCACGGCCCGGGGCGCTGGAGCATTTCTTGACCGAACGCTATTGCCTGTACACGGCTGATGCGCACGGCCGAATCATTCGCGGCGAGATCCACCATCCACCGTGGGCGTTGCAAGTGGCCGAGGCCGAGTTCACGGAAAATACGATGGCGGAAGCGGCGGGAATCGTTTTGCCCGCGCGAAAGCCGCTGCTCCATTTTTCGCTGCGCCAGGATGTAGTTGTCTGGAGGCCAGAGCGGCGCACCTAAGTCGAAGCGCTCTCACCACTTGTGAAAGACAAAGAAAGAGCCAAGCACGATGAACGCGAAACCCGCGGCATAGTTCCACTTGAATTTTTCTCCGAGGTACAAGACAGAGAAAACAGAGAAGACCGAAAGCGTGATGACTTCCTGAATGGTCTTGAGCTGCGCACCGTTGAATTCGTAAGAGCCGATGCGGTTCGCCGGCACTTGAAAGCAATACTCAAAGAAGGCGATCCCCCAACTGGCCATGATCACCTTCCACAGCGCCTCGCTGCGGAATTTCAGGTGGCCATACCATGCAAAGGTCATAAAGATGTTCGAGATGGTGAGCAATAGAATCGTTCGCATTCGAAAAGGCGCTCCTCTTCTGAACTGTGTCAATGCTTTGGAACGGTTAAGAATTGACCGAAGTTGTATCCTCGTCAAACGCTTAGTGCCGGATTCCGCACAACTGTACTTCCGTCCACTATCGCACTGTCGGCTCCCACCGCTACTCTTTGGAAATACCCGAGATAGGTGTTCGTTTGCAGCGCGCGGAATTTGAACCGAATTTCCGGACGATAGAGAGGATTGTGTGCGTACAAACTCATGCAAGTTCCTGGCGTTGACTCTCGGAGGGCTGCTCGCGCTCCCGGCCGTCGTCTGTAGCCAGGAGAAGATCGTCCTTGTGGAGACCGGGTCCAGCATGCCGGAACCGCTCTATAAGAATTGGATCGACGAATTTCACAAACAGCAGCCCGCCACGGACATTCGTTATATGGCCACCGGATCAGCGGAGAGCGCCCGGAATGTGCTTTCGGGCGCTGGCGATTTCGGTGGCGGGGATGCTCCCATTCCGGAAGCCCAGCTTCGCGCCGAGGGCAAGTCGGTTGTTGAATTGCCCGCAGTTCTGATTGGAATTGTGATCATCTTCGAACTGCCCGACGTGAAAGGCGAACTCAAGCTCACAGGGCCAGTGCTGGCCAATATTTTCCTGGGGAAAATCAAAACGTGGAATGATCCGGCGATCGCCAAGCTCAACCCGGAAATGAATCTGCCGGAGTTGCCCATTCAGGTTCTCCACCGCAACGAAGGCAAAGGCTCCAACTACATTCTTTCCGACTATCTGGCCAAAGTTAGCCCAGAGTTTCTTGCTGTCGCGGGGCGCGGAGAATCGCCGAAATGGCCCGTGGGCCAGGCATTCCAGCGTTCGCAGGACTTGGTGGCCAAGCTGCGCGGCACGCCGGGCGCCATCGGCTACACCGAACTAAACCTTGCCGCCAGCTCGGCTGTGCGCGTCGCCAGCATCAAAAATGCAGCGGGGGAATTCGTCAAGCCTTCGGCAAACTCGATTGCCGCGGCTGCCACGGCTAGCGGCAGCAAAATGACGAATGATTTTCGCGTTTCGCTGACAAACGCTCCCGGCAAGGAAAGCTACCCGATCAGCAGTTTCACCTGGCTTTACGTGCCGGCTGTCGCCAAGGAGCCCGGCCGCGGCAGCACCGTCGCCAGCTACTTGAAGTGGGTCTACGCCGACGGACAAAAAATCGCCCGGGAAAAGGGGTACGCGATTCTGCCTCCGGAAGTCCTGGAAAAAGTCGTGGCCAAGGCCTCAACAATCCGCTGAACTAAGTTTGAATTTTGCTGGGGCTATCTCTAAAGCAAGGCTTCGAATGCATCCGGTGATATTCCGGCCTGGCGTAGGATGGAGCGCAGTGTGCCTGTATCGAGTTCAGAATGATCTGGCACGACCACCTGCAAATGGCATATCGCGTCTGAGAATGATGTGGCTGCCATGCTGCCGCTTGAATTGAAATCCTAGTTTGAGAAGTGCTGAAACGCAGTCACGCCCCGAGATACGAGGCAGCCTGGTCATACTGCAACGAGAACGGCCTCAAAATGATCCGGAGGGACAGCGAGCCCATCTTCCTTCAACGCAAGGACATATCCTTCGATGGCTTCGCGAATATTTTGAATAGCGTCTTCTTTTGTTTTTCTCTGGCTGACACATCCGGGAAGACTCGGGCATTCGGCGACCCAGTAGCCAATCTCACCCGGATAGAGGATTACCTGCCGCATGGAATCACCTCTTGTGAAAGTCTATCACGGGGCTCAGACGTTAAGTGTAAGGGAGACGAGATCCGGCCGAGTAGGCGGCGGAAGTGGCGGCATCTTTGAACGGTCGACCGGATGGTAGAGCGTATCGCGCTCGACGGGGATTCGGCCGGCGGCGCGGATAAGCCGTTCGAGTTCGTTGCGCGGCGTAAATTCGGACGTTTTCGCGCCCGCGTCGTGGTAAATCTTTTCTTCAACCACCGTGCCATCTAAGTCGTTCGCGCCGAAGCGCAGCGCAATCTGCGCGATACTCGGCGAAAGCATGATCCAATACGCCTTGATGTGCTCGAAGTTGTCGAGCAGCAATCGCGATACCGCAATGTTGCGCAAGTCGGCGTAACCTGTCGGCTTCGGAATGTGCGAGAGCGCGGTGTTGTCCGGATGAAATGCCAGCGGGATGAACGCTACGAAGCCATGCGTCTCGTCCTGCAACTCGCGCAGCCTCACAAGATGGTCGACGCGCTCTTCCTCTGTTTCCACGTGCCCGTAGAGCATCGTGGCGTTCGAACGCAGCCCAATTTCATGCGCCTGTCGCGCAATGTTCAGCCACATCTGGCCGCTGACTTTGTGATCGCAGATGATCCGGCGCACCCGCGGATGAAAAATCTCCGCGCCTCCGCCAGGCAGCGAATCGACACCCGCCTCTTTCAATTTGAGCAGCGTTTCCTTGGTCGACAGCTTCGCCATGCGCGCGAAGTAGCCCACCTCGACCATCGTAAACGCTTTTAGGTGCACGCCGGGGCAGCGCTGCTTTAGCCCGCGAATCATCTCCAGGAAATATTCGAACGGCAAATCCGGGTGCAGGCCACCCACGATGTGGAATTCCAGGGCGCCTTCTCGCGCGCCTTGCTCGGCACGCGCGTATATCTCTTCCAGTGAAAAATTGTAAGCCCCAGGCGCGTTGGGATCGCGGCCAAACGCGCACAGCTTGCAATGAGCCACGCAAATATTGGTCGGATTGATGTGCCGGTTGACGTTGAAATACGTCACGTTGCCGTGCTTCTTCTCGCGCACATGATTCGCCAGCCAACCCACGGCCAGCAAGTCCGGCGACCGATACAGCGTGATGCCGTCGTCCACGCTCAAGCGCTCGCCTGCAAGCACTCTCTCCGCAATCGGCTTCAACCGCTGGTCAGTGATCGTTAGTTCGCTCATTTTGAATCCGTCGGAAGCTTCAAACGCGCCACACCGCTGCCGCTGCGCCCCAGAACAGCAGGAACAACATACTAATATAGCCGTTCACGGCGAAAAACGCAGCGTCCAGCTTGCTTAGGTCGTCGGCTTTGACAAGAGAATGTTCGTAAGCCAGCAGTGACGCGACAACGGCAATGCCCGCCCACGCTGGCCAGGGTAATCCAAAACTAAACGCCAGCCACAACAGAAGTGCGACCACTCCGATATGCATCGCTCGCGCAATCAACAGCGCGTTGGCGATCCCGAATTTCTTGGGCACGGAAAAAAGTCCCGCGCTTCGGTCGTACTCAATATCTTGGCACGCGTACAGCACGTCGAATCCGCCCACCCACAGCGTCACCGCGGCGCAAAGGATAAGCATGCGCAGGTCAAGGCCGCCCGTGATGGCAATCCAGGCGGCAGCCGGCGAAATACCCAGCGCAAATCCTAGAAAAAGATGCGACCAATTCGTGAAGCGCTTCGTGAAGGAATAGAAAAACAGCACGGCGATGGCCAGTGGGGCCAGCTTCAGCGCGAGCGTATTCAACTGCCATGCCGCAATGAAGAATACGGCCACCGCAGTAACTGTGAAAAGCCACGCAAATTGCAGCGTTAGCGTACCTATCGCAAGCGCGCGCTGTTTTGTACGCGGATTTTCGCGATCGTAGCGGAGATCAGCAATACGGTTCATGGTCATCGCCGCCGAACGCGCCGCCACCATCGCCACGACGATCCACAGGATTTGGCGCAGTGATGGCCAGCCGTGACGCGTCGCGCGTGCCGCGAGCAGCGCTCCCGTCAGCGCAAACGGCAACGCAAACACGGAGTGCTCGAACTTGATCATTTCGAGCACGGTTTTGACACGGTTAGCCATTTTTGAAGTGCGAGCTGCCTTACGCCTCCGCTTTTTTCGCGGCTGGCGTACCCACCCAGCGATACATCTGGTCCTGCGAAAGCCCGATTTGCGCGAGCACGCGGCACACGTATTGCGTAACAAGGTCGTCGATCGTTTTCGGATGGTGATAAAACGCCGGCACCGCCGGCATAATCACCGCTCCCGCCGCCTGCGCCCGCAGCATATTCTCCAGATGCACGCGATTGAACGGTGTATCGCGGACACACAAGACGAGTTTCCGCCCTTCCTTAAGCACCACGTCCGCCGCCCGCGAAACCAGATCATCGCTAATCCCGTTGGCAATGGCACCGAGCGTCCCGGTCGAACAGGGAATGACCACCATCGCATCCACCGCATAGCTGCCGGAAGCGATGGACGCGCCCACGTCCTTATTCGGCAAGACGTCAATTTTGCTCGCCGGATGTCCAAGTATTCGGCCCGGGAGTTGCCTCAATTCTCCAGAAGTGATGCCCAACTCTTCCGCAAACAGTCGCTGCCCGGCTTCCGTAACTACCAGATGAACGCGCTCGACGCGCGGGTCCTCTTCGAGCAACACGAGTATCTTTTGCGCCAGTAGCGCTCCGCTCGCCCCGGTCACACCTACGGTAACAATCTGTTTTTGTGTGTCAGCCATGTTTTTGCGCGGGTAGAATCAGTCTCGCAGTGGCGTTCCAGCAAGTCAAGCTAAGGCGCGAGTCCCCAGCGATGGTAGAATTCGCTGCGGCCGGAGAATATGAATCAATCTGAACTGCTGAAAATTCTGGAATCCGTGAAATCCGGCGGCCTGGCTCCTGACAAAGCCATCGAGCGCCTGAAGCACCTGCCTTTCGAAGATCTCGGTTTCGCCAAGGTAGATCACCACCGTGCACTCCGCCAGGGTTTTGCCGAAGTCATTCTCGGCAAGGGCAAAACACCGCAGCAGGTGGCAGATATTGTGCGCGCCATGCTGCGAAAAAAAGACTCGCGCCACAACATCCTGGTAACCCGCGCCGATAAAAAGATTTTTGCCGCGGTAAAACGCGCCAGCGGAAAAGAAGCGCGCAACGCGAAGTTTCACGAACTCTGCGGCGCCATCAGCATCGAACGCAACCCAGAGATCACCGGCAAAGGAACGATCCTCGTCGTTTCCGCCGGCACCAGTGACATTCCCGTCGCGGAAGAAGCCCTGCTCACCGCGCGCATGATGGGCAACCACGCCGAGCATCTCTACGACGTCGGCGTCGCCGGCATTCACCGCCTGCTCGAACACCGCGAAAAATTGACGCAAGCCCGCGTCATCATTTGCGTCGCCGGAATGGAAGGCGCGCTTCCCAGCGTCGTCGGCGGCCTAGTCTCGCTGCCGGTCATCGCCGTGCCCACCAGCGTCGGCTATGGCGCCAGCTTCGGAGGCGTCGCCGCGCTCCTCGGCATGCTCAATTCCTGCGCCTCCAACGTCACCGTCGTCAACAT
>Ga0137403_10005106_pt1 | contig 15278 bp, 12 predicted proteins | sample CZOMad2_1_16fung_FD_122057 | JGI IMG/M metagenome (GOLD analysis project Ga0137403, IMG submission 122057) | Vadose zone soil fungal communities from Angelo Coast Range Reserve, California, USA - CZOMad2_1_16fungal (Hybrid Assembly) | ecosystem: Environmental > Terrestrial > Soil > Vadose zone... | reverse complement strand
AACCAAATTCCCAAACCCGGAATGGTCCAAATAGCTGTGGCGCGAATCAGTTCTTTGTGATTCAGGAACAAACCTATGGCCAGCAACAGGTTTCCAATGTTGCACATCCACGCCAGGTTTCCCAGGCCGCCGAAGCGCCCGTAGTGCGCTACCTGGGCCAGAAAGAAGATCAGCGGCAGGAAGCCCAGCAGACGGAATCGCGCGATTGTCGGGTCACGCATGCGATAAGAATAGCATGAGACATTTTCTCGCTTTTCCATTATCATCGGCCCGCCCGCGCGAGGTTTTAAGATGAGGCACCTCACTCTACTGGCACTCGTCATCTTTATCGGGTCGACCTGTGCCCCGATCGGGAAAGGCCAGGATCCAACAAAGAATAAAGGCGGCGGAATCACCGGCCGGGTAACCGCGGCTAACAAAGCCGTGTCCGGCGTCGTCGTTACGGTTAGCATGTCCGGAGATGCCTTCGCGGGAATTGGGCTGACTCTGAAAGCTGTAACTGATGACGAAGGGCGATTTCGCATTTCAAATCTTTCAGCCGGAACCTATTACGTCTGGCCGTTTGTGCCTGCCTTTGTGGTGGCGGAAGCCACCGGGGTTTATCCGCAGGGAAAAAGCGTCGTGGTTGAGGACGGCGAAACTGCCGAGGACATCAATTTCAATCTCGATCGTGGCGCAGTGATCACGGGTAAGGTTGCCGACTCTGCCGGCCGGCCGGTCATCGACGAGCGCATGCGCATCCTGCCCCTCGATGCGAATCTTCGACGCCTGGTTAGCTCTGTCTATCCCAACATCAATGATATTCGGACCGATGACCGAGGTATCTATCGCGTATTCGGTTTGCCCGCCGGAAAATACAAACTCGCGATTGGCGATAAGTTTGGGGCTTTTACCAGCACCCGGGGCCGCCGCTTTTACCCGCAAACTTTTTATCCGGATGTTACCGAAGAAGCGAAGGCCAAAATCATCGAGGTGAGTGACGGCGGTGAAGCCACCAACGTGGATATTACCGTCGCGCGATCAATGACGGGTTTTGCCGCAAGCGGCCGATTCATCGATGCCGAGAATGATCAGCCAGTCGCAAATATTAACTTTGGTCTCGCCATTATTGTTGACGGCCGTCTCTCGGGATTGATGCCCGCCAGCTTTGCTTCGGCCAGCAACGGCGCTTTTCGCGTTGATAACCTGCCGCCCGGCCGTTACGCGGTCAGCATCCTGCCGGGATCGGGAACCGGATATTATGGTGAATCACCACCATTTGATATTGGTGACAGCGACGTCACGGATCTGGAAGCGAAGATTCATCGCGGCGTTATGATTTCCGGAAACGTCATTGTCGAAGGCAATCAGGATCCGGTTGTTTGGGCAAAACTTGCGAGCGCGCGGCTGGAAGTGATCATGTCCACCGAGGGGAGCAACATAAGCATGATAAGTTATGGAGACCTCAACCCCGATGGCAGTTTTCAAATTGGCCCCTTCCAGGCCGGAACGGCAACGATTCGCATGGGCTCGCCGAATCGTAATGCCGCGCCGGAATTTGCGACCCTTGGCATTGACCTTAACGGCGTCGATAAGAGTCGCGGTCTGAAGCTCGCGGCCGGCGAAAACATAACCGGTCTTCGCATCGTCGCAGGTTATGGAACAGGTACCATTCGTGGCAGTATCCGCGTCGAAGGCGGTACGCTTCCGGTTGATGCAAATACTACCGCGACCCTCTCACGGAGCGGCAACACGGCCGTGATTTTCAACGCTCGCGTTGACGCGCGTGGACGCTTTGTTTTCGATCACGTGCCAGCCGGAAACTACGATGTCGAAGTCGGCGGTTATCTCGACAATAAACAAGTGAAGGGCAGGCAGCCCGTCGTCGCCAGCGATGGAGTTGTAACTGACGTATCAGTTACGTTGAATCTCGCTGCTGGTCCATGAGTCCTGGTATGAGAGTCCACGCGTTCGTCACACTTGCGCTGATAGCCGCCACCGTTTGCTTGGCGCAGCGTGCCCGAGCGCAGCCGAAGCCGAAAACCGAGCAGCCGGAAACCGCCGAGACAAAGCTTGGCTCGATCAAAGGGCGAGTGCTCGTTGACGGTCAAGCAGTCAACAACGCGAGTATCAGCGCGTCGCGCCTGAACTCGACCGCGCCTCCACGCGGCGTGCCCACTAACGACTCCGGCGATTTCGAAATCAAAGGCCTGGAGCCCGGCGTCTATCGCCTTCGTCCGGCCGCTCCCGGTTACGCCACTCCCCCCGCTGAGGTAAATGAAGAGACATATTACCGGGTCGGTGATTCCGTAATGCTGTCAATGATCAGGGGCGGCGTGATCACGGGAAAGATTTTGACGGCGAACGACGAGCCGCTGGTGGCCGTCAAGGTTCGCGCGATGATGATCCGTGACATCAACGGCAAGTCACCTGCTGCGGAAGGATCTTCTGTTGAGCGGTTCACTGACGATCGCGGCATCTATAGAATTTTTGGATTGCTGCCCGGCACTTATCTGGTTGCCGCGGGTGGCAGAGGCTCAAACGGCTACTCAATGAATGCTTACGATAACGACGCGCCGACCTATGCGCCGTCTTCGACCAGAGACACCGCGGCTGAGATTTCCCTCAGTGGCGGAGAAGAGAAAGCGATCGATATTCACTACCGTGCTGATGTTGGTCACGCGGTGAGCGGAAATGTGACTGTGCCTGTTAATCCGAACACGCCCTGGATAACTATCAACATGACGCGACTGATTGGCGGCGCGCCAGACATAAGATTCGCGACTTCCCAAAACGTAAACACAAAGGGCTTCGAATTCCATGGCGTAGGAGACGGCGAGTATCTGATCTGGGCACAATATGCGCCGAATGCCGAGACGCTTCTCTCCGACCCGAAACGAATTATAGTTAAAGGCGCCGACGTCACGGGCATTGCGCTGACCACCAGGCCGTTGGCCACTGTGACCGGAGAGTTGCGGTTGGAAGAATCAAAGCTCGAAGTGTGTAAGGAGAAACGGCGGCCGGCATTTGATGAGATGCTGGTGGCGATGCAGCGCAATCCAAAGCAAGCCCCGAAGGACCAGCCGCAAGTTCCGCTCTACGGCGCCGCACAGGCTGTGCCTGACCGGACCGGAAATTTTGCGCTGCGTAATCTCGGAGGAGGCCAGTACAGTTTTGACGTGCGTTACTTTGGACGCTACTGGTACTTAAGATCAATAACCCAAAAGACTTCAATTGCAGTTTCCAAAGATGCGACGGCGAACGAAATGGATGCGACGCGAAGCTGGCTACAACTGAAAGCAGGAGATCGGCTGACGGGTCTCAGATTCACGCTCGCGGAAGGCGCAGCTTCATTTTCAGGACAATTCGAAATAGCGAAAAATGAACAACCGCCCGCGCGGCTGATGCTTTATCTGGTGCCGGCGGAAAAGGAAAGCGGTGACGATGTCCTGCGGTTTTTCGTTGCGCGAGCTGATGCTGACTTGTCCTTCCTGATTGACCATGTGCCGCCGGGACGCTACCGGGCAATCACAAAGACTGCTGCTGAAAACGAATCGATGAGCAGTGCGACGTTGCGTCTTCCGGACGCAGCCGCGACGCGTGCGAAAATCAAACGAGAAGCGGAAGCCGCAAAGATCGAAATCGAACTGAAGCCCTGCCAGAACTTGAGCGAATATAAGATGCCGCTTGAACCCAACTAGAGTCTTTCCCGCGACCCGCGTTATCTGAAGTATCCAATGTCGCATTGGCGCTAACAGGTGCACTAATCGTCTCTCATTCACACCTCGCTTTGGCGAGGTGCGATACCAACCGCATTTACTGTTAGCCGTTTCAACGGCTTTCGAGGAGGAAACCGTTTGAAACGGTTAGCGATATTCGAGAGCCCTGACAACACCACGCTAAAGCGAGGTGTGAATGAGACCGCGCGGCTGTTGAAACTGCTCCGCAATGTAATATCAGGACACCCTGTCAACGTTGCCGTAGACAGCAAAGTTGTTTTGCGCTAGATTTAGAGTCCCCCAACGGTCGTAGTCATAAATCCGCCCGAAAGACCCGATGGAAGCGCTTGCCCGTCGCATTGATTGGCCCATTCAGCCCGCGCCATTTTGGAAAATGGCGGAGCCGTCTCAAGCAAACAAATCGCTTGATACTATCGGAAATTCGAACGATGCCGGCGTCGCTATTAAGACGTTGGTCGCGCTTAGTCCCGGCGCTTTCGCTAAGCCAAACACGAAACGATCTTTCTCGAAACAACCGGTGCGAGCGAGACGAGGCGCACGCGCGCAGGGCCAATCCATTCTGATCGTAGATGACGTGGCGGATGTCACCGAAATGATTGCCTTGTTCCTCAAGCACGCCGGCTTCGAGGTGAGGACCGCCAACTCAGCCGACAGCGCTTTGCGGCTCACGGCTGACACTCATTTCGATCTCATCATCTCAGACATTGGGATGCCGGAGATGAACGGTTACGAGTTGGCCGAGTCATTACGCAATCGAGACGATTACAGTCAGACACCGCTAATCGCAGTTACTGGTTATACCGAGTACGACGATCGCGGCCGTTCGTTGCGGGCCGGCTTCAACGCGCACCTTACCAAGCCTATCAATCCTGCACAGCTGCTTGAAATAATCAGCGAGTTGTTGGATTGAAAGTTGTCAGAACCGACTGGAGCGCAACCGTCCCGATTGCAGCATCGCGTTGCCAAAGCTCATGCAAGCGAGGATGCTTGCGCTCCAGTCTATTAACGCGTCCGCTAACGCGGATGATACTTACCTTCTAAAAACCAGTTGCTTTGTTTTATTCGTTCCGGCATTCTTCCTATCTGAACGAGATGGAAGAGCTCAACGAATCACCAGCCGCCGCAGAAACCGCGCACAAGCGAAGCAGTGGCTGGCTGAAATCCGAAAGTGCCGTACGCACCGCGGATCTTTTGGTGGGGGCAGTCGCTATCCTGCTGATTTTTTGGTGGCTTCAGTATTCGACCAACGCGATCTGTTGCGGCGATTACGACGGGTACTATCACATCAAGTGGGCCCGGCTCTTGTGGGACAACATCCGCGCCGGTCATTTTCCGCCGGCGTTCCCGTGGCTGCCGCTGACGACGCTGAACCCCGGAAATTACGTTGACCATCATCTGCTCTATCACATCATTCTGATTCCGTTCACCTGGTTTCGCGACATGCAAACCGGGGCGAAGATTTCCGCGATTCTGTTTGCGAGTCTCGCCGTCTTTTCCTGCTACTGGCTGGTAGTGCGATACGAAATCCGCTATCGGTTGATCTGGCTGTTAGCAATACTCGCCTGCTCGGCGCCGTTCTTGTATCGCATGAACATGACAAAGGCGCCGCCGTTCGCGATCATCTTTCTCGTCCTCGGAACTTATTTCTTATTCGAAAGAAAATATTGGCCGCTGCTGCCGCTCGCCTTCGTCTTCACGCTGACTTACGACATGTTTGTGCTGCTGGGGATCGCGGCGCTCATCTGGACGATTGTGATCGGGTGGACGGAAGAGCAATTTGAGTGGCGACCGCTCGTGTTTGTCGTCGCCGGGATAATTCTGGGTCTGGTAATCAATCCATATTTTCCGCACAACCTCTATCTGTTTTACGAGCATGCGCGCGTGAAGATTACCGCCGGCGCTTTCGCGACCAAGGTCGGTCAGGAGTGGTATCCATACGACACTGCCGAATTCGTCGTCAATTGTTACGTGGCTTTGGCGGCGATGCTCGTCGGTTACATCGCTTTTGATTTCAGCGATCGCAAGCGGGCCCAACGGCCGCTCTTCTTTCTGATCCTGTCGACCGCGCTGCTGCTGATGATCGCGCGCTGGAAACGTTTCGCCGAATACTTTCCGCCTTTCGCAATTCTGTTCGCCGCCTTCACGCTGGAAAGTTTTTGGCGTGGGCGCGCGGTGTTCACGCATCTGCCGGACGATGTGCTCGAAGATTTGCAGCCGTTCTTTGATCGACAAGAGACGGCTGCGGCAAAGAAAGAAAGCAAGAGCGAGGAGCACTGGCAACTGCTGAAGGCCGGCCTGGTCGCGCTGGCACTGGGCTTCGCTTTGTTCGCGAACGTCTATCGCACCGCCAAAGACATTCACGAAAGCGATCCGCGCGATCATTACGCGAAAGGCGCTTTCTGGATGCGCGCCAACGTGCCGGCGGGCCAGATGGTTTTCAATACCGACTGGGACGATTTTCCGCGCTTGCTGTATTACGATCCGACGCACACTTACATCACCGGACTTGATCCGACTTATTTACTGGACAAGAATCCCGATCTGTCGAAACTCTTTGAGCGAATAACGACGGGTGAAGAAGAAGATCCTGGGCCGCTGATTCGCGACAAGTTCGGATCGCGTTGGGTGTTCACCGACAACACCACCGATCATGATTCGTTTTACGACAACGCCACGCGCAGCGGTTGGTTCGACGTGGTGTTTGAAGATGATGATTGCCGCGTGCTCCATATACGCGACCAGAAGGGGACGCCGCCGGACGAAAAGAAGAATGATACCGACAAGTCAAACGACGATGATGATTCGCCGCCGTAACCGCTCGGCGGCATAAGGGTTTTCGGACTCCCTCTCCCATTGGGAGAGGGTTGGGGTGAGGGACGAAGTTACGACGATGAGAAAACTAGTCAAACTTTCAATCATCATCATTCTGGCGGTTATCATGAGTTCCTCATTCACCGCTTGTCATCGCCGTGGCGCTTCGTCGGATGACGAGACGCCGGACACTTCAACCTACCGGCCTGAGGCGACTCCGGCGACACAATTCGAGCGCGACTTGAAATATATTCGCGACGGCCACTTTACCTACGTCTGGATCTTCTCGCGCAAAGACGGGAAGACATTGACGCCTGACGACTCGCAGGCGCTGCGCACGAACGCATCGAAGGTTGTCGATTGGGTGACGACGGATGAAAAGAAAAAAGTGATCGCGGGATCGAACTTTCCGATCGAAGCTCCGCAACTGGCGGTACTGCAAAAGCGATTCAATATTGAGGACTATTCGGGAAAGTGATCGACCTCAATCATCGCCGCGACAGACTTCGCCTGTGCGGGTTAACTTCATCACGATTCGTTCTGGTAATGGCTCGTCGAAAGCTATAAGGCGCTTTTCAGCGCAGTGCGGAATGTAGCCGGGCTTCACATAGATATTAGCGTGCACGATATAGGAAATACCTTGAAATCCGACTAGTTCGAACGTGCCATCCGCGCCGGTATGACTAACTGAATTACCAACGACTCGGCCAGGCCGTTTCTCTTCAGCCAACCAGACGTTAGCGTCGACCACTACAGAGCCATCTGGCCAAATGACCTTTACCGGAATTCTTCGCGGATCCAGTCTGGTTTGCAATCGAACGTTTGCGTCAATGGTTTGTTTGTCTGACACCGCTACCTGCTTGGCTTGACCGCGATCAAGGGAGTCCGGGCAATATGTCGCCGGGAAAGGAAACTCTGCTGAAGGGGGAGAATCCAAGTTAGCTGCAATAATGTAGCGCCCTGGAGGGACATCGATTTTGTATCCGCCTTTTTCGTCGGTCCGGTTTGAGAGTCCATGAAAATCCAGAGGGTCGGCTTCCGTTGGGACCGCAACTACTTCAATTCCCCGCACAGGATTACCATCAGGATCAGCGACCTTGCCGGTCACGTATCCTGTGGGAAATCGGACGGGTTCGGCGCTGAATAGTTTTTGATCGTATTTGCTCGATAAGTCCTCTGCCGAAACTTCCGTGACGGATGCCAGCACCAATTGCACCGGGTAACCGTTCAGGTGGCCGAATCCGCGTCCCTTCTGAGCCACGTCTATTCGACCTGTTAACGTTGCCGTCACCTGGAAACGCTTGCAATCCATGCAAATGCTTGCTCGATCGCGAGGGTGCATCTCTGCTTCTAAAAGTGTTTCTAGTTTCTTAAACTCAGCATCTTGTCGCAGCGTGATGTCAGGCCGACGAACTGAAGGCGTCATCTCACCGAAGGAAATCGAAGCGGACGGACCGCCACCGGGATATGTCAACCAAATCCATTGACAGTCTTCCCGAGGGTCTTTGATCGCAAAAACTTCAAACCCCGAGACGATGGTTGCTCGCAGGCGTACGAGTCTGCCGTCAAAGCTGTCGGGCTTCGCCATAACATCACACAGCTTCGTTTCGAGCGGGCGATCGTTGGCCGACTGTGACGAACCGACGAGGGACAAGAACAACAACAAGAGAAGAGTTGAGAGTTGTCGCATTACAAGTGGGTTGGATGCTAGGTCACCAGCACAAGTTTTCCAAACTGCGCCCGATCTTCCATCAACTCGTGAGCTTTGCGTGCTTCTGCAAGCGGCAACACGCGATCGACGACCGCGCGAATCTGTCCCGACTCAATGAACTTCATCGCGGCGAGCAAGTCAGCCTTCGATCCCATCATCGATCCCAGAATCGTTAAGTGACGATAGAACACATGCCGCAGATCAGTGCGCGCATCAAAGCCGCTGGTCGCGCCGCAGGTCACCAGTCGCCCGCCCTTCTTTAGCGACAGAATCGATCCCGGCCAGGTAGCTTCCCCTGTGTGTTCGAACACCACATCGACGCCACGGCCCTGCGTCAGTCGCTTCACTTGTTTGGGCCAATCGTCGCTCGAATAATTAACTGTTTCGTCGGCACCTAGTTCGCGGGCCTTCGCAAGCTTCTCATCTGAACTCGCCGTCGCAATCACCCGCGCGCCCAGCAGCTTCGCGATCTGAATTCCCAAGCTACCGACGCCGCTGCCGGCTGCATGAATCAAAACGTCTTCGCCCGGTTGCACGTGCGCGCGCGCCACCAGCATGTGCCACGCGGTCAAAGTCACGAGCGGCAAGGCGGCCGCCTCTTCCCAGCTCAGGTCTTTCGGCTTCGCAATTATGTTGACGCCCGGAGCCGCGACGAACTCTGCGTATCCGCCATCACGTCGATAGCCGATGATGTCGTATTCGTCGCACATGTTGTCGCGGCCGGCGAGGCATTCCGGACAATGACCACATGAGACACCGGGTTGGACCATGACTTCGTCGCCGGACCTGGCCCAGGTCACGAGGTCGCCAACTTCGCGCACCACGCCCGCGACGTCACAGCCGAGAATGTGCGGCAGCGGAATCTTTATTCCGGGCAAACCGTTACGCACCCACACATCGAGATGATTCAGCACGCAGGCGCGCACCTCGATCAAGACTTCATTCGCTTTGATTTGCGGATTAGGAACTTCGCCAAGCTGAAGAACGTCAGGCCCGCCGTGTTGTGAGAAGAGGACTGCTTTCATAAAAAGGTACAGAACCGCTTGCGGTAGCAAGCGGGTTAATCACTCAACTGTCGAGCGAATCGATTTGTTGTAAGGCAGCTTAAATGCATTACCCGCTTGCTACCGCAAGCGGTTCTGTAACGCTCTTTGTTCTTTCCGTTATCGCCCCGCGTCGATGCCTTTTCTTACTTCATCAATCGCGTCGCGTATATAGTCGAGAGCTTTCGCGCGATGCCCGCCTTTGTCGGCCGTGGCTTTGTTGAGGTTGTCTCGCGCATTCTCGAGCGCGGTCAGTGCGTTCTGCATGTGCGGCTGATCGGGCGCGCCGAAGAACAACGTTTCTGCCGTCAGCGAGCGGGTGTGATTGTGACGGCGATCGAAAGCGATGCCGGCGTTCACCTCCGCAATCGCGCTACTGACCAGATTGATTGCCCTGACGCGATGGCCGGCTTTATCAGTAGTCGCTCTTTGTAATTCGGCCCTTGCATTTTGCAGATTCGTGCGAGCCGCCTGCATGAAAGGTTGATCGGGAACCGCGCCCGCGACGGCCACTACTCCGAGCAACAACACGGTCGCAAAAACAGATTTTGCTTTCATCATCCAGTGTCCTTTCGCTTTGAAGTCTGAGCTGATTAAAAAGCGCGCATAAATTACTACACCGATTCCGGTTGGCGCAATGGATCGCAGAGAGCTACTTCAACTCAACATCAACAGCTTCAAAGCGCGTCCTGCCGACGTTCTTGACGGAATGCGTGACTGCGCCCGCGCGCCACCGCACATCGCCGAGCGGAAGACTCAGCTTGTCGGTTCGCTTCTTTCCCTCCGTCGTTATTTCAATCTCGCCGGAAGTGAGCGCAATCGACAAACCCGCGAACACGTGCGTGTGCATCGAAGTTGATTGGCCCGGCTCAAGCGTCACCCGAAACACGCGGACGCGGTCGTTTTCCAGCACCGGCGTGCGCGTGATTGGATACTTCGGTGATTGTTCCTGCGGGCCGGGTGATTTCAGCAGCTCGATCGTCAAATTATGAAACGGAGTCGTGCCGAGATTCATTGCGCGATGAGTGTAAGTCGCTTTAGCGAACCGCACTTCGCCAAACTTCCACTGTGCTTCAGCCGGCGCCGCCGTGACGCTCTCAAGCCGCAAATTAGCGTCGGCAAACGTGACCACGACGTTGTCATTTCGGTGAACGTGCCAAAGCGTCGCGTCACCCGCCGGCACAGTAACGTCCCAGATGCGGACAAATTCGTTTTCGAGTTTTGGATGATGATGAGCTTCGCCGCTGATTTCAACCGGTGATTGTGGCGAGTTCGATTGTGAAAGGGTGGCGATCGGAATTAGTGCAAGTGCAATCAATAAGAGAATGATTGACGGAAGCTTCATAGTAACTCCTTTGGTTTGATTCCCTTTGGGAGGGCAATAACACACTGGAAGCATCAAGCCTGGCGCGCCTTCGTGTGAGTGGTTTTCTTATTTCGTGTTTATTTGTGATCAGCTTTTCCGAGCGAATTAGTCAGAACTAAACCACGAAATCACGCGAACCAGCATACAAAAAAACACCAAGCTTCGGCGATGTGTCAAGTATGTTATTGCCATCCCAAAGGGAGACGGAGAAGACGGTGCTGTGGCGCAACTTTACGCCCTCCCTTACGGTCGGGCTACTGCCCCGGAACTCTTGCGTAGCGCGTGCCCGGCCAATATGCCGGTGAAAGCCCCGTTCTCAACAGCAATGCGACCATTCACGATCACAAACTTCATCCCCACGGCCGGCAACTCCGGCTGTTCGTAGGTAGATCGATCTGAAACCGTCTTTGGATCGAAAAGAATCACGTCAGCGAAATAGCCTTCGCGAATCAATCCGCGCTGGGGAATGCGAAACCACTCGGCGGTCGCGGCGCTGCCGTTGCGCACCGCGAATTCCAAACTGATCAGCTTCTGCGCGTAAACATACTGGCGCAGTTTCTTTGGGAACGTCCCAAACTTTCGCGGATGTCCGGTCGAACCATCGGAACAGGTGAAGATGAATTTCTGTTTCATGAACCGTTCAATGTCTTTCTCGTTCATGTTGAACGAGGCGACACCGACCGGATCGCTCTTCAGCAACTCAACAGCGGCTTCGACGGGCGAGAGTTTCATGCTGGTCGCGATCTCACTTAAGCGTTTACCGATGAGATTGCGATCGCGGGCGTCGGTGACCAGCAACGACTCTGCTCCGCCGCGACGTTTCAAATTGTCTTGCATCTCAGTCAACAAGCGCGGCCGAATTTGCGGATCGTTCAAGCGTTTGACCAATTCGCCGCGGCCGCCGACTTCGGCCCAGCGCGGAACCAGCGAAGCCTGCAAGCTCGATCCGGAAGCGTCGTATGGATATTGACAGGCGGCCGCATCGATCCCTTCGGCGCGAGCTTTTTTGATCAGCTCGATTGCCTGTTTGCTTTGTCCCCACACTTCGGGGCCTAGCGCCTTGATGTGCGAGATGTGCACCGGGATTTGCGCTTCACGTCCGATGCGAATCGTTTCCTTAATCGCGCCCAGCAGGCCTATCGAATACGAGTTCTCGTCGCGCACGTGCGTGTCGTAGATCCCGCCTTTGGTCGCGGCGATCTTTGCCAACTCGATCACTTCTTCGGTCTTCGCATAACTCTGCGGTGCGTAATAAAGACCGGTTGATAATCCGAAAGCGCCTTCATCCATCGCGCGGGCCACGTACTGCTTCATCTCCTCAAGCTGTGCCGTATTTGGTTGCGCATCTGTGGCGCCCAGCACTTTCGCACGAATAGTCCCGAAGCCGGCGAGCAGCGCTGCGTTGGTGCCGATGCCTTGATCGTCCCACTTCTGCAAAAGGTCGCCCACGTTCAGCACGCTTCCGCCGTCGTTGCCGGTCACCACAGTAGTCACGCCCTGCATCAAATAGGCCTGGTTGCTCTTCGTTTGATCGTTAGTGAGATCGCCGAGCGTGTGCGTGTGCGGATCGATGAAACCTGGAGCAACTATCATCCCGGTCGCATCGATCGTGCGCGATGCTGTGACGTGGGCCCTAGTCGCATCGCCCACAAAGACTATTCGATCACCGCGAATGCCTACGTCGGCAGCTCGCGCCTTCTTTCCGGATCCATCCACAAGTTTGCCGTGCAGGATCAGAAGATCAAGCTGCTTGGTTTGAACGGACTGCGGTCGCGCGTGTACTGAGGCCGGTACCATCCGCGTGAGCGGATGGATCAAGGACGTCGCTAGCGCCAAAGCAATTGCGACGCGAAGTGTCAGGATCTTCCCGGGTTGTCCTGGTAATTGGCGATTCGGTAACACGGCGGGCGATTATAGATTTAGTTACAAGAAACTTGCTAACTAATCACAGGTTTGGTTAGTTAACCGAGCGCTATGCTCCCAACCAAATATCAGCCAGAGGAGAGTTCTCATGTCTACTGACGATAACAAGAACCTCGTGCGCCGGTTTTATGAAGAAATTGACAAAGGAAACATCGATATATTGGACGAACTGGTCGCTGAGAATTATATCGATCACAATCCGCCGCCGTTTCCGGTGGCGCCGGGCCGCGAAGGGTTGAAGCAGGCGTTCAAGTTATTTTGGGAAGCCACGCCTGGCTACCATCGAATCGAAGACCAAATAGCTGAGGGCGACAAGGTGGTTACCCGACTGACTTCTTTTGGCAAGCATGAAGGCGATCTTCCCGGCGCGCCCCGCACCGGCAACGACCTGCAAATGACTTCGATCACAATTCATCGCATCGCGGACGGCAAGCTGGCTGAGAAGTGGTCAGAGAAGGACGTGATCACCTTCTTGAAGCAAATTGGCGTGATGAAACAATGAGTTTGCTTTACTCCTGATCCGCTTCGCTGCTAACTCAGCTGCATTGGATGGCCTTGCCTAAAAAGTCCAGATCGCGTGTGAAGAATCAATCTGGTACAGAACCGCTTGCGCTAGCAAGGGGGTAATCTCAAGGAAACTACCCGGTCGCTTGCGCGACCGGTTCTGTACCGTGTTCGTTTCGTGGACATTCTGGGCAAAGCTGAATGAGACGGGAACTTGGACAATTCATTGTTGTCTAAATGAACAAACCGAACTTCGATAGCGTCCACAACTTAACCAATGCTCACCATCAGAGACTTAGGTAAAACCTATGCCGGCGGTATTCAGGCGTTGCAGGGAATCACCCTCGATGTGCCGCCGGGGATGTTTGGCTTGCTGGGCCCAAACGGAGCAGGCAAGACCACGCTGATGAAAATTTTGGCGACGTTGCTTAAGGCTGATGTGGGGACGGTAGAATTCAAAGGCATCGATTTGATCGCGCGCAAAGATGAAGCCCGGCGCATGCTCGGCTACCTGCCGCAGGAATTTGGACTCTACCCATCGCTCACGGCTGAACAGATGCTCAATTATTTTGCGAAGCTCAAAGGCGTCGCTGATAAGAAACAACGGCGGGCATTGATTGACGCCCTCCTGGAAAAAGTTAATCTTTCGTCCGCCCGCAATCAACGGCTGGGTGGATTCTCGGGAGGCATGCGACAGCGTTTAGGAATTGCCCAGGCACTCATCGGCGAGCCGGAGCTAATCATTGTTGATGAACCGACGGCGGGTTTGGATCCCGAAGAACGAGTTCGCTTTCACAATCTCCTGGCGGAAACCGCAAGCGAAAGCGCCGTGGTAATTCTTTCAACGCATATTGTTTCAGACGTGGCGAATCTTTGCAGCAACATGGCAGTCATTCGCGACGGTTCGATAATCGCGACCTCCACTCCACGTCAGGCACTTGATGGACTTAAGGAATCAATTTGGGAGGCCACGGTTCCACGCGAACGAGCCGCCGCACTAACATCACACTGCCGCGTGATCTCTAAGCAAAGCGCAAACGGGCAAGCGCGTTTGCGAGTCGTCTCGAAAGCCGAGCGACCTGGTGAAGAATTCACTGCAGCCATTCCTACGCTCGAAGACTACTATCTTGATTTAGTGACTCAGCGCGCGTGAGTGTCAGAAGCCCGAGCGTGAGCGAGGGCAACTTTCGGCCAATGGCCAGATTGTAATGGTTGCCCTCCCTTACGGTCGGGCTTCTGACACCATCAACCACCAATGACCAACCCTTTCAAAAGTCACTTCGCTGCGATCTTCTTCAATGAAGTTCTGCTCAATTCGAAACGCGTCGCTCCGTATTTGCTCATGCTGCTTTTCAGCGCGAACGCCATTTTGTGGTGGGGTTGGGGACCTGCAGTAGCAAGAGGCTGGGCCACGAACAGTGACTTCTACATCTCACGAAACATGGGTGGCTTCTCGATCATTCTGGGGCTGCCGATTTTTACTGCCGTCATCATGGGCGACCCCGTTATTAGAGATTTCAAGCTGGGCATCGACCCTTTGATTTTCTCCAAGCCAATCAGTCGCGCCACATACTTACTCGGGAAGTTCTGCGGTAGTTTCTTTGTGCTCGTCTGCTGCCAGTCAGCCTTTGCCTTTACCTTCTTTTTCTTACAAGCCGTCCCGTTCAAAGGCATGGTCGTGCTGCCGTGGCGCGCTCTGCCGTACTTCAAGCACTTCTTCTTTGTCGTCGTAATCTCACATCTGATCTTGGCGGCGATCTATTTCACCGTGGGCACTCTGACTCGAAACTCGAAAATTGTTTACGGCCTCGCGGCCCTGTTTTATCCGCTTTACATCGCTTGCGGCCTGCTGATGAGGCCGCTCTCGATCTGGTGGAAAGCCTTTCTTGACCCGATGGGCTTCGGTGCCCGAAACAGTTTCGAACCCATTGAACCATGGCATCAAACTGCAGAGTTTCTTAATCAACACCCGGTTTCCTACAGTTCGTTATTAATCGCGAACCGTGGGTGGATGATCTGTTTGTCGGCCGTCTGTTTATTCATTCTCTATCTTAGGTTTTCGATTACCGAGCGACCGGGAAAACCGAAAGAATTTTCATGGCTCAGTCTGTCAACCGCGAGCGAAGGGGTTTACGCGTCCGACAGTATTGACCTACTCCAAACGGACTCTACTTTGGTAAGGCCGAGTTTGGCGGCCGCGA